>Ga0179593_1350887_pt1 | contig 18321 bp, 12 predicted proteins | sample CZODoug2_1_08_16_FD_185931 | JGI IMG/M metagenome (GOLD analysis project Ga0179593, IMG submission 185931) | Vadose zone soil fungal communities from Angelo Coast Range Reserve, California, USA - CZODoug2_1_08_16fungal (PacBio error correction) | ecosystem: Environmental > Terrestrial > Soil >...
GCCTCAAAAGCGATTATCATCGGCGCGGCACGAGTGGAAGGGGAGAAAGGTCCCGAGATAAGGGTGGGACTGCCCAGATGAGGAAGCCACTTGAGGAACTGTAGGGGTCAAAAAGGGGGGGCAAGCTGGGGGAAATAAGTTAAACGGGATTGGAGCGATTTGGAAAAACTGTTAAAAACCCACCCTGGAAAAGGGATGAAGGGGGAAAAAATCCAAACCAGTCGTTCAGACTGAATGGCGTCCTCGCGCCGGCGTCCCTGTCATCGCCATGGGAACGAGAGGTAATAAAGAAAGAAAGTGTGCTCGGCGGTAGTGACGTGAAATCCCACGAAAGTAAGTAGCCTCTCCGGGCACAACTTGCGGAGAAAAAGTCATGGAAATAACGTCACAGTCAACAAAAAGGGGGGTGGAAGATACGTGGTCAGGCCGCGGGGCGGTATCAGGGGGGCAGGAAGTGGGTACGCACGAAACATGTTTAAAGCTCAGGAAGAGAGGGGGAAGGCTTAGAGCGCGGCGTAAAAATGGAAGCTGTTTTCGCAAATCATTTCGACGTAAGCGACCACTCTAAGAAGAATCTTGAAAAGGGGTGCATGAAGTCTTGGGACATGGAAAGTAAAATTCAACGGAGTTATAAAGATTGGAAGAAGAAACAGTATAGCCACCCTTGGAAAATAAGACGGGGGGAAGAAGGGGAGGGTTATTGAACCATTCTTGAAATATTCATCCCAGGTGTCCCTAAGTTATTCTACAGGACTTTATCGTTGCGGTTTCCTGGTTACTGGGAAGGTCGAGGTGATGGGTGAGTGGGGCTGCGAGGGGGTTCAATCTTCCATCGGGTAATCTTTTCCAGTCACGAGGGGAAGATTCTAAACTTGTGGCATCGTTTGGAAAAAGAGTTTCTGTTCGTATCTCCTACCTCTGCTGTCAGTACACCATCGCGAGTCGTCCGGGGTTAAGGTTCAAGTGTCACCAAAAACAACACAGAAGGTCTCGAAGGTGAAGACTTCCCTCATCAGAGTAGGGAGGCGCATCAGTCGGGGGAAAGTTAGGTGCTTGTGAGAGCGTGGGCACGGGAAAAAAAACCGGAAAGCCGGAAAGTTGGGATGCACAGGGAGAAGGGAAGGGGGAGACGGAAAAGATACTCACGTGGGTCGCTGCACTATTCGGGTGGTAGGAAATAGGGTAGCACCTTGAATCATTACCCAAAAGTGGGAAGAACACGAAGAATTGCTTTTATCTCGAATGTTTGTGGACCGAAATTTTTAACCCCTAAAAAAGGGGTTGGGAGGGAGAAGGTAGCCTGGAGCATAATGGGAAAGCCCTACACGAAAGGTAGGGACGGGGAGGGGGAGTCTCAAGACCTGCACTAACCAAAAAGAGCATAGAAAACACATTGGGTCGTAACGATTACCGTAAACCAAAGAAAAAAAGAGGGCAGTGTAAGATACCGGTTCTTCTCCTGCATTCGGGGGATAGGCGGGGGAATCTCGGCCTGCGGGGAGGGGGAAAGACTGGGAAGAGGACATCCAGCAAGGGAGTTAGTTTTCATCGAAAAAGCAGCGTGGATAAGTTCACAGTGGTCTAAAAAAGTAAGGGAAAAAGAGAGTCAAGAGGGAATAGGCGACTCTCGTCATCGCGACCCGGTAAGGCAAAAAGAGAAAGAAGTATAAGGAGGAACCTCGTCTCCTACGGAACACGAAACGCCGCAAAGCGAAGGGAGGATGAGAGTAGAAGCACGAAAAATTGACGCGGACTAAGTAAATTGGGAAGAGGGAATACCAGGAAAGGAAGCTAAGGAGAAAAAAGATAGGTAACGTACCCTTCGCGTTACTACGTCTATGGACAACCTAAAACGGTCTATTAAAGAAGCTGATTTTGCATACTCTTCTTTGTATTAGAGTAGGGAGGATTCAGCTATGAGATGACAGTAAGTCACCGACCTGTTGGCGAACTTGGGGTGGCGTATCCGTCTCTGGGTGGATGTACGCAGTCTGGGACCGCACAGAAAAAAGAAGGAAAGACCGCAGTGCGGGGATTAAAGAAGAGTACCGAGTTAAAAATAGGTGTGAAAAATAAGAAGGAGAAAGAGTTATCGAGTATAGAAGGGGGGGGGGGGGTCTCAGGAGAAGTAAAGACGGGCACTTTGAGGAAAAATGAGTATAGTTGAGGCCGACGGGGGGGGGGGAGAAGAGGGGCGTATGGGGTAGCTCCTTTGGCTCGCCACAGTATAGGGGGGTTCCTGGGACCTGAGGGGGATGGGGTGCCTGGCAAGCGCCTAAGAACGTCCATGTAAAAACGGAAAACAAACAAAAAAAGGGTGGGGATAGAAAAACTTTCTAACTTCTGGAGAGTCAGGACCTCATCAGCGTCATAGGGGTACTAATTGAAACATCTAGTTGAAGAGACAGGGAGTGAAAACCAAATAACCAAGCGTCAAACGAGAAATAAAGGAGAAGAATAAATGCGGAAGGGGGGGCTTCAACTTCCATGACCGGGCGATACAAGGCAAACCGGTGGGCCCGGGCAAAAAAGTTCCACCTCTCCCTCTCAAAAAAAAGGCATGAAAAATAGAGAGGAAAGTCCCGTCGAAGGGACGTCCCTGCTAGACATTGCTGTCAATGGTGCCCTGAAAGAGAGGGGAATAACACCACCGGAGAGCTAAAAAATGTACCCTCACACGGGAGGAAGTTGCTTCATAAGAGAGAGGAAGATAGTCTGGGGTGCGCACGAGAAGTAACTCCCGCTTACCGACTCGTCTTAAAACGGTGATCGAGGAGGAAATTTCTTCAGAGAAGAAGCAAGGACCACAAAATCACAGGAATAATGTCTATGATCATTCCTCATCGATGGGCAATCTAAAAGGTGAGCAGAGATGGGGGGGTAGAACCCATGTGAAAGAAGTCCGCGGCGGGCTGGGAGAAAGGGCTTTCAATAATCTTGACAACTCAGTATCCCGAGTGGATGGGCCCGCGTGCCTCGTTTTCGAAAAAGGAATGCCCTCGAGTTCAGTTCCTCATCCATGGCGTGGAGGGGGGAGGAAACGGGGTCATACGGGACGGATCTTTTGGAAGAAAGGCGTCGACTCGACGAATCAGAGCAAGCATTAGAACGACTGGGCAGTCAACAACTTGGACAGGACGAGGGGGGGGGAGAAAAAAAGAGAAGGGGTGACAACAACGAGGTCTAGAGTTTAAAACATGGAAATCAGGTTCTTCGTACTCTTCTGGTCATTGCCGTCACCGAATTACGGGAACCAAACAGAAGGGAGGAAAGGTACAATACAGTGAAAAGATGTTAGGTTACCCCTGTACCACCTCTGACGTGGGTGGACAGCAAAGAAAAAAGGAACTTAGGATGGAATTACGTGGTGGGGGGTTGAGCCTACTTCTCATTCGGTACTCTGTCCTGTAGGTAGACTACTAGTCATAGGGGGAAAACACTAGAGAGGGGGAAAAAGTTTGAACAAAGACCCCGGAGATCGAACCGAATCGTCTTTGGGCCCCGTCGGTCAGGGAGGCACGAACTTTAAGATGAAGCACATCGTTGCAATTTTACGCACATGAAGAGTAGTGTGATGCAAGAGAGCATCGGCCAGCAGAAGAAGTGTCGATGCTGGCCTGGGGGAACTGGAAAATGAGCACAACTTCCGCTTGCAAAGGAAAATATACTAACACTCATATTCTGTACCCCACGTGGGATGGACAGTACCCTAACTAAGGAGAAAGTAGGGGGATTAAGAAGGGTTAGTCCAATCAAAACTCCTGGGGGAGATAGGGGGAGGACATCACGAAAGACTAAGAAATGTTCTTAACAAGCTCGAGTCCCGAACAAGGGACTGAGGGTACATAAGGCCGAAAGGACCCATCAAGGAACTCGAGACGGAAGGAAAGGAACGCTCTCTACGTCAAATTGAGGGGCGAGGAAGAGGGCCCTGTAACACTCCAAACTCGCAACGTCTAAGTGAAAAGGACATCAGAAAGGAGAACCTGGGTGAGCAGAGGCTATTTCCGACGTCGCCTACACTAGTTTCTCGCAAGGATACTTTAAAAGGGTGCAACCGAGGGAACGGGAAAAAAGGCAAACCAGGAGGGAAGGGGGCTCTCCAGGCAAGCGCAACCAGAGAAAGTCAATTGGGGGCGGGGCGGGGCAGTAAGAAGCTTGGACTCTCTAAAGCATATCAAGGCTCGTGAGAAAAAGCGCCACAAGAATAAAGGTCGGGGACCACTTCTTGCGGGGTACTTGAGTGGTTGTTTGAAAATGTTTGAAAAAGGTTAGTTTGATAAGGAGTTTGGGGGGCGATGGAAACGAGAAAGGGGTCATTTTTTGGCTGAAGGTTCTTCCAGAAAGGGGACTAGTGGATTCTCTGTTTTTTACCCTTCCAATTAAATTTCCTGGTGATGGGGTTTGCTTTGTTTGGCTTTATCGGCGGAGCTCCAAGGAGGTTATTTTTTAGAGTTTGCTCAAGGGGACGTGCGTGGGGGGGACTTAGGGGAAGGTGCTATCCGTCAAGCCTTAAAATCGTCACTGGGTGCCTCGTGAGGATAAGAAAAAAAAGGGGGAGGGGGAAGTGCACGGGGTGAAAGAAACCGTGCAGCACACTTCTAATTACCGTTCAAATAATCGGCTGAAAGAATTGTAAATAGGAGGTCCTGTATCCATCCCTCAAGAGGATTAAAAAGGAAAAAGAAAGAAGAAGGTTTGGGAGGGAAGAAAACAGAAGCTTACTCTAAATATGCCGTGGAAAAGAAAGAAGGGGGGGGGGGACAATAAAACTAGACAGCCCGACGTGAGGTAGGAGGAAGTCAGTTCTCTACAAGGGAAAGAAATATCGGAAAAGTCTCGTCGAAAGCCCGGGCAAGGGGGAGGAAAAGAGGGAGAGAAAAGAGATACTTTCAAAAAGGTTAAGGTCAGAGGGGGGGGAGGGGAGGCTACTACAGCTCCGAGGGTTAGTCATAGGTTCTCAAAACGTATGAGAAGGCAAAGAGCGGGAAAAGCCAAAAACCAAAAAGGGGAAAGGAGGAAGGGAGTCGCGGAAGGGGTCGAAAAATGACTTCAAGGATAATTAGCACTTTGAGCTGGGGGTAGGGGGGGCTGGGCAGTCTACTTTTAGAAAGGACGGGCTACAGGAGGAAGGGTATGGGGTAGATAACAAATGGGGCAGCCCACCGGGCCTCAAGGGGGCGACGTAAAGGGGAAAAATCAAAACACAAGTAGGGAGGATTCATGGGCTGTTCACGGGGGACAGGGTGTTTGGGGGGGGGACCAGGGGGGAAAAAAGATAGGGGCTACCAAGTTCCGCCTGGTTGGGTAAGAAAAACAGAAGATTCTGGTCGGGATCGGATGGGGGGGGTCCAGGGTTGAAGGGGAAACCCTAAGAAAAAAAAAAACGGGTCTCTGCTCTCCCGGCCTCGCGAGAAGGCACAGAGAGACGGGAGGGAAAACAAGTTCCCAAAAAAGAGAGGGTGGATTCCTCTAACACAACGTTCGCACGTGGAGAGGAGAGGAAGGAGGGAACAACTTGATAAGTGGGAGATTATAAAACAAGTGGGGAGGAGGGGGCTCTATGGGGCTCCCCAGTGGACGACAGAAAATGAGGTGTGGGAAATGTTCCCATCGGGGGGCGGAAAAGGTTAACTTCCTCCTAAGGGTAGTAGAAACGATCTACCCGAACTGCCGGAGAGACAAATTTTCGGGACTTTGAATGGGGGGAGACTTATAAGGTGGGAGGGGGTAAAAAGACTGTGGGAGAACGGGGGAAAAGGACAGGCTGAAGGGGGCAGACGCTCCTTGAGATCGGACGTTCCGTTCGTTCTGAGTGATGTATGAAAGGGAGAGAGAAAAACTAAAGAAAAATAGGGTGGTTAATAGAAAATGAAAACCCTTTTAAAGGTTACTTCTAGAAGGGCTGAAAACAATGGTCAGGTCGGAGCTCCGTTAGTTAAGGTTTGAGATCTGCAGTCTCGAGTTTAGCGTGGTGTGGAAATTTAACAGATGTAAGCACCATCGGGTGACTTAAGTGGTACTAGATGGAAGGGGGAGCATAGGTCTGTTCTGGTAAAAAGATATCTTTATGTTGGATCTGGGTTTATAAATTTCACGTTTGCAACAAAGGCAACCTTCACTGACGTTAAGGTGCGGTTCTACTAATGGAGGGGAAAGACCCTCACGGTAGGTCCTGTTAATCGGCGAAGGTCAGATAGGGCGGTTGGGGTAGGCAAGAAGAAGGGGAACGATGTACCGGGGGGGCGGCCTTCGGGCGACCACTCTAAAAAGGGTGTACCTAAAACCGCTATGGTGAGAGGGGGTCTGAAGTTTTTTCCAGTTTGGGGTAAGAAAACGCATTTTTACACCGAGCTCTGTTGTGTGTAATATCTATTAGACAGGGAATCAAGGTAAATTGGGGGGGGAAAAGCATAAAATTTCTTCTGGGCGGGCGCCAAAACGTCAACGAGGAGAGACTGAGGAGGGACTGGGTTACCACAAATATGCGGAGCGAATGACAAGGAAGGGGGGGTCTGTCAGGGGGGTACATAAAAAGTTCTTTCCGCCGGCGATGGGTCACGAGGAAGAAGAGGGAAAGTCCTGCGATTATGCAAAACAAATCCATTCGACGCAAAACTTTCCGGTCAAAAGGAGAAGAGACCTGAGGGGGGAAAGCGTTCACAACATTGGAACAACCTCTTCCGGGGAAGGGGGGAGAAGGTACAGAATCTGAGCGATGCTAGTAAGTCACGTGACGCGGAGAAGGGGCCCATAGACGAGATCCTGGGGACCATAAGGTCGTCGCGACAAGAAGGAGAACCGGCGATTAGTAAAAAACGACTTGAAAAGAGAATTCTTGCCGTTGAGAAAAATAAGATCACTAGAAATTACGATCCCCGATGTCTAATCCTCTTTGACCTACGGGTGGATCCAATGCCAAAACGAGGAGAAGTCAAGACGTACGGTGGTTTATACCCTAGAGACAGATGTAACAGGTCAGATATGAATCTGGGGGGGAGAGACTTCAGGAGAGGGGTGGAGAGAAAAAGTCTGATTGGGGGGAGAGATTCTTCAAGAAGGGAAAAGACCAAGGAACATTCTAAAAAGTTTGAGATCGTACGAGGTCCAGAAACGAAAGGAAAGGCCTACTAAACGAGCAACGGAAAGGAGTGATCTTTGTAGACAATCTAGAGAAAGGGGATGTTAGCAGGCTCAAGATGGTGGAACGCAAGAGGAAGAAAGGGCGACCGTAGAGAGCTATGAAAGAATGAATTTCGCAAGCATCGGGGCCGTGAAGTCCGAGGAGAGGGGTGAAAGGGATTCCTAAACAGGGGGAGGTTGGAGACTAGGATTTCTTAGGGGTTCGATATTACTAAAAAAAGAAAGTGGAAAAAAGGATAGGGAGTAGGGCAAGAGAGTACTACTTAGAGAAAGGATCATCTCGAAAACTCCAACAACAACAAGGAAGAGATATTAGGTGTGAGAAGGAGCTAACCGGGCCGCGCAGAGGCAGTAAAATTTGAAGCCCGAGCACATCAGAGGACACACCCTCGAGAACCCTAGCAAGTTCATACGGAAACGATAGAGACTGAAGTGAAACGCCGTGGAACGTAGGACGCGCCACCTAAATCTAGACGGAGTCATAGGAAATTCATGTTCCGGCAATGAGCGATTCTGTCCAAATCGGTTGAAATGAAAGTGTCCCAGCACGCGAATGAAAAAGGGGACTACCGCGGGGAGGGGGAAAATGCATCGTCGAGGCTTCTGAGAAAAATGTATTACCAACAGCTCCTACTTACATAGTTGGAGGTCGGCAGTAGGACTGTCCGGGGCTTGCCGCGTTACTAACGAAGGGAGAGAAGGGACGCGACAAACAAAAATGATGAAAAATAGTAAGTCGACGTCGCCGAACGCTATAAACGGAGAACTGGACAGAATGCTAAGAGTTAAGGAAAAGGGCACATAGAGGTGAGGAAGGGTAGACAGGGGGGGGGTGATTCCTTGGATAGGCATTCTGTCGGCACCGCCTGAAGGGGTCCGGTCTGTTAGAGGGAAAGAGAGGAGGAGCCAGGGGTCCGAGGTCATACTGGGGAAGTGCTACGTAGGGAGGATTTGGTTTCGAATCTTTCTCGAGAGACCAGCGAATCCAAAAACGTCGGCTCCGAGCGCTGAAGGTACAAACAAGTTGGGGAAATAATCGTCTGGAGACTAATTTAAAATGGAAGGCGTCTTCCGTAACTTATGGACGTTGAATGGCTCCTTAACCGACTCTTCCGGGGAAAAAGCCGAAAGGGGAGTACAAAAAATGTCTCGACTCAATAGGGAGGCGGGGACGGAGGAATCGTACCCGAAATTGGTAATAAGCAGCGCCGGACGGGAGCAGAAGCCAGCTCGCAGTCGGTGGAGAGGGCTAAAAAAAGAAAGGTCAAGGAAACAATTTAACTAGTCGGAACAAGAGAGAGGTAAAAAAGTTGAAAAGTAAAAAAAGAGAGAAAGACACCTCCGGCGGGTTTTTAGGAAAACCCTGAAAGCTGGTTGAGAAAACTATTCTGAAAAAGGCGTGGTCCAGTTCCGACCCAATAGAGTTCGGGAAGCCCGCAAGTCAGAGATGTTGTAGTAGTATCGAAATAGGGAATAGCAGGTGCAGGGAAGGTGGGGGACAACTGTACGACCGTAAAGACCAAATTCGACTAAAATAAAGAGATGAAACTGTAGACGCGGCGGAAGCGTTCACCCTCTTAGGTCTAACCCCGAAAGGGGGAGTGTACATGAAAAGGGTGAAAATGAACAACTTACAGAGCTAGGTGTGGGGATGGGAATTAATAAGTAAACGTTCTCGACTTAGTCTTTCGACCGATCAAGATTCTGCAAAAAGCTCAAAGAGAAGGACCCCTGACGTTTCCAGGACAAAATTTGCCTCTATTCCAGTCAGAGAGAAAGACATCAAAAGAAAGCAATCTCCGGAAAATCAACGGAAAAGGGCAACGCTAAGTCTCTGATGTGGGGTCAAGTTCGACGCCCGTGGGACCCTCGTCAAAGCACCGCCACCTTAAAGTAGCAAACCAGGGAAAATCGTAACAGGTAAAAAGGACTAACGTCTAGTTCATCTGTCGATAACCGTACTCGTTTCTCCTCCGAAGTATACGGGAAACATTTGGGGGGGACGGCACTTCAAACGGGGGGGCCTCCGCGTCGAAATAAACCAAAAGCATTGAAGGGCGAGCTCGGGGAGCTACTCAACGTGGCTCTCCGACGGAAAGTGGACAATTCGAAAATCCCTGAGAGAAAAAGGGTAAGGTGAACCCGGGTTCGGAGGTCCTGCTTTTATGGGGGTAATTGGAGCGAGGAAGACTTCGGAAAGGGGTCTGGGAATGGGGGTCGGGATCAGAGGAATTAGGGGGGAAAAAAGGAAAAGATCAGAAAAGAATTATAAATAGTGGGGGTAAAGAGATCCAAGGTCAAAGAGAAAAAACCGTTCAACCGGAGCGCTCTTCCGAAGGAAAAAGGAAGGGGGGGTTAGGTGGTCTCAAACATGTCGATTCCACCGTGGTTTGTGGGACCGGGCTTGGGAGAATACCACTGAAAAATTCACAAGCAACAGGAGATTCTAACAGTATAGTAGCATTTCAAAGACAAAACTCGAAAGGCAGTACTATTCCATCGGCCATAAAAAAGCTTGGTAGAGGTGTCTGGGAGGTCGACGAATGCTGTCAAGACTGTTAAAAGCACTTTCATCCACGGGACTACGATTATAAAGGGGGTACAAAGCATAATACGCTGTTTGGGGGGGGCTCGCTATCACAAAACAATTATTCGGAAGGGGAAGTAAGATAGATCCGGCAAAGCGGATGAGGTCTCACTATCTTGATACCATAGGAAGTAAAGGGGGAAAGGGAGAGGCCGATCAGCGAAACGCGCCAGCGATTTTCCGGAAATAGTCAAATCAGGAAGTGCAGGTGGCTTTTTCAAAGGGGTGTACTCAATGTCCGGAAGCGGGGCTGGGGAAAAAGGAGTGGGAGACAGAGCCTGGGGAAAAACACCAAAACGGCCAAAAGGAGAGCGGAAACATTAGTTTGAATCCAAAACAAAGGAGGGGGGAAAGCGTCTGGTGTCAGACGGTGGCGGAAAAACCAGGACTCTCTCAGTACAAAGGGGGTCGCCGAGACTTAACTGACTAGCAGGAGAATGAGTGCTACGCGGTAGTCAAGTTGCCGGAAAACACGGGAGGGAAGCAAAAAACAAAAAAAAGAAGGTGAGATAGCCACCTGAGAGGAAATGATCCGTCTGTGTCTCGAAAGTTCGCGAGCGCGGATAATCAGGGGGTTTGGAACTGAAGTTTCGAAGGACGGTTTTCTACTTTCTCTGAAGGCGAAAGGCGTAGATGGACCTACGTAGACCGAGGTCGCGGGGGGACCGAGTCGGAAAAAAAAAAAAAGAGAAGAAGGGGGGAGGGGTAAGTGACAAAATGTGAAAAAGGTTTCGACCAGGGTTGGGAACGTAGGAAGGTCCTTAGGGAGAAAAGAAAGTAACGATAACCTCGGGCCGGAAGGGGGATTCATTGCAAAGGGGGGGGATGGGGGCTCTTTCCGTCGAGGGAAGCAAAGGGAAGCTACGTCTAGCGGAATAGCTCCTTAGAAAGAGGATGGCGGAGGGGGCTTGGAGTTGAGTGAAGTAGGGGTTATAGAAACCTCTTCCTGAGGTAAAAGTCCAAGGGACAAAGATTTTCGGGGGGGTCATTATATCGAATGGGAAACTCAGTGAATCAGTGAGGCGAACCGGACCGTCTGAAGGTTGGACCGAGAGAGGGGTAATCCAAACTAGAACGACGTCTGCCGGCAGGTCCCCGATTTGACCCACAGAGATGGTTAAGGAGCGAGATGGTGCACGAACCGTACTCATCAGCTGGTAAGAGGGGGCGCGATCTTAATTTGATTCGGGGGGCAATCAGTTCACTTTAGAGAAAGAACCGGAAAGCAATGAAAGGCAGATTCAGATAGAAAAAAACGGGCAGCCGAGCGCCTGGAGCAAACGGGAAACGATTTGTGGGGGGCGGAGATGGAATTCACCGTCAATAAACTAGGCGAAAGGGGTTGACCACCCTAAAAGGGGGCTTTGAGCAGGCGAAGGGGGGGACCTTTGGCAAAGAAGTTTAACACCGCGATCGTAGATGGTCAGGCGACAGGGGCATGGAAAAAAAAAAGTGGCGCTTAGTTCTCCTACCAGTAAGGATACCTGGGAAGCTAATAAAACAACGACTTGGCGGGTAAAGAGTTAAAACCGCACCCGGGGGTCGGGACGCGAAAAACGCGGACTGGTCCAAATGCAGGACAGGACGGGCTTAATTTTCAAGTCACATACGAAAGGAGGGAAGTAGACCGCGAGGATAGACAAAAAAGAGGTCCATGTCTTCAATTCGACTCAGCTTGGGGAATGCTGGGTTCAAAAAAAGTTTCCCAGAACCTCGCCTTCGTCAAAACGAGGAGTCGCTGCGAACGAGGATAGATCGGTAAGGACGAGAGGAAAAACGCTTGGCGAAAAAACAGATCGCCTGAAGGGAGACGCAGAGCATCACGGAGCCGACAGGAAGGGAAGAGGAAAAACCACTTGAGCAAGATAAAACGCTCCTCGGGAGAAGTCTGGGGGGAACAAGGAGGGGGTGACGAAGACACTCTGTCAAGTGAGCTCTCTTGGAAAAGAAGTATCAATAAAAAAAAGGACTAGCCGATCTTCAAAAGGGGTATACACCTGGACGAGCGGGCCACGGCGTGTCGATTAGGAAAAGATGGAGGAATACAGAAGTCGGTTGTAGTGAAGAAGCGCGCGGAAAAGATCTAGGACGAACTTAAGTAGAGCCAACGGGGGAAGGGTAAAGAGTCTCAGGTCCTATAGGGGAGACAGGAGAAAGGGAAAACCTTGCAGACGCGAGGTAGGTAATCGGGGCAGCGGGGGAAAACTGGGATTTCAAGAGGCAGGTCATATACCGAACGAAACTGCAGACCGAGTTATACTCCGAAGTTGGGAGGAAGTAGACGGACAGGAGGAGTCCACGGAGAGTCTTTGACCGGAAAATCTCCGCCCTTTCTAGGGAGAAAAGTGAGAGGTAAGATGGGATGAAAAGGGGCAGAAAGTGAAAGAAGAGGGGGAATGTAATCGTCAGGAGCTAGTTCAATGAACAAAGCGAACTCAAAAAAAAAAGGGATATTAAATGTGACCACGTGCGCGCTTACTAAATCATGTATTACGAGCACGAGGGATCTCATGAATGCGAAGCCTAAAAAAATACTAAACACTATTCGGAACACCAAACACGAGACAACTGCACGACTCGCCTGGAAGGGCAGCCCGTGACTCGAAGTTCGCAAAATTCCAAGGAGAGAATCCAACTGCGTTAGGGGAGGTAGTCCGGATCAAGGTCTGGTAAAAAAATGATTTGATCCACTAAAAACTGGTTCCAAGCGTACGACCGCTACCTAGTAGTCGCTGAGGGACGGAAGGCTCTAGGGGGGATCAGAGGAAGGGCGGGGAAGGTACATAGTACCCTCATTCAAAAAAAACGTTCGCGAGGGACATTTCAACACGTGAAAGATCTCGAATCTCTAAAGATAAACCAGAAAGAGATTGAAAACTCATAGGGGAAGACAGCAAACTGGGTTCTTTCACAAATACGGGAACAAGGACGGGAAGAGCGCCTCCGATTCGGATGATACTTCGGAGGGGGTAAAGGAGGGGAAAAAAGAAGTCCCTAGGATGGCTTACTTTTAGAGGTGAACTTCTCAAAGTGCACTCGTTCGACCATTCGTGGGTTTTCCGGGGAGTGGAATGGAACTATCAAGAGGCAAGCAGGGGGAGAGGGGGGGAGAAAAATGGGGGCAGGGATAGGTACTACTCATATACTAAAAGAAATTCGACTCATCGAGTAGGACCAAAGCGATCAAGTGGGTTGTTTTGAAAACGACAGCTGCACTTTGCAATTGGGTAGAAGTTAACCGCCGTGGCTCAGGGCAATTCTGGGCGAAGTAACTTAAGGGGATAGATCGTAACGAACTTAGTTACAAGCCTAACGTCCGGAAGAGGGGGTCAGACGAGTGGGGTAAAGATCATAACAAAATAAAAGGGGGTGACCGACTTCCTCGAATCGAAGAATAATGAAAAGGGTCGGAGACTCTACTCAATTAGGGGGGGGAAAGACTGTCTAAAAGTGTAGTGAGAAGACGAGCTTCATCAGACCACCGCGCGCGTTAAAAAATGTATTGGGCAAAATACGGAAGGCGCGACAACCGCCGTCGGTTTCGGCAACAGCAGTCGCGTTTAGGAAGGAGGGAGAACGGCATACACATAGGTGAATAACCCACGCATCGTTTGCAGGGAACCAGATCGGCTGTCGGAGCGACGAGCGGCAGATCAATTGAAGGGGCTGAAGGGTGGACCAGGGAAAAGGGAACAAACTCGGAAAAAAAGTAAAGGAGGCACTCCTAAAGCTAGAAAAAAAAAATTGAAGAGGCGTCACCCGAGTCAGACGAACCCACGATGGGGGGGGAAAGGAAAAGGAAGGAAGCACCCTTACTACTTCTATTGTCTGAAAGAGATCGGCAAAACGGAAGAGGAGATTCGCAGAAAAGAAAAGACGAACCAGTGGGTAGGTCCCGAAACTAGGAAATGGATGAATCGTCAGATTGGGGAGCCTCCATCAAACAGACAAAATTCGAAGAAGTCAAACGGGAAGGAAGGACTATAAGGGTCTCTGGGGAGGAGCATCCGGCACATGGGACGAACCAGGAGGTCAAAGACCTGCAACTTCTACTATCCCAGGGAAAAAGACCGGGGGTAGAGAAAAAATTCGGGGAGAAACGAAAGAATCGTTTCTTCTGTTCATAAAAAGCCGGAGGAGACAGGGTCAACATGGTCACAAAAGGATGAGAAAAGTAAGAAATGCGAAAGGAAACTCCGCTGGGAAAGGAACATGGGGAACAACAACGACCTCATTGAAGAGACACTTAGAGAAGGGAATGACGCGATCCATAACGGTTTTTCGGGAAAAAGGAAGGTGTCAACAGGAGCACAGATTTAGCGGACTACAAGGCACATAGTAAAAACGGTTTTTTAAGGGAAAAAGAGGGACGGGAGGATTTTCCCGTTTGGTCGAACTTCTTCGTGAAACTTGTTCAACGCGGAATCTACTAACACTAGTTCGTTTAAAGGCAAATGTAGGAAAAAGACCTAGACATCACTTAATCTCTGGTTGGCTTAATTACCGATGAGGAAAAGGGGAAAGTCTATTTCGCTTTGCAAGAGGAAGAAACTTCTCGGATGGGAAAAAGTCATATCGAAACGGTAGCAAAACTAAGTGAGTCGGAAGAAAAGGGCAACAGGGGGGGGGGGTTTGGACCCGGTTCTTACGAGGGTACACCGAAAGAAGCCGGCCAATATTCAGAGGAAAAAAACGTTTAAATTAAGGCTCTCGAGCAGCTTGTGCGACTCTTCGTACGGAGAGGTTCAGGAGGAAAAAGCGGGGGACAGATGGTCAAGCCCGGTCAGAAGGTGATCCTACAGGAGAACACTCTCAGTGTGGGCATCTGCTCCAACAAAGAGAAAGAAATGAATCAAAAGAGGTCGAAGTCACTGAGGATCAAAGAGGAGGGCAGTACGACCGTGCGCTCGCTCATAGTGGAAAAGAATGTCTGTCCAAGATTCCTCATTTCTATAAGAATTTGGAAAGAAACTGATAACTAGGAAATATTACGAGGGGGGAGGGTGTCCGGACTCTAAGCAAAAGGGTGAAACCACCCAAAAGGGTAAAAAGAGGAAGAGATAGGGGTGGGAACGGGGAAGAAACCAAAAAAAAAAAAACCGATTAGCTGGCGTTCCGAGAAGTGACTGTGGGGAAAGGGGGGAAGAGGAGGGGGGAACCAGGGAACCAAGAGGGACTTACAAGAAGAGGAGATGAAAGGCTTAGGTTCCATTGGGAAAAAAACCGCATCGCGCGAGAAAGGAACATACTTAAGCTTGATAAAGAGAAAAAGCAGAGGAAAGCAACTCACAGCGTGATAAAACGGTTATAGCAAGGAGTTGGGGCATCGAAGCAGATAGGGGCAAGGCTTTGTGGGCTAAAGACCTGAAAAAATCTCGGCGTCACGGCGTTTTTTGAGCAAATTATACATAGGGAGGCGTTGGGACTGAGGATACAACGAGAACCAAGGCCTACGATCGTTAATTCAGGGTAAACCGAGGGAAGCAGGGAACTCTCACAACAAGGGAGGACGAGTAGAGAACACACGTATAACAGGGACGTGAGAACCCTTTTATATCTTTAAAAGGGTGGGGATTGAGGCTCTTGAAACATCGGGTCGAAGGTCAAAGGAACTACACCGGGAGTTGGAGGGTTCAGTTGGACTGGAGGCTATTTAAGTTGGTCTTGATGTCTGATTCTGAACGTCTCACGATTGAGTGACAAGGGGCCACCAAAAAAAACAGAAGTTAGGACTGGGTCAAATAAAGAGTGGGGGTCTACCAAGGTGAGGGTGCTGGACAGAGCTCAGTTGGACTTGAACGCGAGCAAGGGAAAAAAAGAAGGGGACCGGCGGAGTCAGGCAGGTCCCCTGGGACATTCCGCTTTTTAAGGCAGGGACAGAAGAAGCTCTTCTCGTAAAGGGGATCTCAGGGTCTAGGGGGGTAGGAAGCTTGTTTTAGAGAACAAGAAGGGCACAAAAAAGCCCGCCGATTTAGGAGGACTACGATCTGCGAGCTGAAAAGAAGAGGGAGGGGGGGGCTTAAATAGTAAAGGCCGGTAAAGAGGGAAGACCAATAACTTTGGTGAAGAACATGGCCGTGAGGCGAAGGGGAGGGTACACAGACATTTTTAAACCGAGAATGGGGGTCGGGTGGTACGGAAAAAGCTAGGCGAATGTTACAGGAGTGTTACGAATAATTTAAGAAGGAGTCTTCTCCTGGGACCGTCAGATCGACGAATGGAGAAAAGGATTGGACCAACAGGGGAGGGAGTGAAGTTTCCGACCAAGCTGGTGGGGGTAAGGTCTACATATGGGCGACTGAAGGGGTGAAGTTCGGGGGAACGGTGACCTACGGCAGTCTAAAAGTCCGTAGGGTTAGAATGCGAAGGGAGGTGAAGGGCAGGACAGCAGAGAAACGTTGGCTCAACTCGTTTTCCACAAAAGAAAGGGGGAAGCAGGAGACGTGACCTCTTCTCTTCCTGGAAAGCTTAGATACTATTCCTCTTAGAGTTGAAACTACCGGGCGTCCCCCACTCAAGAAGCTGCCTTATGAACTAGCTGTCTAGGGAAAAAAAGGGGGAAAAAGGAAGCTCCCTAGTACCTCTCAAGGGAGAAACGAGTTCTCACTGGGAAAAATAAGACATCCACAACCCGCTTACTGCTCGAACTAAAGGAGGAGAAGGGTCAACTGAAATCGCAGAAACCTCTAGGAACCGGGGTACCCTGAGAGGCATATCTATTTTAACGAACCTGGACAGATGAAAATGGGTGGGATAGAATTCTGGCTGCGGGGGGGTAATAAAGAAAAATAGGATAGGTATGATAGTCTGACAAATAAAGGAGCCGAACGGTAGGGGGTAGTTCGAGTCCAGGAAATACGGAAACAGAAAGAGAGACGAATACTAAGCAGCACGCACCAGGAGTCGGGGAGATCGTCGGGAGGGGGAGTGGGGGACTCACTAGTTGGGAAAAAATGTAGGCACAGACTTGTGGATGGTATCCTGCCGACACTGAAACGGAAGGGTCGCCGTCCTGTACATACAAGGGTGCTTGGGTCGGAACTAGGGTTAAGGGGGGGGTTAAGAAACGGTATGTCTACAGCTGGGGCTTGCTTTTGTTTTACGGGAAGTTCTCGCATTGGCAGGTTAAAAACTAGACTAGGAATACGGCGCTCAGATTGAGAAACTTCCTTTCCTAAGAGAGAAAAAAAAACTGATTAGGGGAAAGGAAGGAGGAGGAACTAAATTGTCCTTCAGAGAAAAAAGTTTCCGTAAGCACGAGCGGAGGACTTCACGAAACTACTGGGAGAGGGGACAAACCTCACGCAACTACGCGAAACAAAAGAAACTAGAATAACAACGTCTCTGGGACTCATAAGACTTGAGAAAAACTGAAGGCCCACCTGAAGTATCAGTACAAACATCTTGCGAAAGGAGGGTGACATCGAAGTGTCCACAAATTGTGAATGAAAGCTTGTGGGTTAAACCTGGCAAACGCTAGGGAGACGCTGGAAACCTGATATTGTAATGAAGAAAGCGTCGAAAGATTGGGAAACGGTGAACGTAAAGTGAATAAAAGGTTATTCGGAGACGTCCGGGATCACGTGGGGACCCATGGACGAGGATACGAATAGAGAGAAGGGGAAAGGATTCCTCTTAACAAAGGGACCCATCCCAAATAGAACAGGGTCCGGGCATGCAATAAGACTAAGGGGGAAAAAAAGTGAATAGGAGAGGGGTCAAGAGAGGTACTGGAGGAACTGGCCCGGGGGAGCAATGGGAAATCTGTTTATGGCGGTATTTATAATATCTTTCGAAGCTCGAAGGTAGCAAGGGTCAAGAGGGCGGGAGGTCATAGAAAGGAGCTGTAGGCCAGAAGTCCGAGTGAGCTTCGGAGGGGAGAGGGAAATTGACCAAAGAGGAGCTCATAAAAGAAGTACTTAGATCGTAAAGCAGCGCTTCGAAAGAGCACTATAACAAATTAAGGGTTGGGTTGAGGATGGGTAAAAGAAGAAAGAGCAAGGCTAAGGGATAAAGACAAGGCAGGAATCTCTACTCGAGTCTATGCCGACGCACTAGAAATAAGGTGCCCAAGGGAAGGAAGTCGAGAAAACTAAAGTCAATACAGAAAGATTCGCAGGGGGTCGTGACGGATCGAACCTCCATATCGTTTGGTTAAAATTACTAAAAGGCTGGCGAGTCATTACGGGATTATAAGAATACAAAGTCGGGGAGCTCAACCTTTCATTGGGGTCGAAGTGATACTGAAGTGGTACACTCCTAATCACGGGCTTAAAAGAGGTGTAAAAAGGACCCCAGGGAAGAAGAACTACCATAAGTTCAGTTTTCTTCAAAAAGTAGGTCGAGCGAATAAATCATTTCCGCCGTATGGGCGACAACAGGCAGAGGGGGGCTAGGGAATATCTCCCGGCTCGGGATTGGAAAGGTGGGAGGTTGGTGTGACCAACACGACGACACACGCTATGCAGAGGGACTCTAAGAACTTCTGGCATCTGGAGGAAAAGGAGAAGAAAAGAGGGACTTGACATTACCTGACCTGAAGAAACAACTAACTACTCATAGGGTTTCTTCCTACTATACGTCCCTCTGCG
>Ga0179593_1403811_pt1 | contig 18321 bp, 17 predicted proteins | sample CZODoug2_1_08_16_FD_185931 | JGI IMG/M metagenome (GOLD analysis project Ga0179593, IMG submission 185931) | Vadose zone soil fungal communities from Angelo Coast Range Reserve, California, USA - CZODoug2_1_08_16fungal (PacBio error correction) | ecosystem: Environmental > Terrestrial > Soil >...
CAGGAGATCGACCTCGAAAACTACCGTTAAAGTGAGGAAAAGAAAGTGCTGCGGCGTCTCTTCCGGGGGCAACTTCAAGGAAAAGAGCGGGAAAGTGGCTACGCAGAGTGATCGGCGGCTCAGGGAGAGAATAAAGGTAAGCTGATCGAGGGTAAGAGCAGCTATCGACTGAAAGAAAGACGGAACAAGGGCAGATGGGTATCTAGGTTTCTTATCTTCGGGGGTTATGGGCAGGGGAGACGATCTTAGGGGTAGGGAGAAAATTACAAGACAACTACTAAGGAAAGGATTCTAGGAGCCGGTCCACTGAGGGGGGTGGTGGCGAGAAATGTACTCGCGGGGGCGTCACCGAACGTAAAAGGAAGGACTTCCTATCTTAGGGTAATCGACTAAACGCTCAAGGGAGGGCGAACAGGATGGGGGGGGAAGGAACTGCCCTGCAAGGCTTTCAGAAAGACTAGTACCGACGTAAGGTATGGCCAAAGCGAAAAGCAGGAGGTTCTTCAGAGGGTCGAACTTTGTCGGGGGAGGAGACCATAGGCCTTGGCCTGAACCGAGGAAGGCATGGGAAACTAGGAAGTCCTAATGGATCAAAGCCTCTAGTAAGAAAGCTGCGAGAGTTTCGGGATCCGCGGCCGAGGGAGCCGAGGGCAAACAGGGGCGAAATCGCTTAAAAAAGGGAAAGACACCTACTTCGTACGGAAAAGCGGGGGATTTCGAGAAGCGAACTCAAGAGGTTATAATGGGACATCGCGTAGAGACTTCCAGGATTTGCATCAGCCTCAAGAGGAGGTGTTCAGAAACGAAAGAAAACGCTAACGGGGAAGAGGGATACTTGCTAGAGCTCTGAAAATCAATGGAGAGCAGCTGGTGGAGAGACCGGGAGACGCTGGGTACTTGGACGCGTACGGAGGCGCAAAGAAATGACTGTCTGTCGTTAATAAACGGGGGAAGGGAGAGGAAGCAATCATAGGTTGGGATGCCCAGCGAACAACCCAGACAAGTCATCGGGGGGGAACGCGGAAAAGAAAAACGCAAGGAATGTAATTTATCAATACTAAAAGCGCCGGAATGATATCCTCGAAAAAAGGATCGAGAGAGTGAAGGCAGATATAAATCCTAGAACCTTCGAAAAAACACGCGAGGAGCTCACTGGTAAAACTCAACTTCCACGAAAAGGGACATGACGAACATTAAAAACATCGTGGCTGTCATCCTAGGGACACGACAGCGCCGCCCGAAAGGTAGAACGGAGTTTTAATGCGCTTACAGGAAACTCAACCACTATAGAGTCATAAAACAACTAAAAAACCTTAATTCCAAGCTTGGGAACCACCAGAAAAGAACTCCAAATCCTAAAGATTCCGCGGCAAAATGGGAGTAAAGCGGTAAGCACAAACGTGAGAACACGGGTAACGCACAATACAACAGAAAAAAAATAAAAAAAGCACCCATCGCAGGGGGAATACGCACCACTTGGCTCCATAAAGGAAGTGTCCAGAAGGCGAAGGACCAAAAAAGAGATCTCAGCACAAAAAGCCTCATAAGGGCCGCGCGAAAGAAAGTCGTGGAAAGGAGATCATAGAGCAGGACTATTCTAACCTCTGGGGGCAGTCATAAGGCCGAAAGTAGATTTAAATGAAGATCCCTGACCGGAACCGTCAACGGCTAGCAACACGCTAGGCCTCCGCGATTCAAGGGTACACGCAAGGTACAAGCGGAATCCGAGAGTTTTTTTGAAGTTACAAGCAGAAAGTGGATTCGCGGGACAAAACATAAGTCACAGAGGATAATCTCATTCAAAAACACAATTTAGAAATCGTAGCTTTCTTACCAAATGAAAGGCAGGGTTTCCAAAACCGAAAAAAAGGAAAGGGCCGCTTTTTCGGCAAGATGAGGTGAGGAGGGGAAAGCCGCACAATAACCGAGGCAATAAGGGATTTGAAAAAGATGGGGGGCGTGGCGAGGGGAGAGGTGATTTGAGACCACATCCTGGAGGAACGAATCAAGAATATGAAAACCGTCAATCGATGTTGAAGCCGGAAAAAAGAGGGGCGCAGAAATATTTAAAAGGAAAGACCGCGACGGGCACACCTGAATTAAACACAGGAGAGGGGACAAATGAGGGGACGTCCACACGTCAGCCTTGAAACGAAGAGCCCTTGGTTACAAAAGGTTCAGGGAGAAAACCGCAGCAAGTTCATCCTGATATCGAAAAATCCCGGAAGAACACTAAATCTGAATCTCTTCGCAGGGAAGAGTAGAAGGAGAACATGCGAGAAAAGTCAGCGCTCGCTGTGTGGGGAACGGGGATGCCGAAAGAAAAATCGGGAGCTCGGAATAAAATACGTGGGAGGGGAAGTAGCAATCGGGTACAAACGAGAAAAAGCATCATACCAACAACGCGCCAAAAAGACCTAAAAAAAACGAATAGAGTTGGTGGAGAACAAAAATTCCTCTGGGGAAAGGTCCCCAGAGGAAGCATGGATGCCACATACACGTCGGGGAATGAGGGAGAAAAGAAAGAAAAAAAGGAGGAATCGGGCGGAAAGAAGCCGAATGGAGAGGGGGTACATTAATGGACGGCGGGCCGTTCCAAAATGGGTCAAATTAGATAACAAGGGGTAGTAAAAAGTAAGCCGGAAATCTCCGTTAGGCAACGGTGGCCTGAAATTAACGCCATTGGCGGAAAAAGCCTACGACAACGATAAAGGTCCACTGCAAAAGTCAGAACTGAAAGGAGGGGAAGAAGGAACCCAACACTCCTCGGTCAGAAATCAAACTGAAACTAAGCATAAAGCAAATCGCGAAAAAAGAAAAAAAAAAAACTCCGACGAAGTAAAATTCAGGAACATCAGAAAGAACGAGGGAGCGAGAAGGGAAGCCTCGAAAGGCTCAGAACTCCATCAAAAAGAGAATCCCGAACAAAAGAAGCCCATAATCTGGGCCCATCCCCTCCTACTCTTAAAGGCGCCCGATTAAAAAAAAGGAGAAGGAACTGAGGAGAAGATATTGCAAAATTTCACAGGGGACTGGCTTCGTTTAGGGCGGGGGGGGAGATAGAAAAGAAGGGGGGATATCAACAGACGAAAATGAAAGTTAAAGTATGCAATCAGATTCAAGGGTAGGGAATTCTAAGAAAAAAAAAACCACTGGAAAAAGAGAGAGTATTCAATAAACGAGAAGGGGATTGTACGGATGAGGTGGAATGCGGCATTTTAAAAAGTGGAAAAAGAAAATATATAAAATTATATCACATCCCAGAGGGGAGACTGAGATCGTGCAAAAAGCTTTGGGAAAGGAACGAAGTAAAAATCTAGAAAGACGGAGAGAAGGGGATAAAGGACGCGGGGTATGCGTAGATCTGCGGTAGGAAAAAGGGCGCGTCGGAAGGGGTGGGACGGGATGACAGGAGAGACCTCAGTTGCGGGCTCGGCGTGCGGGTCAGGGACTATGGGTCTGTATTGGATGTGAGAGTCGGGAGTTTAGGTGTGGAAGGTAGAGGCGACGGGTTTAGGCGTTATTTAGTGAAGGGCAAAGAGGGGCTAGGCGTCAACGGAATGACCGCGAATTGGACTTTTCATATGAAATCAGGGTCGTAGCATTTTCCGCATGCAAGAAGAAGGCAAAAAAGAACGGAATAGAAGAAGGGTTGGGGATGCTAATTTGAGCAAGAAGGTTTAAAGGGGGGCCCGGTCTAGGGGAAAGAATGACGCTCCATAGAGTCGTTTGAAAAAAAAAAACCGTGAAGTCGGGGGGATCTCTGTATTAGGGAGGGGGGTGAATCCATGAGGAAGACGGACTTTTTTCAAATATTGAATCGGAAGAAAGAGATGACTTGTGGGAGGGGGGGCACGGAGTTGTGGTGATGGTCTTTTTCTTGTGGGGAGGCGACTACTGCCCACGAAAGGAGCGAGGAGGAAAAGCAAAGGAAGGGAAGAAAGGATTAGGGTGATATAACGGAAATAGATGGCCATCAAAAAGGCATATGGAGCGCATTCGTTACTGTCAAACTGGGAAGGATTAAAAAGGAGAGGGAGGTTCGGTTATGGCATACAAGGAGATGAAGAGATCGGAAGGAAAATTGTGCGGAAAGGGGTGCCGAGGGCGAGGGATTCGTTTCTGCAGGACATTATGGACGTCAATCGCGAAAATCTGGGGGGGGAAGGTAAGGTGGTGCAGGGGAATGAATGGTGGGAGGAAGAGGTCTTAGAGAAGGTCTGGGGTCTCGGAGGAACAAGCGGGGGGCAGGCGAGGAAGAGAAGGGGTTTCCTTCTCATCATGGGGGGAGAACAGAAACAGGAACGCGACGCCAGAAAATAAATAACCATGATGGAGGTGAGGTGGGAGCAAATCTCCATAGGGTGTTTCGAAAACTCGGGGGGGGACCGAAAATCGTAGGGTGGAGGGAAAAACGGAGTCACTGTTTCAAAAGAGAATCGGAGTCGACATGTTGTAGGCGATGAATATGGGAGAGTTGGGTGCGGACGAATGAGGTGGTCCGGAAACTCAGGGAAGGGGGGGCGGTGCGTTGCGAGAAAAAGGGAAAGAGCCGCGAAAAGCTGGGCAGGCGAGGTTGTTCCGCTTATTGCGACGGCAGCCCGAAATAGGGATGGAAAAAAAAGTTCGTGGGAGGACTATAATAGTGGGAAAAAAGGTGGAGGACGGGATCGAGGCTCGGGTCAAAGAGAGCGGATCTGTGGGACTGTTCTTTTTTGAGGAGAGTCGATCGGGGGGGAAGCAACAGGGACACTGCGTGGGTGAGGAGAAAAAATAAGGGGGGAGAAAAACGCAGGAGCGGGGATTGGGGTAATATTTCTTTTTCAAGAAACGATGCGGCAAGAGGACGACAGACAGGAGGGGGGCATGCGGAATCAGGGTCATATTATTGGGGGTTGCGGGCGAGCTGAATAACGGGTGCAGTGGCGAGGGTGGGAATTGATGAATGGGTGGAGGAAGGAAGAAAAGAAGGCGATGCGGTTTTTCTTTAGGGAGAGGGTCAGGTCCGGGAAAAGAGTCCGCCGAGGGAAACGGTGACGTCGTCCATGCCTGGGAGGGAGTTAATCAAACAGTGACAATGCTTTAAGAACGTGGGTGGGGGGGGCGTCTACTGAGAGGAAATGGAGCCGATGCGGCTGAAAGAAGTCTGGGGCTTGACATGGTCTTTAGGTCATAAGCGCAGAAGGCAGGGGCCCGCGAGGGAAGGGGAATAAAGTTCCATGGGGAAGAGGGGCGAGGGCGGCGGCTGTTGGGCGCAAGGGGTGGGGGAGTCGTTTCTCATTAGAGGGAAAGAGTCGCAGAAAAAGAGAAAGTGGAGTTAAAGCGACTTACAGAGCAGGGGGCGAGAGAACGACGGAAAGGCGCAAACATACCGAAGCTAGGAACACGGAGCTCCAAAAAAGATGCAATGATCATAGGCAACAAGGGGAGAAAGAAGTAGAAAAAAAAATAACCCATTACCTTGGAGGAGTAGGAGAAAACCCTAGACTGGGGATGTATACGCCAAAGAAGGACTATTCTGACTCGGGGTCCAATATACACACCGCGAAAAACGCAGGGAGCGCAGCACCGAGAAATAAGGAGGTTGGACTTAGAGGAATCGAGTGAGGGGAGTTATAGGGGGGGGAGGGAGACGCGGGATAGACTACGACAACAAGTAACGAGAAGGCTTTGAATCTCTTCGGCTTGAAGTTAGTAAGGAGGAAACGTTGAGGAGAACGATATCAATGAGAACCGAGAAGAAAGAGAAGTTCTCGAAAGTCAAGGAAAATCACTTAAGGTCGCAGCGGCAGCTGCACAAGGAGGGATTGTTCGGAACGGCCGATGACGGAGGGACGAAAAGAAGGATCGCAAGGAAAGAATATCACCGAAAATCGGAACGTCAGAGGGACGGCAGAAAACGGAGGGGGAGGGGGACCAAAGGTTAAGTGCTCCCAATCAAGTTCCTCGCGATACAGGGAGCCGTAAGCCTGGGGAGAAGAAATAGGCCTACTCGACAAGAAAAGCGCCGACCAGATCCAAGGATTTCTCTTCGTTCTTTGACAGGAGACAGCGAGGAGTTCTGGAGCAGCACGTCACCCTCTCGAGGGGGAAGGGGGACTCGATAAGATTCAAAACTTAAGGGAACCGGAGCGGACCAGTTGCCTAGCGGAAGACCCGAACACTGGAAGTCGGTCAATTTAACAAAGGGGTCAGAGTAGATCTAGAAGATCAGGGTAGTACGGAATCGTGGAAAAAGCCTCCGGAGGAAAAAGATTAATCCTCTTTTACGAAAAGGAAAACAGGGGGCCTGAAGGCGTCACCGAGCCCGAGGAGGGCCGGGGGGGGACGATAATCGACGCAAATTATCAGCGTCTTAGAGAAGCGAAGACGCTTCGCCCCTTCGAATAGAGAAAAGTTCAGCGAGGGGACAGAAGGGAGATAGGCCGTGAAAGCTAATCATCCCCCTAATAGTAAGGGGTTTAAAAAAGGGAGGGGGATGGCAAAAAAAAAAGAAAGGCGGCTTAGGAAAAAAAGGAGTTCTAGTCGATCGCGGGTCTGTTCGTCGCGCGAGAAGGCTTCAACTCGAGCAGCACCGTGCTCAGAAAGAAACGACTTCCTGGGAGACAAGGGACGAAACAAAGAGCCCGGAGATTGTATATCTCGATAAAAAGTCGGATAAAAAGACATCCTCCTCTTGTAATTTCGCCTAGGATCAAAAGAGAGAGTCGACATCTAGGATGAAAAGAGGGAAGAAGAGCACATCAAGGAAAACGGTTAAGGGGGAGAAAAAAAGACGAGCAGCGTCACGGGAGTTGCGGACGTGCAATTCGGGGGTTGGGCTGGGCAACGTACACGAGAGGGGGGGTCCTATTCGAGGAGACCCTTCCGAGGTAGAGCTGGGTCACGCAGAAAGAACGCGAGAAGAGAGGTGGCCGAGGGAGACGTAGAAAAGGGAAAAGGCCAGCCGCATAAAAAGGGATCGGCAGCAATCTATATGGTCACGAATAGAGGATTCGATCACGCGTCGCGCCCAGGATCGCTACTAAGAAGACTCACCACCCTAGAAGACGTGCATGTCGGCAGCACAGTCATAGGGGGCCCCGCCGTCGTATACGGGGTTGATAATCAGGGGGGTCCTCGCGCCTGATCCTCCTCTATCCGAAGGGGAAGGGGGGATAAACTTTACAAAAAAAAGAGCATGGGAACCTCAGGAGCCCGAGGACGAGCGCTGCAAATAAGAGGACGCTTGCCCGGAGAGGTACGGAACGAATAAAAAAAAAAAACAAAAACGAGACGACGAAACATAACGTTCAACAGGCGGAGAAGCCTCGCATAGGATTATTAAGAAGAGCAGAGTGGAAAGTGCCTTCGGTTTAAGAGAAAGCGGCCACAAGAAAAGGAACATGGGCGTAACGGCGAAAAAAAAGAACCTGCAGGAAGGGACTTTGGCATTCAACGACTTTGCCCTCTCCTTCCTTAAAAGACTGAAGACGAGAAAATCACTACGAGGGACGATAATCAGGGGGGACAAAATACCTGGGGAGGGAAACGAAAAATTCGGGACTTCCAAGGCGTAACTGCCCTGAGGGGTGGCGCTCGACGGTTAGAGCCTGGAAAAAGAGTATGGTAACATCGAAATGAAAGGAGAATAGGGAAATGGAAGTCCTACAAACTACCCGGGTACGGGCAAAAAACTCGCCTCGACCGGAAACTGCTGCATCAAAACGGCGGGATTGCGCTCAGAATGGATTAAGGGTTCGAAAGACCTAGGGGAGAAGAGCCCGGAATAATTAAAGAGAAGAGTCGTGGTGAGGAGTGCAGTCAAGATGAACCGTCATTAGCCGGAGAGAATCAGAAAAAGCCGCCCCGCATAGATCCGGTCGGTGTAACTTTTCTGAAGACAAATCCACGAACCCTGAACAGCATAGGGCCTACGGGTCTCGGGGTTTAAAAGTGCCAACAAGGAGCGATCTATGACTGCGCCGCGACGTGGAGGGGGATAAAACAGGGGAAGCCTCTAGGGGAGTCGAGGAAAATGCTAAAACAGTCAGAACTATCGGGGAGGAACGAGAGTGAGAGTCCGTCGGTGTAAATATATCTCAACAAAAAAGGTAGAAAAAGACGATTCTACATACCTGAGATCGACGGAGCGGCCTCACCGAGGAGGAGAGCAGGAGTCATAAAAAGAGAGAAAAAATGAAGGGGACTACAGACGCGTCGGACCCGAGCCTGGGGAAGCGCAAAAAAAGGAGAGCAACCGTCATGACTAAAAAAGCGGGTAAAGGTATATCCAAAAAGAAAAGATATTAGGTGATGTCTCGGTTCAGGTAAAGGGTAGGGGAAAAACCTTGGAAATTCAATCGATGAGAAGGAGGGTAGAGGAGGGAGCCGACTTTGAAGGATACCAGACGCTACGCTCTACGGGAGGCTTCAAGGAGGCTCGGCCTCGTAGCGCTCGAGGTTCGAATCACACCGAAAGAAAGCCTCGCTAAATACGAAGGGGAAAGGCAGACTGTGACGGGGAGCGCTTTTGTCCCGCCTCAAACTGAAGGCGTATTCAGTAAGTAAGTGCCCGTCCGACGGGTACTGCGCCCGCGGGGGGACCCCGGAGGGAACTTTCTGTATTAAAGGCAGACCTATCCTTCTAGGAGGTGCCGGGGGAGGCACGTGAAAAATCGTGTAGCGGTGAACGTCTACTGAAAAGGTCGAAGATGATAGTCAATGTCTATCGGATGTGCTCGTATGTAAGGGAAAAAAAGCGCTGCAATCTAAAGAGAAAAAAGGCTTTAGGGGATGGGAAGCGGAGGCGACGAGGCGGGATGACCTTTAAAGGCTTCGGGACCGACGGGTAAGCTTGGCTCGACGGATCGACTAAGAGGCGGAGGGGGACGCAGCGTGGACAGACGTTCTGGGGTCGTCGAATAAGATATCTGCAAAAGAGAAGGATATAATGGGGGGGGAAAAAGGAAAGGGGGGGAACGCGATATGTCTAGAAACGTGGCATGAAGCGTCGAGACATTCCTCGCCCGGTTCCCGTCTGCGCTCGAGGGAGATGAGAAGGATGCGCCAAAAAACTAACCGTAGAGCTTCTCATCTTGATAAAGAGCATGCGCGAGGAGCGAGACGAACGCACGGCTTCGAGTGGAAAAAGATCGTTGGGGAAAAGCAAAAAGCCGGGGTAACGAACTGAGCTCGAAGAGAGATCGTGCTACGAGATCGTCTGGGCGGATGACACTTGGACCGAAAAAGACCTAAGGTAGGAAAAGAGAAGTAAAACTTGACTGGGACGAGGAGGAGACCAAAGGTCGACTTCATCGACGGGCGGATCAGCCGCTGAATAAAAACGCACCAATCAGTTCGGAGATTTTTTCAAATCAGAAAAAAAAGAGGCTAACTCCGTGACGAGACTCTTCACCCCCCCCCCCCCCCTCAGGTCTCACTCGAGGAAGAGGTTGTTCCAAGGGGATAAAAGAGCATGGGGGAGTCTAGTCGCGATGAAACCGACCTAAAGGGATCTAGTCGAAGGCAAGCGTGTGGAGAGGTGATCGTCCTCCCGCACGTTCAGCAAGAATTCTACACTAATAAAGGGGTCGATAATGCTTCAGAATCCGCTTCTCGCAGGACGAAACGAGCATGTGGACGGGGAAAATTGACAGGGGGACTCTGCTCAAATACGGCGCAGGAAGACGCGTCTCTGCGAGCAAAAGGACTACTCTGGGAGGAGAGCCAACGCACAGAAGACACTAGCTGGAGGAACGTGACACAGCTCGCGGGGCTTCGACGAAAAATCAAAAAAAAGAGGTAGGGCCTATCGCGACGGAAAGTCTACTTCGAGGTCGGAGAACGAAAACGAACTCTTCGAAGAAAAGAGGACTCAGGCTTAGTGAAAGTAGGGCTGCTCGAGGGGATTCGGGGGGGCGCTCATGAGATAGGTCTCGTAGAACCCAGAGTAGAATCTTCAACTAGCGCTCTTGAACGACTATCTCCCGTCGAGTTCATAGTCTGATGACGCCTTGTTAAGTAAAGCAAGGTTGCATGTGCGGTCGTAACTTACGGAGGGAGAGGAAATGTCGAAGGCAGTCCAAAGGGGGTTCTCGTACTAAACTCTTTAAGACTAGACGCTGGTAACTTAGGGGACGCGAAAGACCGATCAAAGAACGCGACGTGAAAAAACTGCAGGGCTTGAGTGGGTCGGAGGTGCTGATCAGGAAGGGGCTAAGAATTCGGAGGGCAACTCTCGTCCCTATGCGAACCGAGCGAGAGCAGTCACTGGGGCAAAAGCCGAAAAGGGAGAAGAGTGTCTAAGCCAGGAAGGTTCATAGGAGGGGAGCCGGAATCGGTCGAGACGTAAGCGCGGATTGGCTGCGCCTTTTCTGAGTACGCGCGGATACAAAGAGAATAACCAAAAAAAAATCTAACGAGTCAACTGAGGGGGACAAACGGGGGGGAGAACGTGACTTGGATCAGGCACCTTGCTAAAAACTCACGCGCGAGTCGGACTTCGAGGCCGCACTGAGACAACGACCGATAGTGCCTCGTCGAGGTCGTCTAACCCTCAGAGAAAGAAAAAAAATACCTGCGAAAACAGGGAAAAGGGCGAAAGCACTCGGGAAGATCGTCTGTGGGACTGGTCCCAGGACGGGACTCCGCGGTGGGGGCTGATCGTTGAGGTAAATGAAAATTACTGAAGAAAAAAGAAGACGAGTGTTCCAAAAACACGCTCTCACGCGGGGGGGTTCGCTAACGGGCTAGAATACTAAGGAGGTATCGTCACTTCCCGGTTGACCTGGTGCAGCGAAGTGGTAGGTCAGCTTAGTAGTCGGGACGCGCGTAAAAGGAGGGGAGAACCACTCAAAAATCTGGATCGGAAGGGGGGGGAAGGGGGGGGGAAAAGAGAGCGAAACAAATCAAGTTTTGATGAGAATTAAAAGAGTTTCCCGAAAATGCGGGCGGCCAATTCAGAGCCAGAAGGCGAAGAGGGTAAAGTTTCTGGGGCTACACTCTTCCTCCAACAGAAGAGGGATGAACGCCTCCGCACAGTCAAAGAATACGAGAAGGAAAGGATAAAGCCTACCGCGCCCCCAAAACTCCGGGCCCGCACTGATGAAACTACCTCTAAAAGGCATACGAAGGAAAAGTCTTTGGGTTGGGTTTAGGTGGGTGTGTGGGGGGGGGCCAAAACGCGCGAAGAGAACGAAGACATCGTCCGCCCTTAAAAGCAGCCCTAAATTTTCCTTCTTCCAACCTCACAATGACATAAAAGCGAGAAGAAAAAAGTAAACAAAAAAATCACCCGTAAGAAAGAGAAGCCACCGCACATGCCGACAAGCAGAAAACGTATACTTATGAAGGCCAAACGAATGTCAGCGAGAGAAGGAGGGGAGAAGCATCGTTGAAAACCGCTATTAACGAAATCCCCAGGGGGAGGGGGAGTCAGGCAGAGAAGGTGGAATCCAAAATAATACGTCTCCCCAGGGGAGGCGGGGAGACAAAAAAAGCCAGAGGAATCTCATAAAAAAAAAAATACCATACGGAAGACTCTTTGTCCAGCGGATAAGAGGGGAACGGCAAAAGGGACGAACCGGGAACGATTTAGTTGGGAAAGGCATCAAGCCGAAGAACGCGGGAAAAGGCCGAGAACGCGGGTACCGGAAGCAGATTCAATGTCAATACCAACAGACTCCGTAAAAGACAGTGGGCCGATTAAACGCACAGAGTGTCTCGCGCAAACTCGCCATAGAGGAAAAAGGACCACATTTAGAGGAAAAAAAACCTGCCGGCGGGAGCCCTCAAAAGACTTTTTGGGCCGAAAGACAGTAAGGCAAAGGGGTCAGAAAAAAGGTTGAGCCATGGGAAAAAAAATCAAAGAGACGGGATTTGTCGGCTGCTTCGCGTAGAACTCCTGTGATGGCAAACGCAAAAAATTCCTGAGAAAAAGGGGGAGGAGATCCTAAGGAGAGGAAGAAACGCGCTGGGAAGGGGGAAGCGCGGAAGAAGACATCGCAAGGGACTGCTCAGGCTGAATGAGGCGATTCGGCAAACAGGGGAGATTTTCGCAAAATCCGACGACAATCAAGCTGAAGAAAAAGCCCTGGGGGGTTTAAAAGGGGAGGAAAAAACCCAAAAGAGGAAATTAGTCCGCGCTACGAAAAATAGGAGAGAAAAAAAAAACTCACGAGACTGATCACCTATTCCCGCTTAAGAGGTACGACATGCGAGAAATCATTCGCCAGCTCCGGGGAAGGGCTTCAGCGAAATACCCGCACGGAGGGAAATCTAAGGTGGATGCTACGCTCGCAGCGAGGGAGGGGGGGCAAGAGCATCAGGACTTCTAAAACCAAAAAATCACACACCTAACCACCAAGAGAACACTACCGTAAAAAAAGAAGATATTTCTGGGGGGGGTGGATTAACACCTGGAGTCCGGCGGTGCACCGCTTCGCATGGAATGCAAAACCATAAAAGAAGAATCAAAGGAGTGGGCCAAAAGGTCAATCTGAAGGGGGAGGGGAGAGGCCTTATCCTGCGGGACCGGGAGGAAGTGGTCAAAGACAGCTAAAAAAGGAAAAAAAGGTCTAGCGAGCAAAGAGGTGCCGGATAAGGGAGGGCAAGCCTACGACCAATAGCATGTTCCGTGCTAATTCTCGTTTCATTCTCGGACGCCGCAGCCCAACACTACTCGTAAACATGAACAGCTAGAAGAAGGCACAAATCCGAAACCAAAAAAGAACGAACGACGCCGTGAAGGAAACCTAACGACCATAAGAAAGACAGAACGCTACGGAACAGCCCGCCTCTGGCCTTCATCATCGATCCAGCACACAAAACGCGAACGTGCAAAAAAATCCTGTGCCCGCATGAGATCGGAATCAAACGAAGACAACGGCGACCTGCAGAAAGGGTAAGGGACCGTCTTTCGACTGATTCTTGCTGATCAAAAGGTCCACCAGGTTGGGATCGCACTCTCGTCTAATTGACGTGGTCTATAATTTATAGCGGGACTCATCCACATGTGCAGGTCGAAAATGCACTGGAGATAGGATCTGGAGTAACGAAAAAGTTGGGAAATATCTAAAACACGGAGGAGGAGAAAGAGAAGGAAAGGGTTTATTGAATAGTTGAGCAAGGCATTTCGACTGGGGCACAGGGAATGGATACAAGGAAAGGATCGCGTATAGGACCGAGAAGAGGGGGACACTCTGTGACATGGCGTCAGCAAGAATCGGAGAACTACGGCCTCATCAGGTAGAAAACCGGGGGGTATTCGGGGCGTATTCAGATAGGGCTGGGGGAGGAGGTGTGGCTAGGGGGCGTAGAGGCCAGAGGAGGGGGACGGCGACGAAGGAGTAGGTGGATTACTGAGTCGAAGTTTCTTTTTTTTGCCCTTTTCATAACTGTGGGCTTCGAGAAAAGGGTCAGGGGGAGGGGCGAAGAGAGTGGGAGGGGATCGTCCAAATTACGCTCTAATTGTAAGTGGCGCATGAGAACATGACGTGGGGAGGTAGGAAGAACAGTGGGCGTATTTAAAGGAACGATCTGGCAACCGCCGTAAAAGGTATTTTGGGGGGGAAGACGAGGTGGAGAGGCACGTCGGGAACAATTGGGGCGCAAGAGCGTAAATGGCAACGCCCATCGAGGACTGTCAATATGGTTACGAGGGACAATTCAAACGGTGAGTGCGGAAAGGGGCAAGGACATGAAGCGGGAAGGTGCAAAACGGAAAAGGTGTAAACCAAAGAAAGAAAATCACTAGATGCGGTGTTGGTTCGGAGGGGGAGGATCGTGGGGGGGGGGAGGGGGGGTGTAGTATGCAAACGACTGGAACACCGTCCGGATCTATAGTGATACTAAAGGATCGTATCTCCGGGGGAAAGAAAAGGATAAAAGATCGATGAGGGAGCCATCAACCTTCGAAGTGGGAAGTTGTCGTGTCACGTATGCGTTAGCGCTGGAGGAGGAGGAATATAAGGGAGAAATTGCTTTAGGTGAATACAAAGCGGCTAGGGCAAGCGAGAAAGGCAGAAGATGGTGGGTTGGACTCACTTTGTCCACCAGTCGCAGATGGAGTTCAGAGAAAAAAAAGTCGGTCGAAAAAAGCTACTTGCAGCTAATTTGGAAGAAAAATCATTGTTTCTGAACCGCCGAGGTCAGGGAGGATGTCTTAGAAGTGCGGATTGCAAAAAAAATAACTGCCGTGTAAGAGGGGACGGATCCTTATTGACATCAGTAGGTGGGGGGGCTCAATCATCAGAATAACGCCGGAAAAAGCAAAAAAAAAACAGACCATATGAGGTGATTTGTGATTTACCGGCTTCTCAACAGAGTTGGTGGAGAAAAACGAGAACGAGTAGTCGGGGGGGGGGTACGGGAAAACGTCTTAAATTGGAGAAAAGAGACCGGCGGAGTCATATAGATAGGGAAGGGAGGCTATTGACGCGCGAATAGTGAAGGGGGGTCGGGGCATCGTAAAAAACGCGGACGGTAAGTTGTACGGTGCAAGTTGGAGAGACTCATAAGGCAACAAGGCCGGAACAAAAGTGATAGAAGGTGACGGTTTCCCGGGAGGGGCGCGAAAAACTCTTCTGGGTAGCATTTATTGAAGGAGATCGAGTTCTAAAAAGTTGGCGTGGCCGGGGGGAAAAAAAGGGGGAGGCAAAGAGGGAGCGGCAAAGGGGCGGTAGTGTGGTGGCTGACTAGGACGGGGATTGAGCACGCCCTTGCTAATCTGGGTAAAGAGGCGTTTAGGAGGGGGGGGGGAGAGTTAAAAAAGGAGCATGGGAAGAAAAATGGGATGAATCGGGGGGGCCTTTTTGGGCGTGGAATAATGACTGGGGGAAAAAAACGCGATATGAAAAGGGGAATACCAGGAAGTTAGTGTGTGGCATGGATCAAGGAAGACAGGATTAGGGTGGGATAAGGGGAGGGGTGTAGGGGGGAAACTCGGATGACGGGTGAGTCGGGGAAGGGGGGAAAAAGGACGTTATGCACGTTCTGGGTGGAAGGGAAGGGGGAAAGAAAATTCGGGAGAATGGGATGGTTTTCAGGCGGGAGTGGCTTGTCGAAAAGATTCCGCAAGAGGGGGACGTAGCAGAAATTTTCAAGGAGTTTCTCCGTGAGGGCAAGCGTGTGTGGGGAGACGGAGAGGATGTAGAGCACCAGTATAACTTACTTGGACGAGGGCGGAGCTCATCATCTCAGTAACTGCTGAGGCGGGAAAGTCAAGGGCCAGGGGGAACAGAAGCGACGGGGCGAAACTGTCTTTGCATCGCAAACTCGAAGGCGACACAAATCGTGGGAGGGGGACTGGTCAAGCCAGGCGAAAAAGGAAACAGCCATCACTGGGGGGAAACTTACGCGCCTCCGTACGCAGAGTAACGGGAGAGAGGAAACTTAAAAGGCAAAATGAAAACCGGGCACCGAGCCCGGTTCGAAAAATCCTTTATACACCTATCCGGTCCAACGCGTTTAGGTGTTCTTGCTATTAACACCGAGGAGGAATGCTGATCGCCCAGAAAGAAAGGCTGTTAAACAGGCGACCGACATCTAGCAACGCTATGAAAACAGCATCAACCGCAAAAAGACGAAGGGATTGAGAGGGAAAGGGGGGAAAATCGTATCTCTTTCGGGGGATGGAGGCAACCAAGGGGCGGGTAGAACTATTCAAAAAAAGAAGAACAAGGAACTAATCCTTATAAGGATTCTGGAAAGAAACGGTGGCCGAGAAGAGAGGGAGATTGCCGGGGGGGCCGGGAGCAATGGTCCTACCGGGACCATAAAAGTCAGACGAACCGGTCTAAGACTCGAAATCGCCGGGCAAATTCACACTTCAGGGGGGACTAGGTTCGGAAAAAATTCGTAGCTCGATTAAACAGGGTTGCAGGCCCGGCGAAAAATAGAGGCCCGAGGGAAGGCAGCACTCGATGTGGGCTTTCATTAAAAACAAACGAGGGGAGAGGCAAGGTCTTGACTTGAACAACCAGCAATGACAGGGGCAAGGGCCGTCGAGGCAGCGGGGAACAGGCGGGAGAAACGATCGGGACAAAAGAAAAAGGAAAGAAGCACTGCTAGAACAATAGAAAATTTCTTCCGTAGGGAAAGTCGATCGCAAAGAGAAGAGGGGCGAGTCCGAGCCCTGAGTTTCGAGAGAAAAAGAGAGTACGGCGACGCCAAGGGAAAGGTGGAAATAGGAGAGGCCGGAAGAACTGCCGCAACTTTAACCGTTGCATCAGACTAAAAGGAACTAATAGGACCAGCGCTCTCTCGCCTAAGCGGGTCTCTCATCGGGGGTTAACGAAAAGAGATAAGGGAGAATGAGGAGCACAGGGGAACCAGGAGGATTGACATCTCAGCAAAGGACAAGGGGAGCGAGATGGAGAAGTATCGCTTCGGCAGGAGGGAAGAAAGAAAAGGGAATACGATCCCGGGATGTTGGCCGAAGGAGAAGAGTCTTGCCGCGAGCATGAAGTGGATCAGGCCGGCCGCGTCGGTGCAAGGGAAATGACAAACCCAAATCCCAAGAAGGCGGGAGTCGAAAAAAGAGACGAAGAAGGAGTCAAACTTCTCCAGGATCCCCTACGTCGAAAGAGAAAAAAGCACCTTGCTCGCGCGAAAGAAAGTCGTGCTTTTCGCGACGCCGGGTAAAGAAAAGCCAGTCGATTTAGAGAGTCTTCGAGAACGGGGTGGTAGGACGAAGATAAGACTCCAAAAAAAAAAGGGGGGGGGATGTGCTAAAGCGAGAAGGAAATCGGTGGGTTCATCTTGTAAAAAGCGGTACGCCTTGGCGGAGCACGACTATACATGCTCTTATGAATTCGGGGTCAGAGACGGTCACGGAGTGAAAAATTACGAAGTCGTTGTTCACTAATTTGCATTACAATCATTTTTTGCGAGGGAGAGTATAGTGAGAGGGCAGGCGTCTAGTCTTAACCTGGTCGCGCAGAGGGGGCAGGGATCGATACGGCGACCGAGGGGGATAAAAAAAGAACGACGTAACTGGTGACGACTCCAAAAGCAGAACCACTCTTCACGCCGGAAGAAAGAGAAGACCTTGATTATCAGATCACTGCAGGGGAAGGTCGTCCCGGAGAGAGAAAAGTTATCTCAAAAAAACAGGGCCGAAGAAAGGGGACGCGACATTCTTCTCAACCCTCGCCGTCGGATACAGTTTAGTCTAGGGAACAGACGTCTCGCGACGGAAGCGATCGAAGGGAAGGAAAAGGCGGAAGTGAAGAAGGGAAAAAGCTCAAAAAATGGGACGAGAAACCCGAGCTCGCGCTGAGACAGCCTCCGAAGGTCAGGGGCAGGTTCTAGAGGAATTCGATCAGTAGGAGAAATCTGCGCATAAAAAGCGTAACCGGCTGTGACACTGCTGGGAGGGCGGTCTGCTCTCGAAGGAAAAAAAGTAGGACGCGGAAGGGGAGAACGAATAAAGGCCAACGCGGGCTGACAAGGAGAACCGTCGAATGCATTCTCTTTCGGGACGAGGAGAGATTAGCGAAAAGGGTATCAGGTGCTGGACGCGCTTGACGAGGTTCACCTGCGCGCGGGTTACCGACACTTGGGGTAACTTAAAGTCGTGCTAATGAGATACCGAGGGGAAAAAAAGTCGCCGCGTGCGAGGGGGGGGTTAAGGAAATAAGAAAATGTGGAGACGCAAGACGGCCTCTCTGGTCGATGCGAAGAAAGAGAGGGAGGAAGAAAAAAGGGCAATAAAAGCGTCAAACTGCATGCTTTCGAAACTGCGGGCTGGGGACGGGGCATCGAGGTAGTATGCCCTGGAAAATTAACGATGAGTCAACTACCGGCAGATCAGTCCAATTCAGGAATTTATATGGGAATGAGTGAGTAGAGTCAAAAAGTTAATCATGCCTATAAAAGTGAGCGCGGAAGGAGAAAAAATCGGGAAAGCCCAATTAAAGTTCTACTACAAAAAAAAAAATGACAGTGAGTGAGGTGGCGCGGGCACGGGGCTTGCAGGAGGATTGTGTGGGAGTAAAAAGCAAAGAAAAGGGGGAAAAAGAGTTCCTCTGTCAACATCTGCGCCTCGGGAGAGGCGTCAAAGGGGGGGGGAGGCCATGAAAAGTATATCCGTCACGAAGGGATTCGCCAAGGAATACGAGGGATGGAACGAAAGAAACGTCGCGCAGAAATGAGGGACGGACTGTTTCTTCCATTAAGAACGTGGTCAAGAAAAAGAGAAGGATAAATTAGCAGTCATAACATAGGCATGGTCTGGGGAATGGGGCTAAGAAGAGAGTTAAGAAGGGATGACTCTAAGGTGGGGGGGAAACGATTCCAAGGCGGTAAGATTGGCCGGGCCAGGTATTTCGGCGCGAAGCT
>Ga0179593_1703328_pt1 | contig 18321 bp, 15 predicted proteins | sample CZODoug2_1_08_16_FD_185931 | JGI IMG/M metagenome (GOLD analysis project Ga0179593, IMG submission 185931) | Vadose zone soil fungal communities from Angelo Coast Range Reserve, California, USA - CZODoug2_1_08_16fungal (PacBio error correction) | ecosystem: Environmental > Terrestrial > Soil >...
CCTCCTCCTAGCTGCCCGGCGGCTCGAGGAAAGAAAATACGACCGCAGGAAGGAGGGGGAGGAGGGAAAAGAAAAAATGCACGGTGGCCTAAATGATCGACGGGGAATACGATAGTACACGTTTCGCAGCGGCTTTGCACCCGGGAGGGAATTCAAGCGCCCGATCGAACTACTCGCACAGCTGGAAGGGAGGTCCAGGGTAAGCGATAGAGGGAACGCCGGACGCAGAGCTGCCGAATTTTTGGGAGCTCAGGACGCAGGGTGGGGGCGTGCAGGAAGGCATGCAAGAGAACCAGAACTATCCGAGGCGAAGGCCTCTCGAAGTTAATTAAACATAACAAGAAAAAAGGTCCCAAGTACACATGGTGCCTGATCCTAAAACATGAGGGGGGGCAACCACCGGTGTGGGCCCCACAACAGATCTCGCGACGCCCGGAAGGGGGATGACCGGGTTCAGCAAATACACCGTTTGAAAGGGGAAGGATGTGCGGGAGGGGAAGGGGGAAAGACTGGCGACGAATTTGAGGGTACAAGTCCAGACAGTTCGGGCAGATCGGCCTAGATGTGAAACCTCGACACGAAAACAAGGCAATGCGTCGGCTGTGGGAGCCGGCAAAAGGGCCCTCGTACAGAAGAAGGGACAAGGATGAGAACGAATATCTCAGAATAAATCGACTCTAAGGGCTTCCGTGCCAGGCGAAGGGTATAAGGGGGGGACATGAAAAAGAATTCGATTGACTCGAGAAGGAAAACAGGGCGGAAGCGTTCGAACCTGAAAAGGAAAACAAGTCTGATCTACTACGTGGCCTTGGTTTGAAAGAGCTAGGTCGCGAAGGGCTAAAGGTTGGGATCGCGTAGAAATTGGCATATAACGCCTTTCCCATCTCCAAGAAAAAAGGGGGGGAAAAACCCTCCGACGAACGAAAAACGGTTCGGCAGCGAGAAAGGAGGCCTGCAAAGTCGAACCATCTTCAAGTCTTTTGGCAGAGCGGGAGAATTAGAGGCCCCTTCTCTTCCTCCGACGCCAGGAGTTTTTTGCGACCAGGAGAAAAAAACGTTTCGCGTCAGCGCACCGAAAAACAAGGGAGAGCGAGCGTGTCCAGAACAGCTACTCGAAGGGGGGAGGGGAAAGAAGTTCGTCCAGAAAAAAGGAAAGGGGACCGCGTTACCGAGACGCAAAAGAAAATCCGATTAATCCAGGAGAGAGGGGTTGTCGTGAACCCGCGCCAGGGAAAAAAATGTCTGAGGGGAGAACCCCTCACCTCCTTTGCACGTATTGCCTCCCAGGGGGCAGAGAAACCGACGAATGCGCGGGAAACCTGCATCAACGCCCGACCCAAATAGTCGGAACGAGGATCCCTCCGATCCTCTTGCAAAGCAGCAGCCAGCAAGCGGAAGGGAGGAGAAAGCCGCGCCCTGGCTAGTGGAAGTCCACGAGAAGATTTCTTCCTTTCAAGCGCGGCCCCAGAGCCTGGGGAGTACCCGATAGAAAAGGAGATTCCTAAAAAGAGATTGTCCGTGTCGACATTCTTGGGGAAAGAGGTATCTGCCTCGAATACTGAACGGGCAAGGATCGATGAAGAGGAGGCAGGGATTGAATATTCAGAAACGTCTTTTTCTCTGCGGGGGAAAATCGAAATCGGAACGCGAGATTCGAACTTCATGGCGCGCCTATCTACGGTCTGACCGAAAAACGTACATAACACGGCTTTTTACTTCATCTCAGTGGCCAAGGCGAGGAGGCTATATAGATGAGAAGATAGTAATGAAAAGAGAGGGCTCAGCCGGCTTGTCGCGAGGCGGACGGCGTGTGAATTAACTTTTTCGGAAAAAACCCTAGGGTCCCCATCACTTCTAGGGCCTGAGGGGTTAGCTGAGAAGGGGGTAGATCTTCACCGAAGAAAAACAGGGTCCTAGGTGGAAGATGGGACGACTTCTTAATTGAATGGTGAGAAAAGTCCCGAAAGGATTGAAATGCAGGTTGCAGAAACAGAGTCATCTCGGTCAACACGAGGAAAAATGAGATTCTTAAAGGAAAAAGACACCAGACTGTAAAAAAAAGAACTGCGTGACGCATGGTAGGGAGGCCAAGGTCCAGCTTTCACTAATCGGGTGGCCGAAGTGGGGAAGAAAGAAACGGAAATCTCGCCCCTGGGAAAGAATATGGACAGAGGTGCCTGGTGACCAGTGCATTAGCGAACGTTCAGCCCCACGCCGCGCCGGGAAGACGAAGGGAGAGAAGAACCCGCCTTTCTCCTATAAAGAAAAGCGCAAGTCAGAAGGGGGAGATCGGCCTCACTGAAAGAGCAAACTTGGACGACGCGACACGGTTTTATGGACGAGGGATCTTGAGATCTGCTCGATGAAAGCGAGTCAGGAAGAAAAGATCCACGGAAAAGGAGGATCCCTGCTGTTCCAATAGTTGTCCCATCACACGCAAACCTAAATGTAACGATTTTCGGTCGGCGAAGAAGAACCCCCCCCAAAGCGTACCGGGAGCCAAGGACTTGGGTTCTATCGTGAGAGTGGGAAAAAAAATCAAAAGTTGCCTCTCAGATGACCGGCCGCCCTGCTTAGCTTCGATGAGAAAAACTGTGGCTCCAATTTGCAGTCGCTGAGCGAACCTATCGATGGGGGGGCGTATGGAAGATAGGTCGAGACTAGGAGTGTCTAGCCTCGCGCTGTCCCTGGTTAAGGGTATGAAAGGGACTCTAATAGTTCTTATTGTCGGGCTGGCTCCAGTCACTAAGAAAGATTTCACGGGAGGGAGGTAGCCAATGTTTATGTGAGAAGAAAAGGAGAGGTATGAACGAGAAAAGAAGTTGCGGGATTTCCTTCGGCTTAGGAGGAGGGAGAAGTAAGTTTCACGTACTTACGCAAGTAAAAAAAAACGAACTCCTTCGGGGAAGTTTTGGAAAGAGATGACAAAAAAAGAAATCCTACCCGAGAGTTGTAGGGCATGCGTTGACGCTCCATCGGGCAAAAACCCACTCAGGAGGAGAGGTGGCAGATAAAGGGAAAAGAGAGAGAAATAGCCGAGATGCAAACTCGCTATCTGGTAGAGTGAATTGCGGCCAAATCATCTGGGGCCGTAGAGGTGAATTTCAAGATGGACGGTTTAAAGGGACGGGGATGATGCCGGCAGGAAGAGGGTCTCAACTGACGGGACGTGCTCAGGACGAATCCAAGAGCCTTCCTCTTCATCACGAGCGTAACTGATAGGCAGGAAGTCTTTTTTTAAAAAGGAGGAAATAAAACAGATAAGAGTGACAATGTCCTTGAGCGAAGAGCCTTGAAAGCGAGAAGACATGCTGTTCGCCCACGAGCGGTCGATTTCGTCGAAAACTGAAATGAGAAAAGCGTGTTTAAGGAAAAGGGTGAGAGGAGGGGAAGGAGAAACATCCTTCCCGGGGAACAAGGAATTAGGAATCTCGGCCAGCTGGCCCGAACTTTGAAGAGGATCAGGGAGAGGGGGGAGCAAAGATCTCGCATCCAGACGCCAAGAAAGCATAGGCTACGAAACAGGTGGGGGGGGGGAAAAGACATTGATTTCCTGGGCGCGAGTAGAAGGAAAAGGTACGGCCGATGGAGGTCCTCAAATTTGGGGAGCATCTCACGGGGGTGATGAAAGGAATAAGAAAAGTCGCGGCCGTCTCCCGGATCGGGGCGGCGTGGATCCTTGGAACGAGAAAACAGAAGTACGGGGAGGGGGAACCGCAAACAGCGAGAGAGAGGAGGACGGCGTTTGGCGATAGGAGGGAAAAAATCACAGACATGTACGATAGAGAAATCTATTCGTTCAAGAGAAGAATCACGGTGCCGGGGAAAAAGAAGTCGGCGAAGTCCCGGACGAGAGAAGAAGGAAGCCCGTACGTGGATTTCGACGCGCCTTCACGAGGTGGAAGGGAAATGTAAAAAAAGAGGGGACGTTAGCCCGCGGACAAGAGAGACGATGTCTTTAAGAAAATCTCAAGGAGGAGAAGAGATATATAAAGGGAGGGCAGGCCAGCAGCTGCCCGGCGGCAAGGAGTAAAATAAAGAGCTAATGACGAACCACCTCGGAATGGGAAAAGTCCTGCAAGAGAGGAGGGCTATTAACTAGGAAGTCAAAAAGGTTAACGGCAGGGAGTAAAGAAAAACTAAGGCCGCAGTTTCTACTACTAAATACAGAGGATGGAGGAGGAGATATAAAACTCTAGTGGTACCGAACTTCGAAAGGTTGAAAAGGGCACTTAAGATCCTTACGGCTTTCTTTGAAGAGGTTAAAGACGACAGTCCCACAACATATCGGGGTGAAAAGGATCGCGACGTACTCTATTCCAACAAAATTGGAGATGCCGACCCCAGGACTACCCTTGAAGGATGGATTTCCTTTCCACCACCGAAAGCGAGACAATCAAGGGACTTCCAAGGGTGAGAAACAGTTCGTCAGGAAGAGGTAAGGATGGGGGAGGAAAGAAGATGCCGACAAGGGATTTAGAGGGATTAAAAGTTCTGGCAGTTTCGGACGAAAAAAAAAAGAGTGGCTGACGCTGACCGGATGGGGTAGAAAACGGGAATGCAATTCTTCAACTGGAAAAGCGAGAGGGAATTAAGGAACACAAGGAGCTGATGAGGGTTCGAGGGGGGAAAGAAATTATTGGGCCAAAGAGAGGGTCTAAAAGGATAGGTAGAGATCAAGCGCTCTAGAAGAAGAGGGGAGAGTTGGGGAGAAAGTTAAAACAACCGCTGATCGAAAGTTGAAGTAATTTTCTCTATGGCCGGAGTCAGGATAGGGAGCAGAAAAGGCGAACGCAGACATTTATAAGATAACAAGAAACAGAATTACAACATGAAACGACCCCATGGCGGGGGAAAGAAAGAGGGGGCAAAAAGAGGGAAGCACGTCAGCGCTTTTGACAAGCTCGAAACAACGAACTAGGCCGACGTCCTTGGGGTGGGTGCGAAAGGATCAAAGTCGTAGATACATCGGAAAAAGAAAGTCGCGAAAAGTTAACGATCGGGTTGCACCGGAACAATACTCGCATAACGCTGCTGGGACGTCAAAAATGCACTGTGGGTCAGGGGGGACCTGATGGCTTCTGGGGAGACCGAATCGAGGAGCGTTCATTAAGAACGCGCAAAGTAGGGCAGCAGCATCGGAGGAAATAAGAAAAAGATTTGCCACTGCCAAACGACAGAAGAGAAGACTGGAGAGCTTGCAGCACAAAAGGAACAACTCACAGAGATGCCATTTTCCAAAAGAGGAGAGCCCCCGAGGGAAGCCCCTCAAAACAAAAGAGAGGGAGATCTAAAAAAATCGAGACCCTGTGAGGCAGTGACGACTCGATCCGTTTCGGGACGAATCAAAGCTATATGATCGTGTCTCAAGTCGAAAAAGGGGGGAAGGGGAGGGGGAGGATGTAGATTCTAATCTCCTAAAAGAAATCTTAAGACGAGAGCGCAATTATGTGGGGGGGGGGATAGGGTGGCCACCTTCAGATGAACCTTTCTATCTAAATACGTGGAAAGAGCTCGCCTATCTACTTATGCAAGGAAATAAACGACCGGGTCGCGATAAGGTAAAATTCGAAAATATTCTTCTATTATCATCGAGGAGAGAATAGGTGGGATGGGCTTCTGATTGTAGAGAGAGGTTCTCTTAGGGTTGATTCTTGAGGGGATTTTAAGATGTGTCACAAACTTGTGCACTTACAAGAGGACAAAGGGGCTATATGGGGAGTAACGCCGGAAAAACCGGGAGAGGGGAAATGCCTACGTCTAATTGAAGGTCGTCACGAAAAGGATGAGTGGAAGGTTTCGACTGACCAGGATCATCTCAAAAACTGAGGGATGAAAAAGAGCGAATTCCCCGTTTCGAGAAAATGAAATTAAATAAGAGGAGACGCCAAAAAGGGGAAATGCAAGACGAAGGACCTCAAGTGAAAAGGGGGGGGCCGGATAAGAGAAGCGAGAGAACCTTAGACAATTTTCCCTTATTGTTACTCATTGCATTTTTAGGGAAAGGCCCCGAAGAAGAGCGCCAGAGGCGACAAGCATGGAGGAAAAAGCGTCAGCACCGGCAAGGGAGGAGAGACCTCTACAAAATCGCGCCGTGGAACTGAGTCTGAGGCGAAATGGAATCAGGTGAAGTCGGCGAGAAGATAAGGGAAATCAGGGGAGACGATGGAGGATCCAGAGGAAAGCGAGGGCTTCCAACAAAATTAAATTGCGAACGCAAGGAAAAGCCGCAGCTGATTAGGGGAAGGCGGAAGAAAGAGAGGCCTTGTTCGCAAAGGCGGGGGGAGACTAGAAAAACGAGCAGGAGGAGGGGGGCAGGGGGGGAAGAGAAGGAGTAGGAGACTCACTGGCTCCGGGGGAGGCCCGTAAGAAGGCTCTCGAGCTGATGACTCCGATCAGGGATGGCTGATGGCAGCGGATCGAGGATAGACGCTGGAACTTGCTCGAATGCTCTGGAAGCTTCATGGGGATGCCCTGGTTGTTACTTGGGTGGGGTTCTCCTAGCAGAGAGAAACTGGGCTCAAGGAGAGAGGACGAGGTGGCTGGATGAAAGAGATATGAGCGACTCTTGTCAGTTTAACGCTCCTGAAGGGATGGGATGAGTGGAAGCTTCAGGCGAAATGCAAGAAGGGTCAGGTAAGGTGTTAGGAAGACCATCGGGCACGAGGATCTTGGCCTGGGGAGAAACAAATCTGATAACCCTCTCTGAAGGAAGAGGGAGCAGCTGATTATGATCGTAAAACACCCAAAGTCTTCAGAGTGGAAGATCATATCTTCAAGAGAGGAAAAAGTAATTGTTCAAAGGTGATGGAACCAAATGAGGTAGGCCTGACTTGTCTTGCGCGGAGCTGGGGGCCAGGGAGGGTGAGGTGAAAACTTGGAGACCGGAAAGGACGTGCGCCACAGTTCGCAAAGACTCCTAGACGACCAGTATCACATGAGGCAACAGGCCCGGAAGGAAACAGGGGGAAATGAGGAAGGGAAAAGAGAGGAAGGCAGTGGCCGAAAGGGAATATTCATTGATAGAAAGAGGAAGGGGCCGGAACAGGGAAGGCTTTCTATTGAACCAGAATAGTCGTAGAGGAAAAAAGACAGGACAGTTTCCTGAAGGAGGGGGGAGAGGGGACCTACAGAAAGGAGTTAAGGTGTACCAAACACCGGCAAGACAAGATACCTAAGAAAAGAACGTGAATAGATACTAGGTGTAAAGAGACAGGACCGGCTACTCTTCATGCTAAAAAGAGGAGGAGACAAAGGTGTATTGAAAAAAAGAGGGAAAACATGGATTTCCTGGCGCGCGATCCAGGAAGGACGCCATCGGAATTTCCTCCGGAACTTGGGGAGACTAGGAAATTGGGAATTGGGAAGCACTCCTGATCCAGACAAGATACTTAGTGGGAGGCTTTGGAGAATTCCAAGAACGCTACGCAAGGGCGTCCGGAGATCTTCATTCGAGTTCCCGGGCGATATCGCGGGGGTACCAGAATGTCAGATTAAGTATAACTGCGGATGAGGGGAGGAAGGTCATAGGAAGGAAAAGATGAATAGTGAAATCAGAGGAAGAGAATCTCCACAGAGAAAAGTTGAGGCTGAGCGAAGAAGAGGTTAGACAGACGTATACTTAAAGGGATACGAGGAAAGAGGATGAGAGGCCTTATCTCTCTCAACAAAAAAAAAAAAAAAAAAAATAATCGGCGAAAGAGGCGAGTACGATGAAAATCTCGTAATGCCACCTAGGAGCAAGAAAGGGGATGCACTATTGTCGGTCCGAGATGAAGGAAGGGTTAAGGAGGCTCCTGCCGGCAACCCGGGAAAGACTTCAGGCACGAATCGAAGAAAAATCGACGGCTATTAGTGGGGCAAGCTAGAGATCAGCGAAAAAAGGAAAAGTGACGGACTGGTAAAAAAAGGAAAAAGGACCCTGTCGGAGTTCAAATTGGGGAGGGACAACAGAAAATGCCGGAAGGGGAAGGGAGCAAGCGAGATTTCGATTCAGGAAAAAAAGAAAACGGGTGCTGCGAAGGAGGAATTATCCTGAATGATTGCCGAAAAACCTGCCAAGGCTCAGAGAGAGACAAAGGAATCAGGGCTGCTGCAAAGGAAAAAAGGGGGGAGTAGACCTATGGAAATTAGTGCTAGCATTAGCCCAGGGGATAAGGGGGGCTACAAGGATCAGGCGGGGATTAGAACGAGATGTGGCGCGCCGGCGGCATGGGGAAAGGAATTAATTTAGCTGTAGAAGGCACCTACAGAAGGAGAAAAGGGATAACTACGAGAAGGACTTGTCAGACGCGCGATTAGGGTGTCCTTGAAAGAGCGAACAAGAGCTGAATTAAGTACAAGGACGCGGCGAAGCCAAGTGCTGCAGGAAAGTGATACCTTCAGTCCAGTAAAGAGAGGAGCATAAGAAGTTCAAGAGATGTTCTCGAGGGCAGGAGGGGTGGAAATCCGTGCAGAGTTTCTAAAACGGGTCAAGGTAAAATACTCCTAAAGGCATAAACAGTCCAGACCGGCGGGGCCAAAAGATGAATGTGGTCCAGAAAAACAACCTGGCTTCTACCACTACAAGGGGGGTGGGGCAGCTCGCGGAGGCATTGATCCAGACAAAGCTTCTCCGCACGCGGAGGGGTACTCATGTTCGACACAAAAAAAAAAAAACACCACGAGAAGTTCAGCGGCGCAAAGAAAAAAATTAGAAGCGTGCGTCCAGAGTGCCTCGGGACTATATAAGAGAGGTGAGAAAGGAAAGGAACAAATTGGAAAGACCCGATAAGCGCAGGAATCCCTCACCGCATGACTACCCAACGGAAAAGGTCCGGAGAGAAAGCGAATCCAGCACCGCAGGGGAACGAGGGAGAAAGGAAAGAAAACTAGGACACGGGAAAGAACCGAAAAAAGGAGAGGACAATCTCGGGAGGCGATCCCGTTTCGGCGGAAAGCCGATCCGGGACCCATGAAGCCGACAGACTCGGAGAGAGAAAGACAGCGAGAGAGGCTTGATAAGACGCGAGATTTCTGGGAGCGTCAATCAATAATGTGAGCAAGGTGGAAAGAAGGAGAAAAGGTGGCAAAGGGGGAGACAATCTTTCAGTTAGGAACGCCGGAAAATCGCGGTGGAAGGAGAGGATTGGCAAAGGATAATTCTTTTAAAATAGGACTTTTTGGGAGTAGCAGAATCCGAATCGGGAGAGAACGGAGAGAGAGGGGGCGGCGCCGATCTTTCGAAAAGAAATCGCATAAAAAAAAAGAGAAGGGAATCTTCGTCGATGATCAGAGGGGGAAAGGATCGGGGCGACGAGGGGTCAATCTAGGAACTAAGAGCGGTGCGCGATGCGCGAAAGGAGGGGGGGGGCCGAACGGTTTTCTAAAAAAAAAATGTCACGGAGAGGCAGATCGGAAAGCAGAGAGGGGGAATGAAGAGGTTCTGTCCGCAAAGGGTCGATGGAACGTGTGGTCGAGGGCATTTAGTGCACGCCCGATTGGGGGGGACAGGGTTTCGGACCCAGGAGAAATCAAACAAAATTATTAAAAAAGAAGGAGGATAATAGATCAGCCACATCTTTAAAAACGGGAGGTGAAAAAGTTAAAATGGTCGGCAGGTCCCATCGTTCAAGCGACGGGGGAAGAAACCAGAATAAAACTCAGCAGCCAAAAAAAGGAGAATTGAAACCTCGAAGGGGGAAATTGGGGGGACCTAAGTGCGTCGAACACACCCAAATCTCCTAAGAGCACCGAGACTGAAAAGGGGGGGAGTCGAAACATCTCATCACCATAGCATGAGGGGGAGTCTACTTCGATTGGAAAGATCAGGAAGGTTATTAGACATAGTGTAGCTTCGAGACAAAGACTTTGATTTCTATCTAACGGAGGAAAAAAAAAGCCGCTTGAAAAAACAGAAGGAGGGAGGAACTAAAATTTTTAAAAAAAAACAAAGTGAGCGGACCGAAAAGGGGAAGGGCCGACTCCGCGTACATCCTGTAGAAACTGGGGGAAAAACTTGAAAGACACGATCGAACTCTGGCTTGATGCAGGAAACTGCCTCAATGAAGAGACGTACTGCAGAAAGCCGCATGGAGCACATGAAACGATCTTCTTTCTTTGCGGAAGGGGAAAGTACGGGAGAACTCGAAGGGAGCCTAGCGCTTGGACCAAGAGGGCGGAAAACGGGAAGCGCGGCAGTCTATTCTTGACTCTTAAAGCAAGGAAGACGCGCGGGCAAGGGCGGTGCTTGAAAGGGAAAGAAGATGGTCCATTACCTTTCCCGACTGGGGGGGGGGAACAAGAGGGGGGCGGGAGTACTTCGAGAAGACGGTACGATTTTCAGGTAACTGAGGGGGGAGAAATCCACGGCGGGAGAGGTTCTATTATAGGGTAAGCTGACGCAAAGCGGGTCCAGAAGGGGGGGTAAACGCTGCTCTGAAGAGAGGAGGACTCGGTGAAGACTGGAAAACCTAGGAGAGGAACGAGCCGGGACGAGGAAGGAGACTAAAACTGAAGCGTCAGGGGAAAGGTGCTGGGAACCACATCATGGGAGGAACCGAAAGCAGTGTCTTTCGAGGAGCCTGTGGTAAGGGAAGGTGTCGTTGCGGCCGTGGGGGGGAGGGTCATGGGGGGGGCTGGGGCGATGGGAGAGTCGGGACCACCTCTCGTCCGCCCTCGGGTCGGAATGGCGATCGTCAAACAAGCGTGCGGAGGGTGCGGCGAGGTGTGGAACCGCCTTCTCCGCGCGCGGGGTAGGAAGTGGACGTCAAGCAGTGTCTGTTATGCACGAGATAGGCAAAAAAGGGCTGGAGGGGGGGAAACTCATCTTCTCTGACAGCTCTTTGGGGGTGGCTGGGGAGGCGGGAGTCTCCGATCAATTCGATTGAGACCACCAGCCTCAGGACGGAGCCAAATCGTGAAGGAACTTTTAACGAGGGGAAAACCCTCTCGTCTCGCTTGGGGTGACAGTCATGCCTCCATGCTAGGGAACATGTGTCGTAACTCGTGCACAGATAAAAATTGAACTGATCTGAAGGTGGCCCGGTACGGCTCATAGGGAGGGGAGGAAAGAATTGGGCAAATCTTCAGTTTTTGAGTGGAGGGAAAAAAAACATCCGTAAAAAGGAGAAAGTATTGGTCGGGGGTATCGACCGGGGAGCACGACGGACGGAGCGCAAGAAGGCGGCAGCTAGGAGAACGATTAAGAGGCAGCAAGAAGACGCCTGTCGACTGAGGCGATTCGGGGGGTTACCAAAAGTGGAAGACCGGTTGCCGTAAAAAGAAGCGGAGAACAGGGAGGACTCGGACCGACCGGGCCACTTCGAGAAAGTAGGTGTTCGCGCGCTTCAAAAGTTAAAGATAGTGGAAAACGTATTAACTTAAAAACGGGAAGAGAGAAGAAGACTTAAAAAGGAGGAAAAAGAGAGAGATAAGGCATCAGAGCGGAGACCGGACGAGTAAAACCCAGCGGAAATGACTACCACAGCGATGAAGGCAGGGAAAAAAAAGGAACTGCACGTGACAGGGAGAGAGAAAAGGAAACGTGATCCGACCGCTTAAAACGGGAGTCACCAAGTCAGGACGCAAGCAGGGGACTACTCAGACGGCGATGAAGGGTTGAGGGGCCGGACCCGATATAAAAAGCGCGGACGCCGGGGAGGACAAATCATCCCTTTGGGGAAAGGAAGACGCGTACGGCTGCTTCAAAAGTAAAAGGTAGACAACTCCCTACCCACTAAGCGCGCGGGCGAGGACGCGGAAGGAGTCTAGGCCACGCACAACTTGAAAAGAAGGCCCCAAGTACTACGGTAGAAAAGAAGGCAGAGGCCGTAAGGTAGACAAAAGGAGACTCGCCAGTAATCAAGGGGTCAGAAAAGGGGACTGGTAGAGGCAAGACAGCTAAGAGAGAAATGGGAGAAGGAGATGGCGGCCACGTTCTGGGGATTAAATGTGGCGACCCCAAAAAGGAATGCATTCGTCCCTATGGGCAAGGAGGGGAAATCGGGAGACAGAGAAATCATCAGGAAAGACTAGGCGGTGTCGCAGATCGACAGTAACGTGTGCCGAAGAAACTTTGATAAGGGAAAGTGGGGGGGAAAAAAGAAGACAATTGACGAGGAGGGAACAGGGATCGTTGAGAACAGTGCAATGCTCCACAACGCGCATGACGCGAGAAAGCTAGCTCGAGGACGGGGGGGGTGTAGAGGACGGCGACAGGGGAAAGAAAAAAGAGACAGGGACCATAGACAAAGGGAAAACAGGCCCACTCAGGGAAAAAAGGGGGGGGAAGCAAACACTACGAACAGACACCTGCAACCAGCTAAGGGCACGCGTCATGATCTGAGGGAAACGCTACGGACCGGGGGGGTGGTGCGACAGAATAAAAAAGTTCAGCAGGGAACTCCCTACGGCCACTGACGCGTTGGCCTCGTTGTGGAGGAAGAAGAACAGAGAAGGAGAAGCATCAGGCAGGCTGAAAGGGGAAAAGAAAAAGGAAAAAGGGGGAACACGGGGCTAGAGGAGACCATCGTCCCCTCAAACAGCCGAGATTGAGGACAAGAATAGAAGGGACTAAAGGCATCAAGGAGGGGGGCACCAGGCATGGCGCGCTTATTTAATTAAATGCCAGAGAACCGGTCGAAAATAAGTGACAGTAACAGGAAAAGAAAGCAAGATAGGACAGATCCATGGGTAAGACTTCGCGCCGCCGATGAAGAAAGCAGGACCGGGGTATCATAGGCGTCTCTCAAGAGCCTCTGAGAGAGAAAGAAGCAGAGGGGAACTTCCTCAAAAAGAAGCCAGGAGGAAGGGTCTTCGATCCGGGGGAGACAAAAGGGCTCAATACACCATTATTTTGGGAATTGCGTAGAGGTCAATGTATTTTCCAAAGCCGGTAATCGTATAGGAATTGAGAAGGAGCCGCAAATGAAAATGATGTGGGTGCCCATCAGCGGGGGGGGAGGATGCGTTGACGGTCTCTAGGGAGGAGAACGCGCGCGGAGAATTGTTCTGACGAGAGGAGGAAAAAAAAGAACAAAAGGGTCGCGCAGCTTTCAAGGAGAAATCTAGGGTCAAGTCTATTATTAGATCGGGGAGACTAAGGGTCGGATAGGCACTTCTTCAGAGGGGAAGAGGCGGCTCTGGGGCAACGTGTTCGAAAAACGCCACACGTCACCATTAAAAAAAAAGCGGGGACCAAGTGCTTCAAGGAGAGCGTGAGAGGGGTCACGGGACAGACACAAGGATGTTCTGATGGGAAAAAGAAGGGAGGACGGAATTCGTCATTTAGGGGAAAAAGGAAAAATGGGGTGGAACCGGGGGGCTCTACCCCATCAAAGAAAAAAAAAGTATGAGGGGGGAAAAAGAGAATAGTGGGAGGCTCAGTGCGGAATCCTGAGTGGCAGAAAGGGGGGGAAGCGGGTCGTCCTTTCAAAACAGCCGAGGGGTGGACCTGCTTTTACCGGAGTCCGACGCCCTGGTCACGCATCGGTGGTAAAAGAGACGTGCACCTTGGGGGCTTATAAGGGAGGCTACCCTTGAGAAAACGAGGCGCCGCATCGCAGACAGTTGACAGGGAAGAGAGGATCACCGGGAGCGGCAACTTCGAGGGACATCCTCCCTGGGTGAACGACCAAGGGAGGGGCCGAAGTAGATCGCGCGGCCAGAAGAAGGAACAGGGGGGAAAGATTTCGAGATCCAGAAAAAAAAGAGCAAACGGCTGACAAAGTTTCAAGGGATCGAGACAAGAACCCGGCCGCGATTTCGGCGCCGGAGACTCACAAAGACCGGGTCGCCACGCCCACTTTTTCGAGAAAGAAGGAGGAGAAGTCTTGCTGACCTAGCAGGGACCGGCAAGGAGAGGGGGACGGGGGCCCGTCATCTCCGAGCGAAAACGGAGGGCGAGTGATCCGACGCGAGAGGGAAAAAGGGGCGGTGCTGAAGGGGGAGACTTGATCTGCGGGAGGAAGGGGGAGCTGACGAGCTCGGCAGACTTTTCTTTCGCCTTTGGGAGGAAGGGCCAACTCAGAGATGGCCTGTTCTCAATTCACATACGAGAGGGAAAAGTCGGTGAGAATAGAGTGCGCTCCAGGCTGGACTGTAAACGTAATTAAAGCTCCAGCCATTGCCATGAGGATCTACATCGGAAGAAGTGTGACACGGTCCGGTGGATTACTCAAAAAAGAGACTGAGGATCTGGTGAAGGGAACTAGGAAAAAAGAGAGAGAAAGAGCGGGGGGGGGTCAGCAGGCGTACGGAACTTCTAATAGGTGACGAAAAAACCCCGCTTCTTCAGACTTATATCGGGAGATCAATAACAAAAGGGGGCAAAAATGAATACTTTGAGAAAGTGGAACATCATTGGACTGAAAAACCTAAGAGAGGAAGGGAAGTGTAGGTCCTTGTCAAATGCAAGAGTTATCTTTTAAGAGGGGGAGGACACGTTGATGCGACGCGAATCCCAAAGTCAGAGGACGAGACATCGGGAGCGGAAACAGGCCAGTAGAAGCTCGTTGTGGAAATAGGAAAAGAGTCACGTGACGAGGAGAGAGATCGCCTTGAGCTAAATCGGTGCCCAGCGCCTGTTACCGTCAAAAAAAAGGTAGGAGGGAGAAGATAGTAGAGATAAACGCGTGGCAATGGGAAGGCGAGTGTCACGAAAAGAAACCGGACGCATGGTTCAACCTAAAAAAAACGGAGGCGCACATCTCGAGCGAACGAATAGGAGAATTGGGAAGCCCAATCAGTGGGGGAGCCCAGGCTCGGGCATACAGCAAGGAGAAAAAGGGGTATTCGAAACATCGTGGAAAAGAAGGGGAGGAGATCTTGGCATTGGAAGGGCCAAATTATCAGTGTACTCATGTCGACTGGGGGGAGAAGAGAAAAGGGGGGAGTTGGGGGCCTAGAAGAAGCGCTAGGGAAGACCGGAAACGCCCGCGACGGGAAAGGTAGGGTACCCTTTATGAATACTTCCTCAAACCTGGACAGGACGCCCCTTGGGGGCAAAAAGCGTTGAGCTCTTCGTAAGAGCTGGTTGAGAGATCGCGGTACGGCCAACCCACTAAGCCGCCTGAGGGTAGAACTGAGGGGGCACGTTTAGGGGAGGAAGAGGGGGAAGGAAGCCGCTTCTAAGAGAACGGAGCTGGACGCGATCAGAACCTAAAAAAGTTTGAGCAAGCGCCTTTCATCGAGGGTGGAAACTTACTCGGGCTCCCGACGGGCAAGGAGCGAAGGGAATGAGGATATCAAAAAAAGGAGAGAAGAAAGGAAAATAAAGCATCTTCGCCCGCGACTAGAGGGGAGAAGAGTACTACGAGGAAAGATCATCAAGAGATACGTCGCGAATAAGAAAATGGGGAAGGCAAGGATCGGTAAACGTAAGGGTCGCAGCGGATTTCCGGCCCCGGGGAGGAAAGAAGGGACTAAAGGGACCCCTAGCTTATACTACTCGACCGACGAGATGGAAAGAAGACCGGAAGATCGCCAAACAGGAAGGACAAAGGCAAAAGGATGTGCCGAAGCTTCCAAGTAAGACGTAAAAGGGAGTGCGGAGGTCTGAATTAAACTTAGAATACAACGAAAGGGAATCTGTCGAAAAGGCGAGCGAGAGCTTATGAACAACGAAAAATTCGGGCAAAGGAACGGGACAGGATAAGGGAGCCGTAAAGACCTTTCATAAAGGAGAGCGCCCAGGAAAGGGTCTTCAAAGGCATGACTGTAGACTAAGGGAATGATGGGGGGGGGAAGAAGAAAGGGAGTACAGATGGATGTTACAGAAGGAGGCCAATTTAGGAAAGATCGGGGGGGAGGGAGTCGGATTTTGTACAGGACACCGGCAATTCTCCTGCTGGGACGGCAAGGGGGGGGAAAAAAAAAAGAAGATCGCTGATCAGCGGGGAAGGGGACTAAAGGCGGGAGAAGGGGGACCGACCGGGAGGTGTCGGGAACATGCGACGTTGTAAGAAGAAATCTGGAATGAAGACAAATTCAAAAGGGGAAATGGGGGCGGTCACCTCTTTTGCGTTAAGGACGAAGGGTCCAACGGCGCTGATAAACGGGCCTTTAGGCTCGATGTGCCTGAGAGGAATAGGCCGTAGCAGAAAGGAAAAATGGGCAGGTAGGTAGAATGGCCTCAGCCCCCACAGTGGCAAAGGGACAGGAGAAACTAAGAGCAAAGAAAAGATGATGTTGGTCCAAGGAGACCAAGCTTAACAGCGGGGCATCTCAGAGGACAGGAGATTATCTGAAGAAGGCTTAGATCCTCGACTCAGGGAGGGGGGGGTGGAAAAACAAAGGAGGGTAGGTCAGAGTCCAGCGCCCAAAAAGGGAAGGGCAGGGTAGAAGAAAACTTGGGTGGGAGAGGGGTGCAAGGAACACTCAAAGTCGTATGAGACGAGGGGCGTCAAAAGAAAGTGTAAAAGATGCGCCCTAAGCTGCAGACAAGGAAAGGCACTCGAAGTATCGGGTAAAGGACCTCCGCCGAGAAGGGGAAGGAGCATCCTTGGCGCGAAGGAAAAACCGCCTTTGCCGCGTCTGTAGGAACCGGGAGACAAGTCAAGCCCAAGACGGGGGAAAAAAGGGACTTACGGAAAGAAAAATCCCGAAAGCCCCCAATCGAAAGAGGCTAGGGGGCTAGCCAATCAGAAGACGAACTCTATACTCAAGAGAAAGGAACTCTCTGATAAGAGGCTCCGGAGCAAAGGAGATCATGCTTCTTTAAGGAGATCCGAAAAGGGTATCCTTTCACTCAAAGCACCGGGAGTCCCCCGATTTGATCGTTTCTCAATTCTACAAAGGGGTAAGGTTTACTTTCTAAAGGGGAAAAAGGATCGAAGGGGAGGAATGTCATTATCTTAGTCGAAGGATGGAAAATCAAGCAGGCTTTCCGGCGGGAAGGGAGAGAGAAAGAGTCGAAGCGAGGCCTGATCAGAATGCACGCCGCTAACTGGAAGAGATCGTCAAAAAAGGCACTTTTCTCGCAGAGAAGGGAAAAGAGAGATCGGAGGGATCGCTGAAAGTGCCAGTAGAAAAAAAGCGGGATTCTCGGCGGAAGCAGGCGTGGTCTCGCTGGCGCGAGAGACTCAAGGAAGGCGGGGCGAAAAAGGGGGGTTAAAAGATCGAGCAACCTGCAGGACACCAATTTGAACTTCGAGGGAAAAGGAGAGGAAAAATGGGGAAGAGAAATCGTGGGGGGTCGGGCAACGCCTTCCACCGGGGTAACCAAAAATGGGGAACAGGAAGCTGAGGGGCATTTACCTACAGGGGGAAAACTGGGATGGTGGAAAGCTAAGGTGGCTACCCGACATCGAAGCTCAAAAAAAGGGGAAAAGGAAGGATATTTCAAACGGGAGAGAAACCTGAAGAACATCGGGAGGGCGGGTCCGAACAAAAAAAGGGGAGGCCTTTGGCCGAACAGCGACCTCGGGGGGCAAAAAAAGGGGGGATAAGACTCCGAAGAGAGCTATCGACTTGGCACTTGGGGGGGGAACAAAGTGGGGTTGGCCGGGAGGAAAACGTTCAGCCCAAAGGAAGGGGGGAAAAGACTCTCACAAAGAGCGCGACAAGATTAGAGAGCACTCTCACGAACCGAGACGAGATCGCGAAGGGGACATGAGATAAAAAGTGCGTGTGGGACTAGGAAATCTCCATTGGAGGCGCGCCAGGACCTTTCTAAAAAGGGAGAGATTTCTATCGCCCGTTCAGGAAGCGAAAGTGGCTGAAAAACAATTTAAAGCGCGCCTCCGATCACCGCCAAAGGGGCGCGTAAGAGCCTCTCCGCCCGGGGAAAGGCTGGTTTCGAATTGAGGATCAAAAAAAAAAAAAAAAAAAAAAAAAAAAAAAAAAAAAAAAAAAAAAAAAAAAAAAAAAAAAAACCGGATCATGAATATCTGTGAAATTGGTCCAAGCATTAACAGGCTCCAATTTCTCGGAGTCGGAGGGACTAAACTGCCTCCAGGGCGCGCCCTAAGACTACAACCGAAAACTGGAGTGAAAGGGGGGGGGGAAAAGAGGGACGCCAACTCTACTCTTACTAGAAAATAGCTCTGTCGCGAGGTTGCTTGAGGGGTCCTTTCCTCTCCGTTGGAGGAGGGGAAGGGGCTAAGCCTAAGCGCCGGGCCGCCTGTGCTGGAGGAGCAAGCGGGAAAGGGGAAAAAGGGGAACTGGAGAGTTTTCATGTAAATACCTGCTGATTTCTGGGGGGGGGGAAAGAAAGGATTCTTCTCATCTGGAAACGATACAAGGTCCTGGTCAGGACACGCATCGGCTGAGGGGGGGAGAAAGGGACTGGTAAGGAAACTCTACTCAAGGATACCCTCGCGAAGGGTAAACGGAGCTGACTTC
>Ga0179593_1248501_pt1 | contig 18320 bp, 27 predicted proteins | sample CZODoug2_1_08_16_FD_185931 | JGI IMG/M metagenome (GOLD analysis project Ga0179593, IMG submission 185931) | Vadose zone soil fungal communities from Angelo Coast Range Reserve, California, USA - CZODoug2_1_08_16fungal (PacBio error correction) | ecosystem: Environmental > Terrestrial > Soil >...
GGGGGCGGCAACTTAAAAAAAATGGACGAACGGGAAAAAAAAAAAGAAAGCCATTCCCAACACAGTAAAAAAACCCCAACAAAGGCCATTGGAAAAGAAATAAAGACACAGTATCCATTCCTTAATGACTCACCATTCTCGTTCGCCAAAAAAAAGAAAAGATCAATAACCAGCAAAAAGTCCAAGAACCATGGAGACGGGGGGTCAGATTCAAGGGGAACATTAGAGTGGTGCTGCCCCGGGGACAGGTAGGACGCGGGAAGGGGCGATGCCGAGAGAAGGGAAAGAAATCAGGAAAAAACCGGAAAAGGGGCGGGAGGGAAAACGGCATGCCAAAAAAGAAACGGGCGGGGGGGCCGGAGAAGGCGGGGGCGTGGAAGGGATCAGCCTGCAAAATAGAAGGCTAGAAAAAGTGAAACAAGGGTCGCGTGGAAATAAGAGGTACAAGTCCTGAAGCCTGGGGGGAACCAAGAACGCGCACTGAAATAACAGAACATCAGTACTCCAGACTAATGCAAAGGGAGGAGGAAAAGGGCATGGGCACCGAAAGCCAAAAAAAAGCAAAAACAGGAGGCAAAAAAGGGGGGGGGGAAAAGGTGAAGAAAAGCCGAGGGGGAATGAAGGGGTTTTTCGCTAAAAAACACCTTTATCTGCGGGGGGGCGGGAAAAAACCAAAAAAAAAAACAAAAGACAGAGTGGGGATGGCAAACAAGGGTAAACGCAACTTTCAAAACACCTAAGCAAAAGGACAGAGAGGGGGGATAGGGGAACAGGGGACGCAAGAAAACAAGCAGCAAAACAGCACCGGGTAGCAAAACCAGGCAGGTAACGGCTTCGAGGGCAAAGCCAAGTAAGAATAAACGTGACCTTAGGGGAAAAGACAGAATGGAAACAGGAAGTAGAAGATGACGAATCGGCGTCTGAGAGGTAGTAGGACAAACAAAGAGAGAAGAAAGAAGAGCATCTAGAAGGGAAGACAAGGGGGGGTCAAAAAACTAAAAGCACAAAACGGTTCGAGAAAATCGCCAAGGGGAGTTCCTGAAATACGGGGGCGAAGGGAACGACGGAAGGGAAGAATGAGCCGAGAAAATTTTCAGGAAAGGGAAGGGCGAGAAAACACGCAGGGGGGGACAAAAGAAAACCATCATATCAAACTCGGTCAAATGGGGAGGCGACAGACAAAAAGCACGCAGCCAATCTGAAGAATTATCAAAGGGAACAAAACGTTTTTGGGGAGGGGTGCGATCTGCTAAGTAAAATAAATCCAAAAAGTTGAAAAAAGAGTCAAAAGGCCAAAATGGGACAAACAAGGGTGGAAAAATGATGTCGGACAGTCCGCCACTTTCTACATGCGCCAGGGGGAAAAGGAAATATCCAGAACGGACCAGGGATGGGCTGACGCGCGTAAACATTTGGGGAAAAACGTCAGGGAATAATATAAAAAAAAAAAAAAAAAAAAAAAAAATACGAAAAAAGAAATAAAGATGAAGCGACTCGGAGTAAACGGCGAAAACCAGATTCGGTGCTCCGAACGCGAAGAGACCAGCTCTTACCCGAAGGGAGGAAGAATGAAACTGAGCAGAAAACCGGAAGCAAGGGGGAGCATCTAATACGAAAAAGGGGACGAAGAAGGGGTGGGAACAAAACCGAAAAAAGGAGGGTAAAAACACGAACCGAGGTTACAGGCAGCGTGAACAGTATCTGGGAAGTGGCTGAAAAACTATGTGACATTTTAAAAAATCGGAGAAAAGGCCCCAGTGCAAAGACAAACCTGGTTGGACTCAAAGTTTTGGGAAAGTCGAGAATGGTGAACCCGTAAGGGGGGGCTCAGTCGAACATCTGAAGACGTAGGAATAGAAAAGTCAAAGAAAGAAAAAGACATTGTGAAGACGGCCTGGGGGGGGGGGGGGACCGCCCACCAAAATCGGAAAAAAAAGGGGAAAAACTGGAGTTACTTGGTGTGAGGTGATGGAAAAATAAAATATACTACAAAGAGCAGGCAACGAACAGCGGCGTCTAAAAACTGGAACAAAGGAAAAACGGGGGGCAACCGGCAAAATCACCTGGAGGTTTAAGACGCCGAACCCAAAGGAAGGGCCTGGGGAGGAAAGGTAAGCCGAAGCAACATACAAACGGCATCAGCATTATGCAACACCATCAACAACAGTCGAAGGACGCAAAGGTCAGTGTGTGGGACGACAGGGCCAAGGGTCAGACCCGAATCGGGTGGGCCACGGAAAGGATAAAAAGAGGGGGAACTGAAGGGAGAAAAAAAAAAACGAAACGAAGCAAAATACCAAAAATAAAAACAGAAGGGACCAGATCAGGGAAAAGAGTCATAACGAGAAAGGGGGGAATCGAATTTTCAAAAGTGCAGCAAAAGGAAAAGCAAGCCAGGAATGCAAACGACAGGAAAAGGGAAGCCCCGAATTTCCGTGGGTTGGTGCGCGGATCAATGATCAAAAAAACTGGGAAATGCGTCGCCTAAGCACACGGAACAAAGGGGGCAGTCAAAAAAAGCCATCGAGCGGGGACCAAAATGGGAGTCACGGGACGTCCAGCGAGCGTGAACAGAACGGAAAAGAGAAGATCTGAACTTCTAAAAACAAAAAGGAGGGGGGATAAAAAAACAAGATCGGCCCAGAAAAGGAATGGAGGCAGAGGTGAAAACGGGCGTGGAAAGACGGTGCGAACGAAAATGAGGGGTTGACAAGGCAAGAAGGGGCAACAGGGATTCGCTAGAAAGCAGAGACCTGGAATAATTTAACTCACAGGAAATCCGGGAGACGAGGCCAAACATGAAAAATTGGGGGAAAAGGGACTCGTTGGGACGATGTGCAAAGTGTGGACGCCCACTGCTTGCCGGGACGAAGACAGCGAGAAAAAAAAACAGGAGGGCAACGAAACCGGAAACTTCAAGCGAAAAAAAAAGAAAACCGCATGGAGCCGCGTAAGGCGAGAGAGTCACCTGGAAAGTGTACAGGAGATCATCTGGGAGGAAAACAACCAACAGATCGAGCAGAGAAGTAAAAGGGGGAGGGAGCAATAAGCCCAACCACACATAATAAGCACTTAAGGGGTGGGATGAGGTGCGCATCAAGGCTGGAGGAGATAAGTTGTGGGTTGGATACGGAGGAACCGGGCAAGCAAGGGGAAAAGACGTGTGAAGTCCCGCAGAAAACTTGTGTGGAAAAAGGGAGTGGAAAGACGCGCCTCAGAATCGTCTTCGGAAGGCACGCACCCGTGAGAGTGGGTAAGAAGGCATCACCAACAAAACTAACAGGTTTGCAACCCTTGACAAGGGCGGACGGGTTTGCGTGCGGGAAAAAAACAAAGGTGCCAAACATGCTGGGGGAATTGAAAACAGTCGAAAAGACAGGACGATGTCGACGTACAGTCCCTGGTCCAAATCGGAGGGGAAACAAAAACAAGACAAAATGGACCGGTCCGCTCAAAAAAGGGTAAACATCACAAAAAAGAAGGGGGATGAACGCGCGTGACATCAAAACAAAACTCCACAGAGAAAGGTTGGACAACCGACCTCGGCAGAGGGGAGCAATCTTAAGGGATAACAAGTAAAAAAACGCAACCCCCGGTGTGGGAACGACACAACAACCAGCAAAGGTCCTTAAGAAAAAACACGGGACACAGGGAAAGTTGGAACGGGCACGCCTCGGTCAGATAGGCTTAGAGTGGTGCGGAAACGAGGGGCGCGCCGTCGTTCCATGCGTGAGTAAGGAGGTTATTGCAAACCCGAGGAGTAAGGTCAGCCAGACACAAGGGGAATTCAGGTTTGGCGGGGGAGAAAACGGGGGGGCTTGACACTTTGTTCAAGAAAGGAGGGGGGTCACTTGAACATGGCCACATGGGGTTGACCAGGGTGTGACAAATACGGAAACGGAGGAAACGTGAACCGTATTATCGATCACAAAGGAAACGTCAAAAGGGAAGGGGAACATGGGAAACGATTTGCCTTCTAAACGGAACGATTGAAAGCGCACTGGCTGAGTCTCCCTTCGGGGGGAGCAGGAAAAAAAAACACCATCGGGGGGGTGGGGCAAAGAAACACCCGCACAGAAAAATAGGCATCGAGGGGTATTCGTCGGAGGAGGTCGACTGGCAGAATTGAAAAACGGAATGAAAAACAGGGGGGCGGGAGGTAGAGGAAACAATGGCGGGAAGGAGGGAAACCATACCGGAATGGGAAGAAATTAAAGGGGTCGGCCGATTAGACGCAGGGTGTAGCAGAAAAAAGAAGTTGAAAAGCCGAAAGCCAACTAGCGGAGGCCAGGAAAATAAAGGAGTGGATATACTGAGTTGGGAGAATAGAGGCGACCGCGAAAAAGGGGTTCTGTAAAGAAGTCAACTAAGGCCGCTGCCACACTCAACATCGAACGATCAAGGACGCTTTCCAGGGAGGGAGAAAGAGGAAAAAAAGAGGAGGGGGAGGTGGGGGTGACATGAAAAAAAAAACAAAAATGTTGGGGGATCTAAACACTGTGGGGGCGCATCAAAGACAGGATTCGACAGAAAAAAGGGTGGGGGTGGGCTACTTGTGAGACGAAAAAGAAAAAGGCGAAAAAAGGATCGGCACTGGGCCTGGGTCTTGGGGAAAGAGAGACACGGATCAGGTGCAAAGGGTGCACGGACGTGTGTACGAGGGGGTCATCGCAACGACCGAGGGAACGTGAGCAGGTTCTTCAGCCGCGAGGCAGACACGCAAAAACTCGGAAGCCCCAAAAAAACACCCGGGCTGGAAAAAAAAGAAAGGACGAAATCGTGTCGCGTATCTCAGTAGGAGGGATGCAAGAGCAAGGGAAACGTTACCTGAACGGAAAGTAAGAAAAAGAATCGGATTACGTAAAAATGACTGAAAGGCACGAAAAAGTGTCCACAAGGAGGGCCACCTCGGTTGCATGCTTAAGGCATGGAGACTAGAAAAATGGAGACCTGACAAAAAAAGGACTCCAATCCCCAGGCCAAAGCGTTCCGCGATAGCAAACAAGATGTTGGAAAAACGGCTCAAAAAAAACAACGGAGTGAGATGAGCTAGGAAGGCTTCAGATGGGGAACGTTTCTTTGGAATTCCAAGCAACCACAGGGAAAGCGAACTGCAAAAAAAAAAAAGTCGCCCGGTTTGCCAAAACCAGTAGCAGCGACATCGGAGGACCAGACCTAGGACTGCCTGCACCCTCAGTGGGGCCCAATGACATGTTAGCCGGGGTTTACCAAGTGTACACAGGGGACATCGAGAGGCAAAAAGGATCCGGTTTCAAAACGGGGTAAGTAGAGCGGTGCAGAGAGAAAGACGATTACTCTCGAAAAAGATTGCGGCGACGGGAAACCAAGGAAAGGGCTGTCAAGGGCGGCGCAGGGAGGGGGGGGGAGGGGTGTGGGATCCTCGGCCACTGAAACAAGTAAGGCTAGAAAGAACAGGTTCTCATGATCACGAGTAAAAGGGCCGGGCCAAGTGCCCCCAAGGGAAGGACGGACACTCGTACTCCCACTCAAGCAAGTGGAGGGGAAAAATCAAGGGAACCCGGGCAAAATCGTAGAAAAAAGGGGGTCGGTCAAATGCCTGATGAAAAGAAACGAGGTGGGGGTAAGAAAAAAAAGAGGCGTTATTTATACGGAAATGGAAAAAAAACGGGGCCAGAATCGTTGACCGAGGGTGAGACAAAGGGAGAAAAAAGGCCAGGGAGGTAGAAGGTAAAACGGGAAAAAGGGGGAAAGGGGTGGCAGCAAGGGGACCATAGACCAGCAAAACGAACAACGAGTGTCCCAAAGATTAGACCGGGAAACAATTCCAGGGGGAGAAGCAAAGGGGGAGGACCGGAAACCGAGACAAAGAGGGACGAGACAAACGAGGTGACTCAAACAAGTGACCAGGGAGGGCATCGTCACACCAGCCACGGAAAAATACGACGAAAAAAGGAAAGGAAAACAGGAAAAAAGTGAAAGACGGTATTGTTTACAAAACCTTCCGCCCAGAAGGGGGCAAAAAGGTAAGCCAATGGTCAACTTTCGCAGTGGCAGAACGGAAAAGAAGACGGGCCATACAAGTCCCCTTCGGGGGACGCCATGGGAGAAAATGAAGCGCAAGTCCAGGTAAGCCCTCGCAAGTGGCGTCAGGACGGCACAAATATCTAGGGGTCGAAGGCAATCGAAAACTTGGGGCAGGTATGCAAAGGGACTGTGTTTTCGCACTTGGGTTTGCGAATAACGATACGGGAAGGGTACTAAAGCTGGGTCCGAATGTCAAAAACAAACTGGGGAGGGGAAAGGTTGCAATGGAGAGTGAAGAAAGAACATCTTAGGAAAAAGCAAACTGGCAGAAACCGCAAAAAAAGGAAACTGGTCACCAGGAGAAAACCGAATGCAAGGAAGAAAATAAATAAAAAGACAGGGGTTATCCTACATATGGTGAAACGTACGTTGAGACACAGCAAAAAAAGGGGGGAGCCGGAAGCCACGAGCTATTCTTAAAGGGAAAAAGCCGCACGGAAAAACAACCGGAAAGTCAGCCCTTGTCTGGGTCGGGAGCACGGACGAGGATTTTCTGGTCCGCCACAAGAAACGTAATGAACAAATCAAAAGTTCAGAGGCGTAGTTAAAAAAACGTCTTCGGGAGGGGGTAAGAAGTGCGGCGTTCACGGGAAGGAAAACCCGATGGAAACGGGAAAGGGGGAACCAAATCAACAAGGGAGGGGGGTGTCCAAACTGAAGGGACCTGCCCTTGGACGTCAACACAATAACGCAAGCAGGATGGGGATGGAGCCTGATGAGAAAACAACGAACACTGGCTATCGGGAAAACAAATGGGTGGCCAAAAGGGGTGAAGAAAAGAAAAGAAAATACGACCGAAGGGGAAAGGGTAGTTCGGGACTGGGGAGAATGGGGGAAAAAACCCACCAGACCAAGCAAGAAAAAGGGGCAGGGAAAAATCGAAGAAAGCCACTATAAAACAAGAGTTGCACGAAAAAAATCCCTGGAGGAGGGGGGGGAAAAACACAAAAGAGGTAACACGAAAACCTTGAGCCCGGGGAAAAAAGAAAGGAAAAAAAAAAGGAACCAAAACTGCTCGAGAAAATAGGGTGAGACACAAGAAAAAGAGGAACATCAGGAAAATGGAAGAAAAGTGGTCAAGTGGGACAGTACACAAACGACAGGGGCGCAGCTCGATCGGGAACGGTCCATAGGAAAAAAGAGCCATTCTCACAGAGCAGAAGGGACGAACCTAAGAAAAAAAAAAGAAGGGGATGGCAAACTCGGATGTCATGCTGGGTAACGGAAGGAAATGAAAGGACGAAAAAGAGGGGGGGAAACACCACGGTGCTTCGCAAAAAAACCTTGGGCAAAACAAGCAACGAAAAACCCGAAAATGGTCAATCAAAAACAACGAAGAAAAAAGAAAGAGGCCGCAAACGAATGAAATTGGTTTGGGCCAGTCGGATTCCCGAGGGGGACAGACCAAAAAAGAAAAAAGTGGGGTACCAGAAGAGCGGAGGAAAGGGGACGCGGGAAAAAACAGGGAAAAAATCGGCTAAACACGATTGTTCAAAAGGCATAGACTGGGGCCGGATGAAAAACCAAACGGGAAAGGGGAAACTGCGCCCCGTGCTCAAAACATCTAAAGGCAGAACCACATTCTCTTGCTGGGGGAGAGACTCTCCAAGGGAACGCAAAAAAAACAAAGGAGAGGAGAAGATAAGGAGCCATCAGCAACAATGTTGGGACAGCGAAGGACCACGTGCAACGAACGGGGGTGGACGAGAGAGAGACATGTTTGAAAAAAAAAAAGAATCACCGACGTCCAAGGTTCCCGCCGTAACGGTCGGAACGAGAGTAGGACAAACGTGTCAACTGCAGAAAAGAAAAAAAAAAAAAGAATCAGCGGAACCTCTGGACCGAGGTCGTGGACAGTGGGGGAAGAGAAGAACTGGGCTGACCGGGCGAACACATAGAACAACACCGGGGGGGGATAGGAGGGAATCAGGCGCCAAGTCGCAAAACGGATGGAGTGCGTTAGCCTGCATAGGAAGGGCCGTCCAGAAAGAAGGAAAGGGGAAAAAAAAGATTCAAGAGCACGGCCGCCCAGAGGGCAGCGTGGAGGAGACCCACACAATGAAATGTGCGCATCGGAATGTTGGGGGAGCTGATGGGGGGGTGCCGCAGAAAACGGGATCGGCCAAGTGGGGGTCGACGCCTTGGGGAAAACGGGAAAGACTCCGTAAACAAAGTAAGGGAGGCAAGACTACAAAAAGGAAACGTGCAAAGGGTGTGCAAGAAGGCGGCGGGAAACAGCGGCTTTCGGGGACCGCGCAGAGGGTGAGAGCACTTGTCCCCATCACAAACGCACCAAAACAGACAATCAAAAGGGGACAAATTCGGCGTCTGTTGCGGGGCTCGGAACACACCGTCCATAAGGTTGAGGGGACAGGGGAGGGGGAAGTAAGCCAGGCGAGGGGGGTTGCGCTGTCAAAAAGCTGGGTGTGGGCAGGCAGAAAACACGTGTTACAACCAACAAGGGGTGTACAACAAAGGACAAAAAAAAAAGTACCTCTGGGGAAAAACGAAACGCTCGACAGCACACCGGCCCATTATACGGGTTTTAACCGACTGATCTGAACCGAGGATGCAAATAAGAGGGAAACCTAGAAGCTACGCCATTTACGAGACAACCAAAGCAAGGCGGGGCCGGCTTCACGGAGGCAGTAAAAGTCCGCATTGGCATATAGCCGGGAGATTAAAGAAAAGAGAGAAAAAAAAATCCTCAAGTCGGAAACGGTATCGGCAAAGAAGTCAGCAAAAAGCTGGACGTGGGCGGGTGGGTGAAGGGCGACAAAAAAGGGGTCGAAAAATTGTAACAGGCGGGAAAACCAAAAAAGTTTAAAAGGGGGGGGGAACAAAAAAAAGTGGAAAATCGTCCGACGAGAAAAATAAACAAAACAAAAAGAAGTATCGGCTGCACACCATTAAAAGAAAAAAAGAAGAAATGAAAAGGAGATTGCACTGGTCGAAAAGGAATGAGGAGAAAGGGCACTGGAAAGGCGAGAACTGCTGGGGAGTAGAATCAAAGAAGCGTGGTCTTTCCGACTATGCACCTACTCAGAAACGTAGGAACAATCTCGCAAAAGGGTAGGTCGGAAGAAGTCGGCAAGCGAAAAGGGAAACGAAAGTACGGAGGCAAAGGGCCCCAGAGAAAACTTGGGCGAGTTAAGTGCAAAGAACAGGAGAAAATTGAAAGGGAGTTGAGAAGGGAGAGACACGTCAAACGGTAAGCCGGAAAGATTAACGGATCAAAAGCAAACAATTCAGGAGTGAGGCACAACGGGAAAGGAACGGGCACTGGATTTAGATGGGTCGCAGAAGGAGAAAAACGTCGCGGGTGGGACAGGAAAAAAGAAGGGGGGGGTGACCGCAGGTAAAACCCCTGAAAAATCGACGTCAGAGACAAATAAAAGGGCATTTGGAAACGGCTGGCACCGGGGCAAAAAAACGCTGCGTGGTGAAGTGTGGGGGGCAGAAAAAGAAAACTGGTGGGGTAGTCACCAAGTAACTCAGGACCAAAGACAAAAGCTTGTTTTGGCCCAAGGGGAAAAGGGCTGGCCGCAGTCGGAAGTTAATATAATGGGCGTAGAGGAGGGTGGTACGATGCGGAAAGTGGAAAAAAACTGGAGCCAGCCCGGACTGGGGTACTCGATCATCGAAAACCTGGACGCCTAAAAGGAACGGCACAGTTCAGAACGGCGGGAGAAAACAGAACGGGCCAGGGAACAAAACAACCAAAAAAGGGCACAGGCGCCGCAATTAAGGTCGGAGAAAAGATTCGCAGCTGCGTCGAAAAAACGCGGGGTACCTGAAGAGAGAGAGGGGGGGATTACTGAATCTGGGACGGACCAATAAATAATAAGGTGACATGAAAAAAGAATGGGAATAGAAATGGAATACTGGGGAGAAAAAGACGAAAGTCATCCTCTGGGGAAAAGGGAAGCAGGGAATAACAGTAAAAGAAAAAAAGAAGGGGAATCGCAGAACTCAAACAAAAAAACACGGAGGGAGGAAGAAAAGAGATGTGGGTACAATTGGGACATAGAGAAAATTGATTCCCCAAGGGCCATGATCAAACAGAACTCCCTAAAGGAAAAAGGCTGGGAAAAGAAAGCAGCAGTTATCCCATCTTTGATCGTTCTCCGGAACGAAAGCTCAATGCACCAGAGCGACAGATGGGACGGGACCTGGGGGAATGTCGTTTCCCGAATGCAAGTAATAAAGAGAGAATGCTAAGGGAAGGGAAACGCGGTAGGCACAGCGCGAAAGCGATACGAAAAAAAATTGTGACTGCGCCCGGGGACTCCAACCTGAGGCACGAGGGCCGCTCGAGCCAAAGGGGGAATGTGAACGAAAGCGGACAACTGTCCCTGACAAGGCACGGAGGAAGAACGTCCAAAAAGTCCGCGATGATCAAAGTGAAAGTCGCCTGGGCGAAAGAACGGCGGACACTGAAAGAAACGCAGTCTTCGCAAAAACAGCCTGTAAAACCCAGATCAGGGGAACTTTGGCCAGCACCAGTAAGGAGAACGGGCCACAGGAGAAAAACCCTGTTGGCGGGCGGAAGAAAAGTGCAGTACAAGGAGGGAAAACGATCGGACACCAGAAACATCCCCGGGGGGGGAGAAACAACGACCAAAGCCGTTGAACAGCCGCCGGGAAAAAATCCGGCCAGTGTAGACCATAAAAAAAAAAAAAGAAACGGGGTCGAAGGTCAAAGGGAAGCGTCCAAGGAAAAAGAAAACCTAACAGAAAGGATCGAATTCCTGCCAGGAAAACCAACATCAAGGTGAAGAAAATGAAAACAAAGGAAAGGGGTAAGAAGGGGGTGGGGGAGACGGAATAGTGAAAGCCCGAAGGGGGAAAGCAAAAGGGTGGGAATCGAGTTTTCGTCACTCCAAAAAAACAACGAAGAAAAGAGGACCGAAAGATACGGGAAAAAAGACGACATACAATTTCTCGTATTGGGTTACCTTACGACCAAACGACGAGCCAAAGTGAAAAAAGGACAGAAAAGTACACTCGCGGCAAAGTGGGAGAAAAACTGCCCTGACGGCCCGAAGGAGGAAGGAGAGTGTCCGAGCAGAGGTGCGGCACCGAAGGGGTGGCGAAAAAAAAATGGTGAGTCAAAAAAAACCTCATTGAGACTCGAAAGGTAGGACAGGAACGCCACAAGGGGAAAGTGGTCGAAGTCAATCGAAAAGTTCATTGTTCTTTGTTCAAAGCCCAGGGGGACTTGTTTTCAAATGTGGTGTGTGAAAAAACATCGGGACTCACACCACGGGGGAAAAGTCAGGAAAAGGGAAAGGGGAAACAGAAATTCGGTAACGACGCCAGGGGGGGGAGAACAAAGGGAGAAAGTGGAAACGCCCAAAAACCACAAAACCGAAAAAACACGGGTTCTGGGAACGTCACGACTGAGTTAAAGGGAAAAAAAAAAGGGTAAAACAAGAAAACGCGTACAAACTAGGGGTTTCTAGGATCCGTGACTGTAGTATGAAGAAAGAGGACCGCAGGCACTTGAAACACAGGAAAGGTGAAAAACCGGGGAAAGGGGTCTAACGAACCTATAATGTGATTGGGAACAACTAAAAAGTATTTGGGACAAGTATCCGGGGGGGTTGGGGGGGGGGGGTGAGAGGGGGGAAGTCTCCGGAAATCCGTGCTTGACTGACGTGGGTGCAAAGAAAGAAAACAAAACGTTTCAATCCCCCTAAGTTCGTACCTGGAACTGGTGAAGCGAACTTGGGCTACTGTTACAGATGGGGAAAACCTCATGGGAAAGTCTGAAAAATCGAATTCGTGGAAAACAGGCAAGATGGACAAAAGGTGGGCACGTTGGGGCCCAACCCGCCACACACCGGTCCGAAGTGAAACTTATTCAAAGGGAGGGGAGGGAACATACGAACTACATAGATCGGATGGGAGCCTAAAATCCTATACGGGGGGCGCTCCCAGAAAAAACACAGGCAAAATTTGCACGCAAAAGGGACCACCATGGGAGCTGGGACCCCTCAAAAAAAGCCCCAACTTTGGACGAGCAGGGGGTCCCCAAAACTGTAAAAGCGATCCAGAAAAAAAGAGAAGGAAAGCACGGGAGCAGAGACAGAACAGTCCGACATGGAGCACTAGGGGAAGTGGGTGTGGGAAGAGCACGACAGGTGAAAGACGGTGCTCGATAATTTTTTCACTTGGAAAAAAGAAAAAAAAGACAAATCAAAGAAAAATCGTAAACACGGACAGCCGAGGCCGCCAAACACGAAAGGGAAAAAAAGCATACACAAGGACAAAAATGAGGACTAGGGCCCCGGTTGTATGGTGGGTGGAAGGAGTGTGACGGCACTTCCATCGGCACCAAAAAAAAAAAGTAGGGAAAATGGCAACAGGGGCAAAAACTTTAAGTAGGGAAAAACAGATGCCGCTTTAGCAGAAGTACGTGTTTGCGCAAAAGGGGAAAAACGTAACATTGAAAAAACTGGGTTGAATAAAAAACTAGGGCGCCGTTCTCAAGCCGGAGAAACCACGGACAAAGTACAGGTGCCATCGGGCCGGACGCAGGGGACAAACCACAAACATCCAAAACCTCCGCGGGGCCACGTCTGTGGTCACGACAAACGGATCCCCACAAGCGGGCTCCAAAAAAAATTCTGCAACCTGGCGTACGCTAAAACAAAAAACAAGAAACGTATTAAGGAAAAAGAGAAGAGAGAGCAAGCAGAAATTGGGGGGAACCGAGAGGACGGACAGGGGGTGAAAGAAGTGGGACAACAGAAGAAGAGCTGTATAGAAAAGGGCCCCGCAAAAACGGGGTTACCGCGTTCCGGCGGCGGAAAGAAAAAAAGGAATGCGGATGCAGGGGCCGCATCCGGGGAAAGACAAAAACAAAAAAAAAAAGAATCCCCAAAGGAGAGAAACTCAAAAAGTGGGAAAAAACCATGGAGTACCATGTCCAGGCAACGTGCAGGGAGAGAATAAGCAAAATCGAAAAACCGGAGAGCAAGGCATCATGATTCGTACAAGGGTCGGCGCACAAGGAGGTTCATTCCTCGCGATAGGAAAGGGGAAAAACAGTCCTTCTAGTGTAAAGGCGTAAGACAACAAGAATAGGGGAGAAAAGGCGCAATCGTGGTAAAAACAAAAAACACTGACCACGTTTCAGAACATTACGAAGGGGGTGGCAAAAATGATGAGCGGGGATCAAAAAACGGTGGGCAATAAGAAGTGGGGGGGGTCGTGATAAAAAACGGCTTGCAAAGGGAGACCGACGGCCAGAGAAGGGAGGGGAAAAAACACCGCCTCCCCTGGGCCACAGGGCAAGGTGTTGCACGAATAGGGGGGGGGCACCAAACCTTGAGCTGAGAAAACGTCTCTGCAGTGGGAAAGGGTGCATGTTGAAAGTTGAAAAACGGGGAACCAACCACGAACACCTGCAAAGGGGACGCTCGGTAAGGGGCGGGGGGGACACAAAAGGACAGAAAATTCTTTAAACACGGAAAACGGTCGGGCATCAAGGCAGGGGGGAGCGAAAACGTAACAAAGTCTGGGTGGGCCCTCGCGGGGAACACCGAAAGAGAAGGGGCCAAGGCAACAAGCCACCGCAGGTCAGAGGAAAAAAGGGAAAACAAGCCTTGGAAAAGCCCAAAACGTAAAACAGACGGTTTCCCCCACAAAACCGACGACACAATAAAAGGTAAACAAAGAGTGGAAAGTGAGTGTTCACGCGAAACAAAAAGACTAAAATGGTGTAACAAAAACAACCAGGCCCCTTCCGGGGCAGCAGGGAAAAGAAAAGTGTGAACTGCCACAATAAGTGGTAAGGAAAATGAGTGGGCAGGGGAGAACAAGACTCAGCTCGGTCCCAGAGGGTCACAAAAATCACGGGACTCAAGAGAACATGAAAAGGTCACCCTCCCTGAAAGGTTGACCGGTGGTATGGGCGTCGCGAGACACGGGGGCGGTGAATGATAGGAAAGAACGAAAAAAAAGGGTTCCATTCTGTTTGGGAAAAGGCTAGCAAAAAAATGGAAACCGGAAACGTAGTTATCGTAGACAACAACCAGGAAAACTCCGGGAAAAAATGAAAATGGAACACACACGATAGTCAGCAAGGCGGGGGAGGAAAACTGAGGGCGTAGAAATCAAATGCAAACCCACAAAAACATCAGCGATGCTTTGGGTCAAATAAAGCGACAATGGCAAAAAAACAGGAAGAAAAAAAGGCAGAGGGGGGGGAATTATAAGAAAGGCAGCTGGATCGTCAAGGGGGGAAACAAAACCGAGGGAAAAGGTGACCGTTGGGGGGGGAGTACATGTGTCTCAAATCAGAAAGCTTCGGGTGAATAAAAGGTAAGGAAGGAGAGGGGGAGGGGCCGGCAACAACTCACCTTTGGGGCCCGAACGACAGGGAAAGCCAAAAAATGAAAAAAAGGCAATAGGGGGGGAGGAAAGAGTCTGGCCAGGTACCAGTCTGATTGACAAAGGGGGTTTGGTAGCAAAAGCAAAAGATGTGAGAGGGGCTATGTCCAGGCTGCTCCCTCACCAAGCTTCCTATTGGGAAAAACTGCCAGGATGGTACCCCGGCCTAAAAAACTGAGGGAAAAAAAACAGCTTCGGTGGCGGGTACCACTAACGAAATATACGTGTGACGAAAAAGAAACGTGCTCTTAAACTCAGCGTGGCAAAACGACCCAGTTGGTGCAAGGTTGTGCCGGGTGGAAGTCAGGGCGAAAGAGTTTCCAAAGCAAGGACCAAAAGGAGGGGGGTCAGGGGGAGTGACTAGGCGGATCAATTGGAAGACGGGAAAAAAAACCACGATGGTGGACCGATAATAGCTAACATGGGACAGTCTCTGTGGCTAAAAGCAGAACTTCAGTGGTGCAGAGAGATAAAAACGCAACAGAGGAAAAAATAGAGCAGACTCCAAAACAAAGTCAAGGGAAAAGTGAAACGGCAAAGGCTGTGGGAAAGCGTAATAGGCTTCGCGGAGGCAGACCGGCCAAGAAAAGAGGACAAACTGAACGAGCAAGCAAGGGAAGGAGGAATAGGGGAGGAAAAGGAATCAAAAGTGGGGGACCTCAAATGCAAAAGGAGACGGAGAACGGGCAAGAAAGTAAATAAGAATTGATAAAGGGAGGAGACAACACGAGCATACAGCAAAGGCGCCTGGAAGCGGTATCTTTGTCACTCGAGAAGACGGGCAAGAGGAAGAAGACTCAACAGCAAGAAAACTCTATGAGGAGTAAAATATGGAAGAAATTTAAGAATTGGGCAGTATCGAAAAATTGATTCCAACGCGCCCAGCAAACTGAAGGGAAGGATCAAGGAAAGGCTTTGGGGACTCCTGACATATCCGAGGATCAACCCAAACAGAGACATCACAAAAACCCGAGGAAGAATGCGGGACACGGGGGGAAACGGGAGGGGCGGGTCTTGTAAAAACCAGATAACCAAAAAAGGACCAGAAAGGAGAAGGACAAAAAAAAGGGGTACGCCAAAAGGTTTAAAAGGGCGATGGCAGCGAAAAGAAAAAAAGAAGAACGGCCGAACCGTGGGGAGTGAAACAGGCAAAAAAGAACCGCAGGCCCAGGGTATGGGAAGAGGGGCAGGGGCCCCCGCGTTGTGCGGTGGGGGGTGTTAAATCTCGCACAGACTGAGGGTCCCAAAACGTACAGGTCACCGCGGGATGATCGAGGTGACAAGTGCCACCTGCGCAAAGAGAAACCAAAAAATGATAAGGAGATAAAACCACACACGCTCAAACAAAAAGCACATGAGAAGAAAGACGGAACGTCGGGGTCAGGGTCCAAAATCCGAAAAGGACGGGGTTAACTCGGAAAAACGTTTGGGGGGGTAAAAAAAACAGCCAAACAAAATTTTGTACACAAGTCTGGTGGCCGCATAGGGAAAAGCCGGCAGGTGCCATAAGAATGAGGAAATGGGGTATGGCAGCGGCCAATGGAGAAAACCAATGAAACCCGTGAACAAGCAAAATGGTCGACCTGGGGAAATCGACCATCCAGGTTTAGAAAAATCAGCCCGGAGGGTACCAGTGGCAAGAACAGGTGGCAAGAGCAGGACGAAGAGAGGGACGGCGTTCAAAACACGGAATGAAAAAGCCGAGAGAGCACTGCCGTTTCAAAGAAGGGAGGGAGAAAACAAAGAAACTCAGCAAAAAGGGGTCCCAGAAGAGCAAAAGGGTCACCAGACGGAATGGCGAAATGGGCACCCGCCTAAAGCAAAAGGAGACAAGTACAAAGCAAAGGTTGGGGTCACAACGGGCAAAGAAGGTTGCAAACGATAACACAGGGAGCGCCACAAAGCGACCCAGAGGAAAGGGTAAAGTAGAGGTGGCAACGAGGGGACCAACTCCCAGAAACGGGGGGGCTCTACACAGCGGGCTTACGTGCAAGTAACGTAACTGGGCAAGGGCAGTGGAGAACAGGACACCATCGGTGGTCACAAACACGAAAAAAACACACAACTAGTAACATGGAAAAACGGGGATATGGGGGAAGAAAAGGGGGAAAAAGACAACTAAGGCTGAAGTCTACTCGCGTACTCAAAAAAAAAACGGACGAAGGCAAGGAACACTCTATGAAAGGGTTAAATAATGGAAAACAGGGGCACACGGACATGGGGGGACGGCGGCTCGGGACAAGCTGTTTTCGGGTGCTGTGAAGAGGGATTTAAGCGCCAAGAAAAATGGGGTGCGTGGAGCGAAAAAAGATGTCAACACGAGAAACGAGGGGACGAGAAAAAGTGAAGCTACAGAAGACAGAACACGCCCTTGAAAAGTGTGTCCAGGGGAAACAAAACAGGAGCGGGGGGGGTAACATAAGAAAAACATGGCATAGCACAGGGGTACGGTGACGTTAATGGGCAGTGCATGAAGGCTGCGTCGCTAATTAGCAGATGGTGGGAAATGGGAAAGATCAGAAAAAGAGGAACTAAAAGGGAATGAGATAAACAAAAAAACGAAAGAAAAAAAGAAGAAACATAAGGGGGCCCGGAGGAGGCAAGAGTAACCGTGACCGGAAAACACACTGTAATGAAGTGGGGGATCCTCCGACTGAGACAAAGAGGAGTTTGCAGGGTGGTCCCGCCAAAGAAAAAAGGAAAAGTTTGGGGGAGAAAGAGGTTAAAAGCAAAGAGGTTAAAAGTCCTCTGGACTCTGGGATGAGTCAACAAGGTTCCAAAGGGGGGACAGGGAGGGGTCACACGGGGGTCAAATGGGCATAACTGAGGGAAAAGTAAAAAAAAAGGATGTGGGAACTGGCACGGAATGCAGAGAGGAGACAGGTGAACGGGGGCAGAATGCAACTACAGACAAAGGACAGTAAAAAAAAAAAACAGAAAGGGCCAACGAGAAATGAAAGCAAGACGGCAAATGAACAACAATGCAAGGGGTCGGAAGAAACAACAAAAAAAAGAAAGCGACAGGGAAAAAAAAGGGATGTTCACATGGACACGGGGGGGAGGGAGGGCATTTAATACAAAAGAGGAGGAAGACAAGAAGACCCTGGCGCCCGAAGCGATGCGCGACAACCTCGTAACAGCCGGGGAAGAAAGGCAACAGGAGGGACTAGCTGAAAAGTGTCTTTACCCGGAAGGCAAAGGAAAAACGCTGTGCCTTAAGGCAGCCGCTGAACTAGGGGAGAACATAAACAGACGGAAACCAAAACAGGGGGTGGGACAGGAGGAAAAAATCATGTGGGGGGAAAAAAAATCATCAGAAGTAGGGGGAAAGTAAAAAAAAAGTGGAAGTTTGGGGTGCGTCGGACGTAAAAAAAAAAGCGGGAAGAACGAAACAAAATGGGGGGAAACAACGGTGTCACCAATTCTATCGGGCAAAGGTCAGAGAAATAAAGGTTAGACGAGGAACAAGCGAGCGAGCCGGGGATCAAAAGAAAGAGGGGGCAAAAACTCAGTGGAGGTCCGGAAGGGGGGTGCAAGCATTGCCTGGGACCCAACAGAGCTGGGCACGCGAAGAAGAAAATCGGATAAAAGCACTACTAAAAGTGTGGCGCAAAAGGTAAACACCTGCCATAACAAAGACTGGGTCGACATGAGGAAAAAAGAAAGGTCGCCCGATATGGTCTAGATCCCTACGTATTCCTGACCGGTATCGTCGCAGGGGTACGAAAAAAGACAAGAAGTCATGACCCCGGCCAATCGGAGGTCTACTTCTGACAAAAATCGGATAAACGACAGGGCTGGGGGTGAACGATGTCCCCATCCGCGTTTCACCCAGGCAGGGTAGGGAATCATGA
>Ga0179593_1588115_pt1 | contig 18320 bp, 19 predicted proteins | sample CZODoug2_1_08_16_FD_185931 | JGI IMG/M metagenome (GOLD analysis project Ga0179593, IMG submission 185931) | Vadose zone soil fungal communities from Angelo Coast Range Reserve, California, USA - CZODoug2_1_08_16fungal (PacBio error correction) | ecosystem: Environmental > Terrestrial > Soil >...
CCCCCTGTTCACTTGTCCGGAAGACACCTCCTCGAATCAGGAGGGGGGGGGGGAGCTAAGGTCATCATGGAGAGAAGGGGAGGGAGAAAGACGGCGTTTGCCTATCTGATGTGGCCAAAGGTGGCAAGCCCAATTCGAGCACGTCCCCAAGGGGGGGGGGAGAAAGCCGTGCCGTCGATCTCGGAACAGCAGGTTTCGAGGAAAAGGGCCGGGCTTTGCGCCGAGGGGAGGGGAAATTTAACCCTTGAAAAGAAGGGACCTTAATCAAAAAAGAAGGGGGCGTCCGGGCCTCGACCGTCGTTGGAATATCTCTTCCCGCCCACTGGGTCTGCCTGTCCTCTGGAAGGACTCAAAGAAGGAAAAAACAAGGCACAAAAAATCCTACTCAGCGAAAAAAGGGTACTGTCGCGCGTCTGGGAAAGCATCGGTGGTAAAAATGGTGCGCGCCTCCAGGAAAAAAAAAAACGGCGAGTGTTTAACTTCCGGCAGGCTGGTCGTGCTTGAGGGAAGAGAAAGGATTGACCCGCTGATGGATCGTCAAAAAACTCGTTTGAGAACGAAACCCGAGGCTACGTCCGCGATCAAGAAACGTTTCCAGAGGGTTCCTCAGAAAAGGAATCCCGCAAGGAAAATCCTCCGGTCGAGAGGTTCCGGAAACCTCTGTGAAGAGGTGTCAGAGAAGTCCCGCCGCGGCTGGGAAGAAAAAATTGGGAACGACAGTAGCGGAGAGAAGGGAGGCCCCGTCCGGCATGCGAGGCCGCTGTCGGGGGGCTTCGTGGGAGAGGGGGGGAGGGAGGGCAAACGCCGGTCGAGAGAAAGGTCGAACCTCTTCGAGCACGAGAGCCACGCGGAAGAGAAAGAAGGAGAATCGTGAAAGTCCTTAAAGTATGTTGAAGTACGATGAGGAAGGGGAGGGAGAGGACCTCATCCTTTTCGCAATGACTGGGAAGGGGGACCGATGGCCAGGTCTGCAGGGAAGAAAAGAAGGATACAAGTTAATGTAACGATCGTGGCGAAAAATTTATTCCAGACACCGGTGTGCTTGGGAAAAAGGGAAAGGAAAAGTGGGGGGGTTACTCTGGCGCCTCCGACATGGGCAAAAAGAGGGAAAGGAGGGAAGGCAATCCTGCCTTGGAGTCGGGGTTTTCCTGGAGGGAGAGAATAGACAGTTTCTCCCTATCGTTCCCTCCGTTAAAATTTCTCAGAAGTGTCCTAAAAGAAGCCACCCCGGCCCTACAAGGAAAAAGGAAAAAAAGCCAAAAAAGGGAGGGCCTTGTCCGCGGAGGAGAGACGCGGGGAACTCCATCTTTCGGAAAGAACCTCGAATGGGGGAAAAAAAACGGGACGTTGAAAAAAGGGGTCTTCGAGCCGAGAACTCTAGCAGCAGCAAGAATGTCGCGAAAAGGGGCCCAGGAGGAAAAGAGAGCTGCGGGATCGGAAGGTGTGAGCGGAGGAAAGGAAGGACTCCTTGAGCTCGGAATGTCGGGAGAGGGGGGGAAAAGAGAGAACCCCGGAGAGGGAAGACGTTTGACACAACGCATATCTTCCCTCCCCGGAAAAATCTCAGGGGGGTGAGAGCTCTGAACAACAAACTGATTCTTAGTAACATATAGATGAGGAAAAAAGGGGCCTGCTCTCCTTTGTGAAAGAGAGAAAAGTTCTTCAGTTCTAGGTGGGGGGGAAAAAAAAAACCGGAAGAAACTCGACCGACCTTCGTCGCGCGCGCGCCTCTTTTCCAGAAAGAAAAAAAAAAGGGAGAAGATTGACCGAAAAAGAGGAGAAAGAGAAGACGGTGGGCTGGCGGCGTTCCCTTTTGCGGGCTTCCTGGACGGGAGAGAGAAAAAGGGGAACCCTGTCCAAGGAGGGGGGGAAGGTCTGCGGGGCCCTTGGGGGCTCGGAAAAAGGGGGGACTTTCAAAAAAAAAATATCTCTTGAAAAAAAGAAATCGGTTGGGGGGGAAGGGGTGGTTAGAGTTAGTCTTTTGTCACAGTTCTGAAAACTATCCTCCCCGAGGGGGAAAAGTAGGGTACTTTCTCACGAGGAGCCTACTTCCACAAAAAACTTTCCAGGTCAGGGGAAGCAATGCCGCATTATAACAAATCTTCGGAAAAAGGGGAGAAACACCACTTTCTACGTAAAAAGAAACCTCACAAACGGGCTTTTCTCCCCTTTAAGTAGGGAAATCTCTTCCTCCCGTGAAGGAAGGAGGGGAGGATCTGGAGGAGCTCCCTTTCCAGAAGGAGGGAAAAGGAGCCTTCGAGGAAATCAGGGCCAGGAATGAAGGCCTCCTTCACCGAGGGATTCAACAGACGTTCGGAGAGAGCGTGCATGTGAAGAAGAGACGTGTCTCGCTCACCAAGAGAATTCGACCTGAGGAAAGAGAAGGAAGTCCTTTGACATAACAAAAAAAAAACATCGCACCGAGAGCAACCCCTTGACGAGAAAAAGAAAGGGGTACAAGGGGTATCAAGGATCGTCGCGCCGCTAAAGGACATTGCAACTTCAACGCGGAGGGAAAGAAAGGAGGGTGGGAGAAGGGGCACAGCACAAAAAAAAGTGCCAAGGGGGAGCGCCGGAAAGCTGCGACCTGGACTGGAGAAAAGGCGGGATACGAACACGAAAAAGGGCCCTGACAACTTTATCGGGGGGGAAGCTATCGAGGGAAAGGAAGGTAGCAGAGGGAAAAGCGGATAACTGTCTTTCTAAGTCGTCTTTTCCCGGGAAAAAGAAAAGGGGCCCAGAGAAAAAACCCGAAGCACGACCCATGATGCGGGCCATCGGGGGAAGTCACACAAAGAAGGGGGGGGTGGCGACCTGGAGGACACGAGGAGCTGCTCTAACCATAAAAAAATGGACCCTTATGGAGGGGAAAGAAAATCCTCCTACCAGAGGTATCCGTGCGCTATTCTCATTTTCTTGCCGAAACTTCCGGGAAGAAAGGGGATTGGAACTCTTCTCAGAGCTTGAAGAGAGGGACCGAGACACTGTCGCCTTCTCTCAACCCGGGAGGACCACAGACAAGCTCCATCGAGCGCAGAATTCTGTACTGGGGGGTCCGAGAGAAGAGCCTCTTTTACTAGGAAGATAGGAGGGAAGACTTCCTCCAGAACAAAACCACGACCTCTCTATCGGAAAAGCCGGAATAGACTCTAAAAGCAAAAGGGTTCCGGGCTCCTACCACAGTACCGGTCCGCGGCGATAGAGGAAGTGTGCTCCTCTCACCAAAATGACTCTTCCCCAAAAAGAGTTCCCCTTTTTACGGGTATCTCACCACAACACGAGGGGGTGGGACCTTACCCGTTTCTCCTTGAAAAGGGGTTCAGAGAGTAGGGGGGCTTATCACCGAACCGAGTATTTACCCCGAGTTTCTTCGAAAAAGCATTTATCTCCGGGTGCCTCGGGGAAGAGTACTTTTTGGGTGGGTGATGTGCCCTCGAGCAGGAGGGGAAAGACACCTATCGACGAAAAATATCCTCGGCCGTCGATAGAGGGACGACCAAATTTCTTCTGAAAAAAGACGCCTCTAGGAGGGAAGAGGGAACGATTTACGAAAAACTGACCAGGGAAAATGATCGCTTTCGGAGAAGTCTGGATAAAGGGGGGGTGCCGCTTTTCGATAACGCCCACGAAAAGTTAAATGAGGGGGAGATAGGGAGGCAAAGAAATTCGCTTCGGGGCGGGCAAGTCTCATTTTAAGGAGAAGAAGACCATCTCAATAATGATCTCGGTGGTTGGAAGTCCTCTTTAAAGGGTTTTTCGCGCCTAAGCTTCCACCCGCTATGACTCTATGGGACCCTCATCTTTCGGAAAAAAAGGGGTCCATCGCCATTAGGTTGAAAAAAAAGGATCTTTTCAGGGAAGAAATGAGGGGGTAGAAAGACTCGTGCTCCGAGAGAAGGGAGACGGCGATATCGTAAAAAGAAGGAAAAGGTGTCCGGGTCAGGAGAAGTATCCCAGGGTCCGATACAAAAAAGGAAAAAAAGGAGGAGAGTTGGACGAGAGCCCTCTGTGCAGAAAGGAAGATGCGCAATGCCATCCGCGGCATGAGAAAAAAAGACGACAGTAGCGTCGCAAGCGAGACACGTGAGACTTCCGATACTTCAATGGCTGGAAAAAAGTGTCTCCGGTGGGCGACGTTCGCGGGGGACGGACTTTCCAACAGAAGGGGGGGGTTCGATGTGCGACGGTCTGCACAAACCGGGGTTGAGCGAGCACGCATGGATCGCACGAGAGCTCGAAGAAAAAAAAAGGGTGAAAGACGAATGGTCTTCAGGGAAGGGAAGAGGGAAAAAACCTTTGTCGCGAACGGGCCAGCTAAGGCCGGAAGGCCAGTTCTTCCTGTAAAAGGGACCCGTCTACGAGGGGGAAATTAGTCTTTCGCAGCTCCGGAAAAAAACGGTGTGCGTGCCCCTGACTGAAAGGGAAAGGGGAGGGATCGGCGTTCCGCGAATGGCAACAAAAGAGGAAGTTTTCGCAACACGCGAGGTGGATCGCCGCGCTCCCTTCGCCTAGGGTAAAGACCGTCGCTACGAATGGGAAGTTATCGCCGGCAGACCCAAATCCCAAAAGGTCCGTCAAGAAAGCAAACGCGGGAAGAAACCCGCGAGGGGGGGAAAGGACCGTCCGGGGGAACACCGTCCGCGCCGGGCATCAGAGACCCTCTAATGGCCCCAAGGAAAGGTCATGAAGGGGGAGGAGGACCGAAAAAAAAAAAACGGCTAGCAGCATCACCGTTACCCCGCAGAAAAAAAACGGCCTTTTCGAACTTCGTTAGCGAGGAATAGGCTGCAAAAAAAGGGTGAGCTTATTCCACTAAGAGGGAGGGGGAAAAAAAGGGCATCGAGCCAAAAAGGAGACGATTTTCGCGAAAAACACCAAAAACCACCGGGGGGAAAAGGGGGGGGGGACCCCCGCCCTACAAAGCAGTCCAAGGCGCTCGGCGAGTTCATCATATAGAAAAAGGAGGGGGAAAGAAGGATTCACTGACGAGAGAAACGGATAGCCTGGGGGGGGGGGTGGTGAAAAAAGGGGGCCAAAAAGGGACTTCATCTAGTTTGGGGGGAAAAAATCAACCTCTACCTCATGAATGGCGCCGCGGACGCTCACACCCTTGTGAGAGAGGAGGAAAGAACGTCAGCGCTAAAGGTTGAAAGGGCCGGTGGGGTCTTTCTTAGGGGGAAAGGTGCTGCGGCGAAAAAGGGGGAAGGGCTCTACTCCCCTTCAATGGGTCAGCGAGGGCGCCTTCAAAAAAAGCCTGGATTCCTGACAGGAAGTTTTCAGCACTCGCCTGTTACACGTGGGAAACCACGGGTTTTGTTTGCTTGTCGTTGAAAAGGGGATTTATTCGGGGTAGGGGGAACTCACACGCCTCTTCACTGAGGGCGGACTATCGGGGGGAGAAGGAGACAAGAAAAGACCCGTCCAGAAAGCGGGCGCGCCCCCCTGCCAAGGAAAAAAGGGAGGCGTTCCGCCGAGGATACAGTCTGTCCCAGGAAAAAGGGCTTGCTCCCCGAAAGAAAAGAAGATGCCCGCCGCTCGTCCTCAAGAAAGAAGGGATCCTTGCGTCATCCCTTCCGGAAAAAAGCCGGCCGTAGCCTGACAGAAAAACGCGTCCGGAAGTACAGGAGAAGAGGCCGTCACTTCCCGGGAGAAAAAGGGAGGAACAGACGGTCGGGGGGCAGGCCGAGGGGGCTATGTCCTCATCGTTGAGGTGAGAGCTCACCACGTGCTCGACGAGGGGAAAAGCACAATCGAACCCGCGGGGGTACCGGGGGCATAAAACCGCACGATAAGAAACGGGACGCGGGAAAGGGAAACTAATGGCAGAGAAGAGAAAAAAAGGATCCGCTCTGCGAAAAGTCGGGGGAACTTCCTGCTTAGCCCAAAAGTAGGGGGACATGCTAAAAAAAAGGGGGGCACCGACATGTCACAGGAAGCTGGCGGGAGAAAAAACCAGGGACTGGTCTAGAGACGAAAACAGGGGGTCTTCTGGAGGGAAAAAAAAAAAAACGGGTGTTCTCTGCACGAGAGTTTCGAAGAGGCTTCTCTCGGGTAGTTCTCAAAAGAATGTGGGCTGGAAGGAAAAGACGATCCTCAGCGGGGGACCTGTCGATGGAAAAAAAAATAACATAGGAGGCGTCCGGCCGGACGGGAAAATCGGGGGGGGTTGCCCTCCCTGTGGGGACATCTATCTCAAGGGAGTCTCTACCAAGGAAAGTACCCGGAATGAAAGCGATCCTCGCCTAAAAAAGGAAGGGGGATCGTGATCGAAAAAATCTCTATTTGCGGGAAAAGGAAAACGGACGCATGGGAAAGAGGGGCGGCCGATTCGGGGAACAGGCACTTGTCGAGCAAAAAAAAAGCTATCAGGTCCCTGGGAAACGTTTCCGGTAGTACCGCGGCACAAAACCCTACGAACGCCAAAGCGCCGAAAGGGGAACTGCCGGACCAGGTTTACCTGTCTCCTATATCTGACGGTAGCTTCTCTGGAAAAAAAATAGGGGGATTCGCCAAATTCCTCCGGGAAGTCTCCATCACCCCTACACGGCGGAAATCTGTCCAACGGTCCTTCTGAACAGATTCCCTTCTGCAAGGAAACAAAAAAGGAAAAGTCTGTAAGGAACCGAAGAGACCTCCGATTCTTTTAGAAACACCCGAACTATCCCCTCTTATAAAGGTAACTTTCCCCTTTTTACAAAGAAGATCTCTCTCAAAAGAGAAAAAGGGAAAGGAAATGTGCCCGGCACCCGAAGAAAAAAGCGGGGAGCGGAGCACCTCCTCGAAGGAAAGTCCGCGGGGGGGAGGAGAATGGAAGAAGGGGAGCTCCGTTTGCTCGTCGGGGGACTGCGGCCGAGAGGAGCGTCCGTGGGGATGTTGGGGGGAACCCCATCAGAAAGGGCCTAATCCCACTAGTAATAGGGGGTACCGAAAAAAGAGGACGTCCTATCTCGGACCATTTCCTACATCATTCAAAAGGGGTTGGGGGGGGAAGGCAAGCCTCTCGTCAAAGAAAAAAAGAGGTATAAAGGGGGATCCTGTCTACCAAGGGAGGGGTTAGGTGAGAGGCTAGTTCCCTTGGCAGCGTTCCGCATCCTGAAATTCTTCAGGAAAAATCAGCCCGGGATTCGGCTCACATCCACGGCACCGGCAGCTGTGAGGGGAAGAGACACGCAGAAAACTTTAAAGATCTGTTCGAGAAAAAAAGGAGCTCTGAGGTGGCGCGAAGGGGAGGGGCCACCACTCTATGGGTGAGGGACAACGGAGGGGGTGAAGATCAGTGTCGTGCTTCGGGGGGAAAAAGTGTTGCCCCGCTGGAGTTCAGGGCGAAAATCCGGGGGGGGGGAAGACGACCGGGGAAGCCATCCTTCGACTTCGGCGGAGAGTAACACTTCAAACGGTCCACAGTCCTTCCAGCAAGGGTGTAGAACAAACCCCGCAAGGAGAACCCATTCCATGTCGGAGTCCCGGGGGAAAAGGCACGCTGTGCAGCAGGGGAAGGGCGTGCCGGGGCTCATGCCGGCGGGGAGAAAGGTGAAGTTGCAAGGACGAAAAAGGAAGAGAAAGCGATCCGAAACTTCCATGGAGCCGCGCGGCCGCTGGAAAAAGGAGAAGGGGGAAGACGGGGTTGTCAAACGGACTAGGAAGGATGGCTCCGGAAAGCGTTGTGAAGGAAAAGAAGACCATCCGCAACTATTCGGGGAAAGAGGCCAGCAACCAAAAAAAAAAAGAAAAAAAAAAAAAAGGGGGGGTCTTCCGGGAAAAAAGAGGGGCGGGACGTCCTCCTGGTCGCGGGGGAAGAGAGAAGGGAGGGCTTCAGCTACTGAAAGGAGATCCCGCTCGAAAACGTCAGTGAGAAATGGCGCACTCGCAAAATTTGAGCCAGGGGAGGGAAAACCCCGGTGTCCCCACTTACGACGTGTTTTGAGAATACGGCAGCCTACATTGGCCAAGAAAATGCTTCATTTGTCTCTGGGCTGGGGTCGGCTCTCTCCTTCGCAGGGGCACCCTCTCTTCTCCGTTTGCCGTTTGAGAGCCGCCGTTCAGACAAGGAAAAAACCACTCCTCCCTCAGGAACTAAAAAAAACCTCTGTAGGGCCTGTGTCCAATGACCGGGGAGGCACCTCCATGGAGAGGGGGGAGGCGAACCATCAGAATGGCAACCAAACACCGGAAGGGAGATCCCGAGACCGGCGAGCAGCAGCACCTGGTGAAAAAGAAAAGAAGCCCAAAAGGCCGCGTCGAAGGTCTTCCAGCTCCAAAAGTGGAGGGGAGCTAGTCCAAGGAAAAGGGGGACGAAGCCGGGCAGAGTCTAGGTGCTGGGAGGCAAAAAGGAACCTCAACAAATCTTAAGAACGGAACGCCGAGGGCAAAACACTCGAGAGCGCTCTTCGAGTGGGAACAAAACAACGGGAAAAAGAAGAGAGATGCAACGAGAAGGAAGGGGAGGGGGACTGCTCGCCGGTGTGGAAGGTGTTCACCACGTAGCAAAAAGGGGTGAGGGTCTCTAGGGGAAGATCGAACTCCTTCGTCGAGAAAAAAAAGTTCGGCAAAACTTGGGGGAAAAATCAGGCAGAAAATGGGCGCGAGCTGGAGAAAAGCTGCTACAGAAGGACGGTTGGGGGAAGGGGGAACGGTGCTGCGGGAGAGCCGGGAAGGGGCTCGACGGAGGAGGGAAAGGGGTTTTTTGCCATGACTTGAAAAGACGCTCAGGAGGGGGGGACCCGCCTGTCATCAAAAAGGGCTCTGGAAAAAAAAACCGCGGTGGTGGCTGTCGTGACGGGGGGAAAGGGGGTCAGGCTTCCCGTCTGGGGAAAAAATGTCGTCGACGATCGCTTCACGAAGGGAAGGCTCCTAGGCACACCGAGGGAAAAAGTCGTGGCGCGCACTGCGAAGGGCATCTAGGGTAAGGACGTATCTAACACCAAAGTCAGGGACCTCCACAACACCGGTGAGCAGGGGTCTTCAACCCCCTCTCACAAAGGAAGAGCCTGGCTCCAGACCAGGGGAAGAAGAAGGCCGGAGCCCGGTCGGTCCCTTCCGCCCTGGAAAGTAGGCTTCGAGAAAAGGTCGCGCCGGCATCGCGACTAACAGGGGGAAGAACGGAACCGTCCCGAACCATCTAAAGAAGTCGGGGGAAGGCCGAGCTATCAGTTCGATGTCCGCATAAGGGAGGGCTCTTGTCTCGATCAAACACTTGGAGAGGGGGAGGGGGGAGAAAAAAGCTCACAGAGAGGAAGTCCTTTGACATAAAAACCAAGGGGGAAAAGCGGCCAGAAAGGGAAACCAGAAGGCCGGACGGAAAGGGGGAAAAGGGACGCGAAAAAAGTGAAAATGTCGTCTTGCAACTGAACGGGAGAAAAGAGGGATGGCAATTCAACACAAGGGGTCACATGCTGACAAACAAAGTAGAACTAGAAAAAGGGGGAAAATGGGTATCGGGGGGAAAAATTGTATTGTTTAGACGGCCGGGATAGGGAAAGAATAAAGCGCTACTGGAAAGCCTCTCTGCGTAGAAAACCCGGGTCTTTCTCCAAAAGGAGGCTTTTCCCTTCACGAGAAGCAGCGGGCAACACCTTTCGAGGAAAAAAAAAAAGAAACATATGCGGGATCTTCGGCCGGAAGCCCAGCGGTGGCTGGGGAAGGCGCTCACCATCGAGAGAAAATTTCTCTAACAGACGCGCTGAAAGACGGAAGTAAGTTTCTTCTATGCTAGGAAAAAAGCCGGTGATCACTGTTATCGAAGAAGTTCTTTCCTCCCGAAGGAAGCCCAGGGGGAAAGGAGGTGGGCTGACGGACGAGAAGGGACAAGGGCACGGTCGAAGGGAACTATACCGAGGGATTCAACAAAAGGAAAACCCAAACCCGTTCAGGGAAAGAATACGCACGCAAAACTAGCGGCGCCCCGGCAAAATGCTGGAAAGGGGACTGCGGCCTAGAAGGGGGAGGGAAAAAAAGGATAGGGGTGACTATGGGAAAGGGGGAGGGAAGCCCACCTTCCTCCGAAGAAAGATAAAAAAAGAGCGATCCGGAACTCCGTAAGAGGGACGAAAAGGAGAAAACGTAGCTCCGCCGACCAAAGCAAGACCGCAGGAAAGGGGGGGGAGGAGTTGACTCCTCTACCGAAAGGACCGTTCCCCGGGTGAAGGGGAAAACGAAACCCAACAAAGGGAAGGAAAAAAGAGGAGAGTGCACTTCACAAGGGGAAAGGTAAGGAAAGGAGGGGTGCCGGTAGCGTAGCACCGCCTCGATCGAAAAGAAAGTCTCGAAGGTCATCCAGGGGCAAAGAAGGCGTTGCCTTCGGGGAAAGAGAAGGGGGGGGAAAGGCGAGCATTAGAAGGTGGCGGGGGGGATCACCAGGCTCAAAAAGAAAGGTCCGACATCAAAGGAGAGAAAAGGAGAAGCCGCTCTGCGATTTGGGGGACCCCTAACCGGGTTGGACCGGATCGCGTCTCTTCGTAGGAGGGGAACGGTGCCCTGGGCGAGAAAAAAAACTCCTTTAAATGAGGAAACGAAAAAAGGACGCCCATCCTGCGATCATTCACCTGGCCACTTGGAACGACTACCAGAAAAAAAAAAAGGGGGGTCCGTCGCGCTTCTGTGAGGAAAAAGGACTCCGATTGGTTGCAAAGGACCCATTTCGGCCACCACAAAAGCCTTCCGAAGAAAAGGACAATCTGGTCGTGCCTTCTTTGGGAATAAAAAGGTTCCCCCGCTGATGAGGGAGGTCACATCGACTCCACAGCGCCGGGGAAAAGGAAGCGCGGCGACTTAAGAGGGAGGAAAAAAGTTCCATATCCCGGTCCCTTCCAGACCGGTTGGAAGCAGGGGTGAAGAAAGCAAGGGTTCGGTATTTCAAGACGAGGAGGGTCATCTTTGACAGGTCCTTTTTCGAGCAGGGGTCTAAGGGGGTTACAAAGACGACAGTAAGAGGGGACATATCGATAAGATATGCCGAGGGGGGAAGAACCCTGGCTCGGGGCCTCTTGGACAGGGGGAAGAAGGGGTGGGGATCTTTTATTTCAAAATGTCAGGCGGGTTTCTCAGGGAAAGAGTCCGAGCCACGTGGGGGGAAAACGCTCCCCCATCAAAAAAAACATCTCACGAGAAGAGAGCACTAAGCTGGGGGGGGGAAAGATGGTCTAAGGGGAACGCTTCTTCCTCCTGGGGACTCTCTCCGCAGAGGTCAATTAGATGGCCATGGCTTGCCGGGGTCCCGCTCGCGGCCGTGAGTTACGAGAGATCGCAAAGGGGGAGGGAAGAACCGGTGGGCCCCTTACTTCGCAAGGGACTAAAAGAAAAGGGAAGAATGGTCCCGCTTCTACTGCGGGGGGGGGCCGAGGACCTACCCGTACCTGAAAGTCGGCGCGGAGCTTGGAGAAAAGCCACGTCGCCGACTTTTCAGCCGGGAAAGAAAAAAAAGAGGACCCTTACCCCCTCTCAAAAAATCGACAGCCAAAGGGCCGGGAAAAAAAAAGGAGGGGAGGTGCTGACCTTCGGAAGAAAGAAAAGGAGACAAGGGCAGCTTCCCTCTAAATGGGGGGAAAGGGGTCCATTAATTGTTATTCCCGAGAAGAGGCCGTCAAGTTACAAAAAAACCACTCATGACGAAAAAAGGGGAAAAAAGGGGCGCTTCGGAGAGTGAAAAAGAAAAAAGGTGTTAGCCGGAGGCCACGAAGAAAAAAAAAGCGCTGCTAAGGAGGTCGAGGTAGGGGACGAGACCAAAAAAAAACCCAAAACCAAGGGACGAACGTGGGGAACCGAGCGGTCACCACCAGAAACGACAGCTCTCCGGCGGGAAAAAATATCTCAACCACAACAACTTCTATGAGGGGAAAAAAATAAAGACGAAAGAGGGGAAGGCTACGCCTTTGGTGGAAAAAAATTGGTCACCAGTTAAGAAGGGTCTCGCAACAACGGAGAATTCGCAGGCTGCCAGGCAGAGAGGGGCTCTTTTCCCATCCTGGCCTATCGGGTCACTGAAAAAACTTTTGAACAGCGGTTTTTCGTGCGGCGGGGGGAGGGGGGGAGGGAGACTGCCGTGAGCTGGCTAAAAAAGAAGTGCCACGGCTTTGGTGTCATTTAGAATAGCGCAAGGGGGGGGTGAGGGCCGCCTGTCCATCACAGGGGGAAGGAGGGGCACGGCCCTAAAGGGGGAAAGGGACGTAGTTCCTTTAGTGAGGCAAGGGAATGACCGAAAGGGAAATCACCTGGGGGGGGGGGGGGGGGAAAAGTCTTCTACTATTGGAGTCACTAAAAAAAGGAGCGCCCCTAACTTCCCCCATAGGGGAGGTCTCCCCACTTCCGAAGAAAAAGTCTTCTTCCTCCTATTCGAAAAAAAGGCCAGCACACCGGGAGGGAAAAAGGCTCCATTCCAAAAGACTCTTCCTAAACGGACTGAAAAAAGACTTGCGCTCGGGGGAAAGGGACCGTCCCGGCACTTCCTTATCTGAAGTCGATCAGAAACAGGAGGAACGCCTGTCACAGGAAAAAAGGAGAAACGGCAACATACGTTTCGGGGTCAGAAGTCTTATGTCCTAGGGGGCGCGGAGCCGATGCACAAAAACGTGCGAGGGAACCGGAGCAAATGAAAAAAAAAAGGGTGACCTACCAGAAAAAAAAGGGGAAGCGAAAAATCCTACGGGGAAAGGGTCGCTACAGGAACGGCGATGGAGTCTTGACCCTAAAAACTCGCTGGCAGCGACCACGGACATGTGAAAGAGGGGGGGGAGGCGCGTCCGGTAACTCGAAAAAAGGGAATTAGCGTACCATAGGAAGAAACCTGTCTGGGGGAATTATCCGTGGTCCCGCTATCAGGAGTCGCCGCTCTGCAGGGCGGTATGAAAACAAACGATGTTTCTGCCAGAGGTTTAGGGGAAGATCCATCAGCGGGGCACATATCCCCAAGCACGACCGTCGCGGAAGCAAAAACCCTCGCTGGGGGGGCAGGGAGAAGAACCATCGGGGAAAAAAATGAGTGCTCGAAAAAGAAAAAAATGAAAAAGGATGGAGCTGTCTTAGAGAAGAAGGGAAGAAGGCTTCCTGTTATTCCGGGTCTGGATCTCATTGGCGGGTCAAAGACCGGCCGGAAGTATTTGGCGTTACCGAAAAGGAGTGTTCTAGCCCGACTACTAGACGGCATTTCGAAAGAGAAAACCGTTCCGGGAGTACCCTAGAAGAAACATCCCGAGGCGGCGAGAACGCAACGACCCAACCTGGCCCGGGGTATCAAAAGGGCGGCTTAGGGAGGGGGAAGATTGTGTGGGGGAGGGAAAAAACACCTTCCCTGAAAAAAGAGGTGGAAAAAACCACAGACGGGAAAGCTCGGCAACGCCCGGAAAAAAATAGACGATCACCCGGGATAAAGGAAAGGGGGACCCCTTAGCCAAGCGGCATAAAAAAGAGGAATCTAGAGGGACTAACAAAAACCGCTGAACGTACCGGGGGGAAAGGGGTTACTTGCACAGAGAAAAAGGGGAGGAGACACTAGAGAGATGGGATCTTGGGAAAAAAGGTTTCAAGCTGCGTGGGGGGAAGACGGATTCACCTAATCGCCGCGTATGAATGACGCAAGAATCCAGGGAGCTCGCTGGGATAGTAGGAGGAGGTTTCCGAGAAAGGAAAAGTTTCCCTCGAGGAAATAAATCTCACCCTCCGCACCGAGCCGACAGGAAGGGAGGAGCATCCCGGTCTCTACAACGGCCGGCAGGGGTCGAGGGAAAAAGGAGGTACTCCCGTACACGGGGGGAAGGGAAAGAAAAGGGACCTGATAGGTCTCGTCGTCGGGACCAAAAGGGCGCGTCCGCCTCCTAAGGAGGCTCTTTCCTCGGGAGGCACGAAAAAGCATATCACGATCACCGGAAAAAGAGAGCCTAAAAAAGCCAGGGTACTGTAGGCAGGGTTCGAGCATGCTAGAGCGAGGGAGAATCCAAAAAAAAAAAACGCGAGGGGTTCAACAGTACGGAAGGAAGATCTTCCGTTCTTCGTAGGGAAAAAAGAGTTTCCAAGAACCTCCGGGAACGCGGGGGTTGGAAGGAACGGAGAAAAGCATCGCGCTACGTCAGGAAACTTCCAGGACCGGTGTCAGCGGGGTAATGACAAAGGGGTCCCGTATCCCGCAGCCCGATACCAAATCAGCAGGAAAGTAAAAAAACCCGCTGTGCAGCCGGTGCCGGTCCAGAAAAAAGGAGGGGAGCCGTGAAGTTGGCAATACGGAAAAAAAGCGGAGGTAGAAATTATAGCTCCAGAAAAATTCGTGGCAAAAGGGAGATGGGGAACGCTGTCCCCGTTGGCTATCGGGAAACGTACTGTCCCACGAAGGAAGGTAAACCGGAAAGTGGTGAGCGGCACGCAGGAACAAAGACGCAACAAGGGAACGAAAGAGGGGCCTGCCCCCCCCGACCGTCTTTAAGAGGCAGAAAGGGACGGTTACGTCGGAAAGAAAAAAAGTCGCTGAAAGACATGGCGGGAGGAAGCACTACTGCAGGGGGGGAAAGGGCTTCCCTGGAAGACAAAACCCGTCTACGGGAGGAACGTCGCCAAAAAAAGGGGGGGCCAGGGGTATCCACCGGTGAAGAGGAGCCGTGTTTTTCGACATGGTCCGCGTCTACTGCGGAATCAAAGGGACGAAAGGGAAGGGTGGACGTCGCGCGCCAACACGACAAGGGGGGGAGAAAACCGATCGTAAGGGAAGTTCAGAAAAATAGCCGGTCCCCTAAAAACAAAAACCATAACTCCTTCACGACAAAAGAAAAAAAGCGCTAGGGTTGCTTACGCCCGGAGGGAAAGAGAAAGCGACGCTCACTTCATCTCCCCTCTAAGAAATGGGTATGGGGGGAAAGAAACCGACAACGAGAAGCAGCAGTCACCTGGGAACCAGAAAAGGAAAAGGGCCTTCTTCTAACCTTTATAGAAGGGCCATCTCACAGAAGAGGGAGGGCCCGAATCGAAAAAAGGGGCCCCAAAGCGAGGACTATGTGCGAAAAAGGACCTCACGCGCTTAAGAACGTGGTGGAAAAGGGCATCTTTCACCACCAGACAATAAAGAAAAAGTCGGTGCGAAAACCCAACACACGGATCATTAGAAAAGAAAGAGAGGAAGGGAGAAATGCGGTTCCTTTCTCAGGAACAGCGATTGCTTGGGAAATACCTCGATGGGAGGGGTCTCGAAAATCTCACCTAGCGCGCTGCCCGGAAAAATATCAATTGGAAAGCTCACACCCTTTGCAGGAGGAAGGGGAAGCAGCTCAGAAAAAGGGTTGGTCTGGCTGCGGGTCCAGAAATATCAGTGAGCCGGGGGGGGGGAAAAAATCAAGCCTTCACTGTCCACGGCGGTGTGAAAAGGAGGAGAAAGGCGCGCGCTGTATGTGCTGGAGAAAAACATCGCGCTGGCACGGAAAGAGTTCTGGTAACGGTAGGGGGAAAGAGGGGGGGTCAGGTCTAGGAAGCCCCTCTGAAAAAACGGCGAGAGAGGGGAGGAAACCGGATGCCTCAGGTAGAGAAAGGAAGGGACCACCTCGACGGGAAAAAACGCCCACTGAAGGAAACGCTGGCAGCCGCCCCGAGTCTTACACCCAACGGAGGACAGGGGGGGGGGCCCTCACACCTTTCCTGATAACCCTTTCTCCCATCCTAGCTGAGCAAGGAATGACCACGTATCCGGATCCTTTATCCCTAAAACAAAAAACTTCAAGGAAAAGAGGAGCAGCCGTACCCGCGCTGCAGGAGCCGAAAAACTCCTTCACCGGGTTCAACATACTGTCTTTGTGAAGATGGGGAAGGATGGTCCGACATATTTCTGGAAGGGGGGAGGGGAGAGGCTCACCACTTGCTCGACAAGGATCACATCGACCGGCAGAAGGTGCAATAAAAACACGATAGCCCACCGGGAAAGAGGGAAAAAGGAAAAACTAATTGCCGGGGTTGATCTCTTCAGAAAAAATGGATTTTGACAACTTCATTCACGGAGCAAAAGAAAAGGGGAGGACCACGAACCAGTATGCAAAACATGTTCCAGCTGAAGGGGTAAGGAAAAAAGACATGGACGGGAAGACAGAAAGAAAAACAGCTGGCAGCAAAAAACACAGTAATCGGGGGGGGCAAAGGAAATCGCTACGTAGAGATCGATCACAAGAATAACCTCCAACTATGTGGGGGAGAGGAAAAAAGAAAGTCCTCAAACATCCTGGCGAAAAAGAGCAACGAAACAGAAATGCGGGGCCAGCAAAACGACGTTCAACCCAGAGGGGGGCCGACCTGGATGCTCGCAAGGAAGATAACTCGAGGAGAGCTCTAACATACGCGCGAAGTTGGGAAAAAAAGCCGTACCCGCTTCCGGGGGATCAGATCTCGATCAAGACCTCCCTATACGTCCAGAATGTCAAAGTTCCCGCCAGGGACAAAGACGACTAGAAAGGGCTATCAGTTCCCTGAAAAAAAGGGGGCTCCCAACCCCGTTCCTTGAGTACCTCAGAACATCGCCGGCAGGAGGGAGGCAAAGGCACGACTGCTTGCTGACAAAAGGCTGCGGCCGGAAGGTCAGGAGGGGCGGATTGAGGTGACGAGGAGAGAGGGAGAAAGGACCTCCCTGCTCGCCACATACCACGAAGAAAAAGGGCCGCTTCCTCTGGGCAGGAAGGAAAAAACCGGAAGCTCCAGGATGGCCTTCCGGGAAAAGAGCCATAACCGCCGGAAAGCGAAAAAGAACAAGCACCCGCTGAACCGGGGAAACGTTCACATCTCTCTCAACAAAAACTGGGAGGGGGGAGGGTGGGACAACCGGTCAACACCGGGTCACGGCCGGTGGGAGAAGGGAGTAAGCGAGCCCCTCCTCGATCGGGGAAGGGGTCGTAAAATTGGGATGGCATAGTCCGAGGCAAGAAGGACGGCTTTTGCCGGAGCGGGAAAGCGTCGGAGTGCCCAGCGCAGGGGCGAAGCCCAGGGAAAAATGTCCCGAGACAAAAGTCGTCTCTCCTCAGCCAGGGCCCGAACAGGGGGATCTTCCGTTGAAACTCAAGGCTGTTCTGCCTATTACTCCCGGGAACGTGGGGAAAGCCTGGCGAGCGCGGTCTCTAGAAAGCGCCCTGGAGGGGGAGACCACTCCTTGAATGAGGAAACTCGGGAAAGGAAGCTCCTCGATCAAAGCAGGGGTTAGAAAAGAAAGCCTACATCCGGTACGGGGGAAAGGAAAGGGGAGAGCAGCTCCTCGTGAAGAAGCGCCGAGACGGAAAGGGAACCCGTCCGGCAGAAGATGGAGGGAAGGGCGTGCTTCGGGGTGAAGCCAGTATGTGAAAAGGTTCGGATCAGGGACACCACATCGTTGGAGAAAGAAAGGGGGAGAAGAGCCGGCGACTTCGCGATAAACACGTTTCCAGGGTGTAACCAGACCGGTTTCGTAGCATTGTCCGAAGATCAAGGTCTGAAGTTCAGGCAGAAGGTGGAAAGGGGAGGGGTCGGCCTCCTGGTGAGAAAGGAAAGAAAGAAGGGGGAAAAGTTGCAAATACTACAGGGAAGCATATCTATCCGGAAAAGGAAGAGTGCCCTTTCGAGGGGAAGAAGAAAAGGTGTTCTATCTTGCGCGGGGGATGGCCCAACTGCCTTTCTGATGTGGGAAAAGCTCGAGAAAAGAGAAAAGCAGACCCTATCGCACCATCCGGAAAATAGGAGAGGCCTGCCCCCCGACAGGGGGAAGGGGACTGTTACGTCGGAGAGGGTATCGCGGAAAAAAGAGGAGTAGAAAGCTTTCCAAAAAGAAAAAAACGCGCTCCCGGCTAAAAGGGGGGAATGCACTGTAGAAAATCTCTTCTAATGAAAGCACCAGGGTGTGTTCCCCTTAATGTGTGGAGAAATAGGGCTGGCAGAAGAAGGAAGCGTCTACTCGGAACGCCGACCGGGGGGGAACCAGGAGGGGACCGGTGTCTTCGAAAGCCTCGGGGCAGTACGCGGCGTTTCAAAGAAAAAGGAGCCTCGGGAAAACCCCACACGGAACGACAAAAGAAAAAAAAACAAAGAACCACCCGCTTGGAGGGCAACAGTGTCCAAGGGGAAAAAAGCGAGTTGCTGACCGAAAGGCGCGCGCCCCTTCAGCGCCAAAAGAATTGAAAACAAAAAAGGGGGGAAAGGAGGGGGGAGTCGATCCCGCTCCCGGCAGCAGCAAAAAAAGGAAAGAAAAAACACAACCTTCCGTCGTCGTACAGGAGGCCAGCTCGCTCAAAAGCGGTGAAAAGAGCCACCTAAGCCGGGGAAGATCGAAAAAATGCGCTTGCAAAAGGCTCAAAATCTCTGAAGAAAATGCCCTCTATTCGACTCCGAAATATCGGAAGAGG
>Ga0179593_1273830_pt1 | contig 18319 bp, 22 predicted proteins | sample CZODoug2_1_08_16_FD_185931 | JGI IMG/M metagenome (GOLD analysis project Ga0179593, IMG submission 185931) | Vadose zone soil fungal communities from Angelo Coast Range Reserve, California, USA - CZODoug2_1_08_16fungal (PacBio error correction) | ecosystem: Environmental > Terrestrial > Soil >...
GTAGTTCCTAGCAAAATATGAAATTGCTGCCAGCTGTAAAAAAAAGGGAAGGCTTCGGGAAAATGGGGAGAAGCCCAACCAGCCACCAAGGGTGTTAGAGCCAAAGCACGGAACAGAGCAAAACGTCATGAAAGGGATAACAAGCCGCATGAACGCGGAAAAAGGGGAATGTTCGCAAAGAGGCCAAACGAGCGAGGCAAGGAGGGGTGTGAAAACAAAGGATCGAAAGGGGGAAAAAAGGGGGTCGTTGTTTGGAGAACAAAGTCCTAAACCGGCTGAGTCAAAACACAATGCAAAACCAAAATGAAAATTGGGTTGGGGAAGAAGGACCGAGGGGGGGGGAAGCTTTCCATCCGCCCGTGGGGAAACAGATTCTTTCGAATAAAACGGTAAGCTGACGGAAAAGGAAGCAATCCGCCATGGGGAAAGGGTTGATTGGGTGCCCTCAAGAGAGTCGATCGTACTTTAAGTCGAAAAAACCGAAAAATCAGTGAAATACTGGCCAGCTACATCTGTGTTGAGAAAAGAAGATCGGACTTGGCCGCGAGAAGTTCACGGAGCGACTACCAAAGGAAGGAAAGTGCGTAAATACGGCGCCCGTCCTAGGGAAGGGGGGACGACCTTAAAACTGCCGCGATCCTTTGGGGGCAATGATAGAGCAAAATATCAGCGCCCAAGGCGTAAGAGATTTTACAAAAAAAACCAAGGAGAAACGGGGCAAAGATCACGCATAATCACGGGATGAGGTGAAAAAGGAAGGGGGATTGCGGCCTCTAACCCTCGAGGCAGAGAGAAAACTGATCCTATTGGAAAAAAGCAGTTGGAAAGGACGCGAGGGTGAAGCAGTGGTTTCCGACTCAAAGGGGGGGGTTTGAAGTACCAAAGGGCGTGGACGACGTAGCTGGAGACAGAAAGGGAGGCCAAAATAAGTGGTCCGGCGCAAAAAAAGAAAGGTAGGGGGACAGGTTCGTCCAAACCAAAAATCGTTAAAAGAAAGGGAAAAAAAGATTAGACTTCCCCGGGGGGGAACGGAGGGGGTTTCTCCAAGGGGACCTACGGTAACGAAGCCGGATACGAAGACGCAAAGAACGGTCGAGTCAAAGGGAAAAAAACAGGGTGGCCTTTAGGTGAAAATGTAGAAACCGAGAAAGAAAGAAAAAACACGAACGACCGTGAATGCCTTCATGGTCAAAAAAGCGGAGGAAAACGTTCAGGTAGAGGGAGGAAAAAGCAGCAGTCAAAGGAACCTTGGGGAAAAGCAAAGAAGGAACACACCAGGGACGTCAAGAATCACGTCTTGACGAGAGGTCAATCAAAAAGAGGAGGAAAAGCAAGCGGGTAAGAAAAAACGTTAAAAAACACGCGCAGAAAAAAGGGGGAGAATTGGGTGCATAAAAAACTGCGGATAGGGCTATCAGGGTCGCGGAAGGGACCCAAAAAGGGGAAAGTACCGCTTAGCGTGGAGGAGGACCGAGAAACCATGCTACGGACTAAGAGAAAGGGAAAAATTTTGCCCCCGGGTTTTGTTGTTAAAGGGAGATGAGCCTACTTCTGGATAACGGAGACAAGAGAGGGGCATTGGATCCCGGTAAAAAGATACGGAGAGTTTACGAGGTAGTGATCGTATGTGAACGGCGCCTGTTTAGAGGTCCTAAATGTCCGCTCTCAATCAAAACCAGGGAGAAAAAAACAAGCTAACAGCAGCGATGCAACATAAAGAGGTGCTTTAGGGGGGTGCGAGGCAAATTGGCAAAAAAATGGAAAGAGGAAAAGTTTCAACTCAGCGTGGGATCGAAACCCAAGGGACTCAGGCATGCCCGGTTTACGTTGCCACAACCAATAGAAAAAACAGAGGGATTTGAGGCGCGGGGCGGACAAAGGGGAAGTAGCAATGGGGGGAGGGAAAAGGGGTTCTGCCAGCGATGAAGAGGGTGTGTTGGGGGGAACGAGTTGCGACTGCAACAGGATTGCAAAATGGAGAGAGGAAAATGATTGCGTGGGTAGAGTTGATCGGGAGGAAGATGTTACACTTAAAGTCTAACAGGCAGGCCGAGCGAACAGTTTTCATTACGAAAGAGATAAATAAGGCTCTCGGGACAGTCCTACGGCGGGAAGGAACATGGAACAGAAGAAATGGCTCGGACATTGCCAAACAAATCGGAAAAAATGCCACAGAAAAATTGTTACACAAAAGACCAAACTCCCAAACGGGAAGTTGTATTTCTAGCAATGGAGAGGAAACCAACGGTTGGGGGGAAAAAGGAAAAAAAAAAATACTCCCGTAAACGCCAGCGGGGGGGGGAATATCCTGATAGAAACATCTAAATACAAAGAGAAAGAAAAAGGAACAACAAACGAGTTTACGGAGGGGAAAAAAGGGGGTGTTTCAAAACAAGGGTTAAACGTCAGGGGGGGGGAATAAAAAAAAAAGAATGTCTGTAACAATTGGGCGGGTCGGTGAGGGAATCAAGGAAACGAAGGATAGGACCAAGTGAATACTTGAAAGCTCTAATGGCAGGAGAACGAATAAGGCAAGAATATCTCTGCACAGGTATGAAAAAGGAGCGCGCGGCGGAAGACAACTGTTCCATCCAGAATAAACGAAACGATAAACGACAATCAGAAAAAAAAGGAAAACCAAAACGGCCCTACTGACGGCAAAGTGGAACGCGAGAAAAAAAAAAACCACTAGGAATCGGAGAAGAAAAAAAATTGCTCCCCTTCAAAAACAAAAAGGGGAAAAAGAGCAAACCACGCACTCAAAATCCTAAAATTGGGGAAAAGGAAAAAAAGAAGAATAGAAGAATTCATAATGGGGGTCGAGAACCCACGGGAAATGGACGGGGAAAGGGCCACTTCTAATAAAAAATCACAAGGGAAGGGCTAATTTGTGTCGCTAAAAACACATCGAGGGCCTGGAGGAGGAAGAGGCGCTCTGATGCATACGAATTCCATTCTACTAAAAAATAAAGAGGAAAAAACATCGGGAAGGGGAGGGAGGGATACCATAGCCCCTGCAAACCGACGCCATCCGCGCGAAAGAGAACGTTGAAAAAGGGGGAAAAAAACTGGTTTAACGCGTAAATCCACTACACAGGAGGAAAAAAAACCGAGGACCCCCCGAGAGAGGGGTACTACGCGGAAACTTAGAGGAGAGCTCAAAGAAACCTTTGGTATTGAACACAATAATCAGTTGGTCTGAAAAGGGGTGTGGGTGGTTAAAACAAACCAGGGGTTGGGGGGGCGTCGGTTGCAACTCCTCTTCATAGTAATAAGGGAAATGGGAAAAAAAAAATGGTTGGCGTGTCTAAGCGCCACGACCAAGTTCCTAACCGCGCAGGGGAAAGAAGAAACGCTTTCAAAAAAAGAAACTCAAGGGTACCTTAGGTAAAAACTGGAGAGGTTAGTACGGGGCACGAGGGGGGAGAACTGGACCCGTCATCCCGTGCCAAGGTGGATTCCACGCCTAGGACTAAAATGAAAAAGAGGTTAGTGAATAGGCAACCCGTAGTATCAAAAAAAAAAGAGAAGGGAACCATGGTTAATCCTCCCTACGGTGGGTGTCCTGGATAAAAGAGTACATCACTAACAGGAAAAAAAGTAGAAGTTAGGGGGGAAACCAGAAAAAGAGGATCCACGTTTTGGGAAAAGCCTGGAGAGAGACCAGCTCCGGGGTCAAAAAAAGAATTGGGGAGAAAAGGGCACTAAAAAGTGTATAGAGACCGTTTCACCAGGAAAAAAGAAAGGATAGAAAGGAGAGGAAAGGGGGTCGAGAGGGTAAGGAGGTCATTCCAGAATGTCCCTCGAGCAAGGGGAAAAAAACTCCCAGTGGGGAATGCGTAGAGGGGGGCAAGGGGGACGCATAGATGTCAATGAGGAGATGAAAGGTGGGAGCTGCGAGGGGGAGAGATAATATTGGCAAATAGAGAAGGAACGACGGTTGACGTAAGCTAAGGGGGGGGGGGGTGAGGCATGAGGGGGGGCGCTTTCACGATCAGCAAACGAGAAAAAGAAGAAAGAAAGTGTTATAAACGAGTCTATATTCGTTTCAAAAAGGTCGAGCCACGGGGGGAGTTTCGAATATCGAAATCAAATCAAAAAGGCTTCTTTCAAACAGCTGAACACCGACCAGAAGGGAAAAAAGAAGAGATTAAAGAAAGCCAGGGGGGGGCCAAGGGAAGAGGGGACAAGCACCAAGCCAGATTACACAAAAACACAACTGTGGGATTCTTGGTACAGTTTCTTGACGAAGAATTTAAGGACAGGAGGAGAAAAAAAAAAAACTGATTTAGAAAAACCGACGGAGCTCCGGGCACAAGAAAGGGGGGACTATATCGTGGAAAGAGTAAAAAAAAAAAAAAGCCCGAGAGAAAAGGGGGAGAGGGGTCATTACTGATATCTCCGGAAAAGAGGATCTACCCACAAGGAGGAGGGGGGGAGGTATTAACGAGGAACCCCTGAACTGGCAGAGCAGAGGGAAAAAGCCTAATACTGGCTTATGGACAACAAAAATCTCTGTCAGCACAACAACCTTTCAGAAAAGAACTAGAGACGGCCTGGTAAACAAAGTATCACTGCACCAGCGTGAAAGAGGAGCGCAGGGGGGTTACGCCGGAAGAATGAAAAGAAAAAAGTGGGGGTAAGAAAAAACCTCGCTCTAAGGGAATTAAAATCTAAACCATCCTCATAAGAGAAAGGCAGATTTTTCGAGAGTCCAAAACTAGATATTCATTAATGTTGAAACTGGAGAGAAAAACGGCAACTGGGGAATCTCAGGTTTTTGAAGACAAACAGGAAGGAAAATCGAGAAAGAAAAGAAAGCCCTTACACAAAAAGCAAGTGTGGGGGGTTGGGGGGGGGACCAGGGAACTCATGGGCTGTCCAAAAAAAAAAGGGGGGGCCACCCGGGTAGGGCTAAGAGGAAGCATGAGGGAGGGGGAAAAAGAGGCAACGTGGACGAAAGAAGGACTGTGGACATTGGGTGGTTACAAAAGTCAACGTCTATAGGGACTCACAAAACAAAGGAGATACAAGGGACCGATTCAACGAAGAATCACTCGACTCTTGGTCAGAAAAAAAAAGCTCCTATTGCCGCCGAAGGGGAAATAGGAGGGGTACAAAAAGTGGGTAGAAACTACAATGCTTAATAAAAGAAAAAGGCCGCTCTATGTGCAAGAAAATATAGAAGGAAACAATCGGGCAAGACCACATCGAAGACGTGCAAGCACGATAGGATAGAAACGTGGGAAAACCCTCTAAACCTAATCAGGGAGGGAAAGATGAAAGTGCCTAAGGTAAATTCGGGACTAGAAAAAGAAGGTCACGAGAGGCTCGAACCTTATAGTCTTAGAAAGTTTCAGAGGTTCCAAGGGGACTAGGGAAGAGAACTGCACTGGGAGGGGATTTGGGGGGAGAAAAAAGGATTCTGTGCCCGGTAGCGGTAATCAAAAAGTCGTGCACAAGGGGAGCGATTTGGGGGAAAACTGTTGGGACTAAAAATGGAAGGTACTCTTATTTGTTGGCCGTTGAGGGGAGGAACTCCAGCGTGAGAAGGGGAAAAAAGAGGGAGCGTCCAAAAAGTGGTACATCGAGGGTTGCTGCACGAGTCGATCCTACTGGTGAAACGCGCCTATAGGGAGACTACGCCTGAGGGGGCGATGGAAAATAGTATTTAAGACAACCCCGTGGAAAATGGGAATGGGTACTTGCAATGGAAACCACGGAACACAACAAAGAGCCGCCACGCCGTTACTCCCCTCGGGCGATCTGTCGGGAAAGCAAGTGGACAGTTATCGAACCCCCTAGCGGACTTGTGAAAACCGTTGGGTTCCGGAGAAGGAAACAGAAAAGGGGGGGATCCCATTGCACGTCTTAAGAAGCGGGCAGCGATAGGGGGGGGGACTACGCAACCAATGATTTCTAAGTGGAACCCCCCAGCAAGGAAAAAAGGATAAAATTGGGTTCAACACAACAGAGGAGAGAGCAGGGTTTCCGCTGGACTTCCAAACTGAGAGGAAGGCGGAAGAAGGAGAAGACAAAGGGAAAAATCCGAAGTCGGGGAACAACAGGGGGGGGGGTGACGGAGAAGGGGAGAAAGATCTGCGCGCGGGGGCAAGGAGACCATCGCTTAGAGGGAGGAAATCGCCAAAACCAGCAGAGCGATTTCCCAAGTGATCGGGAGTTCCGCACTGGGGGGGAAAAAGGACGTAAAGACATGCCAGAGGAAACCCGGATAGAACTGACAAAAACGTCTCAAGAAGACCTCAGCCTTGGAAAGGGGGGGGACAGATGGGAAACCCACAAACAAAAATTGGTCACGAATCGTGGGGGACGAAAAAAGGGAATTAGGCCGGGGCTCTAGGAAGGGGGTCAGTTTACCACCAAGGAGGCAGAGGGGTCTTGGAGAAAGCGAAAATCCATAGCAGGGGGGGGAACTCTGAGAAAAAGAGTAGGAAGATGGTTGTGGTGAAAAGAGGGATCAGCACTGACTCAGGGAGGAGGGGGATTGCAGCGAGGGAGAAGTGTGGGGAGGTTTCTCGTTATCAGGGCAAACATATGGGGAGAAATTGAAACACCCGCGGGAACTTTTCATTATGGGCAGAATTACTGAAGGGGCGAGCAGAGGGGGAAGTCTGACTTGACATTAAAGGGATACAAGAAAGGAGAAAGCAGGGGACCTTCGACCACCCGAAATCAAAGACCAAAAAATTGGGGGGGACAAAAAAAATCCAGAAGGGGGTCTGCATCATTGGAGGAAAAATTGGGGGAAACAATGGCAAAAAAAGAAGGAAAAACGGCGTGGGAGTGCCGCTAGAAAGAAAAAAACAACAACGGTCGGGGGGAGGGGGGGGTACGAGTCGAGTGAGCGGACGATTACAACGAGGGGGGCGGTAAGAAGGGTTGGTTGGGCCCGTGTTGCCAAAAAAAAAAAAAAAAAAAAAAAAAAAGGGGGTTTTCAAAAAGGACGGTGATGGTAGCAACACGGCAAGATGGGGGAGGGCGGTGGGGTAGTTCTCGTTTCCGTAAGTAAGCGCCAGGTAGAAAAGGGGGGGGGGAGGGGAAGCACTACTGGCAAACCGCCGACATGTAGGAGTATCTCGAAATGGGGGGATAGGGCAGCGAGACCAAAATGTCCACAAAAACAAACGAGAACCGCACCTCCGTTACCACAGCAGACCAAAGGGAAGGCACATTAGGGGACATGGGAAAAGGGGAAAAACCCAAAAAAACAAAAAATCTCGGACGGGCGAAGGAGGGAGTACCCTGAACAAAGAACAAAAAATCCCGCTATGGGACTGCTCAGCCTAAAGCACTCCTTCACTACCAAGCTCATTTTGGGGAAAATGAAACCAAAAGGAACAGAAGTTACTTGGGTGGAGAGACAAACCAACGAGAGGGGGAAAAAATGGGGGGGGGGGAAGGAATGTGCCGGAGCGACACACAATCACTCCATCATTTCTAATAGGGAGAGAGCGTAAACAAACATGAGACTTGGCAGAGATAAATCCCGGAGTGCGCGAGGGGGAATTGGGGCAACGAAACAAAAAAAACAGACAGCCCCTTAAAGACGAAGGAGGCGAGCTGCCCGAAAAAGGAAAGCCATATCAGACATGAGGGGCGGCTCAAGCCGAGCGAAAGCAAGAAATAAAACCTGACAAAACCGTGGAAAGAGAAGGTAAGAGACTTCTCATTGGAGGCTCCGGGCAACTCGAGGAAACATAAAGGTGCCGCCGCGAAACATAAAAGCAGACTCAAGCCTGGGTAACAATTAGTCCATGGTCTGGTAATGGGGGGGGGTTAAAAAAAGTAGACTGGGGGGGTCGCGAGGGGAGGAGAGATACCGAAGTCTAAGAAGGGAAGCAAACGAAATGGGAAAGTGCAAAAAACCCCGAAAAGAGGTGAAAAAGTTACATCCTCTCCTTTGCCCCACTGAGGGAGTACTAACGCAGTTCTCGACGATCGGGGAACCCGAGGGGAAGTAACGGGTTAAAAATCGGGTGGGGGGAGTGGATTCTTTTCAGACATTTTCCAAGGAAAGAAGGGGGGAGGTGAAAAAACCTAAGACAGACGAGGACTCGAAGAAAGGGAGGAGTTACTATCGGAGCGGTGGACAAGGAGCGGAGAAAAACATATCCTTGAAAAATGGGGGGGAGCTAACATCGGGGGGGGGGAAGTAAGAACAACCAAAAAGAGGGGGTCGACCAAAAGACAAAAATAAACCTGGTTTTGAAAAGGGAAACAAGAAGAAGGGGGGGGAACTCAACTTGATAGAAGAACCAGCTAACGTGGAAAGAATAATTGGTGCGGGTACGACCACAAACAAAAATTCACAACTTTGCATCGATCCAGGGAAATCAAAAGGGAAATAAAAGGCTTCCATCTGAGAAAAGAGGGGGGGGATCTTTCGCGATGACGGGAAGGGGTGTCGAGGAAACGAATTTAAAGAGACAAAACAGAACTTGGGAAGTCACCGAGCAGAAGAGGAGGAGTACGTAAGTTGTTCCCGTTAAGACAAGCCCGTAAGCGGGCTGTCATACGTAAGAGGAAGGGCATGGTGGAGCGATAATGTTTGCGTAGGGGGGACCATAGAGAGGCAAGGGAACATTTAGGAACGGAAAAAAGGGGAGTGTCCGCGGAACGCCATAAAAAGAGCAGCAAATTCAGGGGAGAAGCCTGTTAGCAACAGAGAGGGAGAATGATGGTTGACCAAGAGGGGAGACACGTTTTCGTTTCGAAGAAAAAAAAAACAAGGAAAAAGCAAACTGGGGGCATCCCTTAGGAGCTCCAAAGCCTACTTGAACCAGAGGAAAACCGCGCTGAAGGCTGAAATCCCTGTGAAAAAGGAAGGGATGGAAAGCCCGATAAGCGGATACCCAAAAAAACTGTTGACCTTCTTTTTTATTCCTTGGGAGGGGGGAACTATATGTCCGACGGGGACTGATCAAAAACCGAGCGGTTAAACAGGGGAAAGAACTCCCGGTCAAAAGATTGGAGAGAGCGGTAATCTAGGTTCTAGTGCCAAGAGGACGAGGAAACTGCTGGGAATTTGCCCTTCCGGGAAAAGAGGGTAATTGAAGCGGATCATACCCAACGGGAATTCGGAGGAACTTATGTACCCCCTAAAACTGGAGGAATAATAAGCGGTGGAAAAAAAAGGGGGAGAACGTTCGATTGGAAAATTACGAATAGAGAAAAAAAAACAACTATATTGGAAAAAGATCGTAAGCTTACCAAGAGAAACGTGAAGGAAAGTAAGAGTCTACCAGTTCGGTGAAAAGAAGGGGGGGGTCATCCCGAACAGTTGGGGTAGAAAAAGAACTGAACGGACCAAAAAACGGCGAGGAAAAAACGCAAGTAAGCTAAACGCAAAGGGGAGAAAGGGAGGACACTATCGCTTCAAATCGCTTGTGAACGGAGAAGAGATCGGCCAAGTTAAAAAAAATAAAGAGAGGGGTTTGGAAGAAGCCGACACCTTAAGCAGAAAAAAATTTACAATCAGCAAGTGGTGTGTTGGTGGGGGACAGAGTAGCGTTGATTCAAAAGCTTTCAAAGCAATGGGGAAAAACTGTATGTTCATATAGGAAAATATGAATTTTTGGGAAGCCGTGGTAACTTGCTGGGAAGCGGGCAGTTGCGCAAGACCGAAGGGAAGGACGTGTGTTAATCACCTGAAGCGGGAGAATAGGGAGAAAAAGAAAAAAACAAGGTGGAGAAAAAAAAGACCGAGAATAGACAACACGAACAGGTCTAAAAAAAGAAAGATTTGCCGTCTCGCAGGTACTGGAGGGCGACCAGCGCAGTCATTACAAGAAGAAGGAATTCCATAAATAACGTGACTTAATCGACTATGAAAAAGTATATAGAGAAGGAAAGGGGGAGCAAAAAAGAGAATAGAAGAGAAAAGCACGATACCGCTTCAGGGCTTGGAAAAAAATAGAAGAGTATCACTCGGAATTGTGAAAAAAGTTGACAGTGAAAGGAGGGGAAGAGAAAAAGGAAGAGGCGGCATACTCGAACGATCTATTCTGTGCTAAGAAGGTTCAAACGGGGGAAAAGAGGGGGGCAGGCAAATTCGGTGGAGTTTGGAGGGATGGGGACAACTGTATAGGTATGCGCTCATGGAGCCAAAAGGGGATGGGGTTGAAGGGATTTTCTCAACAAAAGTAGATTGGGGTTGGTGGGTCCAAATGCTTCCGAAAAGCAAAGGGAACAAAGGACAAAAGGAGGGAGCTTCCCCATGAGTTTCCACGGGATGGGCGTAGGATAGGGGGGATCTAAGGGGGAAAACTAAAGAGAGGGGCCCTCCAGAAATGAGTCTTCGAGGAAGAGGAGAGTAAGAAAACCGTTTGCAATGAAAAGGGGAAAGGATCACATAGAAAAAAGGAAAATACAACGCCGAAACGAAAATGGGCTCCCCTTCTAAGAAAGATCGCGATAGGGAAAGGGAGGAATCGCCTTCCCCCGGCGACGTCTGTCAAGAACCGTGGGACGGTTGCGAATGCCCGCCAAGTTTTGAGGAGCCATGGAAACTTCTTAACAGGAGGAGCTGATCGAAAAGAGGGAGAAGTTAGGACTCGTTTAAACAACCACCACAACGAGCCAAGACCACGGATAAATTGGGGTCAAATAAAAGATGAAGATATACTGGAAAATCGGAAAAGGCGAATTCAGCGTTCAGAGGGGATATCTCCCAGACACATGCAGAACGGCACGATACAGGATGGGGAAAAGCTGCGTAGTCATGGATAACTCGCGACTGGAGGTCAGGCTACACGCTGTGGGCCTTATCGAGCAGATACGCTCGCAGTCGATTCACTGTGATAGGGGATGGTTCCTTAAACAGCATGCGGCAAGCCATTCCCAGGCACCATCAAATGAGAAGCCAATCACTAATTCTGTTGGGACGAAAAGAGAGAAAAAAAAAGGAGAAGAGTTCTGAGGTGGGTTTGCAGGTGGCACATTCACGGCGACAGGGGTTGAAAAATCTGTGGGGAACAAAAAAAAAACTGCGCACGGAAGAAGGAAGTGTTTTTCCACCCCCAGGGACACCAAGGAATTCTGAATGAGCGAGGGAAAAGGACGGGTACATTTCAAGAAGAGCAAGGTTCAGGGAAAAGGAGGAGGCAAACCAAGGGGAAACTAGTTTTTGTGGGGGGGGGACTCTCAAAAAAACGCAAACTGGGCAAAGGGGACAGGGTGGGGATCCTCAGAGGAAAAAGGGGGATGTAAGGAATTACGTAGGGACAGTTAAGGAGATTTCTCCTCCTGCTCCAAATCCAGTACGTGCGAGAGAAACTGATGAGGCAAGACTCGGGCCAGAGGAGGAGGCATAAAACGCAGGGGGGGGAAGATCCTCTCAAATGAGAGAACACTTGGAAAAAAACCTCCCATCACCCGACCAATTGTTCCAGAAATGCAGGGTGGGAGGATCAATTGAGAAACAACGGAGTCAAACACACTCATTAAACAAAAAGAGGTTGGGGAGGGACGTCAGAGATCAACAACAAAAGGAGTAGAAGAGAGATGAGAGGACTAACCACGCCCTGCGTTTAAGGGGGGTTAAATTGGGGTACAAAACGGGGGGGAAAAAAAAAAAAACACAAAAAAAAGTGAAAAAGAAGGAAAGGGGGAAGTGATACAATCACCCACGAGCTTTAAATGGGGGGCGGTCGGTGGTTGGAAGGGTAGAAAGGGGAAAGGACTCGCCATGGAGGAGAGGAAAAAGAAACGGCAATAGAATACGGGGGACTAAAAGAAAGTCCTCCTCAGTCTAGTATCGAAGGAAAAAAAAAATTGCGAAAAGAAGTGAAAAAGAAAACCTTGAACAGCAACCCGATAAAAATGAAAGCAACCCTAAACCCAGCCCGCACCAAGGCAGACATGAAAAAGAGGGGAAAAAACCTAGAGCCAAACCACACCCCTCTGAAATCGCCAGGGCGAAATAAGGGCTCCGAACAATGGCGGAAGAAAAAGATGGGATTAAACCGCGCCTCAACACTCGCAGGCAAGAGATCGTGGGAAAGTAAACAGGACTAAGAAAAGTAAAGTTAAGGCGATCACCCACGAAATTGAAAAAACCGGGGAGCGAATTTTGCCCATGGAATACTAATAAAAAAAAAAGAAACTTGTCAGAAGGCGGAATCAAGACCACAGGCGCGTGCCGAAGAGGAAGGATTAAAGGGAAGTGGAAACGGACGAATGCAACCAGCGACGGAACAGCGAGGAGGAAAAGCGAGGGAGGAGGGGAAGTGTGAAATAGAAGAAAGGGAAATGGAATCCATCCGAAAAAGATCAGTAGAAACGACGTACCGTGTGGGGGGGAACATCAGAGGTATCCGTCCCGGAGCAGGTAGAAAAGGGCAGAATCGAAAATCCGCCCAGGGGACTCAGTTTGAAGTAAAAAAAGGGGGATAGAGCTCGTCGAAACCGGAAAGGGAAAACCAAATGAAAAGTGGTACGAAGGGGTGGTTTGGAAAAAAGGAACGCATTTGGAGAGATTGAACGACCATCAGAGGTCTAGCATTTCATGGTGGGGGACAAAAACAAAAAGTGGGGGGACGGAAGGAGACTGCCAAGGTGCATAAGCACGAGCAGGGGGAAGGGCGGGAACGGAACTTCTCCAGACGAGCGAACCTAAATAAGGGGGGGAAGGAAATCAAACGGCTGGGCTAGGTGGAGGGGAAAGGGGAAGAAAAGGGTCTAAAATGTCCACGGCATCAATGGAACCGGGGGAGCAAAACCTACTCAATGACTCGTGCGTAGGAAAATAGGAGCGGAAACCGTATATCTAAGCGCAGAAAAAATATCAGGGACAAGGGGGGAAAAGAGGAAAGCTTGTTGTCTTCTGTATAAAAAAGATGAGGGCGACTAAAAAAAACTCCCTCTGTTAAAAGGGTCGGTAACAATCCTCCTCAAAGAAGAAAAACCTGGGAAATCGAAAGAAAATCCAAACAGAATCAAGGTGGGGGAAGAAAGAACACCACGCACTGGAAGTCGAGAATGACACAACTAATTGAAAAAGAGGGAAAAAGAGGGAGGATAGGAAGGAAGCTGCCGCGGGGACTTGTTAGATTCAAGGGCAAAAAATCAAGTCCACACAAAAAAAAAGCCAGGTCTAAAAACTCGGGGGTAGACGTGGGGGGGAAAGTTACCGGAATCTGGTCTAAGTGTGGCAATACGTATAGTCAAGGGGGGGGAAGGCTCGGATGGTCAAAGCGGAATAGAGATTAAGGAAAGCTTTTGGGAAGAGAAACTCCTTTGGATCGGAGTAGAGGAGGGGGGTCGCGAAACTAAGACAGCGGCAATGAAGGTCTCGCGGTTGAAAAAGGTCGATGCGTTAGGTTGAAAGAGAAAAAAAAACGGGGTCGGTGAGAAACGAAAGAAGGAGGGAAACAGCAAAGACCGGAGGATGGAGGCGAACCCTTACAGAAAGTTTTGAAAACAGAAGTGACGGACTAAGTACGAGAGAATCCAGGGGAAAGCGAGAGGAAAGACCATGAAAGAAGGGTATCTTCCCAAAAACAAAAGATGATGAATCAAGGGGAATTGGGGCGTTGGCTAAGGTGGGCCCTATGGAAGTACAACAAACAGTTAAACAGTGGGCCGATGGAGAAGTTCAACCAAAAGCTTTTGAAAGATCGTTGGAAATAAAGGAATCGTAAACACTGGGGAGGGGGGAGATGTTCCAGAAAAGAAGGCGAAAAAGGGCAATATGCTACCAAAGGGGGCGCTGGAGGAGGCAAAGGGAAAAGGACTGGAAAAAGAAACTGGCCTTAAAAAGAGGTGGTGGAATCTCAAGGATCAGAGAGAACACAAACAAGAGAAGGAAAGGATACTCGGGATATGGAAAAGAGAAATAGCCAAATGTTCAGCAGCTATCAAAAGGAAGGGTGCCTCCTGGCAGGACCGAAGCGCCACCCATTTGGGAATCACAGTAAAAGGAAACCTACATCCTTCAAGTGAAGAGAACAACTCATCCGCGAAGAGAAATTTTCGACAAACGAGAGGAAAAAAAAGACAATGAATCTGCTTGTTGAACGGAGCAAAAGCGCAGAACAAAATCTAACCAACGGTTTTGAACGACATCCGGACCACCATTCTCGAAATCAAAGACAGGAAAGACCAAAAAAGGAAATCAGGTTGTGGGGGGGTCACCAATGCGAGTGATGGACGGGGGGACCACCGCGCATTTGGCCAAAGAGAGTCGTTACAGGAGGGAAGGAGGTGCTTAGGCAGGGAATCGTACTAAGAAAAAAATGGTGATGTTTGTAAAGAAGGGAAGAGGTTACTTCGAACACGACAAGGGGCTCCCTCGTGCAAAGAAGGCAAAAAAGAGGTTGTCTCACAAGAAGAAACTGCAAGGCCTAAGGGGTCAAACAGGACGTAAGGGAGCCCATACACATTCCTGAAGGTCATAGAAGAGGGAAGGGAAAAGAGGGAAAATGCTAGAGAACAATCCTCCACGTGGGGCGGAATAGAATTGGAACAGAAAAAAAAACCGGCTTATAAAACTTGAACAACTTAAAAAGGACGCGTGGAAAAAGGGCCGAAGAAGGGAAAGTAAAGACTAAACCGTAAGAAGGAAAAAAAACTTATAGCCTTGGATAAAGGCAGTTTCCGCGTTTGAATCAGGGGGGATCTACTGACCCAAGGTTGAAGTGGAGGAGGTAACCCATAATCGACGGGGAGGGGGTATGCCTCCCGTGGAAGCAACCGAGTTTGGTTTCAGGGAAAGGGCAAAAAACTTATGGGGCCGGGGAAAAAAGCCAAAAACATAACGTGGATCAAGGGAACAAAAGAGGGAGATTAAAAAGGGTGTTCACCAAAAATGATGCCAGTTCGGGAGCCACGTTAACAAACGAGAATAATCTGAACTAAGCAGGGGGGAAAGACAGGTGAGTAACTATGGTAGGAAGAAAAAAAAGGTTCGGGAAGGAAGGAAGTATCACCTAATAACAACGGGAAAACAAAAACGTTACTTCCCCTTCGTCGGGGAGATAGGGGTTCCAGGAAAAGCTTTCATATCTACTTCCCCCTGAAAGGCTGTCAAAAAAAGGGGGAAAGAAGTACACTGCACAAAGTTTGAAACATGTGCACTTCTTAGAACAAGCGTAAGAGATCTGAGGAGGAAAAGGACTCAGTGAAAAAAAAAAAAGGCTCCTAATTGGTGAAAGAACAGATGCACTATAGGGTTCCCGAAACTTCCACCTTCGCGGGATTCACGGGGAGGGGAGGGCTTGCCCGGGAGAAGCAAATGACGAAAAGAAAAACTTGTCCAAAAGGTAACGGTAGTTCAGGGAAAAGGGCTTCGAGAGTGGGAGGCCAGAAATCAGTGGAAGTGGCGATCTCGCGCTGTGAACTAGGTACTGCACAGGGGTTGGACTTCAGAAAAAAGGGGGAAGTCCATCGCAAATCCGTAAAAAGGCAAAAGAGAAAGAGGTACGAGCGGGGTCAAAGAAGGAAAAGAGTATTAGGTTGGTGAAAAAAATTGCAAAGAGCGAACATGGGTCACTAAAACTGGAATCGCACCCAGGAGGTGAGAAGAGCGAAGGAATGTTTGTCATGCAAAAACCAATGAGCTTCGCATGAAGTTCTTGGGAAGAAGGTGCTGCATAGCGGGAAGAGATAACAGTATTTCGACCTCTCTAGTGAAGGGGGTTGTGTGTGGTGAAGGAAGAATAAATGGGGGGGCACGAGATTGCCGGTGGCTTGCCCCGGGGAAATTATTGTGCGGTGAGAGTGGGATCAAAGGAAGGGTATGGAAGAAAGGTAGATTGGAATCGCCGCGCATCAAGGAAGTTAACATGGGCAGAGAGAATACTGAATTACGGCTCTCGTTGCCAGTGAAGCGGACATGAGGAAATTGGACAGCCGAGAGGCGCTCCTTAAAAAAAATGGCGACAAATCAGACTCCAAAAAAAGCTCATACCACTGCAGGGGGGGAGGTCTTCAAATATTGAGGGGCGAAACCAAAAGGGTGGGAAACAATTCAAGAAACAATAAAACGAAAAAAGATACTAGGGACCGAAAAGATCTCAAAACAAAAAAATTAGTAGAGAAAGATAAGGGAAGACAGGAAGAGAAAAAACGTTCTGTTATTGGTGTGTTGGGAATGGGGGTTCCAAACTTGAAAAGTAAGGTATTTAACAGAAAACGAGGGGAGGGGTCTGTATAGAACTCAGGCAAGGGGGGAATCGCCAGGGGAGGAGCTTAAATTGGCAGTCAAGGACGGACTACCCGTAAGAAACGAGGAAGGTTTAAGCTCTACACATGGATGAAAGTGATCGCGGAGTTAGAGACCAAAAAAAAACCGAATAAATAAAACGCACAATACACTGTCAAAGCTGAAAAACCTGCATCCATGCAAAGAAGAAAAGAAGAAATCCACCACAACACAACAACCCAAAATCGCGGAGAAGAATGCTCCCTGAACAAGGAGAGGTCCACTCGGCAAATGACCAAGCCATACAAAAAAGAGGTGAAAGAAGAAAGGGGGGACAACGGGACACCCGAAAAGAAGAATTAAGTTGGTTGCGGATGCACACCCGAAGTTACACTGGCCGCTGTGAATGTTACGAATTGCGACGGAACACAAAAAACATGTCTAAATGGTGAGAAGAAAGCGGAAAGCATTAGAGGGTTGACACTCTCAAGGGAGTCGCTGGCAGTGAAGGAGAAAAACCTTCCGAAAACAGGCGACGAAAATAACAAAATCGCTCGCGACGCGAGGGGATAATAAGTCAGCTATTGATACCGGGAAAACACGCGAAAAAGGTTAGAAATCCTGCTATACCAACGGGGTGGAAAAGCCTCTTAATCAGACATAGGAGGGCTACTCCAGAAGAAAAGAAAGGAACGACCCCGCGAATAGCAAGGTGGAACAGGACAGCGGATAGTCGATCGAAATCTCAGAGACACCAAAAGTCGGAAGGAACACGACCAGTGGTGGGTTTCCCTCTTCCCTCAGTTGGGGGTCAGGTCCCGATTCAGAAACGCAGAAAGGAGCGTTCTAGAAGTGAAATGGGAAAAAGGTGCGTAACTTCGCCCAAAAAAAGGTAATTGACTCCTCAAAGGAAAATTAACTTAAACGCTGGCAAAAGAAACTCGATGTACTTCCACTGAGGGGCGACGGTAGTGGAAACGTTGGCTGTAGGGAAATTCCAATGGATCAGGTCAACCGGTTGTGACTGAACTACGCCGAGGACTAATGAATCCATTACATCGGAGTACCGTGTAGGAAACGAAAAGAGACCAACTCAGGAAATGTTTACTGCATATAAAGCTTTTGGGCATTTCAAAAGGTTTGTTCTAGAACTAACAGGCAAAAACTAAGAGGAAGAATGGAAAAGGGGATAACCCCGGAAAAAAATCGTCCATTGGTGGAAACGACCGGAGAGCATCAAAGTACCCCAGGAAGAAAGAACATTTGTACTACAAAAATAAACGACAAAAATGGGGGAAGTCAAGAAAATACCCTGTTCAAACTTGAAAGAGAAAAGGGAGGAAAATTATTAGGATCGTTCGCCTGCCGCGGGAAGGGTTAGGAAAAAGTTAAGATCAGGCCACTTTTACAAACGCTAAAAACGCGCGTAGAGTGGGGGAGGCCGAAGCGTTTGATATTTCTTGGGTCTACTAGATTCCCGCAATGGGGGGAATCGGTGTGGGGGACTAATAGGCAATAGAGAGGAAGTAACGCTTAAGGAGAAGAGCAAGGGGGAATGTGGAACAGAAACTGTCGCAAAAAAGATAACTTCTAACGAAATATTAGAAGGGGGGAGAAAACGAAGACTAGGGGAGGCTGGGGAAAAAGGAGTAATATCCAAGGGGGAGGGTGAAGAAGATATGACGAGCAGGGAGGAAAAAAAAGGGGCATTCGCGTATTCGCGACAGGACGTTTGTAAAAATTACCGGACTGGATTCCTATCGGGAATCAGGGGCCAAATGCTAGGAAGGAAACAAGGGAAGACAAGGTCCTAGACCAAAACAAAAAGTAATTCAGGGGTACGGGCATGGGCGGGAAGTAGGAGCCGGGGTCCTTAGGGAAACAAAAACCGAGAGGTAGAAAATTCCGAAGGAGACGAAGGTAAAAAAAAAAGCAAGGTTGGAAAATCGGGCATAGGGACGAAAAATCGTCTGCGCGGCACGGCGGAGAAGATTGGCCTTAAGGGAAGAAGGTCTTTCCATCTAAACAAATGGAGAAGGGAAGGGTCACTGACCCCCGGAAGAGATTAAGTTGAAAGCATGGACTGACGGCTAATTGCACATCGGCCGATCTCTCTCAAAAGAAAACAACGGAGGATTCTTCCCTCGATCAGCGGAA
>Ga0179593_1315942_pt1 | contig 18319 bp, 17 predicted proteins | sample CZODoug2_1_08_16_FD_185931 | JGI IMG/M metagenome (GOLD analysis project Ga0179593, IMG submission 185931) | Vadose zone soil fungal communities from Angelo Coast Range Reserve, California, USA - CZODoug2_1_08_16fungal (PacBio error correction) | ecosystem: Environmental > Terrestrial > Soil >...
GGATACGGAGAGGCATGCGAAGCACAAGAAACCCCAATGAATCCAAGGCAGAGGGGGCGCAATCGGAAGGGAGGAACATGATACCTAGGCATCGTCAGACAAAGAAATGACTCATGCGACCTACCTTAACAAAAACAAGCGAAGCTCTCACAAGAAAAAGGGGAGAAAAAATCGCCATATTGATCGGTAAACCGTAACGGGCCAAGCGGACGAAAACGGAGGTTGACGAGGGGGAGAAGCGCCTTTTAAAGAAAAAAGAGGTCTAAACCAAAGTGTGCGAGCATTAAAGCGTCGTAGTAACATAAAGGGAGGCAATCCTGGCGAACAAAGCTGGGGAAGAAGAAAAGTCGGTCAAAAGGGAAAGGGGGAGTCACAGGGAGAGAATACTAAGACCGAGCACCTCTAGAAAATCACCGAAGAAAAAGGGAAGAAAGGGAAAAAAGACAAAACTTCAGCAAGCAAGGTGGAAAGGGACACCAAGAGGAAGAAGATACGTGTATCCTGGGTTAAGGAGAATTCGGTCAGTGCAGGAAGGCGCGATATATCGACAGACCAAAATTGAAGAAGAGTGGAAGAAGTACTTCAGGCAGCGGAAAAAAAGATAGATCCCTAGGAAGAAACAAGCGGAAGGGACAGAACAAAAACGACTATAGGTAAGGAGAAAGGAAAAAGGCTTCTTCGGAGGCTTGAAAAATGAGCAAAACTTGAGAAAAGAGCCATCGCGAAAGAAGGATTTCCAAAAATACACTGGAACGAAGGGTAGAAAGGGGGGGAACCAGGGAGGAGAGAAGGGGCAAGGAAACTCTCAAGGAAGTTCTGTCTCAGACTGAGGTTGAATAAAACCAGACGGGGGGGGGATCAGGGGGGTCAAAAAATAGGGAGGCTGAGCATCTCCTAGCACAATGAAGTGAATACGTGGACAGGACTAAAAAAATGCCACAACAGCTGGGAAAGTCAACATAAGTGAGAAAGCATATACGGACTGGCAAACACGGATACTACGCCTGGAAAGAGAAATCTCGCAAACGCAGAAACGCAGAACAGGAGAGACACTGAGGGGTAAAAAAAACAGCCTGTAGACTACATAGCCGAGAGAAGGAAGGGGAGGTTGGGTCGAACATGAAGTAAAAAAAAATTTTTCGAAAAACGCGGCGGAAGCAGACAGGGACAAGGCCCTCTGTCTTAGTCACGGAAAATATAGGGGGGGAATCATTCGGTTTTGGGGGGAACGAGGAGAAAATCATATAATTGAAAAAATCAAGGAAACAGAAGTGGCAAGAAAGCAGGGGGGGGGGGAAAAGGTCGCTGGGATTATACCAGGCATAGCAGGCAAGGAGTCATCCGAAAGCAAGTGAGGAGCGTAGCAACTTTCAGAAGAGGATGAAGAGGCTCCAGAAGAAAATATGGAGGAGGACAAATAAAAGAGGAGAAAAAAAAGGGCTGAGAGCCTGAGATGGGCAGGACACAATGTAATTCGACGACTCGAGTCAGTCAACGAAATAAAAAAAAAGGGGGGAGGGGTCAACATCTTAGACAGGGATGACAAAAACAGGGCTATCAAAAAAAAGAAAATCAATGACGGCTAAGCATAAACAAAGGACAATGAAGCAGAGAAGCACACGCCTTTGTGACACCAAGAAGGTAAAAAACGCCTACACTTAAAACAATCTCAATTGGAAGAAGGGGTGGCAACAAAGTGAGGAAGACTCGCCAAAAGTTCGGAATAAAAAAAGATCAGAAACGACGAGGCATAATGTCAGGTTGGCGGTGATCCAAGCGTGAAAAACATTAACTCGGAATTAGCGTAAAAAGCATCAGGAGGCCGATCAAGGAGGAGTTCGAGCACCAGGACAATCTCTCGTAAGAGGGGGGAAAGAGATAGAGGGGAACACATCAACTTACTTCAGCATGAAGAGCACCGAATAGTGGGATTAAAAGAAACCACAAATCTGGGGACAATAAAACAGAGAAAAGTAACAAAGACCAAGGAAAATATAAGAAACCGCCAAGCAAGTACGGAAAGGTCCCCGCACAAAGAATCTAAGGGGTTCTAGTGTAGGACTAGAGCGCAATCAAAAAAAAAAAAGGGGGGGCGGGAAAGTGCCAGAGGCCAAAATCACAGTAAAGAAAAAACCAAGGAGCTGTACCACCGGATAGTTGACCAGGGAAGGGATCGATTAGAACAGGCGGGAAAGCATTGGAAAATAAAGGTGGGAAAATACATGTGGAGCAGCGGTAGCGGAAAAAAAAGGGGGATAGCGAATATACTAAAAGAAGGTGGCTCATAAGAAAGGAAAGAGGGTAAATAACAATCAACTACGTCGGCTAAAGTAACGCGGATCAAGGGTCCGGAAAAACAAACATATACACTCTACGAGGACCGCCTGTACACGGGAATAAAAAAAAGGCAAAAAAATCACGTGATATGGGAGAAGAGGCGCCCCTCTAGGGCGGCGATCAACTCTGATCGTAAAAAAAGGCAAAAAACCAAAATAGGGAACGACAATCAATAGGGGAGAAAGAGAAGGGCATATCGGATTAAAGCGGACACGAAAGGATAACATAAAGACACAATACTGGGCAAGGAACAGACTATTTCAAGGGGGACAACTAGAAAAGCGGAAAGCAGTGGAGAACAACGGAAGCAGGTTAACGGGAGGTTCAAAGAGGGTTACAGGGGTCATAAGAAAAGGTTCCAAAAAGAAGAGCAGTGGAAGACAAGAGGGCACACATGCATTTGAAGGCCGATAAAGTTGGGATGGGAACCTGGAGGGGAACGTGAGACGTACAGTGAGAGGGCAATCCGTGGAGGACAAGAAAAACGAAAAGGTCTAGTCCAAAAAAGAGGGAAAGCTGCTAATCGGGTCAAAAAAGAAGGGGAGAAAAGAGAAACAAAAAAAAAGGGAGCAAAAAGACCATGACTAAAGATCTGGAATCAACAAGAAAAAAAAAAGAGGCGATAGACAGAAGTAGCCCACTGATGATCCCTAAATACATAATTCGAAGGAACTAAATCGAAGATGAGACGAATGCGGCGTGGCTACAAAAGTATGGGATAACCTCATCAAAAGCCAAAAAGGGGAGAACACGTGCGTCCAGTTGAAAGGGGGTAAGGATAATCCCTATAGAATCGGCCAGAGATTCTAAAAGGAGGATGGGATGGGACGAAAGAAAAGTGAAAAAAAAGAAAAGGACAAAAAAAAAGCGAAAGGCCGGCTATGAGGTCAAAGGGGAAAAATATCGTGACAAGGTAACCGACGGGGAACGGGAAAGCGGCCAAGAAGCTGATGGGAAACGAGAAAAAAAGGACCATCAACAACACGAAATTAAAAGACATCGATGGGCGATACTACCAGGCTGGAGGGGACAAGACTACAGATCGGACGGAAAAAAGGAAAAATTTTTTGGACCAGACCCCACAAGGGAGGTAAAACGGAAAAGGGAGCGAACAACACAAAAAGAAAAGCGCACAGTGAAAGGCGAAACAGGGAAACCCAAGAACCAAATCTAAGAGAAAGTAAAGAGGTGGCTCACACTGAAAGTTTCAAAGGGAAGGAGGCTCCACAGACGTACCAATGATATAAAAGAAGAATCCTCGTAGACCCGAGGTAACGCACCGGAAAGGGAGGAAGTTCCAAAAGAGGGAAGAAACGACCCGAGGAGTTTGGAAGAGAGCAAGTGCATGGGCATCAAGAAAAAAAAGAAAACGAATAAGGGGAGAAAATCTGAACAGAGAAGAAGGAGACGACAAAGTTGTTCGCCTCGCGACGAAAAAGCGATGAGATCGGGTAAACTTCAACCAGGAGAGTAGCAACAACAATTACATCACGGGGCAAAGACGCCAGAGAAACAAGCGAGGGAAAGGAAAAGACAGGAATTCCACCCGTTGGCGGTGGAAACCGGGACCCACAATTCTAAAAACAAAAAGGGGGGAAACGGGTGTCACAGGGGCGACGCTCGAGGAAGGAAAGGAGGAACAGAAAGTTTAAAGAAGGTCTTTAGGAACGATATAAGACCGAGAAGCTAAAGTCTTGATGGAAAAAAAAAAACCGGGGGAAAAAAGATCGTCGTGGGCGGGAGTAGAAAATGGAACGGGACGTGGGACGACAAACTTACCCTCAGAAAGGTGACGGCAGGGGCACGGAGGGGAGCACAGAGCTTGCGGGTATGAGAAAGGGAAAAAAGAACAATGTGCGGAGCGCGGAAACATGCCCAAAAGAAGGAGATAACGAGGGCACAGAGCCAGGGCACCGACACAAAAAGACCAGTCGCACAGAAGGGGCCTCTTTTAGAGAGAAGGAGGAGTATAGTAGGATAACTTGAAAAAAAGAAAAATAGCGGGGTGAAGAAATTCGCACATTAAAAAGAAGTGCAGTGATGGCCTCCGTGACGATTGAATCAAACGCACGGCTTGGTATGTGGAAACCGATAGGAAAAATAAGGGAGGGAGATGCTGAACACGAGGAAAGGTCTATATGCTGCAGAATATTCCAAAGATCAGAGGCTATGACTTAGAGAAAAAAAGCAAAAAACCACGGGGGAGAATGGAGAGAGCCGAAGACTAAAAAAGAGAACATGAGAAGAGCTCCGGCACCAAATCGGAAGAGATGAAAAGATACGGGGCCAGCAAAGAAAAACAAGGGCTCCGTCGACGAGCGCGGAAAATCAAACTAGAGCGAGCTGGAGGGGAACAAAGGGAACCGGGCGGAAGAACGAGTCTGCTGCCAAAAGACCCTGGCGATGTGCAATCGAAACGGGTGGAAATAAACAATGTTAAAAAAAGGAAGAAAACAGAAACGTTAGGGAAAACGAAAACACAACTCGGAAAAGGAAAAAAATTAGAGGGGGGAGGAACCGAGACAGTGCCGCCAACTGGTCAGGTAAGATATGCCCAACGTAGAACTGCTCAGTATGACAACTCGGACAGCACGTACGAAGACCAAGAAAAGCTGCTCGGCAATAAAAAGAAATGACGGGAACAATTACGTCAGCTGGGGAAGGCCGCCAAAATACGGGCACGAGCTTCGAGCTAAGCGCCCCTAGCATTATTGACAAAATAAGAGAGACCGGATGGCATGCAAACAAAAGGCGGACTCACAAAAAGGAAAAAGAAGGGGAAACATATATCCTCGAGAAAGGAGAAAGGGAAGAACCGCGCGTAGGGAGCGGAAGAAAAGTAGATCGTTCAAAAAAGCGAAAAAAGGCACGCGCGAACAGGTCGAGCGGGAAGAATGGGGAAAAAGAGACCAGATATAAAAATGAGAGAGAGTAGGCCGGGACCCAAGCATGGTGAGCACACGATGTAAACTTTTCGCCAATGGAAGAGAGAAATTCAAGTGCAAATAAAGGCTAGTCCCCAGAACGGGTGAAGGCTAGCACTAAGCGCTATTGGGCCAAAGGTCCGACCGTAGATTGTGACCAGGGTAAATGAAGGCCGAGTGAGAGGATCTCAACAAGCCGGCCGCAGAAAACAAAAAAGAGGAACGGAAGAAGCGATGCCGGACGGAAGGAATGCTATCCACCAGACAGATGAAAAAATAATTTACCTCTCCAGTAACGACCTGTAAAACCGATGCGCCTTCCGAGGGGAGGAGATGGCCTATATTAGAAAAATGAAAGGAACTCATCGCGCTCTAAACCCCGAAGTTGGAAAAAAACGCCGGGAGACATGCTGTGTGAACCAGTGCTCCAAAGATAGAACGCACGCGGACAGGTAACAGCCGGTGCATGAGAGACAAAACAAATACGAGGAAACCGAAATCACTACTTCCGCTAGAGAAAAGTATCCCCATCGGGTGGGGACAGGACCTTCACATGTATCACCCGCACGAAAGCGAAGTCCGGGGGGAAAACCCATAGATCGGGGAAGGGGAAGGAGAGACAACCACCTTTTATTCGAGTAAACCGTGAATCACTCAATCGCCCGGGGGGTGAAGATCAAAAGGGGAAAAAAAAAGAAAAGAATACTACAAATGGAATGAATGGAGCACAAACAGATAACACTCCAAAGGATAAGGGGGAGTAAGAGGGTCTTCTTAGAGACCGGTCGCGCTGTCCATGAAGAAAAACTTTTGAAAATGCACATACGAGAGGCAGGTTAGGCGAAACAACAAACCACCACCCCCACAAGGGCACAACAACACCAAAACCACACAGAAAACACCGCCACAACCCCCCAGAAACTAGCACACCGCACACCCCAAGCCAAACCCAACCAAAAAACCACAAACACCACACCAACAACGCACGACACCGACCGGACAAGGAAGCTGCCCGCGGCCGCCCAACAAACGCCAAACACCAAAAACCCGCGAACCAACATCGGACGCAGAAAACAAAGCTCACCAAGCACAAGGCAAGAACGGGCAAAAAGGAAGCAAGAGAGGAACAAGACAACCAAAGAACGAACAGAAGGAAAAAAGCGAACAGGAGGAAAACAGAAAAGGAGGGCCGCGCACCGGAAGAAGGGCGAATAAGAACCGCAAGAAAAACCAGAGGGGATAGCAGAAACCAAGGAGGGACACACGAACCTAAAAGATAGAATGGGAGACCCGCCCGACCAAAGAGCACCAAAAGGAACCTCCGAACCCGGAAGAGCACCCGAAGGCAAACCACCGGGGGAGCGAAGAGGACGAAAAAGCCGAGAACCCCCACGACGAAACATCAAAAATCACTAAACAAGGCGACTCACTAGACCCACACCCCCAAAGAGATCCGGATAAACTCAGCACGCCAACACAAACACGGACCCCAGGGAAGACAAACACCCCCCCCAATTCCCATCCCCCCAAACCACCCCCTCACCCCCTAACCCCGCGCGCTCAACCCCACTCCCTTCCCCCCTACCGACACGCGCCCCAAGCCACCCACCGCTGACACCCCCCGAAGGCAGAGAGAGCACTCGCCAGCCAGAAACCTTGCCGACCCCCCGGACCGCGCTCGCCAGACCCATCTGCCAATCCCACCGAGGCCCGGGAGCTACGAAACCGACGCCCGACACCCGGCACTCCCGCCTGGTCACCACCGTGCCCCCTCGGACTACAAAAATACCTCAGATGGGAAGGGACAGGAATCTCCACACGATCAAGCGGCGCGCAGGTGGAACCGTCAGTTGGTTTTCGAGAAAAAAAGAGGGAAAAAGAAAGCTATATAGAATAATCCCCTACCAGAGGGGGCAGTACCAATAAAGTCGGTGTGTCGGCGCTGAAAAGGAAAAAAAAGCGCCTACCTGCTCATACCTATGACAGTCGAGGAGGCGAAAACCCGACGAGGACCAGAGGGAAAACCAAACTCGCAAAGGAAAGGAGCCCATATTCCTATTAAGGTAAAAAACCGCTCAGAACACGGAGACAAGCCGAGCCCATTCAAATACGTCCGTGTGGGGACGCTGTATGCCATGACTTTAGCCGAGAGGCACAGTGGAGACCAGCGGAACGTCTCATTGCGGAACAAAGGAGGGAGGAAGCTGTAATGTGATAAAGAGGTCGGCGAAAATGAGATTCCGCGAGATCGAAGCTGTCAGGAAAAACCGCCGTTTCACTAAGACCAGTCCTGAATCTAATATGATTGCGCGGGCAAAAAACAGCATACAAAAGAAGAGATCTGGCCAATATAAACACTAGGGAAACGAGCTGAGGGAGATCTAAAGTGAGAGCGAGAGGAAGAATACTTTGCCATGTAGATCAAAACGCAAAAGGAGGGAGGGTTAGATTGTCTAAGCGGCATTAAGCCGGCCGAGGGACAAAAGTCGCAAAGGCAGCAAGAGCTTCTCCACAAATGAAGAGAAAAATGTGGGGTAGAAAAGCAAGAAATCGAAAAAATAGAAACATATTCGTATAAGGAATAGTAAAGGATAGCAAGGGAAATCGAGGAAAAACACAGTCAAATAGTCGTCAAAAAAAAATTCTTATTCCGTAAGCGAAAGGGGAAGGGGGGGAAAAGGAAACATCAAAGAACCCAACCATGGAGGGGGAAAGCAAGGCAAGGCTACCTCAGTGTCGTTACATTCAGGAGACGGTATAACTACGTCAGCGGCAGCATGGGGAAGAAACGAAGTACTTGCAAAAAAAAAAGGAGAGTCGTAGGGACACGCTCAAAAAAATGGTGTCCATGACCCTGGAAAAAGGGGGGGGGGGGAAAGAAGCGACAATCCATCTCTCGATGGGAAGGGTTGTGAGAAGACGGGAGAAAAATGGAAGGGAAATCCTCCTCAAAACGGGGCCGTACCGCTCTTTAGTGGAAAAAGGCTGGTCCCGCGCGCAAAAGGGAAACGGAAAAACAAAAAAGACCTCTTCCCGAAGGATAGAGAAACCCGTACACCTTAAGGCCAAGAAACGACTGGTGGGATGAAGAGGAGACCAAAAAGATGGCAGGCAGGCTGAAGTCGGCAGATGTTCAAAAGGTCCCGAGAAAAAAAAAGGGAGTACGTCCTTTCCTACTTTTGACCGAAGACCTCAGCAAGCAGAGAAAAGAAGAATCAAAAAGAAGAGAGGAGAAAATGGGGAAAAAACAGCAAGACGGGACTGGGAAGCGGAGGCGTATGGTAATAAGGTCAAAGAGACAAGGAAGTTGAAGGGACGTCTATTGGCTGAGGAAACAAAATGGGAAGAGCGACGGGAGAAAGGGACACTGGAAACAGGAAAACTACCAAGCGAAGGTCAGGGCAAAAAAAATGATCAGGGGTACCAGAAGTGGTGGGAACGTGAAAATAAAAGGGGAAAAGCGCAGAAAGGAAAAGAAGATGAAAAAAAAACCGCAGTCAAGCGGCTTGTGGCGCACATCACGTTTCCTGCTACATAGACGCGGCGTGAGAGAAAGGCAAATCTCGATAAAAATCACAAGGGGGGAAAAAAAATACGCTAAACTCTGCAAAAAAGAGGGGCGATTTATGCGTCAGGGCCTCAAGTAAACACCTCCAGGCAGGAGGGAACGGTTGCCAAACTAGGAATAAGAGTATAGGTAAATCTGTGCCAAAAAAAGCCGTAACAAGATGTAATCTACACAGGACAAAAACATGCTCCTCGAAAGAGGCGAACGGGCAATGAACAACGTAAGTAGGGGGGGAAAAGCTTAAAAAACAAGGAACAAATCACAAGGAAGCGCTTCAAAGATAAAAAGAGGGCAAAACAAAGCAAGAAGGGACGCATCACCAAGGGCCAAGAGAGAAACAGCCTTACTCGTCCCAAAAGGGAGAAGGGTAACAAAGAAGAAGGATGCTAGGGAAAAAGGCTGAGGAAGAAAGACCGATCAAGAAAAAACAGCGGCAGTTTGGGTACTAGGTATGATTCCCAAAAAGGGGGATAATAAGGGAAAATTTCATGGGCTGCTTGTTTACGGAAAGGGCCGGGCCGAAAACCACCAGAGACAAAAGTCGAAGTAAGAACACAATGTTTAGACAAGAACCAAAAGACTGAAAGATGAACAACAGGGGAAAATTGGGGGAAAACGACAGAACTAAATATGATAAAAGTGGCCCGAAGGAACTAGAGAGAAAAAGACACTGGGAACATAATCCCAAACATAGACTATGTCGCCAAGTCGCACGAGGTATACAATAAAAGAGGGATCACAAATTCATTTGTCAAGGAGAGGGAAAGATGCGAGACAAATTCGGGGGAAGTCGAAAAGGACCGAGTCATCCCAAACGGCCGCTGAGGAAATGAGGAAAGATGCACAACGAAACGGACTTCCCTGGAAATAAAGAAAATAAACCGGAAGGAAAAAAAAAAAACCGCGAAGAGAAGGAGGAAAAAAAGGATGAAAGTTAAACCGAGCACGGAGCTCAAACATAAAATACCTCGGGGATGGACGGGGAGAGAAAACTGGTAATCGTGCGGCACGGACGGCAAGAAACCCTTCTCTGGGACGAGCGGTTAGGCAAGGGAAAAAAGCGAGAGAACGTCTAAAGGTGAGGGGAGAAAAAGGGAGGGTTGCCCATCTAGAGAGTGGCCGGTCTCATGGACGTGGGCAAGTCTTCTGGTCTCGGGGTAAAGAAGGGAGACACTAATAAACACTCTCAATAAGACTGTTTAGGGTAAGAGGATGACGGATCGGAAAAAAAGAAGGTGAAGTAACGAGGGGGAAAAAGAAGAGAAATCAAACAGATTCTTGGAAGCGGCCGAGACAATCGGGATGGATCTGACGTAATGGGACAAGATGACGAAACGATCACGTCGGCCAGTAAAGTAGACCAAAATCTCCCGACAAGGGGATGAGAGAAGCGGTAGCAAAAGCCAAAGGGAAAAAGACTTCGATCAAATATACCATGAACAGGGACATGGGCACGACCAACTACCTAAAATCGAAACCCGCCGGTGACGTGCTTAGGAGAAAAAGAAAGGAAAGCGCGTCAGCCGGGAGGCGGGAACCGGGGAAAAGAATCCTGTCAAAGAAAAGATGATAAGCCCAAGAGAAGCATCACATCAATGGTGGGGACAGATGTAAGGGGAGTGATACGCAAAACATTGATAGAAGGAAACGCCGCCAGAAGAAAAAGATCATAAAAGGGTAAAAACTGACTTCTTCGCCTAAACAAGCTGAAAGCGCATGAAGGCGCAAAAATAGAGAATGGAGGGAATCCCAAAAATATCAGAGAGGCCCAGAGGCAAGCGTGGGGGGCGAAAAAAAGAAAAAAGAAACACCATCCTCGTAAACAAGCGCTGACTCAAAACGATCGAGCGGAGGGACCCAGCGCAAGAGAAAAGGGAAGAGAACCATTGAAGGAGAGGAAACATCAAACTGTGAGGTTATAAAGAAGGACGCAAGTCAAAAAAAGACGAGACTACGACCAAACAAACCGAAAAAGAACTACAACCGCAAGAGGAGAAATAGCGCGAGGCTCTTCGGAGAACAAGGCGACCGAAAGAAAGAGAAGAAAAAAAAAAAGAAGGAAAAAAAAGGAGGGGAAGGAACTATGAAAGAAAAAAAGTGCCAAACAAAAAAAGACGAGAGAAAAACAGTGTACAACCGCCTAAATGGGTTCAGGCCTAAGTTCACTCATCAAGACCGACGGGCCAAGGTTCGCCTAATCACTCCAGGCCGCGGAACCTCTAGCTGGTCGTCTCAACGGGAATACAGATCGGTAGAGCTCCTCGAAACTGACGTTCTTCACTCTCCTGACGAGGGGTAAACCTGTGAGGGAAAGCCCAACCGAGAATTATAACATCGGACGCCCAAAAGTTCAACGCGTCTCACACTTAGAAAAGAACATGCTTTCGCGGAAGGAGTGAACAGGAATAAACGGAAAAACTCTACACAAAGGCATAATCGCGACCAGGGGAGGGCACGCTAATCATGGTAGACGACGGAACAAAAAAAAAGAGGAAGGGGACCGATTATCACTGATGAAGGGGACCGGTCAACGAGAGATGGGGCATACCGAGCTGAAAAGGCCAAAGGGACAAAATCTTTGAGAGGGAAAAGCTGCCAAAAAGAAAGACGGTTAGAAGGATAACACAAAAAGTGAGCGGGGTAACGGGACTCGTCCAGAGGTGAAACTAAGAAAAAAAAAAATGGATAACAGGGACGACGTTTTCAAATAGTAGGCGAAGAGATCCAAGGATTACCCCCCATAAAAAAACCAACAAAAAAGAAAAAAAAGGGGGAGGAAAAAAGAAATTGCCAGATACGTACTCAACGGTGAAGAAAAAAGTTCTAAAGGAAAAACAGAACCTTGCTAACCCAAAAAAAAGATATCAATGACTAGTTCTCTAGGACTGGATTTAATTAGGAAGGACCAATCGCTAGAGTGTACTAGGAGTACATCACGACTTTTTAACAGGCCACCGTAGAGAAAAACTTTCCGGAAAGGGAAGAGTTTCGCAAGAGTAACTATATTAAACAGAGTGCGAATTAGGGAGAAGGTAAGAACGATGCGTCAGGAAGCTCAGCGAGAAGTACAAAAAAGTGGATGAGGAGTAAAATGAAAAAGTACGGTAAAGAAAGGAGAGGAGATGCCAAGCTAAGGTTGCCAAGGAAAAGAAAAAAAAAGATGGTAGGAAAAGAAAAGAGGAGGAACGGACATAACTAAGACGACCGAAAGGAGGGAAAAAGGGGACAAAAGCGACCCGAATCAGGTGGGCAAAAACCCACACAGAATCGTCACACGACTAAAAAAAAGATCCAAAACCGAATGTAAGAAACGCCAACGGTTAAATCTCGATCCGTAATATGGTGCAAGCGTCGGACACAATCACAAACCAAAAAAAAATCTGCTAACGGAAGCACCTCTTCAAATTGCCAGAACGATAAAGCCGGCCACTTGGGTGGGTCAACACGCGGCTCATGTGGAGAAAAAAAAAGGTCCGGGACCTCAGGGCCTCGTAAAAAAAAAAATAAAGGGTTTAGGACGTCAATTAACGCGTAAAATGGGGGGGGGTGACACCAGGGCGATCAAAACAAAATAAAAACTTGGGAAAAGTTACAAAAGGAGGGGACCACTAGAAACAGGAAAAAACGTATCTAATGCAGCAAATCAAATTTCGCCTGGCAGTGAAAAGACGACAAAGTAGCCCGCACGCGAGGGGAGGAACCGGAAATACCCAGTTGGAAATAGGAGGACCTCCCCACGGGCAGATGAGTGCCGCGGGGGGAAAAAAAAAGTACTCAGGGCCACCCTTGGGAGAGTACGCGGCGATGTGAGAAGAGCCAGGGAAGAGTGTACAACGGGCGGAGAACGCCCGAAAAAGAGGAAGGGAGGTTCGAGGGTAGGGGGGATTCAGATATTCCGTCCCCTGCTAAATTGACCTTAGTGATAGAAACAGGCGCAAGTGAAGAGGAGGTACCGGGCTGCGGCGCCATAAGGAGCCGAGCGGGAAGGGAAAAAACGCTGAAAATCGTAGGAGGAGTATCGTTCAGCCATTAGGGGAACTAGACTATGAGGGGATTGGAAGGGGAAAAGGGAACCCAAAAAAGGTGCGCAGAAAACATGAGATAGCCCAAACCTAGGGACAGGTGAAAAGACCACGGTCATAATCCGCAGGAAAAAAAAAAACCTGTCGCTCCGTGGAGTCCCGATAGGTGGAAGGAGGGGTGTCGTGCAAAAACGAAAAAACTAAGCGAAGAAAGGCCGAATAAGGAGAACCCATCGAGAAAGGAGACGGAAAATTGGTTAGAAGGAGCCAAAATGCGAACGAAAAGGAGAACGCGCTGGCTCGGGGCTAGGGGGGGAAACAACGTAGTCTCGGAGGGGCTAGAAAGGGGCGTAGAGCCACGCTACAAAACGACAAGCGTTACATTCAGCGTGGAGTCGCTCGGGAGACGCTGAAAAGAGTTATCAAATCCTCCTATACACAAAGGAATGCGCCGAGGAGGGACAACAGGAAAGGGAGAAAAGACGACTAAAAACAGGAGAAAAAGAGGAAATAAAAAAACGGTAGCACCTGCCGATACCGAAAGGGCTGGATCTCTCCCTGAGGAAGAAAATCGTGATCGGGCTGAATACGGATGGTAGGGAGGGGAACGAAAAGGAAAACGCAAATCACTCTTCGGGGTAGAGGCTAAATCATATCCCCCTAAGCCATCTGCAACGTAAGGAGAATATCGTGGGAAAAGGGTCCAAAAGAAATGAAGAAGGCGAGAAGGATTCCACAAGGAAGCGTCAAACGAATAAGGGGAAGACAAAAATCACAGCTGCAACAGGGAGAGGTCCTGAATTCCCTCGGAACAAAAACACCAAACAACACCCACAAACCCAGAGGGAAAACAAAAAAAGAAAAAAAAAAAAAAGAAAAAAAAAACAAGGAAAGAAGAGAGGAAGAGGAAAGGTGAAAGAAAAGGGGAGAAAAAAAGAGGGAGAGGAGAGGGGAAAATAAAAAAAAAGAAAAAAAAAAGAGAGGGGTGGAGGGAGAGAGAAAGGGGGAGAAGAGATGGAAGAGGGGTGGGATGGAAAGGGAGGGGGGAGGGAAGAGGAGAACAGCAAGAAGATTAGCAGGGAAGGCATGGACCAAACGCTAATAACATTAGAGGAGACTCGTAGAGCGACACAAACCGTAGGGGCGAGCGGGGGAAAAAAGGATTCAAGGAAGACAAAAAAGAGGTACCTTGGGACCATGAGGTGGTCACCTCGCCCAGAAGCGGTCACCCGCGCCGAGGGAGAAGACTCCCCTACAGTATGAAAGAAGAATACATAGGAAAGGCTGTGAGTGGAGAGGAACATTCATCATTTTCTAAGGGGCCGCCATGTAAAATGATATACATAAAGAGCGGATTTAAGAACTCCTCAATATTGCAAGATGACGGGAGAAAGTGATAATGCCAGGGCAGAAGTACCATTGGTCGCCTGGCGAAAGTCAAGACATAAACCGGGAGAAGAAAGGGTCCCAAAACTCCCCTAAGAAGAAGAGCGGGGAAAGGGAGGACCGTAAAGCGAACGCGCACCAATTTCGCCACTTGGACTACATCTTCCGGGAGGAAGGGAACCGACAAAGGGCCCGCTGAATGGGATCTTCGAAAACTTTACGCGGTTGGATCGGGTAAGAAATAAAGAGAGAGACCGTGACCGGTAAAAATAAAAAGGGTGGACCAAGGTAAGGCAAACAGTAGAGGAAAAACGGCAGGCCCATAAGTCGCGAAGGTCCTCGAAAACAGAACCAAAGCTCAGGGAATGCTTTTGGGAAAGAGACAGCGTAAAGAAGCGAACTTGGCGCACACCAGCAGAACGCGAACACCGGAATGGGTGCAAAGGGCCCCGATCCCGTACCACCGAGGCCACGAGCCTATCTCTATGGAGCCCGTAAAGACAACAGAGCTCAAGAAAGCGCGAGGAAGTCTCACGACGTCGACGAAAGTGAACAAAGAAGTAGGAGTCCGTGATCGGATAGGGAAAGAAACGCAGAGATAGTTAAGAAAAGAATGAGCAATTGAATTCCCAAACGAAGCAGGGGACGGGAAAGGCGGGACGAGGGAATCCGGGCATAAGCCAATAATAAAAAAAGGGGGAGAGGCTCATCGACTAGAGGAAATAACCCTTGAAAGCCGAGGAAAGGAAGAAAAAGAAAAAGATCCAAGGGTAAAAAGAAAGGGAGCTTTTGCGACGTCGGAACTGGAAAGCCCCTTGTCTTAATAATGATTACAAAGGGTAAAGCGGTGTTAAAAACAGACGAGGCGTACATACAGTACAAATAAGCCGCGATCATGAGGAGGCGAGTTACTCTCCATTAAACATGGAAACACTATTTCCTGCATTACGCTTCACAGGTTGGGAAAAACGTCCAAGCCAACAGCGACATACCACCCCCCGGGCACCGCACCCAGCGGACACACAAACCCCACCACAAACAAACCCCCCAAGGAAAACCAAAAAAAGCCCTGGGTCAGACCCAAAACTCCGAAAAACAGCTGCCAGTGCATGCCGACAAGGTAAAAAGAAGCGAGACAGACGCTGGGAGCAGCCGGCAAACAAACATGAGTCGAAGGATACATCGAAACCCAATCAGGGGAGGAAAGGGAAAGGCAAGAGCCACAGCAACAAGAGAAAATGAGGAACTTGAGACAAGACACACAGTCTGACTCTACTCATGAGAGGGCCGAAAAAAACACACGAGAACCAGGAGACTCCTCGCGAGGGAGAAAAGGGAAGAGCGAATCGGCAAAGACAAAAGCTAAGAAACTCCTGCGTCAAACATATAGTAACCAAAGAGTCAGGACTCCGGTGAGGGCTAAACTAACAAAAAAAAATGCGTGAAAAAAATGGGGGGCACATCGAGGTTGAAGCAGCGATCCGCACTTGCGGAGGAGAACGTGGGAGTCCGCGTCGGAAGAAGAACCCTAGAAGAGAAAATGTCACACGAGGCAAAACGCCATCACCATCTTCCAGCGAGGAAAGCCACGAAGGGCGCCATTCACGCGAAGAGGACGAGCTACCTAAAAGACTCTGTCTTTATCCTTTTCACAGGGCGAACACAAAAAGTGGGGCTGTAAAAGGGAAAAGCATTAAGGGAAAACAACAGTCAGCCGCTTCCCTCGACCGCTTCGGATATAACCATGCCGCTGGAACATGTCATAAATGTGCTATGGGGAGAGAGCTTCAGGGGGGCAAAACAGAAAAAAAAGAGGGAAGGGGGAAGGGGAAAAAAACAACAAAATCAGATCTCGAGGGCGCAAGAATCAAACGGGACGGGGCGGTAAAAAATCCACAGGACACAAATTACACGGAACTTTGGTCTATCCAGGAGCACCGTGGCCGGGAGAAGGCAAAGTCGCGCTCAGCAAGGGACGAAAGACGAAGGTACAGATTTGCGATGATCAATCAGACTCAAAATTACGAGGGAACGATGCAACCTCGCCTTTTGTAACCTACGAGACCGGAAGATTCCTCGCATCCTGGATAAGTGCAGGATAGGGAGGAGGAAAGGACTGAAAATACTGGGAAAAACGGGCCGACTAACCGGGAAAACCGGAATGAACGCCGGACTAGTCCACGCGCCCACTAAGCAAGACTACAAAAGGTCCCCCTTATCCGTCAGACTTTCGAAACACAACCGGACTACTTGTTTAGGGCAGACGAAAGGGTCGAAGAGGGGGGAATAAGGGAGCGCTGTCGTAAACATGAAACAAAATGGAGTTCAGGGAGCGGGTAAGGGTCACATAGGGTGAAAACGCGCCAGTCTCCTTCCTGATGCATAAGTATGGAAAAATGGAAGGAGAAGAATAGAAAGGGACGATTCTGGGGAAGAGCAACCAGAAAGACATCAAAAAGCGGGACGAGAGAAGGGAAAGGTAAATCACGACCAAAGAAGGAGTTAGGAAACTTCTCAAGAGTTCGGAGACAGAAAGGATTAAGGAAAAAAAAGCGGAATCTGTGAGAGAACAGGAAGGGAAACTATAACTCATGGCAAGGCACAAAAGTAAAAACCTAAGCGAAGCACCAAAGTCGGAGGCACCAGGCCATTAAACCAAAAAAGAACCGTCGAAATGTCTCTATCCCGCACGGAGGGGGAAGCAGAATCTCACTCCGAAGCGGCAATCAGAAGAGAAAAGGAGATCGCAAAAAGCCAATGGTGTAAAACCCGAAAAAGGAGGGGTACTGAGTGCTAGGAAAGAAGGAGACTGGAAAAAAATGGCCTCCCATCAAATAGGAGGATAAAACGCGTATGCGAGCGAAAAAAAAAGTCGGCCGCCAAAAAAGAAAAAAGAGGAATCAAGAAAGACACCGCTGGGACATCCTTATGCGCTGCCAATCATGAAACGACGAACAAAGATCTACGTCAGGAAAAAAAAGAGTAGAAGAAACAGGACTCTCCTACCCATATGGAGACACAGCGAGGAAGGCATTTCGAGGAGAAAAAGTGGAAGGCGATGGAGAGGACCAGGGGCATCACGGAAACGGGGGAGATCACAGAGCATTCTGTGGGACGAAGCTGGTGGACCAGCGGGCGTCGCATCCAAAATGATAAAGACTGTAAGGAGCTTTGAAACGGGAAAAAAGAAAAAAGACTAATAGGACACTGGGGGAGAGCCGGTAGAGAGTTGCCGTTCACAACGGGACTATTTGAAGGCGGGTTTTTCCCAAACGAGAAAACGGGGAGAGAGGTGGGTCGAAACCATTCACAAAAGAAAGAGCAGAAGTGCGCCCGAGGCGTGAAAGGGATCGTCAAAGGGGGTCGAAGCGCCATAGGTGCAACGCACCGGGACAAAAAGGCGGGCCGGAGATCGCCAGAAGCGCGCAAGAAAAAGAGGGGAAGGGAGGACGTTACACTGCCGGACGGCGCCCACGGAGAGGGGAAAAGACTAGACATCTCAAAAAATAAGACACTCATGCGAAAAAAGAAAACGCGCAAGAAGAAGAAGAAGAGTTCTTCAAGGGCACATAAAGTCAAAGTACACAGCCAAGATAGGGGAGCGCTAAGGGAGGAAGACTCCCTGAAAAGGGGCTGAACTTCCAGAAGCATGAAGAAAGAAAAAAAAGAGCGTGAAGGGAAAACAAGAAGAAAAAACTGTAAAAGGATAGCTTTTCATTCGTGGGAGGATAAATGCAATTCCTCCATCAGAACGGTTAGGGGGAAAAATACAAAACAGGCAAAAAAGATACAACGGGAAAGGAGAAAACTTAAAGAGGAAACAAGCAAAAGACGGCAAGGAGAAGAAAGAAAAATAGGTACAAGTGTCCGTACTTCGGGATCGTTGTGTCATCCGAGTATGACAGGGGAAGGAAGTTGGTCGAGCAAGGAAAGACGTAGAGTCGTGGGCCATGCGAGACAGAATAGGTTGTGGGTGGGCTGCTGTGCGGGAGCGAAGAGGGGAAATACGTGGGGAGGGCTGGAAGGGGGGGGCGGGGGGGGGGGGGGAGGGGAGAAACACACGGATAACAGTGTGGTAAGAA
>Ga0179593_1432026_pt1 | contig 18319 bp, 18 predicted proteins | sample CZODoug2_1_08_16_FD_185931 | JGI IMG/M metagenome (GOLD analysis project Ga0179593, IMG submission 185931) | Vadose zone soil fungal communities from Angelo Coast Range Reserve, California, USA - CZODoug2_1_08_16fungal (PacBio error correction) | ecosystem: Environmental > Terrestrial > Soil >...
AAAGTAAGGCGGTCAAAAAGCAAACCTTTTCTGAGCCCGATATGGAACTAAACAGGAAGGCCACGGTAAAAAAAAAACGTTGAAAATTGGGGGCGGTGCAGCAGGAGAGCAAGTTTCTCAAGTCTCTAGCCGCCCTCGAACAGCTGTAAAAGAAAAAGATAAATGGATGAAGGAAAATGGACATCTGTCGAACTAAAACCCATCACCCTTAGGAAGCAACAGCAAAACCAACTCGTTAAGAGGTAGGAAGGAAGGTTGAAAGGAAAAAAAATACATAAGGCAACCCGGGAAAAAAAAGTTGCCCTCGGGTAAGTCAGTCGGGACCGTCCCCCAGTACCGGCCGCAACGAAAGCAGAAGAAACTTAAAAAAAAAAGAAAGGAGGGAGGGAAAGGAGAAACACTTGCGACCTGATGTGCAGCCACTGAAGGAAGTATATGTTTCGTAACTAGGCCAGACAAGGAAGAACACCTGTACTGCGGGGGTCTTAACTGGAGGACAAGGGGAATCCAAAAAAAAAGATGAAAAGCGATAGGGGACCGGCTCCGGAACCATCTAAACATAAGAGATGTCCTCCGAAGGGGCGACAATCCTGGGGACCTTAAAGGGAGGGCTCTTACACCTCCTAATTCCTAAGTCATGGGGAAGGGAAAACCTGGTATGGAGTTCCGTCAGTCGTAAGAGGACAAGGAGAAGGGAGACACAGTTGGAAGAACGGAAGGGCCTCGAATAGCCATGGGAGGAGGTCTCCACGGGAAGTACCCTTTAAACAGGTAAAAAAAGTCACAGACCAAAGAAAGAAAAATACCTTCAAAATCAAAAAGATGGGGTTAAAAATTAAAAAGGACCCGCAAATCAGAAACCGGGGGGGGGAAAAGGAACCTCAGAGTATGGCCTCCCGCCAGCTTAAAGTCAAGGAGACGAGCCTAGAGCCGGACGTACCCGAAACTCAGGCAGTGCACAGTCCAAAGCGAAAGATTGACAAAAGCTTCTCAAAGAGGACGGACTAAATTGGGCGGAATAAAGCGAAAATGAAAAAGGGGGGATCTCCGTCTCGGTTTTCAGAAGCATCGCAAAGAAAAGGCACGTAATCGAAGGGAATCGGATAATAAAAGCGAATCAAAGAAGACTTGATAACATTCCACAAGCGGAGGGACAAACCTATTTCCGAACACTCAAAGATAAGCAGGGGGGCATCGTCAGGGTGGCCTTTTTAAGAAAGCCGCAGAAGGAGGGAGGCCGGTTTTGGGGAGCCAGACAATGTTTTAAGAAAGCGCTTTAAACACCTTCTACGGAAAACGGCCAGGGGGAAGGAGAAAAAGATTTTCCTGAAGCGGGCGACAAGGGGCTGCAAGGGGAAAGGACTCCCAGGGCCGGATCTCAAGGTCAAGAAGCACCCCGCTCCACAGGAGACTAACGAGAAAAAATACCGGGTCGGCCAGCATAGGGATAAGGGTTGCAAAAACGGCCGGTCTGGATCGAAAAGGAGAACATCATCAGAGAGAAAATCCCAGTCTGGGAAAAATCTGGATAGAAAAAAAAAAAAAAAAAAAAAAAAAAAAAAAAAAAAAAAAAAAAAAAAAAAAAAAAAAAAAAAAAAAAAAAAAAAAAAAAAAGAGAAAAAAAAAAAAAAAAAACAAATCAACACACTTAAGTTGGTCAAATCAGAAAGAGATCAAGGAAAGGAAGGGGACCTACCACCGTGGTCAAATAGGGAAAAAGCCTCTGAATCTGCGGCTCTCATAGGACTTGAACTAAAAAGTGAACAAGCATTCCACATGCGCACGTCATGAACTGATAAAGGACTGGCACATCATTCCACCGCTGAGGGGAAAAAGAAAGCCGTAGGAAGAGAAGAAGTGGAAGAGTACCACGTTAACACCCGGGCGTGGCCCGTGTCCGTAGGGAGACAGGGCATCCAAAAGGATAAAGAAGCGAAAGGAGGAAAAAGGACCGATTTTGAAATGTAATACAAGGAATGTCTTTGGGGCAGGGGAAGGGGTAATAGAACAGGGGAAAAAGGAACCTCTATCAGGGAAAAAAATTCGGGAAAAAGTCTGTGTCCTAGTAACAGGAAGAGTTACGACTAAAAGAGAAAAAAAGGAAATGACAAATTCATTCAGTCAGGGGGAGGGGAAGGAAAGCCACGAGCCGAGAAGTCTACCAGCGCCGAAATCGTCGGCCGGAAAATAGCCACAACTATTTGGAGGGGAGGGGCACCAAAGACTCCTGGACTATGGACCTAAAAAATGAGAAAAAAGTAGCGAGAAAGAAAGGGGGACTTGGCAACCGACTGACCTGCCCGCACGTGGTGGAAAAAATGAACTGCTGGGCAAAAAGGGAAAAAAATACGTAGGGAAGGGACCTCCTTTCGCGGGTGGAAAACGGAAACATCCGAAAGAGAAGGAGCTTAGACGAGGACCGAAGAATTACAAAATCCAGATATGACCTTCAAGGGGCTGCCGGACTTCCCAGAAAAAAAAGGAGTAAGTACCCTTTAAATGCTCTAATTGGGGGGGGAGGGGGGTGAAAAAGGAGAACTGGAAGGAAGGGCTAACGGAAGGAGTATTGGTACCCGATAAGTTTCGCGCACCTGGCTGCTGCACGCAGTGGAGAATGCAAGAAAAAAAAAGTTACTTTACATACCGAAGAACAAAAGCAGACAAAACAGGAATTATAAAGATCGGGTATGGCTAGAGAAGGAGTCCGTAAGAGGTGGGTACTGGTGGCCTTACACAACCTCTGCCGACCGGTGCGCAACGAGAAAAAAAAGGACAATCCACGAAAAATGGAGCCTGTTGCCCATTGAGAAGTTTGGTTCCTAGAAACGCGAACCTAAAACTACAAGTGTAGGACGCGAAGTCAGGGAAAGGCTCATTATCACGGAAAGTTCAGCGCCGGTCGAATAGGAGAACTCTTGGAGAAGGTAAAAAAGGTCACAATGAAAAGATTCACATCTTGACTTCCTCTGAATCCTTCCTCTAGGTTCCAGTGACGAGAGGCAGCTCGGGGTTGCTGGGGGGAAACAAGGGCTGCCAGGTAAGGGGGGGAGTTTCCAAAGACGTCTGGTGAAGGAGAGAAAAGGTGTTGAGAGGTGAAGAGGGTAGATCCGGGACAATGGCCTTCGGGGTGGACACGGGGATCTCCAACGACTCTGAAAAGGAAATTCAGAAAAGGGAAGGACCATACAGATTTAAGGAGGAGGTACGAGCAGGAGAGGAGGGAAAAAATGCAGTACTGGTACAGTGATTCAACTTAAGCTACCTTCGCTTGGCAGAAAATGACAGCACGGGTCGACCTTAAAAGGAAGGGTTTGTGAAACTTCGCTATTGGGAAGGGGGTCCAAAGGGGGCCAGGTAATTCACAATCGACAAGCCCTACGACATTAGATTCCGTTCAAAAAATCAACTTATCTGGAAATTCTTCCTCTATTCCTAGTCGAGAGGGCCCTATAACCGACAGGGAAAGGGGAGAAAAGGAAAGCGGAATAGAGGCAAGGGAGGGGGGCAGAGGCAGGACTTTAGAAGAGGGCCATCAAGTCCGGTTGCTTAAGGGGCTTCCGTCCATGAGAATAATTGGAACCCGCAAGACAAAGGGGGGAAAAGGGGTGGAGGGGGAAGGCCGGGCCGTATGAGCTAAGCACTACAGGCTTGTTAGAAAACGTATCAACTTTTTGGAATTTCCCCATTCCTACTAACTTCTGAAGGAAGAGGGCTGGGAAGGAAACTGAAAGGGGGGTCTAGTGTAGCCTCTGGAGACCTGGAAAAAGTTGTTTTCTATCTTCTGCTCAATCAGCTCCTTTTATTAGCGAAAGGAAGGGAGTGGTTGGTGATGGAAAAATGGGAAGAGAAAAAGTCATACAAACATGTGGCTAGGGAGGAGTTAGAAAAAGGGTGGAGCAAGTCAAATGGAGTGAAGCTATGGAGAGAGCACCCGTAACGATTGGCCCGAACAAAGGTCAGCTTTAGAAATTGGGACTTAAAAACCTAGGGGGAGATCCGGACCGTCAAGGGGATCTTCAATAGACGATTTTTAAAAGGAAAGGCTACCATGGGGTGTGGGCCCCAACGGCCTAAGAGGGAACGCAGGTGAAGGCAAAGAAAAAATAAGACCTAACGAGTCGCTGAGCACGGGCTAATGTTTGTTGTTTGCTGGGAACGAAAAAGGGGTACGCGAGGGGGGACTGTTTCGACAGAGGAGAGATGTGACAGGGATTACGAAAACGTGGACTTACTCGAAAAAGAATTCACTTAAGGGGAAGGAAAAACGATCAGCGGGCTAGTGAGGGCCGCGGTGGGGAAGGGGGGAAAGGAAGTCCGCGAGAGAAAAACTGGAGACGTTTTCAAATGGAAGTGGGCCTGGTCGCGGGGAAATAAATTAAACTACTTATTCTGACAGTCCAGAGTGGAACTCGGAACTATTTTTCTTCAGTGAGACGGGCAGAGGGGCGGGGACAGAGATTTGCCGATGGGGAATTGTGAATGCACGAAGGAACATAGGTTATGGGAAAGGAAAGTATTTCAGTGGAAATTCATTTCGTCCGGGAAGGTTAAACAAAAAGTTGATAAAAAGACCATGGCCGAGTGAGAGAAAGGAACGGGAAGGATAGAAAAAATTAACCGTCGAAAATGGTCCGCCGGAACAAGAAGGATACCGTCTCGGAAAAAACTCCCTAAGTCTTCAACATTCTGAACGCCGAGGGAAGGAGGGAGACCGGAGGGTTCGAACCGAGGGAAAACATTCTGATTAGGGTCGCCTAGCTGGGTTACGGATCCAAACAGAGCTCTGAAAAGGTAGGGGGAGCACACTTTCCAAAAGCGAGTAAGGAGGTTCTTAAAAGCGGTCGAAAACCGGGAAAGAGAAGACAGATAAGAAGAGGAAATGCGGCATAGATTGTAGTGGAAGGTTGAGACGCCTAAAAGCCAGCCGGTCGGGGTTGAAAACGGTTGGTGGTCTGGACCGGGGGAGGTTTATTTACTGTTCCGTGTTTTCTTACAGCGGAATGATAAAAAAAAAGGAAGAACTCCTGAACAAAAGAGGTCCGCAGGGAAAAAATACGTGGGGCCAAAGGGGGTCGGCAGAACGTCGGGGGAAAGGAAGGCGGAATGCCTGTCATGGAAACCCGGTTTGAGTGAAGAACAGCTGTAAAACTATCATTAAAAAAATTTCTCAACCTAAAACAAAAACAAGGGGAGCTCTAAGTAAGGTTCAAAAAAGAAAGTTTTAGGGCAAGAAAAAGGGCGAAAAGAAAAGGGAATGGAGGGGGGGGCCTTGCAAAATGATCATTAAAAAAAGAACTCATCTCAACAAAAAAATCTTAGGCTCTAGGAAGAAGATGTAGCTGGTCCGGCCAAGGAACGAAAACTCCGTTCTCGGTCACCCTATATGTCATTCAGAAGGAAGAAAACTAAAACAACGTATGAAAAAGTTTTGTCAGGGAACACTATCCTGTTTCCTAATCAGAAGGGCCCTCAAACAGCTGTTCTAAAAAGAAAAGGGAAAGGGCTGCAGGACCGTGAGAGGGAAAGGGGAGAATGCCCAACAACCCGAGAGAGGACGACCCACGATTTGCAAGGACCCGCCGGTGAAAGGAAAAAAAAACCAGGGACAAAAATGATATTACTCAGTGAATCAAGGTCGCTGGACAGGGGAAAGAAAAAAAAGAAAAAAGAAAAAAAACGACCCTCAAAACTAACCGGCAAAACCAACTAAAAGCGAATGGGGGCGCCTGCGCCGAAACGGAAAACTTTCAGTCTCTTAAGGTGATAGCTTCCCAGTAGACTCGGGAAACGCCCGGAAGGAACGGAAGGGGAGGGGCCGTGAGCCCCATGTGTGCGAAAAAGAAAGGGAAGACTCGGGGGTGTCCGAAGTCCTGAAGTAGAAAGAAAAGAGGTCGCGTAGAACATCCTTTCTCCGCGGTCCGATTCGGTCTTCAAAGAAAAGGGAAGGGGGAAGGAAGGTAGAGAGCGAAAAAGAACGAAGGGGAAACGGAGGGAAAGGACCACGTCTAGAAGAAGGGGGAGGCCTTCCGGTCAAGAGGACAAAGGACCTATAAGGGAGGAAAAGGGGTTGCTTACACCAGTTACCGGTCAATTTCCTGAAAAGGGGAAAAATAATAAACAGTAAAACGCTAAACCATATGTAATTGAGGTCAAAACCAGTCCGCCACGAAAAATCACTTGACCAGCCAGGGAAATCCTGCATCCCTCAGTGAGAGAAGGAGGACGAGAAGGAGAATGCGTAACCCGCCCGACCGTAGCTGAGAAAAGGCGAGGCACCGGAAAACACTTCGAACGAAACAGTCACCTACCAATCTTCACAGGAACGAAAAGGAAGGAACGTTGGCATTCAACGGGGGGGAGAGGAAAAAAAGGCAAAAGAGGAGAAGAAAACTGTCTGCGACCGTTCTAATCCAAAGAGAGGTCTGAAATTCCCACATCAGTAGCCATATGTTCCTCAAACCCCGAAAAAGGATCTGGTAGAGAGAGAGGTAGGTGGGGGGGGTCCAAGGGGGGGTGCAGAAAGGCCTTAACAGGAAGGATAAAGGGTGACCAAACATCACCGGGGGGGAAACAAGCGGAGTTCAGAATCGGCTACTTTCCGTCCCCTTGAGGGTAAAGAAAACCAGGCTGGGGGATCAAGTTGGAGAAGAGGATTAGTCCGTTCAAAACAAAGTCCCCCTCGAGGAGAGAGGGACACGATCAACTTGAAAGCAAACAGGAGCAAACCGGAGAAATATCAGAGAAAACTCAAGAGAAAGCAAAAGACCATTGGGGGGGGGGTTCACACAAAGAAATCTCCCGATCCCAGTAAGAAAGTGATGAACACTAGGGAAAAACAAAATTACTTGGGGAATGATCAACATCTTCATCACAAGAAGAGAAAAAAGCGGACCAGGGGTGGCGGCCATCAACCGGAAACGGCATAAAACAATGAGAACGGTCCGTGAAAGGAACCTTTTACGACTCGCCTCAATCCTATGGGGTAGATTAGGCATCATCCGCCAGGGGAAAAAAGAACCGACAAAAACGGAACCCGGCCCTCGGCCATTAAAAGTATACGCAACCTGGTAAGAAAAAAAATCGAATTAAGATGAGGAACGGCTCCAGACATTCAGAAAGTAAGACTGGGAATGAAGATACACCCCAGGGCGACAGGGGACAAAATTGACTGTGTCGAAAGGAACCGGGAAAAAACGCTAGCCAAATCAAAAAAGACGCTAGTTTTAAGGAGAGGGTCTGAATTCATTTAAAGAGGGTCAATGATGAAGTGCATCCTTGGGGGGAACCGGAATGAAGGGGGGGGCACCACAATCTCGGTCAGGTCTGTCAAGACTTCGAGTAAGCGTCCCGCCAAAGGGCTAAATTGCGAAAATGGAGGGAAAATGAAGTAATATCCATCAAAAAAAATCCTACGGAAAAGAGGGGATCGGGCCCACTGAGGAGGCAGGAAAAAAGGGGGCAGCTATATGTCCGTCGGCTATCCTGCCACAACCGCGATGGAAATGCTGGAAACAACTTCTCCCACTCTAAACTTCAAGCAACGCCGCTTCTTCGTCACCTAATAACAAGGCCCCGCACGTGGTGTAACAAGCAAGAAGGGACTGGGGGGGAAAACGTATTAGTAAATCGAGGCAGGGGGCGCCGTGCAGGACGATGGCCTAGTGGGAAAGGAAGACCTGGAAGGGGAGGAGGTCTGTTTCTGACAAAGAATTCCAGCCGAAAGAAGTACCGGCCGTGCTGCAGGACCGGCCAGGCCGGCCAGAACCGGAAATAAGTAATGACCTGTAGAGAGAGAGATGTCGATTGGAACCACTTATACCGGTCTCTCCTGACTACGCCTTCTGGTATTGTGCCGAAGAGGGGAAGAAACGTCTGGGAGGAAGAAAGGGGGAGAAACGGCACAAGGGGACAAAAATCGGAAGTGCATCCGGAAGGAATCTCTCACACCAAAAAAACGATAGGGGATATATATATGGTCATGAAACTTACCGTGTTTTGGGACTTAAAATTCCTTTCAAAATGGGAAAAGAAGGAAGGGAGAGAAGAATCAGGAAAGCCGCCGGAAGGTAGCACGTCAGCGTTTGGGAGCACTCGACCGAGCCGAAGGAAGGGTCTTTCCAATTACGGTGCTTTGAGGAAAAAAATCTCCGGGAGGGAATATAGTCTTCAAGGGAGTAAGACGAAAGGAGGAAAACTCGGCATGTGAACCTGAGGGGAATGCGATCAAATCTGCCAGCGAGCCTTCTCAGGAACTAGATAAGGGACGCATCGAGGGGGGATTTGGTACCACCCGGTTCAGGAAAAAGGGAGTGTGTACCTGCCGGTCCTTAGGGGGGGGGCACTCAAAGGTTGAGAGGTTGTCCGCGTCACCATCCTGGCAGTCTTAAAAAAAATCAGCCTACTAACTATGAAGAGGGGGAGCAGACTGGTCATTTGAAAAAAATCTAGTGAGGAGAAGGAGGAAATAGCGATCGCGGGCAAGAAACGACTAATGGACCTTTCGCTAAAAAAAGTTATGCTGGGAAAGAGGAACCGTATAAAATTCTGACTCACCTTACAGCAGTGGGGGGAAAAGCGATGGGGACCGGGGGAAAACTTTACTAAAAATTCACCTCAGTGACCCTCTTTACCACGAGAAAAAAGGGAATTCAAATGGAGGCACAGTAAACATGGAAAGGTGCTGGATGTCTGAAAAGCCCTTTTCTAGAGAAGATCACAGGGGGGACCAGACCTTAAAGAAAACGGGTGTACGCTCGAAAAACAGTCTCCGAAGGAAAACTCGCGAAGGTTAGTACTTTCCATCCTTTCCAGGGTCAGGCAAATGTAAGGGAAGGAAGAAGGGAAAGCCATGAGTTAGCGTGCCTGGGTGTGGCGGTTGCAAGGCCGGGAGGAGCGCCCACGATCTAGGGTTACGATTCGGGGGGAGAAACTTGGTCCTTTCTCACTGAAGGGAGAAGGGCGAGGCAATTTCAATGGGAACGAAACCTGTACTAGGGTATGGGGGGGGAAAATTTACGTTCAAATTGGGAGTTGTAGAGGAGGGGCGGCGACAAGAGCTCCATGGGAGGGTTAACACCGTCACAGAGGGGGGGGGGTTGACTCAATTGCGGAAAGGAGAAAAACCGAACCCGGAAGGTGGGGGGGGGAAGAGCTGTCGTTTCGACCTGAGGGGGCGCAAGGGGAGTATTAGGTTTCATCAGCCCTCTCGGTTAGCTTTCTTATGGGAGACAAAGGATGGTCTCCCCGGGAAGGACAAGAGAAACTTACACGGAAACTTTCCCGGGGAAATTCGAGGTTTGGACGATGAAAGGGTTCCTGACCAGTGAGGGAAGAAAAGAACAACTTGAGAAGGCGGACAGTCAGGTGCACGGCACAACGACCCACCAAAAAAATCTGGCGTGAAAAAGTCCGTTTTGGATTTTGAACTGGGGACCACTCGGGACTCTATTGTTAAGTTGTTCTCTAGATGGGGGGGAAAAAGGGATTCAAGCTATTTAACTGGAGACAAAGAGGCTTGAAAAGGAGAAGAGGGAAGCTAGAAATATCCTTCAATTAGAGGGAACGGGGAACGTATTCGCTTGGGGGAAAAAAAAGGGAAAAGGTCAAATGCTCGAAGTTGAAATCAGGAGGGGAATGGCTAGAGGGACCGGCCGGCGGTACTTATCTTATACGTAAGATTCTCGGTTAAGGGGGTCTGCCAAAAAAGAGAGGGGGTGCTGGCGGTAGGGGGAATAGGTCTTAAGGGTGAATCTCCTTTTGGGGGAGAAAGTATTGGGTAGGTAAGGGGGGAAAAATTTGAAGTCTGGTACTTACGGGGGGAAAAAAAAAAGGCAACCCCTGTGCAAGAAAAAAAGACTATTTCTCTGAAATTCCTTAGCTCACTTACTATAATCGGGGCCACTGGAACGAGAAAGTCAAGGCGGGGCAGAGAAACTACTTACCAAAGGCGGAGGTGGCAAAAAGACCGCCATGACAAAACGCGGGGGAGCCTGAATGAAAGAGAGGGGGGACCGAATTTGTTCACGGAGAAAATCCGAGGGAAGTTCCCGAGACGAAAGGGCCGACAGGGCATGACGAAGGAAGAACTTCGGGAGGGGAGAAAAGAATTCAAAACTCCTCAAGGAGGGGGGAAGGAAAAAAACGTGGAGTACAATAAGGGGTCGGGAAACTTTTCCTCAGAGGAAGGACCGTTCAACCACGTGTTCGTTTGTTCATGTCAACTTTGAAGGGGGTTGTGGGGGGCCGGGTCGTTTTGGAGGGTGAAGGTTCGGTTGGCTTTCCGTTACAAGGCTACGCTTATCAGAGAGCGGGACTCCTTTTCTGGGCAGGAGTCGGTGGGGAAGGGGGAACATATTCACTCAACTTGGGGGGTCGAGTAAGGGGGATGTAGGGGAGTCTGGCGTCGACATCCTGTCCATTGGAAAGGTAGCCATGGGGGAGAAAGAAAAACTCGGAAGGGAAAAGAGACTTAAAGTCTAGAAGAGGCCAAAAACAAAGGTAATGCTCTAATTGCATTTAAGCATGGAAACAACTAATGAGATCGGGGTCGACGAACAAGGGTTTTTGCGACGTGCCCTAAACGACTTTCAGTGATGATCTAGAGAAAAAAAACGATGGTGAAAGTTAAAAAAAATAGGAACTCCAATGGTAGTGAAGGGTCGGCAGGAACAAAGCCAGTGTCGGCGCCGATAGGAAGGGGGACAAAAACGGGCCGGAAAAACTGGAACGGCTAAGAGGACAGGTGTGTCTTGAAAAAAAAAAAGCTTGGGGTCCCACGCCAAAGAAGAAAAGGCAACGAAAACGAGAAAGGGGGAAAGGACCCAGTAGGTCCGAAGCGAAGGGACCACCGACAGAAACGGAGTCAGCGACACAAACTCTGTTGGGGAAGGGAATTCTCCGGTGGGACTGGGGAAATAGAAAGGGAAACCGGCGGGGGAAGAAATGCTCTTTTGCGCTTGACCGAAACGCCACGAAAAAAAAGTAAAAAAAAAATCCCGAAAAAAAAAAAAAACCGGCCTCTAATAAAGAGGGGGAGGGGACTCTGGCAAAACTTCAAAAGGAAAGGGTGCCCACACTGAAATCTTCCTACTTGGGAGGAGAGAAAGGTGCGAGGACCAGGAACGCCCGGAGAAGTGCTACGATGCCTTCGTACAGGGTTCGCCAAAACGAGGGGAAAGCTCCGGTTCCTGATAAACGGAACCAGCAACCTAAAGAATCTAGGAATACTAACCTCCTGGAGCCATACGGGAGGGAGGGGAACCAATAAGAAGGGACGGCAGGCAGGTCGGCGAGCAAAACACCTACTGAAAGTTCCGTCGGCAGGCGGCGGACCAAGAGAAATTCGGAAGAACTTGAAAGTCACGGAAGGAAAGACCCCCATTTTTCGGGAGGGGAACACTGGTTCTGGCAACGAGGACAATAATTTAAACAATTGACACAGAACATAACGAAAAGGACCTATGGGGACACGAAATCCCAGTCCGAAAACAGGAGGAAAAAGCTCCGAACTCCCGGTGATAACTTCCTCCCCGAAAAGATTCCAATAGGTCCAGCTTCAGGAAGACGGGTAAAGGAGACAGGGAGCTGCAATACACCGAAAAATTCAACAAAGTCGCCAGAGTTAGAGGAAGGCGTAACTTAAGGTCCATGCCAGAAAAAGAGACCTCTATAAAAGGGAAGGAAATTTTGCATCCGGAACAGGCAAAGCAGAGGAGGAGCAAGGGGAAACACTGGAGAAATTTCTAAAATCCCTCGATGTCCGACAGAAAAAGTTACCCCAAAGGGTCAACACCAAAAAAAACCTCAGCTGAGAAAAAAAAATCTCGGGGGGAACACTGAGGAAAAAGGCGGAAAGGGGGGGGGGAAACGCCATAACGTGGGGCCAAAGCGCGTTCAAAAAGGGGATGACGGGGAAGGGGGCCACTTATTTTCCAGTAACAGAACCGAGGCCAGACGACCAAGGGAGAAGAGGGGAAAGCACCGAAACCGAGCGGCGATGAAACGCCAAATCAACAATCACAGCCAGGCGCCATACGAATACAGCCGAAAAAATACTGGGGGAGAAAATACTCTGGTAGTAAAAAACAAACATTATAGAAAAGAGAAGAAAAAAGGACGAGCAGGGAAGAAGGAGAGCAAGACAACGGTCTGGTGCGGATCCAGCGAAACAAGAGAGACACGAGAAAGTTGCTTCAGCCAAGTAACTTCCTTCGGACCTTCCTTGGGCGGAAAAGAAGGGGAAAATCCACCTGGAGAGAGTGGAGGAGAAGGAATCATGAAGGCGCAAGGGGAGAAAGTCCCTCTCACTAATCGACGGAGAAAGGCCTAAATAAAAAAAAGTCCAGGCCTGGCAAGGAAAAGCCAGAAAGATGAGAAGAAGGTTAAAATATTCTATTTCCAAATTCTACCAAAAAAAAAAGAAAAAATCGTGGAAGCGGAAACGATCTAACCGGTAAACTAGCCGCCGAAAGCCAGGGGCCCACCTAGGAAAACTATTTGGTTAACCGTCATCGGAGGAAAGGTGCAAGCGGGAAATGATATTCCCAAAAAAGGAAATCAGCTGATGTCCCAACCCTCTCAGGTCAGGGGAAAGCGCATCGAGTTACGCTGAGAGCAAATGAAAGAAAAGAAAAACCGAAGTCTGAACCCTCCGCTCGTACTGGGCCAAAGGAATAGAGCGGGAAAGGAACGGGAGGGGAAAAGGAAGTTAGACTGAGAAAACGGCACCAAGCCGCCAAAAGCTTCTTGACCCTTCCAAAAGGATCACCCCTCTCTCAACAACCGAAACCTACCTTTTCCCGCCTGGGGGTCAAAACCGAAAATACACGAGGGAGGGAAAGGCAGCGCAAAGAACACGAGGCAAGGCGCCGGAAGAAGGAGGGGAAGAGTGGACGAAAAACAGGGAAATCTAGACTGGAAAAGGGATTCAACCTCTAAGGGGGCACGCCTAACACGGGGGAAGCCTTTGCTACCTTCCTTCCTGGAACGAACAGAAAAGTAATGAGGAGCGGAGTGAGGCACGAGTCCAGGACCATCAAAACCTGGAAAGTCTAACGTCCAAGGGAAAGAGGAGTGTCTCGCACCGGGAAAAACTGCCAGGTTGTCAACTTCAAAGGGGAACCAAACGTCCTTAAGAAAGGAAACTATCAAAACAACACAGGAAAAATAATGGAGCTTTGAAGGAAGGAATCAGGTTGGGGTCATGGATGCCTCCACCAACAATCTTGAGAAAAACGGTGCGCAAGAAGAGAAATCCGCCGACGGGACTCGGCATCTCATTGCAAAGATTCGAGAAGAAGGGGGGGTTTCAATTTACGAGGCGGCCAACGGAGGAAAAAAAAAGGTCAGGAAAGAAAGGGGGTCGGTCCAGTGATCAAACGGGGAAGCAGCTAGAAGCCTCTGGAAGGCTCGGCAGGATGTCGGGAGGCAGGATAAATCTGGGGAAAATTCCGGATAAGGAAGAAGTTAAGGAAAAGCTCTTTTATGTGAGGGGTGAAAAACAACAGGGAGGGCCCAGGCAGTGTTGACGCCGCTGTCGAGGTTTGCGCGGTCCGACGGGTTGTAGCAAGGTGCAGGGGGGATTGGTATCAGGGTCAAGGAGGGCTGGATTATCTCACGAAAAAAATCTGCAAAAAAGAGAAACAGGGCAGTGGCAAAATCGGGATTTCGGCCGATGGACGATCGTACTGCGGTCACGGTAGAAGGTCAGGAAGGCCTTGCGAAACCGGCGGGGGGGAAGATAGGTAACCGTAAACTACAGGAAAAGGTCGGGAAAAGAAAGTATATATGGTGGTGGAAAAGTGCAAGAAGTTTCCGGGAAAAGATAGGTGCCGGGAGGGAAAGAAAGCTGGACCCGAAAGACAGGATTCGATGTGGAAAAAGAGATTCGGAAAGGGGAAAAGGGCTTCGCGATCAAGTATGACAAGCTACTTCACCCGAGTCAAAGGGGGGAAAGGCCGGTCGCAAAGTTTGAAAAATCTGCCCCGCTTAAGACGGAGGGGGAGCGGGGCCAGCCTGTCCTTGTGCAGGACTGTGCACCTGGGGCGGCCGGAAAGAAAGTAACCCATGACCGTAAGAAAAATTTTGGGGTCTTTGGAACCGGATGCGACAGAACGATCTATTGGAGGGGGAAAACTGGGCATCGAATTTCTGGGCCAACGGCCGGTTCGAAGCGCAGGCAGGTGATGGCCGCCAACCGTGAAATAAGGGGAGAATCTTCCGCTTATCCTGCACCAAAAGGGGTCACGTTCGGGAGAAAGAGAAATATTAGTTAAATAAATTCAATGGGTGGTGACTTGACCAAGGTCGTAGCTTCTGGGCCGAAAAAAAACCAAGAGTGGGAGCGGGAGGAGGGGAACCTATGTGTTAGCCTTTTCAGGTTATTGGAAATTTATAGATACAAAATGCAGGGCCCGGCTGAAACCGCTGTTAGCACCCGGAAGGACAAAGGGAAAGGAATATAGGACCCGAAAGGGGGTAAAATTCAAAAACCGGTGACCCAGCATGGAAAAATTTAGTGTTGAGGACATATCCTCACTGGGTAAGAGGAAAAAAAGACAAAAGAAAGACGGGCATCCCGGCTTCGGGGGGTGGGGGGTCTAAAATCCGGGGTTACGCTAAGGTGGGGAAAGTTTAGACAGCGTTGTTGTGTGATTTGGGGGGAGGGAGGGAAAGTTAGACTAACTGGACGGTCGAAGATGAAGGGGAGGAAGATTTCGGCATGAAAAGAGACGTCTTTTTAGGGAAGGGGCGTTTTAGGACTGGAAGGAACCTCGGCGGGCTGTGCAGAAAGGGGGGATAAGGGGGAGCAGGGAGGTCAGGGCAGAAAAATTGGCGGGCCTGAAGGATGCAGAGAGAGGGACGATTTTCAGACTCTGTGGATAAAAGGGAGCCGAGTTTAACAGCGGGGAGCGGTGGCAGAGGGGAGAGGGTGAAGCGCCGGTAACCATAGGTGGGGGGGGGGGGGGCGGTGATGGGGGATGTATGGGAAGGGGAAATGCTTTAAGTTACCTTTTACAACCCAAGTTTACCAAAATACCAAGGCTGCAAGAGGGGGAGGGAGGAACGCCGATAGAAGTTTAGAACGGAGAAAGGGGTCGCCGGTAACCTACGGAACAGGAGGAGATCTCCAAGAACCCCTACTTAGGTGGAATGAAAAAGCCAAGTTAAAATACAAAGGACGTTGAGAAGGATCGCGTGAGGCGTCGCCGAGCTGTTCCGAGCGGCACGAAAAAAAGCCATGAGTGGGTAGAAAACTTTGAAGAAAATATAGAGAAGTCTGAGGGAGGCGCGAAGGGCCGGGGGATCTACCGGCCATAACAGGACCAATATTACTTTGTGAGGGACATAATGGGAGGAAACGTTGAAAGAAGAAGCGCCAGGCACGCAAATTTCGTTTGCGGGAATCCCAGTTGGCAGGAAACGGTGAGTGGGGATTCGGGAGGTGGGCTGTTCCTTGCAAAAAAGGGGGGGACACCGAGTTAAACTTGGGGAAAAGTCTTCGGTTTGGGGAGGGGGACAAAGGAGGAATCCGGCAGCGTGGGTGGGAGGAGAGAGTCAGGGTTATGTTTGTGCACTAAGAGGAGGTCACCCCGTTAACAGTTGCCATTTTAATCTTTGGGCCTAAGGGTCTATTGCGCGGAGCCGGAAGACCAAAGGTCTCTAAGGGATGCTAAACAAAAAAATGCATACGGGCAGTACATTTTCGCGATGGGGGACGAAATGAACAGAGAAAAAGGGTGAGTGGGCTGACGGGAAAAATTAAATCTTTATCTGATCTCCACAAACGGAGGGAAGGGAAAGAGGAGGGCAGGGGCATCAGGTCGGGCCACTACAAAGAAAACTACATGCCAGAAAAAGAATGGGGAATTTCATAAAATTCAAGGGGGAGAAACTGAATCCCTTATTGGAAAATTTTTTTGTTGCTAAGACCTTTTCAACTCCGTCCGCCGCCAGAGAAGGAGGGTAGGGGAAAGGAACGATACAAAGGGGCTAAAGGTGCCTGGACAGGTCGAACGAGAAAGGGGCCCCCGACTCCAAAACGAAAAGAGGAAAGGGAACAACAAAAACTGAAATTCCTGTCCGGGGAAAGCCACCCCTACCACAATTACTACCCTGGATAATCTCTCACGTTGAAACGGGGAAACGACAAAGAAAAGCCCGCCCAAAAAAAGGAACGCCAAAGAACACTCCCAAGAAAACAGCGGGCCGACACTTCTCGAAACAGGTAGAAAGATGTAAAGAAAGACTCTCCGTTAGCGAGTCCTTGCCATTAAGCAATAAAATTAACGGGGGAAGTTAGAGGAGGAAGGTCGTCCATGTGGACCACGATGGCCCGCCGGGGGGGCCCAGATGAAAAAAAAAATCGAGGCCATCATAGATTCCTCTCTCTAAAGAAGGGGATCCCCCGCGAACGAGGGAGCCCACAATTGAAGGACGGGCACAGTACGGAGCATAAAAAGAAGGGAAGGGGTCCGTTCGAGAAAAGAAAAGGCAAAAATAGAAGGAAAACAGGCCCTCTACCGATTCCAGCATGGAAGATGTTCAACACGTACTTTAAAGAGGAAAAAAAGAAAGGGCAAATGGAACAAAAAGCAACATGCCATAACAAGATTGGTACGGCTATTCACCAAAAAGGACACGAACGCCCGGAGAAACCTTGAAAGAAAGGGCACAATCCTAAAAGTCCAGAGAAAGCCGTCGAAGGTACGGAGGCAACCGGTCGGAGCCAGGAACAAGAAAGCTTCAACCAGAAAAAATGTAGAGCCGGAAAAAGGGAAAGGTTCCTACCTCTTCCCGGAAAAGAGAAAGCAAAATGGATCGGTGGGAAAAGGATCAGAAAAAAAGGCCCCCACCGCCTAAGAGGGGGGAAGTCAAAAGAGGCTAACCGGATAAAAAGAACTCGCAAGAAAGGAAAATTCGTAAAAAAGTGTCCATAACACGCCAAAAAAAGACTTCATCCGAGGGGTATTTGGGGGCTGTGACCGGAACTTCCTTCCCAGGAGAGAGGGGGGGGGGAAAATCACCGTGTGGTGAAGAACGTTCACCAAGAGGAAGGGAGGGAAAAAAGTTGTCCGAGAGAAACTATTTGACGGAAGGTACAAAGGAAAGTCAATTTCAAAGAAAAACACGAGACGCACACTATCAAAAGGAGCAGCGGAACGCAACAGCGCGTAAAGAAAAAACGGAAGAGAAAGCCTTGGGCGTCAAGAGAAGGGACGGTTTACGGAAACACCATCGTTTGGGAGACTATACTCCATTCTATCGGATCATAAAAGAGAGACAAAAGAACAAGGTCGGGTTCCGGCCGAGCTCCACGATCACGACGTTACGGTTGGCGGAAACCTTCCACTGCGCCGAAACGGAAGGGGGAACTAATTTGAAGGGTACTCGGCAGAACAGCCCTCAGCTAGATTAGTTGCAAGGCGCATACGGCCATTTAAGAAAAAGAAAAACAAGTAACAGGAGGGGGAAAGGGGAGGGGACAGATCCTCGCTTCAGCAAAAGGCAGCCAAAAGGAAAGGGCACTCAAAATCAGTAGAAAGAAAACGGTGCCAATAAGGGGAAAAAAACTACCGTGGTTCGGGGAGGAAGCGTCCTTCATATCCGTTCCTCTAAATTCATCCTTAAAAAACCTATTGAAAGGAACTTGAGAGAAATTAATGGGCAGTAGGGTAAAGAGGAAGAGGGGGGAAAAAATTGGCAAAGTGGAAAGAAAGAGGGAAGGGTGCCCAAAAAAGCTCTTTAACATTGGTCGGAACCCTGAGGGAGAATAAGAGTACGCAGTTATGAGAAATAAGTAAAAGGTACACGTAGCCAGGATCGGCACTCGTACTCCTAGAAGAAATCGATCGGCAAAGGATGATAAAAAACTGGAGATCGGCGACCGCCACACCAAGGAAAAGAAGATTCCAGCGTGCGTCCAAATGATAAAAAGGAAGACGCAACGAAGGGAGAGGCGTCAACCGCTTACCTGGGACTCACCGGGTGGGGAACAAAGAAAGAAAGAGAGGTAAGGGTCAGCGGAAGGGGAACCTAGACTGGGACTACAGGGGAGGGGGACTTTCTCTGGGTCCTACATCCTTTGTAGTCAAGGACTTAGCAAGAGAAGGCAGACCGCTCTGAACACGATTCAACTGGGCGCATGTGCTCGGAAATGCAGCCGCAAGAAAAAAAGGCTCGAATTCCCTGAATCGAAAAATCGAGTCAGTCATGGAACAAAAAGAAATGGGAACCCGGGGCCTTCTTGGGAGAGGGAAATCTTTCGACACCGGCTGTTGGCAACGAAATCCAGGACACAATATGAAAGGGGATCCATAAA
>Ga0179593_1415275_pt1 | contig 18317 bp, 18 predicted proteins | sample CZODoug2_1_08_16_FD_185931 | JGI IMG/M metagenome (GOLD analysis project Ga0179593, IMG submission 185931) | Vadose zone soil fungal communities from Angelo Coast Range Reserve, California, USA - CZODoug2_1_08_16fungal (PacBio error correction) | ecosystem: Environmental > Terrestrial > Soil >...
TAAAGATTGGGGGGGTGACCCTCGAAGCCGCGTCATTGTCGGGCCCGCTAAAAAGAGAGTCAGAGAGGGTATTTTCAGACCTAGAGCCTATGAGAGCATCTGAGCGTGGTGTACTAGTCTCACCGTAATCTAGGGGAAGAATCCGCCTTCTCAGAGTGGGAACCGCGTAGCCTGAGCTGAGGACCAGAAACCGACGACGGAAAACCGGAGGAGGGATCCGAAACTTCACCCCGACCCGCCCCACAGATCATCTTTTCAAGAACGGATAACAAGAAAAGATAGGTCTAACCGAAGCTATAGGGAAGGAGGGGGAGGCGAGTGTTTCCTTGCAGTACGAGCCAGGGTCGGCACCAGAGACGTCAGCACGATTCACTTCCTGCGCTCTGAAAGATACATCTATCCCTAAATCTCCCTTACATGCGAAACTTCTCATGGTAGACGGAGGCGAACCGCCCCAGCCGCTGTGGATCCCCAAAAGGAAAATAACGATTGTAAAAAGGGGGTGGGAGTACTCTCTCTTTCTGCGCCGTAATAGAAAAGATTTATCGCCAATTCCGGTATAGCCGAAGAGATGTGTTTGGGTCCGATACTGTGAAAGGGCGGAACCCTTATAAGCAGAAAAAAAGCGATGACAACGCTACTATTTTCGTCTTTGTGTCGGAGTCGGAAGACAGATATGTCACCACGGAAGCCCGCGTTGAAAAGGAAAACGAGAGGAAAGAGAGACAAGGTTGGGGGGGGGGGTCGCGGTACGTGGTGCCGATCGAAAGTGAGGGGGGAGGGGGGGTGCGGGGGTAGACCGGCGCCGGCTGACGCCGTGGAACGAGCCTTTGAGGGGGCGCGGTGGGCCTCGGCCCGCCCGCGGATTGTCAAAATGGGTTCAGGAAAGAGCGGATGGCCAAAAGGTACCTCTAAGCTAGAAAAGGCAAGCGCGGATTGGAACAACGATACGGGAGTCTTACGCAAATAAAAATACCGCAGCCCGAAACCCGTATCGACTCGAATACGCTGAACAGGAAAAGGGGAAGTGTCTAAAAAAAAAGCGCTATAACCGAACAGAGCAAGTCGCTGTCCCCAAAATGGTGACTCTGACCAAAGGACAAAGGGATAAAAGAAAAGCGGACTCCCGACGTCCACAATCCCGAACCTCAACCGACCCGCACGAGGAAGAGGGACCCTTAAAGCACTGTTATGCAACCGTTCGAGGACCTGAAAAAAAACGGGTGCCTGGAGAATCGCTAACGGGAAAAACAAGACGCCGCCGAAAAAAAGCACGCAAATGAAATAAGAGTTGATGTTATCTGCCCAACAAGAAACAACCAATCTATCGGGGCAGATCGGGCATAGGGGGAAAGGGAGGCGGAAGGCAACTGGTGCGGCGAATCCTCATCAGTCCTGGAAAAAAAAAGCGGGATTTTAAGGAGGATTAGGAGCCTGGGGGGCTTAAAAAAACAGCGAAGACGCTGGTAGGCTGGGTAAGGATAAGTTGGAAAAAGGCTAATAAGGAGCCGAAAGGTTTCGCACGGACCGCCGGAGCTCTCTATTGTTAAGCGCTGGACTGGGTCAAAGAAAAAGGAACCCATGGGTAAGCCGGTTACGAATCTGTTGTGTAGGGAGGAGCCTTAAGGGGGGGGAGAGACAGAGGGAAAACCAGCTCGTTGACACTTCTGCCCGTCAAAGAAAACTAGTTCCGTGCCGCAGAGAAAGTAATTTTCACTCAGTCACGTGACTCCTGAATAGAGACAACATGATACAAAGCGACGAACTAATCCATAAGCGACTAACCTGTAAACACCCGTCGTGCAGCTCAACATGGAACCTAGGCCAAAACAGGAATCATGAGGTTGGCGCCGAAAACAAAACTGGTCGGAATTTCGCGCCGCGCGGACGTTGAGTGTACAAGGAAGAAACGCTCAGTGGGAAGAGCAAGGGTACAAAAAGTCAGTCCGACACCCGTTACAAAGCTAGAATTCTCAACAAAAAAGTGGGGAGTGGGAAAAAGATCCCGAAGCTTCTAGGTCACGTTGTCGTACGACTGGGGAGTAAATGGTAGACAGCAATCTGCCGTTACTTCTTCGCCTGGTAAACCAGGCCAAAAATCCCGCAGCGAAGGAGTATCAAGAAGAAGATGTTGTGTCAAGGTGATCTTTGAGACAAAACTGGACCAGAAGGGGTCGGAAGAAGGGAGCCACGGGGGGTAAAAGGCAAATAATGTAACGGGTTAAGGCAGGGATCTTTCTGAACGAGGGGCGCGGTCTCAATGACTATCCCAACGGGGTGGGTAAAAATACGGAAGTGTGCTCAGGGGCCCAGAAGAGAGGAAAAAATAATCAGGCTAAATCGGAGACGCCGACCCTTTCTGACGGTGGGCACCAAGCTAAAGGGGGAAGGATTCTAGAAGGCACCGTCCATCAACAAGCGTCACCTGAGAGGGAGCCCATTTTTGGATTGGAGGATGGGGGAACCTTAAGGGGAGGGGTATCGCTGCTCGGTGGCGGGTGGAAAAGGGGAAAGGTCAAAAAGTGAAGAGAGGAGGCCAGCATTCACACCAAAGGTGGGGCCAAAACATGGACCCCTAAAAAGGTGGAAGGGAGGTTGGGGAACGCGGTCTCATCCGCAGCACGACACCCAGATCAACGATTGCCGCGGCCGACCAAACAGGTGAGGCATAAATGAAAGTCGATTTCAGTACGGACCAGATCGGGAGTCTGCTGTTGGGTGATACGGTGATTTTGGGGGGGAACAAAACTCCACGACGGCGTCGATGTCGTGAGGGTCTCTAGATTTCTTAGGCGAAGAAAATGAAAAGGGTTCAAAAGAGGGAGCCAGCGTGGCCGGTGCTCAGTTCTGAAGCAGCCGAGAGGGGGATCTCAGCTGGCGTGGCTTAAGAGTTGCCGTAAAGGCCTGTTACAAGTAGGGCGTAGAGATGGCGTTGGGAAAGATCCCAAAAGGGAAACAGTCTCGGTGGCTGGGGACTCGCGGAGTTTCCCCTGCAGAGGAAAGGAAGGAAAATTGTCGTCGTAAAACGGGGTGCGGGAGGGGAGGATTTTCTTGGTGAATGTTGCGTAAAAGAAAAGATCAATGTAAAATAAACAAGGGGGAATCGATCGAAGGGGTTCACGACCTGGTGAAAAACTCACGACGGGGAAAGTGTGAACACCCGAACAAACAATCCGTCGTAGGCGAAGAGGGAAAACGAACAAAAAAGGAGAAAAAACTGAGAATCGCGCGCTAAAAAAACCACCGCGCCAACGGTGGCTGAGCTTCAAAAACAAAAGAAAATGAAGGGTACAGAGACGGTAACGAGACCCCTGACGGGATAGAAAACGGTGTGACAATAAATAAGGGTGTTTCGGAACTATTAAAAAACGGACGGGGAAAGACCCGCGCAGGATAGGAGCTGGCAGGCATCCTGGACGTCGGAGGTCCACACAAAACCCCGTCGTCTCTTCCCCAACAGCAATTCGGACTAGAGGTCTCTCATTTTATAGCAAGAACTAAGCATGCTGAGCACGAGGCAGAAAATTAACTCTCGGGGTCAAGAGGAAGAGTAGGCTCCGGCGGGAAAAACCTGATGGGGATGGGGGCGGTTACGAAGAAAAAGGAGGCAGAACATAGAAAGTGTGATAAAAACTTCTGAGAAATTAAGTAGGTCAAGGGGGTGTGGACGGGGAGGCCCTGGACGGCCCGATCAGCCGGGTAACCGGAGAGTGCCCTTGAACAGAAAACCTTACCCGCCGGCAAAAAGCAGGAGGCGTAGACAGGAAGAGGGGTCTGTCAAGGTACGGGAAGCACAATGAGAAGAATGTCCGGGGGAACCTGATGGATCTACCTCAGGTGAGAAAACAAGCCGTAGGGGTTCCGGGAAGGGATCCGATCCATGAAAATACGTCGGGTTCCCACCAGAGCAACTAACCGGAGGGAGAGGGCGGCGGAAAGAAAAAAAAAGTTTCCTCCGTCGGCACCGAAGTTCGATGCGGCAAAGAAAGGAAGAGAGGGACCTCGTATTAAGTGACTGGATCGAGGCCGCTGTGTAGGCGACAAGCTACGCGGGATAAATCAGGGAAAAAATTCACTCGAGAAGAAGAATAAAAAACACAAAAAAAACTGAAAAAAATATGTAGTAATGAGAGAGAGAATGTAGAGGGGAGGGTGTGAGCAAGGAGAAAGGTGGATCTTGTCCTTCTCGACTAGAAAGCGGCGAGGTTGGGGGGGGGGGTGGGGCTCGGGTGCGCAGTAACGTGGTGCCCAGGGGAAGTAGTGAAAAGGAGGCGAAAAGTCTACAGGGTTGGGACCGAGGGGGGAGGGGGCACTCATAAGAAAAAAGACGTCGATTTCAGAGGTGGAACTGAAAAGGCAGACTTAGGGCGCGGGCGCAACTCGAACTGGGACTCGGAAAGAGCGGGAAAGAAGGAAAAACGCACTCCCAGACCCTCAAAAACGGATCGTGCTCATCGAAAAAAGTGAGACACCAGAAACCTAAGGTGAGGAAAGGGAGAAACCCGATGCTTGGAGCGGAGGCGTTTCTTGTCCATGGTTGCGGCAGAAAAAAACTCTGCGACAAAAAGGGAGTTATTAGCAAAGTTTGAAACCATGACTGGCAGCTTAAAAAATTACTCCTCTCATCGAAAGTCGATAACCGACGACTTGTTCTCCGCTGCGATATCTTCCGCGCGCCTACCGTAAATGGAGAGCAAAAAGCAAGGCTTCAACCGAGCTTGATCGAGGGGCGGGATTAGCTGGTCGGCGAAAACTTCGGCCCGTCTTCGTTTTACCACTAACAAAGCACTCGTCTCGAGAGGGTGGGCCGGACGGAAAAAGGTGACAACTACGGGAACGCTGGGAAAGAAAAGAAGTCGTGCATCGGGCGCACGGGTGGACAGGAGGTTTCGCAGAGCGGGACGAAACCGGGATATGTCAACCTGTACTCAAATGATTGGGAGGAAGGTCCCTAATAGGTGGAAATCTGGACTGCCCTGGACGGGGCCCTGGCGCAATTTGGGGAGCGATCAGAAATGATTGTGTGGCGGGGGTCGGTGTGTACGAACGACAGACGGAAATCAGGTGCACGATGCTGGTTCTGCATGAGGGGGGAGGGAAGGCAAAATCTACGACGAAAGGTGAGTGTTGCAGCAGCTGGACCTAGGCGAGTGTTCAAAGCCACGGGAGAGGGAAAAGGGCAGGGGGCTAGTTCATCGGGCGGGGGGGGTGATTTCAAGGTTTGGGAAGACTGTCTTGCAAAAGGGAAAACAACTCAGAATACTGGAACAGAAAGGCTCTAAGCCGTGAAAGTCGCATACAGGGAAGACAGAAGGTGGGCAAAAAAGAAACTCCGGAGAAAAAAAAGCATATGCATCTCAATCGTGTATTGTGACGCTGAAAAAAACGGCAAAACATGAGATACGCAGAAAGATAGAAATTCAACAACAACCACTTCCGCGCTCGGCTCGCAACGAGCAAGAAGACAGGCTCTCTGCGCGAGCGCGGGGAAAGAAAAAGTAAAAGCACAGCTGTCTCCACGGCATGCGGGGGTTTCGGAGTCCGCATTTCGCTGCCGATACTCGATAAAGGGGCAAAAAAACAAAAGAAGGGGTGACTCCCATACGTGCAAAACACATCAGTAAGAAGGATGTAGGGATTCATGAAACAACGAAAAACTCTTCTAAAACGAACGATAGAGGACAAACCTGAGAGGGAGGTCTGAATCAAGGGAATACAAAAATGTGGCGGCCGGTCCGGCGATCGTCAGACGCTCGGGTAGCTGGGGGGAAAAGGGAGTGAGGGAGTGATAGCAAAGGAAGAACAAGCTACCATGAGAACGAAAGATGGGGGAAAGGTGATTGGGGCAAATCGTGTTCTCTGGCGGTCGAACGCGGGACCATGTTGCGGGACACGCTGCAAAAAGACTAAAATGAAGACAGAAACTAGGGTCGTATAAGTCAGGGAAAGGGGGGGGAAAAGGGAGGAAAACGATCCGACCTGTGGCTTTATCAGAGCCGTTGTGACGAGTACGAAAGGTCGCCGGCGTCTAGACACGAGGCCTAGTCCCTAGAGGGAAAAAGCAATTGCCGGTCCGAAACAGGGTCTCGGCGCTACTAGGGTCGAGGGGGAAGGGAGAGAAGAGGAAAAAGGGGCTAAAAGGCAACAGGAGGACGGGAAAAAAAAAAAAAATCGACCGGAGAGAGGAAACAGGAAAGACCGCGCAAGGGGACTAACCTCTCTCGCGGGAAACTAAAGAGAGAAGGCCGAAAAAGGGGAACCCTAAATAGAAGGTGGCACGAAAAGAAAAAAGAAGAAGCAGCGAGGAAAAAAAAAAAAGCCGGAGGGAAAGAGTCTTTTTCGACGAGGGGGGGGGGGGGGAAAAAGGAGAATGACGTACCCCACCGTCTTGCGCGCTATGACCGAGAAGGAGCTGGAGAAGGGAAAAAAGGCTAATAATTCACAGCTTGGGTCGAAAATGGAAGAACGCGTATTGGCAGGTATCAAAACCTTGACTAATAATGAACTCGCTTAGACCCCATCAAATACCGGTCGGAGAGGGAAAGAGGGGGAAAATTCTTTCTCGACAGGTGGGGGCGGGGAGGGAGGGTCGTGGGCGCTAGTCCTTGCTCACACCCTTGAGGGAGGGCTATCATCCCCTTTTCCCTCAAACACGCGCCCCGGTGAAAAGTGGGGGCGCCCCAAACCATGTCCCAAGAGTTGGTTCGTTCCTGTTCTCGCTTTCGACAAAACGGAAAAGTTCCAGGGAAGATGGGCCTCCGGTAGCCACCGGTGGAGCGCGTAGAAGGTGCGCGGGCTCAGGGTAAGGAAGACAGGAGGGGTAGTTGATCGTGGGAAAAGGGCTCTCAGACCAGGAGTGGAACAGGGAGGAAGCACTGTCAAGTTCGGACAAGATGCGCGAGCATTAGGAGAACATCGTAAGAGAAGCGGCGACCGGTGTCCACAAGGGAATCTGACAGAAGAAAAAAAAAACAGGACGCGTATTAAAGGGACGAAAAAAAAATTGCCCTGGATCTTGGGACCCTAGGGTGGTCTGTTGGAGGGAACAGCCGTCGAGTAGACCAGTAGGAATCGGGGGGCCCGGTCAGCAAGACTACTCTTGACAAGAGGGAGGGACCATTCAGCAGGAATCAAGGGGACAAAAACACAAAGGACGTGAAACCGAAGGGGGGGTGCCTTTCCGTGCGCAATCCGAAGAAGAAGCGCCAGATTGCGATGTTACCATAAAAATGGTGGAGGCGAAGCCAAAGAAAAAAAAGTGGCGGGGGGTACTCAGGGGGAAGGGAGTAGAAGTACTCTAGATAGGTTGTGGACGGTGCAGGGGGTCAGGAATCACACGATCACTAAAAAGGTGATTAGATTTTCTACTGGTCGCAGTGGGGGGGGAAAGGGGAGGGGTTAAAAAAAAAATGAGATCGGTAACAGGAAACACGTTAAGGAGGGGCGGCGGGAGCAATCGGACGTAGGACACTTGGGTTTGCTGGAAGGTAGCCGGGAAGGGGAATGTAGATGGGGGTGCCATTGGCTTTATATCTGTTGCTCCGTGAAGGGATGGAAAAAACTCAGGAGCATGCACGGTCATGTGGAAGGGGGGGATAGAAAAAGAATCATTCTACAAACGTAGAAATGGGCTGGTTCTGTGTCCTCTGGCACGACCCACGTTCGCGTGACTTTGAAGCGGGAAAAAAAAAAAAAAAAGGGGGTCGTAGTAGAAAGCATTGCGTGAGAAGGAAGGGACGGGGTTTGAGTGGTGCTCCCCGGACGACGTAGGTATCAAGCCTCAGCGACGGTGAGGAAGAGCTGAAAGGAATCAGGCACTCCAACGGGGGTTGCTAGTCCTGCACACAGGTTAGTGACAGTAAACAAGGGTAAAAACTACGTCGTTCTCGATCGAGGGGAAACCAAATGACCTCTTTACGCCACGTGCATGGACGACGGATATGTCGTGTACTTCAAAAGAACAAAACGCTCCCCCCTAACTTGTAGGAGCAACAATTCGGAAGGAACCGGAGAATTTAAAAAAGAAAGGGAAAAGAGAAATCGGGGGAAGGATGGATGCATTATTGGTGATATCGGGTGGGGTTCGTCTGGCGAGAGGAAAAGCCTCAAAGGCACCCAGGTCCGGGAGCACCGGAGAGGGTAAGTAAGAACGTGGCAGGGAAAAGGAAATACGAAACATCAAACAGAGACTTCTGCTCTACACCGACCAAGAAGGGAATTGCGATGTGGGGGAGAGATCAGCGGGCAGATCAGCGCGTCAGCAAACAAAAACAAAAAAAAAAAAAAAAAAACACCCGGGCGAGCTCAAATCTTGCTGGTAAAAAGGGAGGAAGAAGAGATTACGGAAGATCCCCGGCGGCTGGGAGATGCGGGGGAGAAAGAAACATACCGACACCGGGGGGGATTCTCAGTCAGATCAGGGTGAAGTGAGGCGCCGGGTTGGACACCGCGTGGAAAGGGAAAAAAGCAGAAACCGGGGAAAGGCCGATCTCTCTCTGTGCAGGAACGGAGACGCGCCGGCAACAATAGAGGGCAGGGGGATAGAAAGGAAGAGGCTTTTTCTAAAAAGGGGGCAAAAAGGAAAAAGAGGGGGCGGTCTTGGGGGGGGGGAAAGGGGTTAGAAAAAAAAACGCGGGGGGCTGCTTCAGGATCTCGTCGTCGAGGGAACGGGGCAGAGCGTATGGGTACAGAAAAAAATCAAGAGGGGGGGAATCAAAACTTATTAAACTAGCGGAAAGAATTGAGGAGGGAAGGGAAGGTGTCTAACGAGGGTGCACCTACGTCGATGTCACCAACCGGCTCTCGAAAAAATGAAACCTTATAACAGGGGAAAAAAGGGGAAAAGAACTAGTTCTTACGAAGGAAAAGTATAGGAAGAGAAAGCAACAACTCAATCGACTGGCCAAACGAAAAAAACAAAACGACATTCAACGAGGGTAGTGGGAAATAGAAAGGAAAATCGATGGAAAAGAGAGAGCTTGTCATGCGTGGATTGTCAGCAGAGACAGGAAAAATTCATATGAAAGGAACAGAGGGTGTCTCGGGTCAGTCCTGAGAGGAATTAGGCAGAGAAGGAGGAGATTGGGGCATGAGGAACCGGGCGGCATGCTAACTGAGAACACAGGTCTTGGAAAACATAGCTGGGTAAGAAGGAGGTGGACATTACTGCTTCCTTTGACGAGACACGATCGGGTGGAATGCCAAGGGGGGAAGAAAGGGAATCCTACGGCACCCAGCGACCAGGAAAAGAGTACAGAGGGTGGTGACCGAAAACTAAAAAATTAGGGAAACAAGAAAAGAAAAAGGGTTTAAAACTGGTAGAAAAAGCGCGCTGAGTTGAAGAATGCTGGGAAAAACATGTCAAGAAACGCCCGGTGTCGACAGAGCGGGGACCGTCAAGGGAAAACGCGGCAAACAGTCTACTTCCGAAGAGTAGACCGGGAGGAGTGAAAACTGGGAGCGGGGACGAGGTTACAGAGTCGGAACCCATAAAGCAGTGACCCTCCGTGCACTAACGCATCGGGGTAAAAAGAAGTGGGTAGGGATTCGGAAGTGATTTGAAGGAAGGATTAGACAGCACGTTCTCAATCAAAGACCCGTTTAGTCTGACGAAAAGAGGTTTTCCAAAACGACCGGTGAAGTACGACGGTCGCCCCGAGCCCGGAACCTAAAGAAAGAAAACTCGAAGACGCGACTTCGGGTGCAGGGATGGGTATAAGTCGAGAAAGAAAAGTAAAACGCTCGTCTACGCATGGAGGAGTCAACCGGTCTCACGGAAGGATCTCAGAGGAAGGACCGGGGCCAAGGGGGTCCGGGATGGGCGCGAAGAGGGGGGCGAAGGGGGGTGTTCGTGAGACTTCAGAACTCGGTGCTAGTAGGGAAATCAAGGGAAAGGAGGTCGTGGCAACACCAGCGGAGGTAACACAGGGGGGGGGGGGGGGGGGGGGGGGGGGGGGGGGGGGTTTTAAGAGGGGGGTAGATCCGGAGGGGAAAAAAAAAAGCGATTGCAGCGGTGGAAACGGGTCGGCGGCGGTCCAAATCAGTGACAAGGAACATCAGGGAGAACGGCTTCAGGCGAGTCAAGAAAACTGCGCTCTGACATTGGGCGCCGACGTTTCGAATACCTCGAGGGAAAAGACCATTACAAGAGACGACGGAAGGGAGTCTATGCGGAGGGGGAAAAAAACGGCGTCCAACAGGAGCTAACTCCGCCGCGGGCATATAACGCGCAACAACAGGAACTCTAAAAGGCATACTCAGGAAGTCTATACGTAGAGATGCGGGAAACGGAAGAACGGGGGGGGAAGGACACTCGGGGGCTTCCACGCTGAACGTTTTACCCAGGAAAGTAGAAAGAAGGACCTTAGCGCATACTGACGTCAGAGAAAAGAAAAAAAAAAAAAAAAACAGTCCATCGCCTACTCAGCTGCGTTGGAGGGGGGATGACTGCAAACCAAAAAAAAGAAGAAAAAACAAAAATATAGGATCCGTGAACGGTATCGGGGATCGATCGCTGCGCGCGAAAAACGGTGGTTTTTCGGGAAAGGGTCAAGGGCAATAGGGATTGCTCAAAAGTTCTTTCAATCGTGAGGGACGGAGGAACCGCCGCCATTCGGCACGCTTTTATACGTAGTGAATGCTTGGGAGGTCATGGAATAAAAAAAACAAAGTCGGAACAATTTTGCCAGTTGCAGCGGACCGCGCGAAAATCGGAGAAGACTTACAGCGAAAGGGTTCAGAAAATGCAACGAAACACGGGGAAAAGGCAGAAGGGTGAATCGAGCTGTTGGAAGGACGTCGACGAAAGAGACGGGGGGAAGAGGCAATGCCCTTACCAAAATGTTCCAGCAGTACAAACGGGTAAGGAACACGGATAGCGCGAAGAGTTCGCGCGTCCAAGCCTGAATCTGGGCGCAGAACCGTATGAGATAAGACTCGTGTATAAGCAATGGAGAAAAGAAAAAACAGTCAACGAAGCGTACGATATAAATAACAGAAATCCGCTTAGAAAAGGCATCATTGGAGATGATGATCAAAGGTAGGGGGCGATCGTCTTATGTCGACCTAGTAAAGAAAAAAAAAGGGGGGGATAATTGGCTTGACTCGCGCGGAGACGGGTTTGAATGTGAAAAGGCGAAAGAAAATCCACGGAAGAGGTGGGAGGAAATTCGTACCCGAGAGACGAAACACCCATTTACGGGGAACTAAAAGATATCGTCAGACAGATAACCAAAAATACAAGCCGTGTCTTAAATGAGATAATAATAGGGAGTACTTAAAGGGGAAGGAGAAGGGGGCGGTAATGGGGAGAAAAAAGAGAAACGGAGGCCGGGGGTCTGGGAATTCTCGTTTACAATAGAGACCTAAAGGTCCGGCTTCTAACGGGCGAACCAGTACTCATCGAACTAGCTGGTAGCCTAGCTCCTTCAATCCAAACGGCTGGAACCGGTTGGTAAGGTGCGTCTGCCCAACACTGTAGAAAACGGGGACAAAGCGTGTGAAAAGGCCCCACGGATGATCTAGAACGGGGGACGTTTTCGCGGAAAAGGAAGGACTGTTCGTGTCGTTCTGCTGTCTCCTGTGGCGCAGAAACGGAGGTGAGGAGAAAAGATGGACCCGGAGACTCAAGAAAGAGGGGGAAAGAAGGAAAAACGGGAATCGTCCAGCGGAAGAAGGAAAAAGGAGAGTGAACACCGATAGAGAAAAACTTGGCGCGCGGATGACGAAAGATGACAGCCGGGGAAGAACATTGAAAATCTGGGGCACCTGCGGAGGGTGCACTTCCTTTGGGGCGGATGAGGGGGAAAAGGCGGAAGAAGGTAGGTCGTGGAGCGCGCTCGGTTCGGTCTCGCGGCATGTGACAGGGGAAAAAAACGCGCTTTGCGGAAAAGGCTTATCCAAAAGGTTGACCCACTTCACAGCTCGCGATGGAGAAAAGGTGTGAGGACACGTGAAAAGCCGTCCTGAAAAAAACAAGTCAGTACGATGAGTGCCATACAAAAAGGGGGCTGACTCGGAGGGAGACAAGACGGGGGTCCTATCAGGGGGAGTAAAATCGGAGGTGGGGGAATGTGGACTGAAATCACTCTTACGGCAAAAAAGGAGGCGGGATTTCGTTGCTGATGGTCTTCGGAGGGGGGAGTCTTCTAAAGAGAGAAGTAAATAAATGGAGCGACAGGGAAAAAAAAAAACGCAGGAAAAAAAAGAGTCGTCTGGCTGAAAAAGGGGGAGCTGGAAGAAAAACGTTTTGATGGAAAAGGTGGGGGGAGGGGTGGCGGGGGAGCGGTGCCTGGCTTCATGAAGTAAGGAGGGTGTGGTAGAACGTAGATCTAGGTGGTCCGTTGTGCAGATCCACCAGAAAAACGGATTTCCATCGAAAAAAAAAAAAAAGGGGGACTGGGTTGATATGCCGGAGGGGTAAAAGAAAATACTAGAGAAAATTTCGTTCGCGTAGCAGGGGGGGGGGAGCGGGCATGGATTGCGGGGGGGGGGGGGGGGATGGGGAGGGGGGCCCGCTAAAAGCTATATTTGAGAAAAAATCACAAATTCGCGCATCATGAATTCTACGAGTGGGGGTAAGAAAGAGCCTAGTGGGTGTACCTCGACGCACAAAAAGGAAGGAAGGGGGCAAAAAAAAAAAAGTCAAGTTAGCTTCATACGAGGTACCAAAGCCCCGAGATGACATGGAAAAAAGGAATACGCCAAGTAGTCACCAGCTAGGGGGGGAAGCAAACCGAACGAAAAGCCCCTGAAACGGTTTGTATGTAAGGCAATACCCAAAAAAGGGGGCTATTTCGGGAGGCCCTGAGGTTTCGAGACCGGGAGCAGATAAACTGCCGGGGATTTCTGGGTGACAACCGATTCGGGTTACGCAGAAAAAAACGGGAAGGAACAAGAGGGGAGGTATTCTACTAGTCAGGTATGTATACAAAGGAGGAAGGGAAAGGACAGACAAATGGAAGAGGCTACGGCGCAACACTCTCAAGCGGGGATGAGGGCGGGGGGAACATGGAGTGGAAAAGGAGGTTCTAGAAGAAAAGAAAACTTTCGATCAACGCTCTGGGAAAAAGGAGTGAACAAAAAACACCGCCGGCATCCCCTGAGGGGGAGGGCGGGTGTAGAGACTGAGGAGACAGAAAAGACGGTGGAAGTTAGACGTCAGTCGGTTTGTGGGGGGGAGGGGGGGAGCCGTTAAAAAAAAACGAGGCAGGACGGCCTTCTATCAGCAGGTATGCATGAGAGCATCAAGTGTGACAGAAGGGGAATAACAGGTAAGGGGGCTACAGCGACGCAGGAGAGAGGGTGAAAGAAAAAAAGAAGCTTAGAATAGTCGAGATTCCCGGGGGTATTACGGGTCGGGTTGAGGTTGGGGGAAGAAGAAAAAGCAGGAAGAGTGGGTGTATACATCAAGGGGAGAGGGGAGGGGGTCAGCAAAAGATGGAAATTTCGATCACAGTCGGTTACCAACAAGAGAAGGTGAGAGCTCTTAAGGACTTTCGTTTGGGGGGGTTTCAGACGAGGGGGGGGGAGATCAAAAAGGCGAGGTGGGAAGAACCGCTCAAGACTCGAGGATGACCCGAAAAGCGAGACGGATCGAGCCAGGGCTGGAAGGAAACGTCGGGACGACAAAAAAAAAAGGAAAAGGATGAAAGGACCTTTCATTCACGTGAAAAAAAAGATTATCTGCAGCCATCTGACTAACAAAGGAGAAGTAAGAGATGAGAGAAATCGCGTGGGTAGGGGGAAAAAGGACCAGGCGGGTTCTGTAGACCGGGAAAACTCGGCAGCTAGGGACAGTCAAGGTTCAAAAGAAAGCCTCGAAGACTAGGCAGACATCAAGGGGGGCCGGGACGTAACAAAAGGGAACAATCGGGAAGAGATCAAAAAAAAGGGAGAAAAGTTTGAAAGAAGTGCCTGTAGGAAAAAGAAAAGAAAGGGAGAAACAAAATAGAAAAAAACTCAACGAGAGATCCAAGCTAGCGCCGGTAAAACAGCACACGACAGAGGGTCGCATCTAAATGAGAAGAAAAAAACTAGAAGGGACAGGAGCCGCTGCAGAAGCGTGCCAGAGAGGAGGCAAGTTGCAAGTCGCAACTCGTATGATGGAGAGTCGGGCCGCGGGAACTTAAACTCAGGGGAGAAGAAACCGAGGTCGAAGACTCAGGAGGATAACACCACCCTCTTGAAGACTGGGGAGAGGAATACCTCTCTAAAAAAAAAAAAAAAAAAAAAAAAAAAAAAAAAAAAAAAAAAAAAAAAAAAAAAGAAAAAAGAAAAAAAAAAAAAAAAAAAAAACAAAAAAAAAAAAAAAAAAAAAAAAAAAAGGCAGTCAGAAAAAAAAAGGGGCACTAACAGTATTCTTGGGCCTGGAGCTTCGCTTAAAAGTGGAGGAGTTAAGAGCGGAAGGCGGGTCATCTCTTCAATGCCAGACGGCGCGCTCGCGGGGGGGGACGAGACAGGGAAGAAAGGCTACGGGACTGTAATCTACGAAAGAATCGAACGCATGGGTGGGAGAGGGATCTCTAGGAGGAAAACAAAAAGCGGAAAGGGAAAACGGGGGGGGGTGGTCAGAACGGGAAAGGGATTTGGGGAGGACAAGAGGCCAAAGATATCAGGGTCGCACAGATTGATTAACAACACAATCAACCCTGCGGGGTCCTAGAAGAACAAACTCAATGGGAGGTGTAGGGGGGGTAGGTGGGTGGTGTGGGAGAAGAACAGCTACCACGGGGGGAGAGCGCTGGTAATGTGATACGGGGTCACTCAGTAGGTCGGCGGGACTGGGGACCTGGGAGGGTGGGTGGGAAAAGGGCAATAGGCAAATCGTGAGGGGGAAACAAACGGGGAGACTGACAAGAGTCGGAACGATTCAGCAAGGGAGTTTACGAGCTGGTCATTCGGCCGGCACATCAAAGAAGTAGCAAGCAAACTTTCCTAGACACGGGATTCGGCAAAACGCGGAAGCCATGACCGGGTGGACGAAAGAAGGGGGCGAGTAAATGCTGCTACCGCGGGGTGACCAAATGGCGCATTCAATTTGAGGGGGGGGGGGGAAAAGGGTGCGGGACTTGGGGTGTCGGTCGAGGACGATAAAAAGGAAATCACCTCTCACGGAAAAACGATGTCCGTACGAATCAAGGAAAAGATACGCTTAATCAAGGGAGGGGGGGGGAGAGAAAAAGTACAGCAGTCAGAAAGAATGGCCCACGGCTGGATCTGTTTATGAAGAAGGAGAAGGCCTTAAACCCAGAAAGGGGGAGGATCAAATACCCTACAACTCAATCAGACGAATGCAAGGGGCGGTAGGAGAGCAAAGAACTCATCTAAAAAAACGGCGATATTCAAGGATGGACTCCTTTGCGGGAAATTCTTTCAGGGAAGCAACTTTGGGCGGCTCGCCGGTGCCGGCAATCTGCTGGGTCTTTCGCGGGATGGGAGGATGCAGACATTCGAAGGATGCACACGATGAACACACGAAGTGCGGTGCGGGGTCAAGGCGTGTGTCCATGGGAGAGGAAGAGGGCTGATACAGTTGACTGGGGAAAAGAGGATCTCGAGCGCAGTACTGGGTTGCGAGCGAGACGTTTTGCAAAAGGGAAATCAAACGAAAGAAATTGGGCAAAAGGGGGGAACGGGTCAAAGGGGGGGAGAAAGGGAGCAGCAATGAAGCACCCTACGTTGGAAGATGGGCGTAAAAGCCAGAGACTTAGGGCTACTATGGCAAAGGGCCGTGATAGCTGAACAGATTGCAAGAATCAGGCTAACTACGGAAAATCAGTTAAGGAAACAGAATACACAAGCCTACTTCGGAAAGAGTTCTAAGATTCTGTGGGCAGTAGAGAACTCTTTGGAGAGCCGAGTACTCGGCGGATCCGCGGGTCTCCAAGCACGGAGCAAAAAAGTCGAAAAAAAGGTGGGTGAGGACTAATGCGCGGACATTGGGTTTCGAGGGCGCAAAGCGAAGAAGGCCCTTAAGGGTGCTCATTGAAAGACGTCTGGCCGGGGGGTGGGGGTTCTCACACAGGAAAAGTGGAGGCCTCGGCGTCAAGCCCCCAAAAACAAAAACGGGATGGGGCTTCCACTAGAAATAGGCTGCCTCACGGGTGTGCGCCGCCGTTTTGAGTCCCTGTCGACCCACACCAACTTCCGCCTGTTTTGCTGGGTCTTTCGTCGGCTCTAAATGTTCAAAGCTTCTGGTCAACCGGGACAAAGTGACGAATACAGCGTTCGCCCCACTGGCACAGCCAGCTGACAACTGTCGACGGTGGTTCCTGGGAGCTGGGGGGAGAAAAAAACAAAAGAGTAAGGGGACGAGGTTTTGGCAGCCGGGATTACAATCCTACTTGGAGAGCAACTAAGGGACGTGGAAGCATTGATATTCTTAGTAGGGAGAGGGAGAACTGGGATCTACTACTATTTCAAGAGAAGTTCTCTGGGGGGGGTGCGGCGAAAAATAGGAGGGGGAAGGAGGCGATCTCGTGTAAGGAAGGGAGAAAAACGTTTTCAGACTCTAACAGGTTGGAAATGAGGCTGACGGGAAAGAGAACGTTCACATTCGTCAAGGACAATTCGAGGGGGACACGAATTGGTGGTCGTGGGGTCTTTGAAAAGAACGGCGGAGCGTAGGAGGCGAGCAGGACGGGTAGGTAAGGCGTGGACAAGGAACAAATTTGGGGACGCGTTCCGATCACATCAGCCACAAATCAGAAAAAAAGGGAAAAGCGCCTTTATAATGGAGATGCTCTGGGTTGTTCCAACCTGGCGGGTCGAATCCTCTCTCATAAAGAAAAGGTAAAGACGATTGCCTAGCGGACGCAAAAAATTAGAAGAGAATATCAAGCCGACATGCAGGGATCTCTCGTTGTGAGCTAATGGGGGACAGAATCACCCTCGTGCAAAAGGTCGGTAAAGGAGGGCTTCAGGGAGACGGCGCGTTAGCGGGCTAGAACATCGTGGCCGGAGGGGGGTGCGTGGACACTCGCAGGTTTTCGAAGTCGCGCTCTTATGGATCGGGCTTTTCGGGTGAGGAAGAGGGTTGGAACGGGTAAGGGATGTCTCAGAGTGAGGAGTAAAGATAACAGGGGGGGGATAGTTTGTTCAAAACGACCGGAGCCCTGCTATGTGGGGTATACGCTAGGGGTTGACTCAGAGGACAGGGGTCGAAAGTTAGATCAGGAAAAAAGTTCGTCAAGAAGCAAAGGTGTGGCGCAGGGATTGTAGGTGTTTGCGGGTTAACGTCCAACATGAAAGCTCATGATTAGACTACGAAAGGGGGCGCTATCGAATTTCAGCGCACCGGGTGTGAAAAAAGACATATTGGGGTGTAGGTGGTACAGGGACTATAGAACACATAGGGGAATAGAACAGGAGGGGTGTACGGGGAGAAATGGCATGAAAGCTGACATTATAGTCGCAGGAGGTTCATCAGAGAGGGGGAACAGGGGGGGAGGAACAACCAGGACCAAAGTCTCATAACACTCAACTTGCTTATGCGGGCCACGTGCGAGAACCAGGAGAGGGATTTCACAGAGAGGGACAATCTCAAAAATGACGGTATAGGGGGGAAAAACTATAAGGGGGGGGGGGAGGCTAAGAAAGCCCTCGGCGCGGATGTCGCGAGGATATGGACAAAGGGCCGGTGCCGGAAAGTTGAGGGCATTACAAGACAAAGAGTCGGGACTAAAAAAAAACCGGCGGCGTAATCCGCGGCTGAAGAGGACGCGGGCATAAGTACCTTCAGCAGATTCTATCTTCAACGCTAGGGGAAAAGGAGGGTAGCTGCCGGGGGGAGAGAGCGGAGGACGGCGGGGAGGCGGGACTATATAAACAACCATGATTACAGTAAGGGGGGGGAGCGTACTGGCCGAGTTGGAGTCATACATGGGACAGGGTGAAACCGGCGCATCTATGCAAGAGATTCGGGACGAGAAGAGGAAGGGGTATATGAAAAAAAGGGAAGCGGGGGCCGTCAGAAGCGGGGTTCAACTCGCTTGGACAAGGTAGAAGTTACTCATCTTGTCTCAGTGCGTGAGACGGGATGTAGCGGTGGGAGAGGGTGAAGGAGGGATCTCCTCTTGGATGAGGTCAAGGCCTCGTCGTGGACATAAAAAGAGTACTGGCTGCAATCATACACTTTGGACGGTTCACCACCAGCGAGGAAGGCGTGATGACGCTTCAGTCTACGAGGGAAAGTGTACCGAAGCGGGCTCAAGAAAAAGTAGAGTAGCCGAGACGAAGATCGATTAAAAAAGAGGGAAAAAAAGGGTAGGAAAAGAACTGGTCGTCGGGCGACAGAAAAAGGGGAAAACGCTCCGCTC
>Ga0179593_1754744_pt1 | contig 18317 bp, 25 predicted proteins | sample CZODoug2_1_08_16_FD_185931 | JGI IMG/M metagenome (GOLD analysis project Ga0179593, IMG submission 185931) | Vadose zone soil fungal communities from Angelo Coast Range Reserve, California, USA - CZODoug2_1_08_16fungal (PacBio error correction) | ecosystem: Environmental > Terrestrial > Soil >...
GGGGGGTCGGAAAAGCTGGCGACGCTGGTTTGCCGAAGGGTTTCACACGAAAAAAAACCTTCGCGGCAACCGGCAATTGAAAAAAAAATTTCGAGGGGAAAGGTGAGGAAAATAGAATTTTAGTTGCTTCTAGGACGGGAAAATAAGTTGGAGAAGCCTTGGAATTGAAGAAAAAAGCAAAGGCCTCAGGGCACACGTTACGAACAGGGAAGGAAAAAAATCAGGAGGAAGAGGAGTTACCATTCCAGCTTCAGAATCCAGGGAAAAGAGATGAAGTATGGCAAGGAGGTCAACTTGTGAGCGGGAAGGAGAAGCGAGGGGTCGTGTTTGATCCAGCCACTAATGGGATGGGGGGAAGGAAAAAGGGGGAAACTAAGTCCGAGTTCGGAGGAGAGGTATGTAGGCTCGAGCAAAGAAAAAGCGGTGGAGTGTTGGAAGACAAGAAGGCGCTGCTGTTCAGGGAAAGAAGAGAGAAAAAGGGGATCCGAAATCATGTCAGAGTTTCAAACGTTGTCGAGTGGACGCCCGCGAGCGATGTCCAAAAAACGCGGGGAAAGGAGGGGAGGGGGTGAAACTCGCCCAGGCCAAACGATCGCGTGCAAAAAGAAATTAAGCTGGAAAATCCCGAGCCCGGATAATACGGCCGGGACGTGAGAGGGACTGAGTTGCTGGCGCGCCGTTAAAGATGTAGATATCAAAAGCCGACATGACACGAGCGCGGAAGGGCTGGGCAGAAGATTAAAAGTGAGGTAGTTGAAATGAGGAAAAAACGCCGAGTGGCCGGCGAAAGAAGGAGGCTTGCGAGAAGAAGAGGGGAAGGTGGGGAAACAAGTTGTTGGCGCCGCTCGAACGACGAAGAACTAGGAGCCCTCTTTTGGGTGGGAAATTGTGGGATAGAGCTTGCAGGGAGCCAGACATTCAGAAAAACAGGGGATCCGGATGGAAAGGGGGGGGGAGAGGAAAAAGTGGGGGACAAGGTGGAAGGAAAGCCGGGGAGGAAAGAAGACGAATGTCCATTCAAACCGAAGATCAGATAGTCTCAAAAAGGACCTTTCCGGATACACATGGGAAAAAAAGCCCTTTCGAGTGCGGGGCGGGGACAGGGAAAAGGTCGGGATTGCCCCCAGGAAAGTTGACGTGGTAAAAAAGAAGGGTCTCAGAAAAAAAAAAAGAGGAACGTCCAGGAAGGAAAAAATTCAAAAGGGGAAAGGGGCGAAAAATGAACCCAGGACGCCTTGTCACAGCTGATATCACGGAAAGGGGGAGAAAACCGCTGAGTACTTCAGCAGCAGCAAAGGGAAAGCAGAGGAAAAGAAGGGACGGACGCGTCTTCCCTCAACCTGAAACACTCTTGAAACACATCACCTTCTTGAAAGAAGAGGCTCGGCAAAGTCTGCCACCCTCAGGGGAATCGGGGAAAAAAAAAAACAACGAGGGTACCATTTCCTAACATCGTGGGGTCCGATCGACCAAAAAAGGTTCCACCAAAGGGAAAAAAAAAGCGTGCGACGCCAGCCAGTTCCTTTAAGAGTTCTCAAAAGAACTAAGGGGGAGAAGTACTACTTATACAACGTTTTAAAGAGTCCAGTCGAACCGCCTCGGCCTTCAGGTCCGCTCGGTCAGGAGGGCGCAAAAACATCTTAAAGAGTCCCCAAAATGATGATAAAAGAAATATAGACAAGGGATGAGGCTCTGGTTGTGGTCAAAACCTCAGCGGGAAGGACGAGGGGAAGAGATCGGGGGGGCAATGTTGGGGGCGTATACACACTAAAAAGGGGGGGTTGGGAAAAAAGACGAACGTCTTAAGAGGGAAACGAGGAAGCATGGAGGATCAACCAAGCAGACGTCCTTTCCAGCTGGGAAGCCGCGGCACGGATAAGCTCCTGGTTGCACAAAGTTCCCCGGGGAGAAAAGAAGGAGGAAGCGAAGGTCAAGAAAAGGAAAAGGAAAGTGCCCAAAGAAGGAAGAAAGCGAGCTTCAGAGTCGGGGGGGAGAAAAAAAAGGGCCAAAGCTCTCGCTTCGCTCGGATTGCCAGGAATAAAGAACTGGATGCAGTGACGCTTACGTACGAGTCGGAGGCAGACAGTGGTTCTGGTGTCCCTTGAAGACTGAGCGGCCACATTGGCCAAGCGGTTCAAGGATGCCAAGAAGGGGGTCCCGTATAGGCCGGGTTATTGCGGAATAAAAAAAAGACTCAACGGAGTGCGAACAAGCTTACCGGAAGCTTAACTACTCGCCAGAGGTGAAGGGGAAACTCATGAAAAAGGGAAGGGGGGAACCAAAGTCAGGCAAAACCATCGTAGAAAAGGAATTGCCCAGAACAAACAGAGAGATGGAGAAAAAACAACAACACTTATTATTAAAGAGTAAGAGAGGGGAGGAGGCGGAATCTCCTTTTCTACAAATTTTTGTGGTGGTGGGAAAGAAAAAGCCAGAATTCTCTAGTCCTTGACGGGGAAAAGGAACTTTTAGTGAACACCTGGGAACGGAGTAAAGTGGATAGAAAAAGAGGTCTGTTCAGAAGGAGAAGAGAGGTACACACGAAAGGGAAATCTTGAGATGCAGATGAACTGAAACCCAGAAGGGCCATTTAAATGAGGGGCAAAAAAAAGAGGCCTAGTTGCCCTGCCGCAGAGAGCATTCTTTACAGTGGTCATACGGGGAGACTGGAGAAATTGTCGCTTGGGAAAAGAAACTGGAGACCGATCTATCGAGAGAGAAGGGGGGGGTATACCAACGACTTTCTTGCATCTCGATTGGGTGTCCGCGCAACGAAAGAAAGGGATCGGGGGAGGACAGGGGCTTTTCTTTAACTACGAGTGAATATTACGGATAAAGAGGAAGTTGTGCAAACATAGCGCGATAACTCTTCGGGAAGGGGGGGAAAAGAAGACCATGTGGTCACGCGGGAAGTTGGGAAGGTTTTGGTAGAGGGGAAAAAGCGAGCGGTAACGCCGAGATGTCGTGTGAAGAGTGCCAAAAAGAGAGATCCACCTCGACAAGAACAAGGTAGGCCGCGATATCGGGGTCTTTAGCTGAGAAATCAGGGGAAAATTTCAGCGAAATAAAAATCGAAAGGAAACATGACGGAAAAGGGGGAAGGGGGAAAGAATCTCCCATTTTGGACCCAGTTGCTAAATCAAAAAGGGGAGTCGGGATTCAAGGGAGGGGGAACACGCGCCTAGTGCTTCTACTCGCGGGGACGCGTGTGGCCAATACAACCTTTGGTCATGGCACGGGGGACAAGAAGTCGGGAAAAAGACTAACTCAATTATGCAATGCCGGCCGAAAAGGGGATGTGGGGGAAAGGATCTGCGCGGCGTGGGAACACGTTGACGCAGAACAAGCCAGGGATGGGCAAGGTTTAATGGGGCGCTAGTGCAGAAGGTCCAAAAAAAGGGAAGAATCCTGACCCTCCGGATCAGCTTTGCTGAGGCAAAGGAGGGAGCGTGAAGAAAGGGAGTCCGTTTGAAATACCTTTCTAGGGGCTTAAGTATTAGGAGGGCCCCAGGCCCCGTAAGGGGGGGCCAGGGGGAGTTATCTAGCTCACAAAAAAGGGAAAAAATAATTCATCATACCCTTCAAAACGGGCCTGGGGAAAAAGGCGGGGGGAGAAAGGAGAAAAAGCGAAAAAAGGTCACACGGTAGAGAAGGAAAAAAGGGCGACGTCAGAAAAGGAAGGAGACGTCCTGGAGGGGGGATGGAGTAACCCAAAACGCTGCAGGACTCTCATCCTAACACTGAATCACCGCAAGAAAAGGGGTCGGAGAGCTGCGCGCAAAAAGGGGCCACTACCAGCAAGCCACTATCCTCGTAGAACAAGGCTCAATGACCCATCATGGGGAATTAGGGGCTAACCGATCATTCGAAACCCACCGTGCAAAAAAAAAAGTTAGAAAACTTCCTGCGAAACCCAAAAACCGCCAAACGAGAAAAAGAACGAATTGGTTAAGGAAAAAGAAGGAATCTAAACAAACATCACTATCCCCGTCGGCAACCGCAGGGAGAGGGGAGAAGGGATAGGGAGCGAACATCGGAAAAAAGGGGGCGGCATGATCAAGGACGCGCCGAATATTCCTTAACATTTAGTGGGGACGAGAAAAGGAGAGGGATCTAGTCGGGGGGTGCCGACGAAAAGAGAGAGGGAGGGGTGGGAATACGGGAGAGGCGTCCAGCTTTCCACAAACGGCCAACCGGCTAATGATCAGGATCCAGGTTGAAAAAAAGTCTTAACAAAATATTCCTCTGCTCAGGGGTCTTGCAGCAAACTGGAATTAAAAGAAGAGGAATGTCAGGGCCCTTTACCCATACAATCAGTCCGAAGCAGTCGGGGGGAAAAGTGACATCCAACATGATGACGAAAGTCGGGGGTTCAGTGAGCGAAACAACACTCGCTCGGATTGGGAAAAAAAGAGTTGGGGGAACATCCGAATCCGCCGCGATGATAAACAAGGGGGGGTAACTAATGTTGGGAAAAGGGAGGAAGAGGAGAAAATAGCCTACGTTTACTTTGCTCCCTGGAAAAGGGGAAAGGCAAAGGAACGAGGGAATCAGGGCATTCTCAAGCCCAGGCGCATATCGGCTTGGGCATCGAATGAAGCGAAACAACCTGGAAAGACGCACTAAAGGGGGAAAAGGTGCAGGAAGCGAAAAAACTTTGACCTGCAACGGAAAAGGGTGGGTCCGTGGCTTTTAATTTACCCACTCGGGGGAAAAAAAAAAAAAAGCGAAACATTCTCTTCCGCCGGGAAAAACAGGATAAAAAACAACAAAGGGGGATGAGGAGGAACAAAGAAAAGAGATGAATGGTGTCAGGCGGTCCCGCGAAAGGTGAAAAGATTTTGGTGCACTAAAGAACAAGGAAAGGGTTCAATCTGTCGCAAAATTTAGGGGGCTGGTCTACGCCGGTTATTGTATAGGGTCTTAAGTGGGGGTGAACAAAAACATCCGCCTCTGCTAGCAAGGGGAAGGGGGAGAGATGAAAGAACTCTTCACAGAACCCGTTCCGACATTGAAAGCAAAGGAAACCTAATCGGAGTATGCCGCAGCGTCAAAAGATAAAGTGGGGGCATCCTCTCGAATATAGGGGGGGCGCTTGTACACGAAGCATCCTAGCGAGCTGAACAGCACCAAGGGGGGGGATAAGAGGGCCAAAATCATGAATCTCAGTGGGGAGGTCAATACCAAAGGGAAAAAAAACTCAATCCCGCGGAAGGGGAGGAACGGGGGGATTGCATAATTCAGGGACAAGGGTCAATAATCTCGGATCCGTCTCGGCTGTAAAGTGGAAACCAGGGGGAAAAAGGGGCAGCCGGGGGGGTCCGTTGGGGGAGGAAAGGAATACGCATGTCCCAAAGATCCATCTAGATCTAACAAAGGCTCGCTGGACCAAAGAGGAAAATGGGGAAGGAAGAGCCACGAGACGGCGATGAAAGTCCTTATCATTATAAAGGGGGAAAAACTTGGAATCATGCGCAATAAAGAGCCGGAGCCGAATAAAAGAGGCTGCTTGCAACGTGGAAAGAAAAGAGAAAGTGGGTGCACCGGTCTGATTCCGGAAGAAAGGAAAATCAGGAAGAGCAAGCAAGGGTGCCTCTCAGGGAAGAGGAGGGTCGAACGAGTGAAACGGTTGGAGAGAGGAAAACGACGACTTGTAAATGTGCTACTCTTTTGCGGGGTGTGGAAAAAAAGGCAGAGGGGTTGCGGGCGTCGTAGCCGTTGAAAAGGAAAAAGCGAGAAAGGAGAAGGGATGACGACGTTGGTTATGTCGGAGGCAGAGGAAAGAAGCCGGCCTCCGAAGGTATGCACCCAACAGATCGATGGAGGAAGGGGGGGACTGAAAAAAAAGAAAACAAGGGGGGGGGTCCGGCTCTCCGTGTGTAGTTTCGAGGGGATGTCAAATTGGAGGGGGAAGTCCCAAGGGAACTTGAAAATTGTTAATGGAAGGAGAAAATCAACACAAAGGGACACGTCCAGCCGAAACAAATGCAAAGGCAGGCACTCCGAAGAATGGGGGAAGAGAAACGCATCGAAGTAGTGCACGGAGAGCCGAAAAAGGGCTTGCGGAAGCTCGAAAAAAAAAGAGGGGAGACAGGTGCATGACATGAAGGGAAAAAAACCTAAGTAGATTCTTGAAACTCAAGAACAACAACGCAATCTCAATTCTGAGCGGGGATCAAGAGGGAAAAAAAACCCAGAAAAAGCAATCACAACCACACAAGAGGGAGATCGATAGAGGTCGTTTCTCAGGGCTACCACAAACAAGGAGGGGCTTCCAAAGCGAAAGACGCAAATCAAGAGGCAAAGAGGGGGCTAGGCAACGTGAAGAACGAAGGGGGGGAAAGTAGGAAAAGAAAAAAATTCATCAATAGTCCCCTGTGTCAAGCCAAAGAGGCGGAGGGAGATTTATTGCTCCGAATCTGGAAAAGGAATCCAAAAGAGGGTTATCAGACATCTGTCCAGGAGGATGGGAAGGTGGTTCCAGCGAGCACGGAAGATCGGACAAATGGATCTGGGGGACATCGGAAGCGAGGAGGAATTCTCTTATCCACACGAAAAGGAAAAACGAGGGAACAGATTGATCCCATGGGTCTCTCCTCGAAGTGAGAAAAACGGAATCCGCGCTCGGTCTTGGAAAAGGGAAAAGCTTAAGGAAAGATAGAGGGCGTTCAAACCCCACGGGGAAGCCTCTTGTCAGGTTGCCCCTGGTCCGGATAGGAAAAAAAGAAGAAAGAAAAGTCCATCGTGGACACCAACCCCCGAAAATAGAAAGCCGCTCGGAAGTACCCAGTAGGTGGGAATCGACCAAACCGGCCTCGCGGGCACTGGAAAAGCGAAGCTGCGGCGGGAGAAAATCGAATCGTGAAAAGTTTGCCATTTCCCAAAAAACGGGCGCGGCAAAGGCATCTTTCATCTCAAGGAGAGGACCGATGTGTTACGAGATATGAGAAAAGAAAAAACGAGAAGCGTCTACCAAGGTGAATCACCTAACCAGGAAGGACCAATTTGAAGGGTGGAACCAGAAGGGATGCCCACCAAGAGGCAACGTAAAAGGGAGGGATTGCCGGAGAATACGAAAAAAACGTAGAGGAGGAAAGAGATGCAGGTGGGGGGGGTCGGGAGTTGGGGGACCTCATTTTGGGGGCCCAAAAAGCGGACAAATTGCAATGGGCGCGTTATTTTACGCAAGAAAAGGTGGGGCGAAGGTCTTCGGTCAAAGGGAAAGCGAGACGGGGCCTGGAGCTGCCATGCAAAAGCAAGGCACCGGGAAACCAGCAAAGGACACTCGGCCTAATCGGGGGGAAAAGCGGAAAATTCGTTCCAGGCCCAGGAAGAAAATCTGAGGGGCGATGTGAAACGCTGGGGCAAAAGAGAGAAGGGGGAAGCGCTAAGGGATCAAGGACACTAACTTTCGAGATGGGGAGGAACCAAACAATGTCAACGACGACGAGAAGGTCCGAGAGGAGCGAGAAAGGCGGGGGGAACGGGCTTGCATCAAGGAAAGGTTGGGCAGACAAGAACGCGCGTCCGTCGCGTTACTGGGGAGATTGAAATACTCGGAAGAAACATGCAATTTCGCCGTTTTTCAGTGTTAGAGGAAAAAACGGGAAGGAAACGAGGGGGGGAAGACTTCAAGACGTGTTTCGCGAGCCAGGCCCCCGTCAGAACCGGCAGACAACAATCCAGAAAGAATGGGAGACAACGCGATATGTCAACAGAAAGAAAAGGGAAAGGCGGCCTCCTTTTCAGATGGAATGTGGGAAGGGAAAGCGGCGGAGACCGAGGCGGCTTAAGACTATTTGGGAGGGAGCGATTGTGAAACGCAGTAAAGGCAGTTTTGATACCCAAGAGTGCCTTCAATGAATCAGGAGGAAAAAGAGGGCAAAATAACTTTGGTGAATGGTGGGAGTCGACTAAAGATTCGATGAAGAGTAAAAAGAGGGCGGGCGGGGCGCTTGCAGCCCTTAGAATTCCGAAAGCTGAAGAAGGAAGGGGATGACGAGTTCGGAGGAAGGAAAAGGCCAAGGCGGGGCATCCAGGAAAGGCATGCACCCTCCCAGGAGAAGATTGGGCTGCGAAGGAAGTGACAAAGTGTGACCGAGAATTGAGAATTTCGTACGCCGTTCAGACCAGGGGGGAACCATTGGAGTGGGGGTCCGGCCTGGACGTGATGGACTCAACAACACCAAGAAGAGGGAGGGCCGACCACTTAAAAGGGGCCGGTCAATCCCTAGTTTCCTGGAGAAAGGAGAGCTCGACACCCAAACTGAAGGGAAAGGAAATCAGAAAGGAATGTTGAACACGGATCCCTCCGTACTCTGCGGGGAAAAAACAAGAAAACTAAAAAAAGTCTCTGGGAGAAGAGGTCGCGGAACGCAGATCCGCGCCATAAAAACCAAACAAGATGGGGCAGGAAGGAGGGGTTTAACGGCTCCACCAAGGGGAAAGGGGGGACCTGCTTCTACGCAAGAAGATTATTAGCAGAAAGTTGAAATGAAAATTTTAAGAGTAACGGTTCAGAGGGAGGACATAGGAAAATGCAAGCCTCCTCGAGAATGGTGCGCAAAGGGTGAAAGACATCTGAAAATAGGTGCAAATGTGAAGGGAGAATCTGTATGATCCGGAGGCCGGCTTGAGGGAGTGAAAAAAAACGGACGAGGTGGAACGATGAGAGGGGGTGGGGTAAAGGTGCAGAGGGAGTTTTTGTTACATCGATCAAAGAAAAAAAAAAAAAACTCAAAAGGCAGGAGAAGGGCGTCTGGATAAAACTGTTTCCTCCCCAGTCCTTTTAAAGAGGAAACGGAAGAAGAGGGGGCTGCACCACTTTCAAAAAACGCTTTGGTGCAAGACAGTAGGCGGCGGGAGAATCGTACGCGGACAAAGGCGGTACCTACCGCTTAGGGGGGAAGGACAGAACCTCGAGCCTTCAGTCGTGGTCGAAGGAAGCGGGAACGAGACGGGCTGATTTGGCAAAAGGAGTGAAATCCAGGAAGCCTCGCGATGAGCACGTAGAAAAATGCTTGAAGGCTGCGGAAAGGAAAAAAGACCGAAGGCCTTTGCCTCGGAACTGGAAACAGCCCGAGGGAGACTCAAGTGACATGCTCTCCAAGAGCGAGTAAATATCGCGACCCAATACTCTACGAAGAGGAAGAAAGGGGAAAAAATCACCCTAACCTCGATGCGGAAAAAGGTGGAGGGCGGGGGTTCGTTTTTCACAAAAACTTCGGCAAAGAGGAGTTTTGTGCCAGGCCTAAAAAAGAGAAAAAAAGGGAGAAGAGAGCGTTCATGTTGGGAGGCTAAACTCTGGGGGGCAGGAGTGGGGTGCCCCCGAACCACCCCTTCGCTGCACCGAATGCAATTTCAAAGGGGGGTGAAAAGAAAGGGGAGAAAGGGGGGAGGAAGTGGGGGGGTCCTCCTCGATATATTGAACAACGGAAATGAAAAACCTGGAGGAGAGGACAGAACTCTGTTCCGCAGGAAAAAGTGACGGGGTAAAAGGCTCGTCCTCGATCTGACTTTCCCTGAAGCAGAAAGCAAATTCAGGAGAGCCATATCTTCGTGATGGCGCTTTAAAATCAGATCGCTTTAAGCGTTTTGAGGGAACCCGAGAAGAGCAAGGGGGTCAAGAAAAACGAGACTAGGAAGTTAAGAGGAGGAGGAGTTAGTGCCGATTCATCCAATGGCGGATTGCAAAAAGAGTGGGGGGAGGAAAGAGCGGCACGTCTGTGACAAGAGTGTAAAGGACGAACCGGAAAACACCGCCGATCAATTGAAAGAAGGTTTGGATTTGGGAGGGAAGAGAAAAAAGATGTCCCAACAGACTTCCATGGGGGGGGAGAGGAGAAAAAAGCTCGCGTTTCCATCTTACGTATCTCGACATCCAGAACACCGCAAGAGATTATCCCTCAGGTGAAATGAGTACTCACGGTCATAAGGAGGGAAAGAAGACCGGGGCGCCGACATGCTCAAAGAAAATACGGGGGGGAGCAGGGTTTCACCTGGGGAACGTATCTCGAAATGGTTATAACCGGGGCAAGAACAATTAATTCGGAAACCCTCAGGTGGTGGCTGCACGTGGTGGGAGATCGGAAAATCAATGGAAGGGAAAAAAACCTTTTGTTACTTTTTTGGGCCTCAGCGGAGTCGTGGAATTGACGCGCGATTAAAAAAAGGAGGAAAGGGTGCTGACAAAAGGGTTGAGAGACGGAAAACCGACGGCTGTGCTCGTCATGTCCACCCTAAGAAAAGAGGGAAGTCCGGACGTCTTCCATCCTTGAACGCAAGCCTGTTCCGCGCGGGTGAAAAGAAGAGTGGAGGGCGGACGGAGCCCAAAAAAGGTAAGTGGTAGTCCGGGGGAAGAGAAAAAAAAGATTATGAAAAACGATATCCCTCAGGGCAAAGGAAAAAGCCAGAAAAGGGCAGAGAAAAAGGGGCGAAGAGACGAAAGGATGCACCAAGTACGAAAAAGGGGCGGAAGGCCGGGCAGAGTCAGCTGAAATCAGGGTCATTTTCATTAAAAACATAAAAGGAGAAGGGAGTTCTAAAGCTTCCCTCAAAAAGTCGTCAGAATCCAGGTTATCGCGCAGTTCAAAGGCTACGACAGCCGCACTCCGAGCCATCCAACAAAACGAGGGGGTACAGAAAACATCAGGAAAGTCGTCGTCCGAAGAAAAGTGGGAAGAAAAGGGCTAGTCGGCCAACATGCGGAGACGACATCCGCTAGGGCGAGGTAGCAACGATCGATAACAATTGCTAATAGCCACGTGCAAGTAGGACCCTTCCTGCAAGCCGCCGATTCAGAGAAAGGAGGAAAGGGTAGCGGAACCAGAGAAAGGACCGCCATGAAAAGCCAAGGACGATCATATTAGGGACTCTGGATTGTTTTCCAAAGAAGGGGGGAAGATAGAGTGTTCCTGCTCGAGCAAATGGAAAGGGTCTGGGAGGGGGGAAGCTCGTCAGCGGTAAGAACCAAAATGAGAGCGTTGGCAAAAAGTTTAGGGAAGGTATGGAAAACAATCAGCTGAAGGGGGGGAGGAAAAGGAGGAGTGCAAAACCTGATGTCAATCGAGGTTAAGCAAAGCAAGCACAGACGCGTCGTTGCGGCGCATCCACGCGGCTGAAGGGGAAAAGGAAGAAAAATTCCAGGGAAAATCGGGAGAGGAGGAAGGGTGTGAAGCGCCCATCCCGAAGACCGCAAACTGGAAGTAACAATGCGGACGAGGCAGGAAGGAGGGGTCCGGACTCCCTTTCCCTGGAAAAACGGGAAGAGGGAAGATTTCCTCTAAGTCCCAAGGAGCTCGACAGCCCTCTGGCGACCCGAAGACATGAGAGAAAAATCAAGGATTCGACTGTGAGAAGAGAGAAAATGATGCCAATTTTCCGGGCCAAGGGGTGCGGGGGGAGTAAGGACAAAACCCCGTCGCAAAGGATGGGCGCCCCTGCATAGCTCACAACACGGATTAGGAGAAAGAGAGTGCGGGTTGGGACTCTTGTTTTGCGCAGTTGGGGGGGAGCCGAAGGAGGCCACCGTAAAATTTGGCGCAGAAAAATTCTCGTGGGAGCCGTTGAGGTCTTCGGGGAGAGAGATTGTTTTAGAAGGGTGAAACAAGGATATCGCCTTGGAGGGAGCTTGAACAGGGGGGGGGGGGGGGGGTGACCGTTTAAGCCAGGTGAAATTGCAAATTACCATCAGAGATCATCTTATACCTAAAAGTCCAGGGGGCGCGATGCATATCTTCGATGGGAAATCCTGGGGAAAGAGCTGAAGCGTGCTGGAAGAGGATCCACTATGACCCGCGGGTTAAACACGACGAACTTGAACGAGGAAGTCAATGAGGAGGGGGAACCAGGGGTCCACTTAACTTATTTTCAATAAGCGTTAGGGGAAGCTCGGAGGAGAGAGGGGTCAAAGGTACGCGGGAGAGTACCAAGGAGAAAAAGCAAGGTGGGCCGTTGTTCTAGGAGCGCAAGGGGGAGCGAGGGAAAAAATTAGTCTCGAGCCATGCAAGAGCGAGCGGGGAACACCGTCACGTTGAAAATCAGAACATCCCAGATAGTCCTGAAGTTATAAAGGGGGGACTCAGGTCAGATGTTCGATGCGCAATAGAACGACGACTCAGGCGGCTGAGGAGGAAGGAGATCAGGGTGCACCGTTTGGAACTAACATTCGTGAAGGAGGAAGTTGGAAAGAAAGAGAAGCTGCATAAAGGGGACTGTCGTCTACAGCACCTCGAGGCAGGTGGACGCGATGAACAAAAAAAATGATTCTAGTCGGGAAAAAGAGGGAGGGGTTGTGGGTCTCTATCTTGCGGGCTCGTGGAAAAGGGGGAAAAAATCGGAAGAGGCAGGGGAGGGGACTAAGTTCTTATGGAGCAGCAACGGCCAAAAACTCGAAGTCAGATGGAAAAACATCGTCCTCGAGATGCGGAAATGAGAACCTGTGGCTCTGTTTAATCCTTTCGGCTTACAACTGAAAAGGGCTGGAGGGGAAAAGGGGGGAAGTCGCCTTCTTTACTCTGTCTCAAAAAAACAACGGAGAGAGAGAAGAACACTTCTGGCAAATGAACGAAATTGGGCGGCGACAAGGCGGGAGAGGGGGAAAAGGAGAAAAAAGGTCTTAGAAAGTCAAAAAGGGACGCTCGTAAAAAAGCATCAATAGGATCCTTTAGTTGGGGACATTACCCGCCGTCGGTGCCGGTGCCAAAGCCAAAGGAACAACGTCGGAAAACTCAGCTCTTCGCGTTATCGCGGGAGAAGGGAGGGCAAAGGAGAAAGCAAAGCAACCACTCCAAGCTTTGTACGAGCCTCGAGGAAGTCGTAAAGGGCGAGCGAACCACCCGGTGGCAGAAAAGAAGGGGGCTCCACCAGCGACGCCGAAGGAGGAGGAGAAATCAAAGGAACGGAATAACGAAACACAGGTGGACGATAGCAGCGAGATAAAAATACAAGAATCCTCTCGGGGAGGTGAAAAGGAAAGGCATTTATTGGCTCATCGAACATCGGAGGAGTCAAAAGAAAGATAAGAAAGAATCTCTTATTCTGGGGATCGGGTTGGGAAGTGGAAAGATGCCTGGCCGTAACAAACGGGGGGAAAAATCTGTTGTGGTAAGAGCAGGGGAGGACGATCCACTCTAAACAAAAATGCCAAAAAAGTACATGAGAGCGGGATGTTTTCAGCTCCTTCCCTGGATGAAAAGGAAGAGGGGCGGAGAAGAAAGGTTCTTGCAAAATTTCACAGAGGCCGGGGAAGGAAGGAGGAAAATAATCGTACCTCCTTGAAAGCTTACCGCCAGAAACGCGGACAACATCGAGCTTCAAAAGGATGGGGGAAATCGTGGATCACAGGACTTCCACGAAGGAAGCATCATTAGAAGAATTGCCCCATATTTTACAAGCATCCAAGGAGTCCGAGAGTGAAAAGGGAGAAGGCTTGACTCGCGGCATGTAGAAGATTGGAGGAGGGGGGCCTTGCGGCCAGGGCCCCGAATGAATCGCACAGCTAAAAGCTCATTGTGTTTCCCTAAGGCCGGAAAGCAGGAAGAACCTTCCAACAAATGTCTACCAGGGGAGGAAAAAAGTTCAGAAAAAGGGGGCCAGGGGACTGAGGCTGGCTGTTAGGGGACAACACCTGCGCGAATCTCGTCCGCCAAGACATAAATCAACAACAACAACTTATTGATAAAAGGGGAAGATGGGAGGAGGGACAATAGCTTGTAACGATGGTGCCGCGAAAAACACCTCGGCACGGCAATGTCTCAGAGGGAAAGTTGAAAATTGTCTACGCCTTTTAGTACCTAAGGGAGGAAGGGGGTAGGATAGCACAATCCGCTCTTGGCGATCGATGAGAGTGCACTCGGGCCAAAAGCAGAACCCGCACGTGCCATGGTAAAGGGGCAAGAGGGAACCAGACTCGTCTTATGCCGAAAGAAAGCTTCAGGGATAAGGAAGAAGGGCATATCTTCCGATGGGAGTTGTCAACTCTCATCTGCTGCTGCGATCAGCGGAGGGGGTGAATTTTCTAAGTCCGGTTTGTGATGGAAAAAAAAAAGTCAAAAAAAGGAGGGGGAAAGGAGGACTTCAAGCGGACTAAATTTGCGGAATTGCATAACGGCCGAGCGGTGAAGTGAAAATGATCGACGCTTACGGCTCTTCGGGGTCAGGGGGGACGAACCATGTTATCACCGCCTATAATGGAAAGTTCGGTGTGATAGTGAAAGCGGACGCCTCTATCGTTCCCAAGGCTGAGCGTTCTCGCAAGGCCAAGTATCTCTGGGTTGAAAGGGAGACTGGAATCCAGGCCCCGAATAATCGGTCCGCTGATAGAGAGAAAACAGGGGGGAGGGAGAAGGCGATTCTCAAATAAATCGCGTCCGCCGGGAGAGGCGGGACTTGCAGGACGGGGACTTTGGGCTGAGTCGACTCTTTTGAAACCTAAAGGGAGAAAACATTCTAGTCTTTCCGATCGTGACCGCGGAAGGAAGAAGAACGTCTGGGAGGGGAGGGAGGGGAACGAGAAACTTTTGTGGCGGCAAGGTGTGCGAAACAGAGCTACCCTCCTTGTGCGTGGTGATGGCTCGAAATCGGGGAGGTCAAAAAAAAGGACTCTACCTCCTGAGGTGCAGGAAGGTTCAAGGAGGGGAGGGAAAGGGGGAAGCCATCCAGAGAAGTCCTACGGGCTCAGTCAGAGATCAAGGGGGGGCCGCAGCCGTGAGCTCCGGCGCTCCATCAAACTTGGGAAGGGAATAAGGGAGGATTGCTTACTCTTTTTCGGCATTGAGGGGGGGGGGGAAAACCCCGAGGACTGATCTCATAAAAGTAGGAAGTTAAAAGAAAAGTGTCACGGGGGGGCAATCCCGAAAGGGCTGAACCCCGCTTACAATCGGAAGGCAAAAATTACGCGTGGCGCGTCACGAGACGCTCGAGGAACGAAGAGAAAAATCCTTTAGGGGAGGAAAAATAACGCCTTCTTCTTCTCGGGCAGAGGAAAGTCCGAACAAGGAAAGCTCAGCCGGTTCGCGGCTAGAAAGTCTCGTAACGGATAAAAGCACGATCTCAAGACACACACCCACGCCACCAAGAGTACGCCATGCAGAAGTCGTTGGAGAAAGCTCCACACCGTGAAGAAAATTCTAGGTCGCCAAGCTGCCGATTACTGGCACTCGGCTATTAAAAAAATACTAGAAAAATGGGAAAGGAAAAAGGACAAGTCAGAATTCCCCCGTCCTGCGCCGCCGAGAGGGAGAAGTTTTTGGTTGCGCATCGGAGCCGCAAGGAGTGATCATCTAAAGACTCATCTCGTCCGGCTTAGTGCGAAGTGTGAAAAGCCGGAACGAGGTGGAGGAGAAACGGGGCCGGTCGAGCAACGAAATTTAAGAGTAGGCGTTTTGAAGACGCTTTCGAATCTTTCAAACTCGAAAAAACAGGAGAAAGAAAACGTGATCCAATGGTGAATCAGAAGGGGCCTATCCAGCGTCTGGGGGGACACTCGTTAAAAGAAGAAGAACATCGCCGCAAAAAAAGTCTGCACAACTTTCATGAAATGGACACAGGGAGGGAAAAATCCGGAAGGGGGAGGAAAAAAAGAACGCTGAAGCAACAGGAGACCTTCTCAACGTCAGGGCCGAGGCCCCATCGAGTCGAAAGCTGGTACATCGTGGCAAAGAGAAGAAAAGAGACGCATAGAAAAGTGCCCAGGAGTGACAAAAGGGAAAAAAGAAAGAGAGCATCGAGATGCACTTTGATGCTTGAGGCGGGAGAGGATCGAGGCCGAGGGGGGGAATTTGAGTTAAAAGGGGGGAAAAGGGGGAACTGAAAGTGCATCTGGGCAGCCAAGGCCACTCAGGCTGGGTTCTCTCACGCGGAAAAGACAGAAACGCACATCAAGGGACCCGGTGCGTCACCTACACGAAATTCTGCAGGGAAAAAATCCGGCGCCGAAGCTGGCTTGGGAGGAAAAAAACCAGGGAGGGGGAAAAACAAAAAAAACCAAAAAAAAAACAAACCGAAGATGGCCGGGAACCGACCAACACCTAAAAGGAAAGAAACAACAACCGATGATTCTTACCATAGAGGGAGGGAAAAGGTGGAGGGGGGGAAATCGCGTGGTCCGCTGTTTTTCCGCCCCACGAAACCCTTCGCCACCGGCCATTTCGCGCAAGGGGAGGGGGGGTGAAGGGTCTACGCCTTTGTGCGTCGGGAAAGAGGAAGGAAACGCGAAAAAAAAAAAAGACGCGTTTTGCGAGCGCACCTTGAGCAAACATTACGGGCCAAGTGCGGGCATTGAAAAAAGACCCTCTTCTAAGGAAAGGAAAAAAAAAACGCGAACCTCAAGCGTGGGAAGGCAGAAGAAGGAGAGATCATGTTCTCTTGTCACCTGGCAATCCGGGCGCGCGTGAAGGTATCCCATGCAAAAAGGAAGATGGGGATGACCGTTTCCACGACTCGAGGAAACTCTTTGCTTCAAAGCGGGAAAAGGGAGACGCCGGAGAAAGAACTGGGGTTGTGCAAGACCATGAGCGCGGATCCGTCAGCCAAGGAAAAGAAAGCCACACAACAAAAAAAACAACAAAAAAAAAGAAGAACACCTCCGCTCAAGAGGAGAGGTGAATTGGTTCGATGAAGGTGACTCCGCGAGCGATGCCCAAAAGGATCAGGGGGAGCCCACCCCCTCAGTAGTCCACCTAAAAAAAAAAAAAAAAAAAAAAGAACTACCAGAGCCCCTACTAAGCCGAAAATAATCCGTGAAAGAGAAGGGGGGGGGATGGCGAAGGAAAAGGGTCGATATCAATAAATCGCAGAGAGCCTACCATGACTACAGGACGGGGAAGATGGGGATCTGAAAATTAGTAATTAAAAATACGCTCTTTTATTACCGGAGTCGGGGAGTGCCTGCGAAGAAAAGAGGCACAGGAGAAACCCCCTGCATTTGGTCTTCCGTGGGGCGGAGAAACGAAGAAGTAAAGCGAGGCAGGACCGCCTTGGTTTTTGAAAATGGCTCTAGGAAAAAGGAAAAGGGGCAGAAAAGCGCGATTCGACCGCGAAGGCTGATGTGCTGGGAAAAAGGAAAAGGGGGGGGGAAGGGCAGCAAATAAGCCCGAACGGCGGTGTCTCCGTCATTCAAAAGAGATGATGCAGAGAAGAGGCGCGCAAGGATGGGCAAGGTCTCTCATGAGATGAAAAATAAAATTTCTTCTGGATTGCCAGCCGTTGAAAAGGGAAGATCTCAGAAATAAAAGGAAAAGAGATAGAGAAGGCCAGGCGACAAAAACGGGCCTGCCGAGTGGAAAGTCTCACCGTAAAGGAAAAAGGCTTCGCGTAAAACGAACGTCATCATCAGCTGAAAGAGGTGAAGAAAGAAAAGGACCAAGCATAAGCGCTTGCTCCATCATCAGAAGCGCTGGTCGATCGGCGAGTACAAAGGGGCCACGACGCGCCAAAGAAACCCAAGTGGTCCAAAAGAAGATCAGGGAGGAAGGGGGGGTGAGGGAGGAGGGGATCCAATGCACAAAAGGTTTGGAGGAAGCCAACCTGCGGGCGAAGCACTATTCCTTGAAAGATGAACGAAAAAAAAAAAAAGGGAAACCGATCGACAACGCATTTTACGAATAACGTGCCCACCATCGAGATTCAGCACTATTCAAAGTCCTGCAAGAAGGGAATTATGCGAATCGAACAAAGGAGAACCTCAGAAGGCATCAGGACTATAATCGCGCCGGGGCGGGGAGCTGGAGGGGGGGAAGAAGAAGTCGCGAGATCGGGGCCAGTCTCTAACACGTGGACACAAAGCTCATTCGAGAGAAAATCGAAAACGGCCAAACTGCTGAAATGAGCGGCGGATCACCTGGGAGAAAAGTCCGGGAAAGCCCGACGGATCCAGAGAGGGCTGCAAACCACCGTTCTGCAAAGAGGGAGGCGTCACGCAATAGTCCGCTAGATCAGAAGAGAAGAAGGTTACGGTCTGACATCCCCTGCTTTCAGAAAGGGAGGGAAGGGGGGGGGCCAAGAAGCAGCGCAGCTCGCTCTGATGGCCCAGGGAGGACGAAGATCGCAAGAGGGACGAATAGGGGAAGCCTGCGCAAGTGATAAAAAAAAAAGAGAAAAGTATGGACTTTGCCCTTTCCTGGCACTGGCCCTAGAAAGCAGATGGAACAGCAGGCTCTCCATATCTGTTGTCCCTCTATCGCAAACGAGACCTTCGACACATCAGGGCAGTCTGAAAGGTCGTTCAAAAAGGAGATAGCGCATTGTAAGAAGAAAAGGGAGGAGGGAGGGGCAAGGCTTCAAAACCCCAGTCTGCCAAGGAAGCCAACAAACCACCT
>Ga0179593_1300609_pt1 | contig 18315 bp, 20 predicted proteins | sample CZODoug2_1_08_16_FD_185931 | JGI IMG/M metagenome (GOLD analysis project Ga0179593, IMG submission 185931) | Vadose zone soil fungal communities from Angelo Coast Range Reserve, California, USA - CZODoug2_1_08_16fungal (PacBio error correction) | ecosystem: Environmental > Terrestrial > Soil >...
GAAATGGGGGCTGGGAAGGGACGAAAGGAGTGGGTAAGCTTCGGAAGAAAGAAGGATTGGGGAAAAGCCGATGGGTGGCTAGAGCCATAAAGGGAAGCTGGGGGGAGGCAGTATAAAAAGTGGCCAAGCAGAAAAAGATCGGACGGTGGAAAAGTGAGGGCGGTGTGAAGGAATGCGGATTGGAGGGTGCACTTCGCTTATGCTGAGGAAGGCTGATCTTCTAACTCCGCTTGGGGGGAAGGGGGACGAAGGATGAAAAAGAGCAAGGGGAGACGAATCTCGGGCACGGCATCAAATTCTAAGGCAAAAGAACCGAGAAGAAGAAAAATAATAGAGTGAAGGGGGGGGGGGGCATACAGTCATGCTCAAAACGGCTTAAACACTGCGTATCGATCCAGGGTCATGGGGGGAAGAATGCTAAAAATTGTTGTGTGGGTAAATACGACTGGGTGCCGCGCTGGAGGTTGAAGAAAGGGGCTAGTATTACAATCAAGAAAGCGAGCCGTTCGCGAGGGGGGCGTAGGGGGGGGGGACTGCTCACAACAAAAAGGACAAAACATATTACAGTGTTAGGGGCCGCCAGACCCTGCGAAAGAGCAGAACAATAAAAAAATGCGCAAATGTGCAGATGGGGGGGACTCTCGAGATTCACGGTTTGCGATGCGGGGAGGGACCACGGAAATACTGGTAAGGTAGAGTGGTAGAAAGGGGGAGAAGACGTCGCACACGGAGAGCGGTCAAAACCACAACAAACGGGGGAGGGAGGTGAAAGTAAGGCGCGTAGATACGGGGGTCTGTCCGAGGGAAAAGGGGATTGAGAAGGCTCAACCGGAATAACTGGGAGCCCAAAAGCACAAGTGGCGAAAGCTGAGTAAAAAACGGGAAGAGCATTGAGGAACTCAAGGGGGGAAACTCGAGCGGCACTTCCCGAATAATCTCGATGTGGAAGAGGATGCCAGGCCGGAAAGAGGGGACATGAAACTAAGGGCAAGAAGTGCAGTTTGGACTTGTTCTGGTAAGACTAAGAAACGGAAAGGAGGGAAAGGGGAAAAGAGGCTCAGGGGACTAAAAGACGAAGGAACCTAAAATACTCACACTGAAAGAGAACAAACAAAAAAAAGAGAAGAAAATACATCATTAAAAGAAAAAGGTAACAAAAGAAAAAGTGCAGCCGTGTTTGTGAGATAGGGGGTAGAGCGTAGAGGGTGTAGAGATGGGAGTTCAAAAAGACACAACGACAAAGTGCGCTCCTGGTGAAGAAAGGGCAAGAGGCGCCATTGATGCCAAGGAAAAAAGAGAAGTAGAAGGATAGGGAGCCCAAAGAAAAACAGAAAAATAGGATCTAGAACCGGGAAGAAGGTGCGTCGCACGAGGGAGGCTAAGGAAAGGGAAGGGGGAAAGAGAACCGGACCAATCAATTCACCCAGCCACGAAGGAGTTTGAGGAAGACAAATCTTGAAAAAGCGCGTACGATCGTAAAACCTAGGGGGCCGCAAACCGCGACCGGAGCAAACGTAGAGAAAAAGAGAAAGGACATAAGGGGAGGAAAAGCAGCAAGAGAACTGTCTCATGGGAGAGTTTCCAAACAGACTAAGGATGGAAGAAGGAAGGAACAAAGAGGGACAGGGGAGCGGGTTGGGGCGACCAGGCAAGGCAAGGCGGAAAATAACCGCAAAAAACGACTGGATGGAGGGTAACCATACATAAAGAAAAAAGGTTCATTGGCCGTCGGAGAAGGCTGCTGCGAGAGAAGTGTGAAAATAACCATTTGTACGCTTGCAAAAATCCGGGGAAACTTCAAAGGAATCGTTGAAATCAGAGAAAGAGGAGAGTTCGGGATCATGGGACAATACTCAAAGCAACAGGCTACTGGAAACCCGATCCCCCAAGAGGAAACCAGCGGACAGGAAACAAACGTCAATACAAGGGGCTCAGGTAAGAAAAAAAAACAGGGGGAAGAGCAGAAACTGTATTGAGGTTGGCTTTCAAACTTCAGAGACCCATCTCCGGTGGTTCCTCGCTAACAGGGAGAGCGAAGTGAGACGCTGTGATTTAACCGGGCACATATCAACGGTGAAGGAAATCATGCAAAATGCCGGGTGATTGACCCAGGGGTGAAGAACCCGGGGAGGGGAATGAGAAGCGGTTGTAAGGGAAGACTCCATGACGGGCATGGTCAGGGCCGGCGAGAATGGGATGGGAAGGGGGAGCGATATGCGACCGTTTGAAGGTGATTGAAAAACCAGGTCGAAAAAAAAAAACATGAAAGCTTCTGACGGAAGTCTCTCGGTCAGAATTGGGAGCAAGAAAAAAAAGTAGGCAATAGTTAAGTCGCTAATTGTGGGCACGGCGGCGAGGCCGGGGTTGAGGAAACCATCGGGATGCTGTGGGGAGGCACAGGGGTGGGATTAACCTGAAGGGCTCTCCTCCCTATCACGTCGTGGTTGATAACAAAGAGGGAACTAAAAAGGGCAAGACAAACACATCGACTTGGGGCTCCTAAGTCGCAGGTTCAGACCTTACGCAAGGAGGACATAAGCGACGGGAGCTTGGAGGACTCTCAGTGAAAGAACAAAAAGTAATTGAGTTATATATATATCACATATAAGTGAACGTCCCTGTGGTCAGGGCGTGGAACTGGCAGGCGGGCATTGTGGCTGGGTTCTGGTAGCGGGAACTGCCGCAAGGAAAATCTTTGGCCTGGGGAACTGAGAAGCACCCACCTTCGCCAAGCCTGGCCGAAAACACCCGCAGAGACGCGGGGACAATCAATGCGTGAGAACTGCCGCCAGACTCTACAAGGGGACGCGACTTCTAGGAGAAGCCGAGCCGCTGCACTTCATTGTCTAGGGTTTACTGAATATGAACACCACCCAAAACACCACAAAAAAAACAAAAAAAACCCACCCAACCAAACCCACCACCCCAAAAAAACAAACAAAAAACAAAAAAAACAAACCCAAAAAAAAAAAAACCCCAACCACACCCCCACACCCAACAAAAAAACAAAACAAACAGGACACCCCCCCCCGGGCAATTGCGGAGCGGTTCAAAAGAAAAATAAGCCAGGGGAACGGACAACGCGACCGTCAGCCACATTCAAAATCCGTCTGCACCCTAGGACATAGACTCGGCGGAAGAAGACCATTTTCGCGAACAAAAACGAAAAAAAGTCTCGAAGAATGGTCGAAATGGGCTGGGGTCCGTCGCGGTCTGCAAAGCGAGAATGGGAACTGGGGAACCGATCAAAACTTGGTCGGGCGGACTTGTCCTGCAGAATTTTGTGAAAGAGGGGGAAGAAAATCTGATATCGGGTCATGGGGCGAAATCTTCCCCGCAGACTTAAGTGAGGGAGCTTGAGGCTGACCAGGCAGCAGAAAAGGGGAGGCAAGATTTTTGAATGCAGGCAGGAGAAGAGGGAGGATGGGCGCGGTGAGTAGATCGCAAGGGCTCGCAAACTTGGGAGGTAAAAAAAAAAAGGTCTCAGTCTGCGACAAAACAACCATTCTATCGTCTCTTAAACTTCTAGAAGGAAAAAAATCTGAAAGTGATAGGACGAGTCTAGGAGGGGACACACTGCCGGTTGGGGAGATTCCAAGGATGTTCGCTTGCTAGGCCCGATAGAATTGGAAGCGAAGAGTTTCCGATCGGCCGGCCGAAGCGGGAATGTTCGAAAGGAGCCGTAATGAGAAAAACAAAAAATGAAAATCGATCTTCTATCTTAAGGCCATAGTTCGATAGAATCCGATAAAGGAGCCAACAAGGATAGAGAAACAAAGACCGGAACCGAGTCGGGCACCGCGCGCAAAGATCTTGGAAAAACAACAGTCATGAAGAAACGAAGAAAAGCGTACTCGCTGGAGAAAAGGAAAAAAGGCAAATACACCTTTTTTTGGGGGGTATCGAAGGTATGGGTGTGCGAGGGGGGGGAGGTAATTTGATGCAATGCAAGTGACACACGACAAAAGGACACACTCAAAAACTTTTGGTAAAATACTCTTGAGTTACAGAAAGGAAAAAAATAAGTGAAACATCCCTCAACAAGAGGGATAGAGAAGAGCAAGAGTCTCGCTCGTCATCCGTTCTGAGGAGCTAGAACCAGATACGGGAAAAGGTAACTCGGGAAACAGGGTGAGAGAATCGCGCCGTCTACCTAAAAAAATAAATAGATCGTCCATAAGGTCAAAACGAGGGGAGAGATTAGGAAGAGAAGATTTACGGTTGGTCTATCCGTACTCCTGGAGAGGCACGCATCGAAAAAAAAAAGTAGAAACTGGAGGGAAAAAAGGAGGCTATGAAATGTCTCTTGTAGAAAGAAACGCTCTAGGAACTACGCGGGCAATTTCATTCTCGTTGAACGAGTTAAGTCTAAAATCGTGCCCTCAACCTTCGGAAAAGGTCGCCATAAAGGGGTATATCTGAGTGGGGATTGAGCGGCGCCGAAATGGAGGAAACAAAAAAGGTTCGAATTTGGGGATTTAGGGAATCGCGTGAAACTTGGAGGGGGAAAGGCGGTCGATGAAATTTGTTGTCTACCGAAGAGGAGACGGGCAAGTTAGGTCAGTGAAGAAAGACGGTCTTTAAAGGAAGGAGGGAGACCGAGAGGATGAGCCACGGGGTGCTGGGACAGGTCGTCGGGACCGACTGGCAGAAGCTGTGGAAACAAGAAACCGAGAAAGGGGAGGAAAACACTTCATGGAGCCTAGATCGGAACCAGTCAGACTGAAAAAAGAGGAAAGAAAAGGATCCAATCCTCACAAAGTAAGCATCGACATCACAGGGGGTGAGAAAAAAAGGAAGTCAGAAAAAGTTTATCTTCGAAAGGGGCCCAGAGGGGACAGGGGCTGAAGAGGAGTCATCCTGGGAGGAGCGGCCGGGCCAGGCGCGCATTACGGCATAACCCGCCGGCAAAGGCAAGAACATCAAGGAGAAAGAAAAGAATGGCACGGTAAAAAGGGAGCTGAGTCTTGGTAAATGAAAACCGGTGTTGGGGCCTGACTCCCGGAACTTCGACGTCAGATGGATTGAGCACTCACATGTCGGAAGGAGATGTATCTAGGTCGAGCACCACCCCGAAAAGAAAAAAACTCGACAGGCCCCAAGACGGAGGAGAAGAAATCAAAGAAGTCGCCGCACTACTCTGATACGCTTCAAGACCTCTTCGGTGGGGGTCTGGGATCGCTCGGTGATAAAGCATGGGAAGATGCTGACGGAAAGGATACTTGAGGAGGATGCCTGGGGCGAGGATGAGTAGGGGAGGGTCATCGGAACTTAATGGCCGGGGAAAAGACTAGACATCCCGGTGGTCAGGGAATGGGCGTCTCTCCGTAGACAATTAAAAAACAGCAGGCCAAAGACTGGGAAGCACATAGACGGCCTGTGAGCAGAAAGGGGAGGCCCAGAGAGTATTCGGAAGCATCCAAATGAGGAGGACAGAATTGGGGTGGGCGCAGGTGGGTTTAGCAAAAAATTTCAACATGCGAAGGAAATCATCGGTTGTGTTGTTTCGAAAAAAGCAACAGCCATCGCCAGTATAGCAGAGGGGAAAAATAAAACCTACGTAAGACGGGGGAGACACATATGTGATCTCGAGAAAACAAAAAACGATAGATAAGAATAAAGCAACGGGTCTTTATTTTTTGCGAGGGGGCGTTGAGGGGGACATGGAGAGGAGGGGAGTGTTTCGGGTCTGAACAAAAGCACCACAAGGGTAGGCCCGTTGCTATTTGCTAAGGGCCCGGTTCAAGAAAAGGGGACAACCGCAATAGGGTCCGCGACAAAAAGGGGGGGCCGCGTTCTGACAGAGGTCAAAATCCAAACTGAGAAGATGGACGACTGGAACGTCAGCCCAGTCGGCACGTGGGCATCTCGGGGTTGGCTGGTGGAAGTGCCGGGACCCTTCTGAAGCGCACCTAGGGTATCCCAATGCCTAGAATCCTGACCGGGTCAATGAGTCGGTACAGGCAGGAGAAAGGGGTAAATCAAATAGGGGAGGGCAAACAGATTCCGGATCATAGAAAAGGCTCAGAAATCTCGCGGCTGCGCTAATCGCTCCAATGAGGGTGGAGTTAACGAAAACGAAACACAGGAGGACGGGGAGGGGAATAAATCGCGGGAAGTGCTCCGTCGACTGATCTGCGTGTGGGGGTCTATCTGACAGAAGGCATGCGGGCTTGGGAAAGCTTCTTTTGGGGGGGAGAGATCTACATCATACAAATTCGGCAGGGACGAAAAAGCTCAAGCCTATTGGAGATCGAGAAAAAAAGGGCAATGCGAACTCACCAAAAAAAGTGGTCATCTCTAAACGGAGAAGTTAGGAATTCTAGCTTCTACGGCGCAAGAAGGGAGGGGAGGAATTTTCCTAGAGCTCCTGGGGGCAAAAGGGACCACAACCATGAAGGTAGGTGATCAACTTTTTAAAACTTCTAGGGGATGGTCTGAGGGGGACAGTGAAAATCGGATTGCGCCAAAGGAAGAAGTGATGGTCTATGTCGTTGTGGATGAGAGGGAAGGTCTCTTTTGAAGTTCCTACTCGGACTTAAGCTGAAGGAAGAAATCTGGATGGATATCGGGCTGAACACAAAGGGGGAAGGCCACTCTCTTCGACGCCCTGATGCGAGAGGGGACGCGATCGTAATGTCTGCAATAAAATGCGGAGAAAAGGGACCGCGAAACGAAGGAAGGGGAGGGGGAATTCATTATTTTTGCACAGACCGACGTAAGATCTACGCAACTCGGAACGCGAGGAGAACGTAAGGAATACAATTCAGAATTTTTTGTTGGGTTAGAGTGGCGTCTCGTTAATCAGGAGGGGGATGCGAGAGTGAAATAGAAAACACTCATTCAAAAAAGAGAAAAATGTGAACAGCTTTCTCCTAGAAGGTGGAAAACCAACGTCACGAGAGTGAGAAAGAAGTGAAAAATGAAGAGTGGGCAATCCGGGCGATGCGGATCTGCAGAGGCAGAAATTGAATTGTTGAGTCAGGATTCAAGGGGAGTGCTTCGTCCCTATAAAGGGGGGAAAATACAAGACTCTCCCATAAGGTATCTCACAAACAAAAGGGAGAGAGATGAAAGAGTAGAAATTTAAGGGGGGGGGAAGTGTACAGGGGGGGAGATCAACGCATAAGAAACTGATCAAAACAATGCGAATGGGAGAATATGCTCCGCATCGCCGTTATCTAGAGGAAATCTGAACTTTCAGTCTCATCTTCGGGGGGAGGGGATGTTTGAAACAACGATTCATACTTGCGCGGGGCGGAAAACCGTCTGATTGGCGATGTGAGGTGAAAGGGGACGTGCATGCAACTGAAAAGACGGCAACCTAAATTCGTATCTCACAAAGAGGGAAAGGGGGAAGACGGGGATTCGAGGAGGGTGTGTGCGTAGAGTAGAAACGGGGGGAGTAACCGCACAGGGGGGTCGACGTCAATGAGGAATCGTCTTGTCATCTTCTCAGGGGAAGAAAAGTAATATCGTTAGATATAAGGGAAATCACGGGGGAGGCAGCAACCGGGGCGTCGCCCGACTACAGAATGCATTATCCGCGCAAAAAAGAAAGAACTTAAGGGCAGGAAAGTCGGAACCCTCGGAAAAAAACGCTAAAGTAGGCGGCAGCGAAAGATAGGGACAAAGCAAGCGACATCACGGTTTCAAACATGAAATCGTCGAAACCGAGCCGGTGAGAAAAAGACGAGTCAGGGGGTCCAAAAGGGGACACTACTGAAAAGTGCGAATCGCACTTGGGGTGAGACGGCAGTGAGCCGGAAACTGAATAAAAGCAGGGAGGCAATGATCCCGATGAGTCTGTAACTCCATTAAGCGTGCGAAAGGGAGGCAAGGCGTTGTGCCTGCGCAAAGCCCTACGAATCCCCTATAAAAGTGGACGCCGAAGAGGTAGGCAAAGTCGTCATCCCACCTATCGACGCAAAAAAATCGACAGGGGAATACAGATAGGGACTGGCTGACGCACAGATCGGGAAAAGCAAAAAAGGGTCGGCGGGAAGGGCAAATCTAAGGAAACGCTCTCCTTGCGGAGTCTGAGGGTGGGGACCAGAACAGGGAGCGCTGCTGTGTATTTCAGCTGGCGGGGAGGAGGACGGGGTTACGAGTAAAGTTTTCTTGACGAAGGGCTACACCTACTTGCACGTAGCGAGAGGGAACTAAAGAGAAAGAAGTCGAGGAAGACAGACTGAAAACACGGCGCAAAGACGCCGAAGAAACTAGGAATGTTTCGAACGAAAGTCGAAAAAAAGGAAGTGGGGATGGAGTAAGGCGGTCGTTTTCAGACAGGCAGGCGTAACTTAATGGGTGGGGCTCAATGGGGTATTCCAAAGTCTTAAGGAAAGAATTACGGTGTGGAAGGGCGGGTCCATACAATAGAAAGACCAAAGACGTCGCCGCCAAGGTGAAACTCGCCATTAAGAACAAGACCGCGGGGTCATTAGGTGGGAAAGCGGGCCGTCGGGATCTCTCACGAAACAAAAAGGAAAGAGAACGAGCCAATATAAAAAACAAATTAATCGTTATTGGAAAGGGCAGGGATAGGGGGGGAGGTGAGGTTCGGTAGAACACCCAGACACAGTATCCGAAATATTTAGGGGGACACACAAAGAAAACTCCACAGCATAATTTCAGAAGTCCCTCGGAGTATGGGAGAGCCATGACGCCTTAAAAACAAGGGGCTGAGGAGCGAAGTAGTCGTAACAAAAAAGGCAGGGAAAACCTTCCGTCGGGGAGCGATTGGGCTGATTGAACGGCCACCTTAGGCCGCGGAGTGACCTAAACCGGGTCCTAGCGAAACTCATTGATCAAGAGGGGGAAAAGAAGGACTTCTACCGCGTCGGCTCAAGGGGGGGGGACCATGCCATCGCCCTTCCACAGAAGAGGGGAGGGCAGGGGAGAAAAACTATCTAGGAAAGGCTCAAGTGGCTTGGAAGGAGAACGGGGAAAGACGCCTTCTTCTCCCGCAAAAGACGCGATTTGGAAAGCAAAATTCCTCCTCTCTGTGTGGGGCGGCTAGGGCTGTCGGGAGGGTGGTCGAGAGCGAACATCACGAAATTGCCAGACCGATTAAAAAAGCGAGCCGGGATCTATCGAGCGGCCAGTGCAAAGGGAAAAAGAAGCAGACAGTATGAGGAAAGGAAATGTGTCTGATGTTGTAAACTCTACCGGGACGGTAGGTTTGTCATGCAGGCAGAGACTAGGGGGACAAAAACCAAGGGATAATTCGTTCGACCCTGGGGGAAGAGGAGGGAAAGTTGGAAGGGGTAGAAGAGCGGATTGCGAGGGAATAAAATGAGGTCGGGCGTAGGTCGGGTGGAGGAAACTGGGGGGTTTAGTCTTCGCGAAGGATGGTAGGATTTCGGGGGCTGAAGGAGACAACGGAGATCACATCGGGGGGATAGAGTCGACTGGAGTCTCACTGATGCAGGGGAAACTCTCGGGTCTTCATTGTACTAGCAAGTACCTATACGAAAAAGCGAGCCTTCAACAGGGAGAAAAATATCGTTACGCTCAACAAAAGAAAAAAACGGAATCGGGGGGCCTTATGAAGGAGCCCAGGGTTGGGGGGGAGTTAGTGAATCTTTAATCTTCGTTGAAAGTACACTCAGCACAAAGAGCAGGGATAGGCGCAGCAAGAGGGTGGACGCAAACGATGGGGGGGAACATCAAACTAAGGGGTGCCTCAAGGGACTAGAGAGAAGCAAGGCGACAAGGAAAATGAATTGGCATTGGGGCCGGGTACGGGATGCGTTGCAATCTCCCAAAAAGGAGGATATACAACCCTTAGTACGCGCCCAGGAAAGAGGAAAAAACAAAAACGAAGGGGAGGGAAAGGAGATTAGGGTCGACTTATATTTACGGGTGGAAGAAACCGGAAGGAAGGGGAGATGCAAAGAACACTCGAGGGTAAAAGCGCAAGGGGCGCAATCTATGCGATGCTACGAGGACCGGGATGAGCCGGGAAACTAGAGGAGGGTCACTGAGCAGCTTCGGTTGAACGGATGTTTACCACCTTAATCGAACATTCTGGGAAAAAAGGGCTAGTGGTTATTCGTGGGGGAGGGAATGAAACGCGATTCACGCCGCAGGGGGAAAAGCAAAAGCAGAAAAAAACTGAAGGGTCGCGTTTTGTGGTGGCGCGGAAAGACGATATTTGGACAACGAAGGGAGAGGGGGCTAGTCAACACGGGCTTTCTTTCATCTAAGGAATGACAAGAGCGAGAGGAGATGGGGGACGAGCTCGGAGGGGGAAACGGGCGTCGCCGGACGTTAGGGGGTCAGAAACGACCTAATTCTCCACCGAGATCGACTTTGAAAATAGGCCGGGGGAAGGATCTCGTCGTCACGTAACCGAGGAAGAGAAAGAAGATCAACAAGAAGAAATGGGGGGACAGAAAATTCAGTCTCTCATCAAACCGCCGCCTGAATGCCAAGAGGTGCCAGGGAGAAAAAAAAAAAAACCAGCGAAGGCGATCTCATGTGGGGCGACGGCGCCGAGAACGCGAGTGGGAAACGACAGCCGTCAGTATCACTAGGAACGAACTCTTAAGTTCGAGACGGCGGTGGTAGAGCACCTGGGCCGTCTATCAAACTTAAAGAGGATGCCGGGCTGAGCAAGGATGGATCGATGGGGTCGAAATCCAAACCCTTCTACCCGATCCCTCGGACAAAAAAAGCGGGGAGGGCTGGCAGAAAAAAGGCAGAAGCTCTCCGGGGGAACCTCTCCATGTCCGCCTTAATACCTAGGAGGGTTTCTTTGCCCGAGCCGGTCGACCAAAAGCCATGCTCTTGCGGGCCGAGAGGAGCTGCGTCATTATGCGGGGATCAGAGTTGAATTTCATTGGTGGGAAGAGGAAAAGACCCAAGAAAGTGGGCAGCTATATTTCGGAGCATAGAACGAAAATGGCGAGGGGAAAATAAAAGCAAACGACACGAAACGTCGCCGGTTAGGGCTATAAGGCGCGAAAGTGGAGAATTTTCTTTGCGGAACGGGATGCGGAAAAGGCGAAGATGGTCGGGAAATGCTGTGGCGCCTTTGGGGTGACCGGCCGGACTCAAAATACGGGGTGAGGGCGTGGAGAAAAAAAACACAACCTCCATCAGGGGGCTCGGGGAGTTCCAAACGGTTACGAAGGCTGACAACATAAAAACGCGTCGTGAGCCGATAGGGTGGAATCAGCAGGAGGAGAGAAGGAGAGGACCGGCTCCCAAGGAGGGTGGAGATTTTGACTAAAACTTGAAACTATATTTCTTTTCTTTGGTCGGGGGGGGGGGGGTGGGGGGTGGGGGGTGTGGGGGGGGGGGGGGGGGGGGGGGGGGTTGGGGGGTGGGGTGGGGGGGGGGGGGGGAGGTGGGGTGTAGTGGGTGGGGGTGGAGTAAGGAGAGAGATGGGGGGTGTTGGGGAGTGGGTTTATTGGTGGGTTGGAAGATGGATTGTTAGGGTAAGGGCGGGCCGGGGGGTTTGGTGGGGGGGGGGTGTTCCACACACCCCCCCCCGTTATGATTGGCCTTCTCCGGACCGTTGAAGAAACACGCCGATCCTCCAAATGTCGCAAAAGGTCTCTGATGGCTAAGCGAAAACCCGCTTCCCTCCACGCTCGGCTCCTTGGAAAGGACGCCGAGCACGGGAGGCGTGCTCGTGTCGAATCGGGGGGACATTTACAGTAAACTGCGCTCGGTCGTCTACCCAATCTCTAAGGATTAAAACCCACGTGTCGGCGGTACTCCGAGAAGCAGAGGGGGCTGAACGGGTCAAAGAACTTCCCCGCCCTAGAAAGATACATTCAATCCCACCCGGAATAAATCCCCAGGTAAATGATTTCTAACCGATCTTTGAGAAAAAACATGCTCGAGTTGATTGAGGAGGAGTCGAGCTGGCTGAACGGTGGATATACTAAAGGCGCCTTTCGCCTCCTTCTTTTTTTGTACGAGGGTCGTCGATCATGGTGGCTAAAGTGACCATCGGGGGCGTAATTTCGCATAGAGGCGGCAAGGCACGGGATAATGAAAGGATCGAACGTCAGGAACGCCATCGGTGCAAAGGGAAATGTTACGCGCCGGCAAACGTATCGGTCTAGTGTCGAGGAAAGCGATGAGTTCGAAGAAGAGGTTGGATTTCCGAAAGCAGGAAAGGAAAAAAAGTCAAAACAAAATTGAAGCGAGCCCTTCATCGGCGTCAGAAACCGGGGAAAGAGTCCGAATGCGTCGTCGGAGAAGATCGAGGCACACTGAACCCTTATGTCTGAAAGGAGGTCGGAGCTTGGATCACAGGTGCTGTGGGCGGCGAGGAGGTCCGAGCAGGGGAAAAAGGCTTACGGTCTCTGTGCTGAAAAAATGAAGGGAAAATTCTCACAAAACGTCGCCAGAGCAAGCAGGACGAGGCCCTGCTCGGGCCAAGTGGAAGATCCGATATCCGATCCGTAAAGATGAAAGAAACCGAAAACGGGGAGGCCGCTTCTTCTTTTAAAAACAAAGTCATCGTCTTACGCTCTCGCGTACAAAAGAAAAAACGGGGAACAGTCACTCACGTGCAAAGGGGTGGGGATCGAAGTTAGGTTGGCCGAGTCAGCGGCGTTGCATCAAGGTTAAATAGAAACGCGCATCAGGTGTGGAATCGATTTACTTGGAAAAAGAAACCACGATTAAAATACATTTACTGCTAGTGCAAGGACGAGCACTAAGAGAACATAGATGAGCTGGGGCGGCATTTGGGGACAGGTGGCACCGGGTGGAAAATGGCGTAAATGAAAGCCGGAGACACCCGGAAACAAGCCATAAGACTCTCCTCAAAAAGTAAAAAAATGAAGAAGGTCTAGATGACGAGAAGGTCCCGTGCGCAGGTGCAAAGTCGGGTAAGAGGGAACATGAGTGAGGGGGTTACGAAATGAAATGACAGGAAGCTTAGCGTCGAATGACATCTGTCACTTTTCATAGTGCGTTGGAAAAAGGGGAGTGTGTAAACAAGGACCTGTAACCAACACAGGAGGGAATTCTACGAAAGGGAGGGTAAAGGGACTTGGAGTGGGACTGGGGGGTCATTGAACCTGAAAGAAACGGACCTATCAAAAACTCCCAACCAGGAAGGGGCAAAGGATGTACGGATGGAATGCACGAGGTGGGGTAAGCGTTAGTGGGAGGAAGAAGGGAATGGGGTTCTCCGAGCGAAGGGGAAGGGAGGTAGCTCTTCCTTCTTAGAAATCTTGCAGGGGAATTGATAACAGATAATTGCAATACGTCACTGGGCTTGCGAAGCCGGAAAAGGCCGAAGAGTGTGGTACCTAAAGGTCCGAGCCGAAAACTTCATCTTCGTCCGTCCGAAAGAGGAGAGCAAAAGAGGACATAGCAAGCCTCGACAATCAGGCATCGGGACATCAAGGGAAGGTGACGCGCAAAAGCCGAGCGATCTCAATTCCAAGTCACGGGGAAAAGGGGGTAAACCGCACGCTTAATTTCTTCCATGGCTCGAGCAGAAACAAATAGCCGGTGGAAAGAGGGGAAGGAGAGAGTATGGGAAAAGCGTGCCGGGGGAAGGGGGCTATAAAACTCTTGAGGATGTTCCTGCTCAAACTGGCTCGGAGATGAGGAGAGGCAGGGCCGCCGCTGTCGGGCTATGGGGGATAGTGTCGATAAAAAAGAGCCAAAACAATACTAAAAGAACCGCTCTAAAAAAAAGTCGCTTCTTCAAAAATGAGGAGATCCGTCGGAGACCGCGAGGTTTAATTCAAAAAGTACCGGAGGGTTTGAGGGTATGAGGCTCAGGTGCCAAAAAGCAGTATCAAAAAGGGGGATCAGGGAGCCTTTGTCTTCATTAAGGGCCGGAGGGGAAGAGGTCTTGAAGGGAATGGCCCATAAAAACGTCACTTCCGTCAGAAAGACGGGAAGGGAAGGGCAAGGGCAAGGAGTCGGGAGCAGCGAAACAGAGTTCGGGGTCATTAAAAGACCGAAACTTCCGAACGGAAAAAAGGGGGTCGAAGAGGGAAACGATAAGGAGGGAAGAGGAGACTTGTCCGGAAGCGTTTTGAGAAAAGCGCAGTCTAAGAAGGGAAAAGGGGCGTGGGGGGTGGGGGTTATACCTTAAGGATAGCTTCCACATATCCTTTCGGTGGAGGCGTTGGCTACAAAAAGACGGGGAGAGGAGATCGCCTTCCAGTTCACCTTAAAAAGAGAAACAAAAAAGACAAATAGGCAGAGTGGATATCTCGCAACAACAAATTGTCGGTGGAATAATATCGGTCCCTCACTAGACGTCAAGGGGGGGTGGCGACAAAGGAACTGCAGAAGAGAGGGGTGCTTGTCTGGCCACAAAGAAAAAGGGATCCGAAAAAAATAGTTTGCAATCAAGGCAGAAAATGCATGCCACCGGATCATGGTCGACCAGCGCGATGGGAACGAGTGGCCAGACACTCTCCGCAGGGGGGTCCCCCTCGGAGAACTGGGGATGCGGCCGGGAAGGACCAGTCTGGGGTGTGGAGGGAGGGGGAGAACCAAGAGGATGCGATAAAAGCTAGGGCCCTGACCTTCCCGTCGTCTACCAAAAAGAAAGACCTTCAAAGCAAGGATAGGGAACAATCATGGAAAAATGAGCCTCGAAAGCACCAAGAAACAAGGCAGGGGACCCGCGTGTTCAAAGGCCGAAACATTCTCGATTGAGGGATAACGAGGAAAGAGAGCCGGGCGCTTCGCCGGCCTATTTGGGGATGGGGAGACGGCTCGGAGTCGAGGCGAGAACATCGAGGCAAAAAAACACACTACATCTTAGGGAGGACATCATCCTGAAGTAAAAAGGAGAGAAAGAAACGCCCACAGCAGTTCAAGAAAGGAAGATTGATTCAGGAAAAGCTAGTAGTCCGGACGGTGAATGAAAGAGAATTTCCACAAAAGGAATGGCGACTGGAAGCGGTCTACCTTGAGAGAAAAGGAGAAGGTCAGTCGGGGGGAAAACTCAGGCCTGGAACCCGGGTCGATGGGCAAAACTCATGGTTCTATTCTTGCCCGAGGAAAAGCTTCTAATATTCACGATCAGGAAAGGAGAAGGAAATGGGTCGTATGTATGAATGCGGGAGGGAACAGCTTATGAAAGAGATCTTCTGACTAAAATGGAAGCACATCGTGCGGAAGAAGGAAGGCATTCGGATTGACTAGAGCTAGAGCAATACGCTATACCGAAGACAAAAGCGACCTTAGGAATTGGTAAACCGTAACGATAGCTCTAACTCAACTTGCAAAGGAAGATACTCCAAGGCAGACCGTGCAGCGTTGGGGGGAGGGGATTTTTCCTCGATTTCACGAACGTTGAAAAAACTCAAACGTCCCCAGGCAGCAATCCAAGGGGAAACGTGGGCGCACGATGAAGGGGTAAAAAGAAAGAAGAGAGGGGGTGAGCGAGTTAGAAGTGAGGAAGAAGAGGGCCATAAATTGTGGGTTACCTCTAGAATGGGGGGAGGGATTCATCTCCCTAATTCTACTTTAGACAAAAGGTAGGCAAGCTCAAAAAAAAGGAAAGGAGGAAGGGGAAAAAAGAAGGGCGCGTAAGATTTACGGGTTAATTCAAGGGAGGGATGAACTCTTAGAAGCTAGGGAGTCTAAATCTCTGGAAAGACAGCGTGTCCCATTGATGACGCTAGACTCGCAAAAGGAACTCTTCTGAAATGTGGGGAGGGGAAAACATTAATCGTGCGAGTTAAAAGGATAGAAAAAAAAAGAGTCGAAAGGGGGGGTAACGGGATGCAAACGCCTAAATCCGGCGACGGTCACGATCCCAAGAGAAGACGAATTGCAATGACTTCACTTTTCTCGGTTGGAAAGGGGGGAGGGGGAAGATTCGAGAAAAATGTGGGCGTGAACACAGGGCGTCTCGGGTAGACGTCCTTACGGGATCGGGCTGAGGCGGGGGGGGGATGGGGAGACCGGGTAGAACGAGGAAATGATATCGAGCACTAGAGGCCAGAGACGGGCGAACTGTCAGAAGCAGGTGTGGGAAGCAAGACTTCCACCAGTCGCTACAGGGAAGACTTCTGCGTCCGAGCGGGAAAACTTCTAATCAAACCTCCTATCGTCTAACAAAGAATAACAATCCTGGCATGATCAGGGAAAAGAAAGAAGGTCGTCGCAACGGCCGGGGGTATCTTGCCTGAAGATTTTAAGAAACAACAGGGGGGCACTTGGGGGACGGCTGGTGGGGGGACTCAAAGACATGCCTTCGGAAGACGGTCAAGGTAAAGGCTAGACTCGGGGGGGGAGACCTCGACATAAAGTCTGGTCCGGAGGGCTCAGGAGGTCTTTTTTGAAACTGACTTTGGAAGAGCCTCCTGGAAGAAGAGGAGTAGAACTGTAGCGTCGGTTGTTATCGAGTTCGAGAAGACCAACCAAGATACGAAAAGGAAAAGATCGTCGGAGAAGAAAAGGGGGCCTGAAAGGAAGCCTTCCTCGCGGCGAAACGCTGGACTCCTCAAGTAGAATGGGGTGGGTGTCATCAGAGTGGGAGGAGAAAAAGGAGTGCAACTGGCAAGGGGAAGGAAAATGAAGGACCGGGCAGGGGCGGCCGGTCATGGAAGTTCATGTTCTTCACGGCCGTCAAACAATTCGGCGAAGTCGGGAGGGAGGGCCCAAGACGACAACCCGCTCAAGAGCCTAAAAGGGGAGAAGGACGTGAAAAAAAAAGCCAGTCGGGAGAAGGGGCAGAGTCTAGAGGGTCAAGGGAGAGTCTTTTCGAAAGGGGGGAAGGATGCGGTGGGCGAGGGATTACCTTTCCTTGCCTTAGAAGAAGATAGGTGGGCGGAAAAGTGGTAAAAGCCCAAACTCTCCATGAACATAGGACTCCTTAACCACAATCAAGAAAGATCATGAAAAAGGAGAAGGGTCGGTGGAGGTAGAGAAACACAACGAGGATGAGAAAGAAGAAGAAAAGTCAGGAAAACGAATGACGGGGGATTGTGGGCAAAGGCGAGAGGTGAAATCAGTGCTATGTCGGGTTCGGGGGAGGGGAGAAAACGGAGAACACTTTCCTTCTAATTGCAAGAAAGGGTAATACCACAGGGAAAGCACCAAGGGCAACGGGTTGGGGCATCACGCTCAGAACCTGTCTTCGGAAAAAGAGACCGTAGTCCTAAGAACTTCTGACCTTGGGGGGCGCGAGACCTAGGGGAAAACCTGACCGGACCGCGAATATGGTTTCTGAGAGGGACTCGCCGAAAAGAAATCCAAGGCCAATGACACGAAGGTTGCTCGACCGGCAGTGAAGCCAGACCGTCAAAGCAAAAGAGAAAAAAGGCAACGCAGAAAATACTCGCAGGCGGACGAAGCTCTATGCTTTCTGGGAGGGGGCGACTCTCTCTTACCTAAACAGCAGAAAGAGTCTGGAAGGGAGTCTCGGGCGGCGCCGGAGGCTGCTGCCTTGGCGTCTCAGAAAAGAAGGGGTGGAGGGGAGGAAACTGGCTGGGGGAGCGTTGGTCGTCGAGGTGGCAAAGGAGGGGAGACGCAGCCAAGACTGAATTTCCTGTAGAAAAGCGAGAGGAAGAACAATCAGCAGGTTTGGAACGCACTGGAACGCGTTCGGCGGGGAAAGAAGACGGAACTCAGGAGAGTATGGCCGCGGTAGGGGTAACAGTTTCCGGAAGGCTCTGCGCAAACCAAGGGAGGGAGGGGGAGGGCGGGTCAGGAGGAAATCGGCTTACATGATGAAGAGAGGAGGGCGCGAGTCACAATGAAAGAAATTTCTGGAGGAAAATTGTCTAGGCTTGGAGCCGGGCCAAAAAAGGTTGGGCGGGAGAAAAGAGTGGGCCGAGACGGGCGGAGAAGCTTCCTGCGCGGGGGGGTGAGGGAGGTGGACCTCTGCCGGAGAAAACACGCTACCAGCGCGAGGCTACGAACCTGAGGAAGAAAAAAATGGAGAAAGGATACTTCTAGAAGGATAGGCTCACTGCTCCGATGCAAGAGGGGAAAAACAAGGTAAGGACGCGAACCGCGCAAAAAAGGAGGCGGTTACTCAAAAAAGCATCAAGAACTGAAAAAGAAAGTCAACTTGGAGGAAATCGTTCAATTTCTACTTGTGAGCGGGGGGGGAACGGGTTAAGAGCAGGCAAGTTTACACTCAAAACTAAAGCGCAGAGAGAAGCGGGCGCAGTATTTTAAAAGGGGAAAAAGGAAGGGGAACATCCCCTTAACGAAGGAAAGGTACAGGCGAGGTACAAGAGGGGGGGGGGGGGGGGGGCACGTCAGATAGAAGCGAAAGCGAGGAGCCAGGGGAGGCAGTGGAAGAGAACTGGTCTAGTTGAGCGCCAAAGAGGCCTTACAACCAAGTTCTGTCTGCCA
>Ga0179593_1658631_pt1 | contig 18315 bp, 16 predicted proteins | sample CZODoug2_1_08_16_FD_185931 | JGI IMG/M metagenome (GOLD analysis project Ga0179593, IMG submission 185931) | Vadose zone soil fungal communities from Angelo Coast Range Reserve, California, USA - CZODoug2_1_08_16fungal (PacBio error correction) | ecosystem: Environmental > Terrestrial > Soil >...
AAAGCTGCGAAAAGCAACAGGAGGAGCCCGGGACGATAGGGCTCGCTGACCGGGAGCTGGCAGCCCGGATTGCCCGCCAATCGCGAGCCGCGCCAGGGTCGAACCAAAAAACAAAAAAAAAGGGAGGTACGACGAATTGGCCTGAGTTGGCGGAAAAAAAGCAAAAAACGGAGCCACATTCTGAAGGGAACAACCAATCGCCGTAAATAAAAGAGGGCCTCCGGAAAACAAGGCTAGAGGGGCGAAAGACCCAACATGTAGGAAAGTTACCACCCTGGCTCGAAAAAAAGAAATTAAAGGACACGCGCCGCAGATGGCTAGGGGGAGCGGACTCGCAGTCAGTCAAGGAAACGGAGGAACAACAGAAACCGAGTAAAGAGAAAGCGTAAAGTTTCCGGGGCGGAACCGGCGCTGGGACCTCACGGGCAAAAGGCAACGTGAAAAAATGCGAGCCCCGCAAAAAGCGGTTACGAAAAACGGGTGTTCAGGAAAAGCTCGTCGTAGCTTCCCGCGCGGAAAAATCCGAAAAATCATCGGAAAGAAGCTTCCTTCGATGGTGAACCACCGGCCACCGTTCCCCAGCAGGAAACAAGCAGGGGGGGAGGGAACAGCCAGAGAGAAAAAATCCCTAAAAAAGGGGGGCTGGGAGGGCTCCAGAAGAAGAAAGAGAGAATGCAGCGAGGAACGGCCCGGTCGGTCTTGGGCTCGCTTTTCAGTCTTCAAAGAAAAACGGGGGGGGGGGGTAACAACTAACTACAGTCGGCCTGGAGAGCGTAAAGAGAGAAAAAGAGGCTACGGGAGGAAAATGGGGCTCCGGTTTCCGAGGTTGGAGGAGAGAAATTCGTCGCCCTGGAGGGAAAAAAAGAAAAAAGACTTATTGAAGCGCCAAGTGTGCCCTGTAACCCGCAGACAGGTTGAACTGCTCGTTTTTTTCGGGGATAAACGAAAACCCCTGCCTCCTGATGGGGAGGAAAGAATGAGAGACTTTCGGTGTAAAAGATCCCCTCACCGCCTGCGGCTCGACAACCGGCCGGTAGGATCAAATAAACACACCGCTTTATAAAATCCTGAAAGCAAAAGCAGACGCATGCGTGCGCATAGGGCACCAGACTAATGGGAAGGGAAAGGAGGAACACTCAAAAATCGTCGGTCCCTTGAGGAACCAGGCGAAGAAAAACTGCGCAGGGGTGAGAAAAACCTGGACGACATTGGGAACGTAAACGCCGACTTGTACAGCTCACCAGGCGAGTGCGTGTCGCAAAGACCTAGACGTCGAAAAAAAAAGCGGCTCCGGAATTCCAAAACAAAATGGGGGAATGGTGATCGGCTTAAGCGCCTGAAACAGGAGGGGGGTTGCAGGCCGTGGACAAACTGGTTTGGGTCAAACAAAGAGACAGAAGGGGGAAAAGACTTACAGGCTACCGACAACCCAGAAAAACGCAGGACTAAGAGAAAGGCGGGAAAAAGAAACAAAAAATCCACTAGAGCAAGGAAAACGCCGGGGTCCGCCAGCTGAACGTAATCCCAGCGTCGAAGCTTCGGGAAAGAAAAAAAGAGGGGAAAGGAGGCGTCACTCAAGGAGAGACTTTTCGCGAGAAGGATCATTTCGTTGGGAGGAAAACTCGACGCGGCGTCGAGCGACAGCCGTACTCAAAAGAAGAAGAAAGGACTGGGGAATAACAAGGAAAGGGCAAGCTTCCCCTAGACTTTAAGGGACTGAATCACGAGGGTTCGTAAAACGAAAAAAGAGGTCCGATCTATGCAAACTGGTGAAGGAAAAGAGACAGCCCCACGTAGGAAGAAAATCTCAAAAAGAAAATTAGGACGTTCTTTTGGGGGGGATAGACACCACCAAGAAAGGGAGAAAACCTCCGATCATCAGCTAAAACAAACACTACATCCTTCTCGAGCTTGGGAAAAACTGCATCACTGGTCCCTATCTTGCTTCAACAGCTGGCGGACGGCTGCACGCGAAGGAAATGGTCGTAGGGAGGTGCGAACACAAAATGAAACAGTTTCTCACACGTGGTCGAAAAAAACAGGGAGCCCCAAAAACCGAGTGGGACGTACAAAACCCCGCAAGCAGCTCGAAAGAAAAGGCGGAAAGGCGAAAGGCGCATGTAGCTGAGGATTGTAGATCAAGAACTGAAGTCTGCCGTTTTTCAGGGTGAAGAGGAAAGGGGGGAATGAGATAGACGTCGCATGCGCTCGGAAGAGGACATATCACGCACCTCCAAGAAGGTAAAGGGAAACGGCATGGAAAGAAACACGAGACCTGGCCATCGGAAAAAAAAACCAACGCGGGGTTTTCGTTGCGGGATCCCGGAGAAGAAGAAAGTCGAGAAAGGAAAGGAAGGTGGACCTTGTTGCAAAGGCCCCGAGGCTCTAAAAAAAAAACAAGAAAACACATTCTCCATGTTGCGAAAACGAAAATTCGAGAGAGGTGAGACCCGACGAGATGGCGTGCTGACCAAAGAAAAAAGGCCGGGTTAGAAAGCAAAGGCTGAAAAAAACGGGGCAAAAAGTGAGTGGAATATATCGTATACGGTCATCGGTCAAAATACTAAGAAAAACCAGGTGGGAAGGGAACAAGGTGGGTGAAGCCAGGGGATATTGACGAACAGAAAACAAAAGGAAGCAAAGGAGAAATTTCACTGGAGGGAGGTTTACGTAGGATGGGAGCTCCGGGAAAAAGGGAAATATGCCTTGAAGGGGACCAGGGAAGGCAACGCCAAAAAAAGTAAAAAAAATTAAGTAGCAAGTCAGGGGGGTTGGAAAAAAAAAAAAGAAAATCCACCCTCTACCTAGAGAGAAACCCGGTGCCAGCGGGAAACACGAGCGAAGAAACCCGAAACAGGCCGAGGGCGGCCAAGTGGGCAAAAAAAGGCACAACCTGCCGGGAAAAGAACTACCAACACAGATACGGAAGGAAAAAATAGATCCCGCCCAGGGCTGAACGGGGGAGGAAAGAGAGGGGAAAACGCACCGGTAGGTAGGATTAGCGGGGATATCCGTGGAGTCACAAGGTCAACCACTGCGGCCACGTACAGGAGGAATGTGGTCACGAAGAAAAAGCGAAGCAGGGGAGGGAGGGGCGGCCGAGAAAGGGGGGGGGGAGGGTCTCTCGACTCCAGCTGACGGGGGTTCCGCGCACAACCCGGTTCTATGAGCGCGCAATAAGGAAAACAAAGGGGAAGTATAGCGCCAGTCACAGGACAAAACGGGACGCTGAGGTGGAAAGGAAAGGGGAGGGGATGCAAAAGCAGCTGCGAGTCGCTACCCCCCGCGCATCATCTGATCACGCCGTGAGAAACGGGAAAGGGGGAAGGTCTAGCCCAGTGAAAACTCACCAAAACCTGATCACGCGCACTCCGAGCCGGTTGGAACCCCGGCCCCGAGCTAAGTAGCAACCCAGAGTGGGTTTCAAAAAAAATCTGACTACCGCCGACCACGGGCTAAGAGACACCAGGGTGCCGCATCAATTCGTACCTAGGCGGGAAGGGGGGGTAGACGATGGAACATTTCGGCGCGCCCGCGCAAGAGCGAAGGCAAAAAAAAGGGAAAGAAAGAAAAGGAACGGAGGTATCGGGCATCTCTCCAAAAAAAAGGAGAAAAGCTACGACACGCGCTGGACGTTCACCAGCGGAGGAGACAGTACGGGCGCCCGCGACCTGGGGAGCGGCCTAGAGCCAGCCAGAGGAGGACCCCTATGGCACCACCAAAGCGCCGAGGGTACACGAATTTCTGGACGTCAAAAAAGAACGCAAGCCGGGGAAAGGGTGGGGGTCGTGTCACCCACTGAATCAAGGGGGACGTTTGGTACCGTCGCCGGCTAATGCCGAAAAAATGGGGGAACTGATGGAAAAAATGAAAGACAGCTCACGTCCAGGCGCCGGAGACAATCGATGCGGAGGGGGAGCTCTCGGTGAAAGAACCGGGGACGGCCTAAATACAAAAAAAGCACCTACTGCCATCTGCAGGTCCGATGGGAAACAGGTCGAACACGCAGTGAATCGGTAAGGAAGGAAAACCGGAAAGTGAAAGAAAGGTTTGAATTTTAAAAACGAAACTGCCCGTAGAGGAAAACTCAAAATCACGGACCATCGGACAGCAACAGGCGATGTGAACCACCGGGAAAACCACCTTCGGCCGGGATTGTCAAGGGGGAACACCCAAGGGGAAGTGTCCTTGCCAAAATCAAACGAGAATGCCCACCCTAATGTGCCCAGGGTAAGTCGCAAAGACAGAGACAGATAGGACCGAGGCGTCCATTAAGGAGGGCGAGCCCAGGTCAAAAAAGGTCGAGAGGAAGGGGGGGGACATGGGTTCGCATGGAACAGGGAATCCCTCGGAACTTGCAGCGGCAAGAGGGAGGCGTTCGCAGAGGCAAAAAAGTAGAGAAAGGGTTAGGTAGGAGGTTAAAGAGTAGGGGGTCAAAAATGAATTCCGGGACGTAAAGCAATGGAACAGAGCAAGGTCGAGGAGAGTTGCGAAATACACGCAGGCATTTGAAACACAAAAAGAAAAAATCCTTAATACAAACGGAACGTAAAAAACTGAAGAAACAGGCATCGGCAATGCGCAACTCGTGGCAGCGTCCCGTTCAGCCCAACTGTCAAAAAGAAATGCGGGTCAGGGAAACAACAGGAGGACCGCTAAAGGGAACGAGAGCTAAAACGCTATAGGGAATCCAGGAACGCTGGGCGGCCGAAGCCGGAATTTCTCGGGCCGACGGATCTGTCATCCTGCTAAAATCGGGGAAAAAGGGAAATAGAGAAAGGCAAAACCCCGTGCGAGGCGCAAAAGTAAATCTTCCTGAAAGGAAAAAAAAACCCTGAAAGGAGCTATCGTGGGGACAACCGACAATGGCAAAGCTCACCATCAAATTCGTGAATAGAACTTAAGAAGAAAGTATCCTGCACTTGAGTCACCTGAGGGGGGAGGGGCAAAGAAACTTAACCCGCCTTAAGGTACTGGGCGCTGCCCTCAGGGGTTTGCTCATCGGACTGGACGCAAAACGTCAAGGGCGGGGAAAGGACGGGAAAAGAGGCACTAAAAAAAAAGGGCTGCCCTTACGCTCACTCCGAAAGAGAAAAGATAAAAAAAGAAGGGAGGAGGGCGATCCGCAGAATTGTCCCTCAATCAAAAGCAAAAGCGAGGACCAAAAAATTCCCGTAAAAAGTCTATGTCCAAGGCGGTTATTCGCGTCCACACGGGAGGGAGGGAGGGACACTCCGGAAACGTGGGAGAAAACTGTGGTCGCCGTTTTAAAAGAAAAAAACGCGGCGGAAAAGCTAAACGAGAAAAAACGGAAGGCAGCCGCTAGGGGAACGTGGCAGGAAAGGGCACAAGCAGGCGGTAGTTGCCTGCTCGAGTGCTGGAAAAGAGCGAAACTAGAGTACAGAGGGAGATCAGGGGGGTTTTCAGCGAACTACGCCCGCAAGGTACCGAAAGAAAAAAAAAAAAAAAAAAAGGAAGGAGGAAAATGAGCATGAGGGAGAAGAACGCGGGGATCATTCGAAAAAAAAAGAAATGCAGAAGGAGTACCTCACCGCTAATACCCGAAAAAAAACAAGGCAGGTACAGCCCTGCAGAAACCTTGCCCGCCCTGCAGCCGGGTTAAAACTGATGTCAGAGGCTGACTCCAGCGGCTCGGACGGGACTCAAAAAAAACCAGGGGGAGCAAGTTGACTAACGACAAAGAAAGCAATGTTCCTCACAGGGCTAAGGACAACAGTGTCAGCGCCGCGAAAAGAGCGGGGGGAAGGTTAGATCACCAAAGCTTAGAGCGCAAGAGGAAGATGGGGGTCTGGAAACTTCGCTAAGCACGCGAAAAAGCGAAGAGGGGGATCCATCATCCTTAGTCAAATGCACGTAAGAGCCACATCCTGGCGGGGGGAGGTCTGGAAGGTGAGAGTAATGACAAAAGAAAAAGACGTAAATCATTCTGACCGCACTCGAGTCGAAAAACATCTGCGGCGCTCTGGGCCCGATCACATTAAACGACAAGGATTTTCCGGGGCGAAATACGGATGAAGTGGGGGAAAAATGTTAATTCAAAAGGGGCAGAAAGGGGGGGGGGGAACTTTTGTCCCGCAGTGGAAGAAATCCACCCTCCGAAGCAAAGTCGCCCGTGTGCAACGCAAATGTCGCGGGAAGTAAGGACCGACGAACCCGTCTGTCCGACCACCAAAAGCAAGACCGGGAAGGAGTCAGAAAGGGGGGCACTGAATAGGGAAAAACAAAAAAAACGTTCTTTATTGATATATCCGTGAAATGGATCGGGAAAATGACGGAAGTCCAGTGTCATGCTTTGAGCAGGATGAGACGAAGCTGAAACTAAGAGTTTTTCAAATTGCCTCCAAAAATTAGAGATCATTCAGAGGGGAAAAAAGAGTATGTCAATCCCTTGAGGGAAAGTAGGGGAAATCCGTCAGCTAAAGCTGCAATCGAGACGTAGAGGCCATCGCCACTGACTCAGGGGGCTACACCCCCCTGCAAAAAAAAAAACTCGAAAGGAAAAAAAAGCTCTGCCTCCCATGGCCAGGGAAGAAAAGATAGTCGCATCTTTCCCAACCAGGGCCCGAGGGGTCCCCGGGTCCACCCGAAAAATGAGAAGAAAGAAAGCGAAATAAAAAAACCTTCGAAAGAGACGAGAGAGCACCTCTCTAAGGGAAGGGGGGGAGCGATTACCCACTAATGTAGGTCCGGGGCGGGAGTGGTTCCAAAACTCTGTTGGAAACCCGAAAAAAAAGAACAGAAAAAAAAGCCGGGCTACGTTTGGTAAACTGTTTCATACAAAATTGCAGTCCGTATTCAAGGTTTGATGCTTCCGGGAAACGGCAGCTCAAAATCCAGGAAAAACCCGGTTCGTCACGAGTAGGGGGCTCCGATATTTTAAAACAAGTAGAGGCCGTTACGAAAATGAACCCAAGGGGGACGCGCAGCAACCCTCGGGGAGGGGGCGGGCCCGATACCGTCCCCCACAGAGTCTCCCCCAACTCAAAAAAAAAAGAAAAAAAGACAGGGATAAAGCACTATCAGTTCTAGCCCCAAAAGGTTGTCAAAAACCGGCATACTCGAAAGAAGGGTGGGCCCGGAGGCCCCTATCGAAAGGACCAAATTTGGGAAGTCAGGAGTGGCTAAAACAAAAAAAAAACGTCAAGGGCGGTGCGCAGCCAGGGGGACACTTGCCCGCAGCACAATTCCGGAGAGGGGGATGTGGGACAGGCGCGTAGGAAGATGGCGGCCACCGTTGACAAAAAACCCAAAACGAGAAAGACTAAAGGAAGGAAACGCGAGCAGGAGAAATCAAGCGTCCGGGTAAGGAAGAAAGAAGAGAAACAAAATTGAGGAAAATATAAGAGCGCAAAACCGCGACAGCGCGCTGCATGCACCAAGCAGAGCGCCGACCTTTGCGCGGGGGGGCGGGCCCAGGAACAAAAAGGGCGAAATTTGCTCCCCATCCCCGCCTCGAACACAGTTGCTGAACAGGTGTGGAGCCGGGAGACAGGGGGAGGCAGGCCAGCCAACTCGCAAAAAGAGAAGGGAGGTGAAAAAAAAGAGCTCTTTTCCAGAAGGCGGCGAGGGCGGAACGACCCGCGAAGGGGTTTTGTGATAAAAACAGGTTCAAAAAAAAATCACTTGGGGAAGGCTACGAAAAATCAAGGGCTCTAGGCAGATCATGCAGGTGGGGGAAAAGACGTTGAATAAGCGTCCTTGCCAAAACAAAAACCAAACGGCAGAGGCCTCTGGAAGGCAAACTAGGGAAAAAAGTCAGGGGAACTCCTTGCTCGGCAAAAGTGATTGATGCCTCAGTGAAGAACAGGTGGGGGCGAAAGAGCATAGAAGAACTGTAAAGAATAGAAAAACCACGACGTGGTCTCGAAGGAAAATCCTCTTTATCATTCCTTCGGTGAAAAAACACCAGTACGCAAGGAACGTGGGCCGCACCTAGCCTGAAGGAGACACTATAAAGCTCAAAAAAGTAAGGGAAAGGGGGATCCTCTCCCCCAAAGACATCCAGAAGCCAGGCGGGATACCTAGGAAAAAAAGGGCGGCACCCAGGCTTAGTAACGAATCGGGAAGGGCAGGTGCAGCGGGGTGGGGACCAAGGAGGAAAGACGCCACGGGGGCGGAGGCGCAAGGGGGGGCATGGGTTTTAAAAAATAAAGGTGGACTCTTGCAGGTCGATCAAGCGAGGTGGATGGGGAGATTCGGGTGTGAGTACACCTTTACGGGAAACGGATGGAGAGGCAATCGTTCCTAAGGGGTCCAAGGGAAATGACCCGCCGAGCACAACGAGGTGCCAACGGCGGCATTACTAGAAATCCAAAAAAAGGAAAAGAAAAACATCAAATGGGCTCTCGGGAGGGGTACAGCGTCATCATCCCTCTTATCACCGAACGCGCCTACCACCAGTAAAGGTGACCGAGAACCAAAGGAAACTCTACACCACTACGGGAAAAAAGCATTCCAGGGAAGCAAGACAAGGAAAGAAGAGGTTCTCAAGGTGAGAAGGAAAACTGGAGGGAGCCGGTCAAGGAGTCGGTTCAAAAAAAAAGCGCCGGAAGGGCGTTCCAAAACCTTGGTCTGGGAGAGAACTGTTTTTAGCCATTCAGACATCTACCTTCTTAACGAAACGCCGAAGGACACACCCCGGGGACAAAAAGGTTTCCCGGGAAAAAAAAAAAAGAAAGGGAACCCTAACATTCGAGAAATCTTCTTACAAGCTGCCCGGGGGGTGAACAGGGACGGGAAACGGCGGTAGTGCGGGGGGCGATGAAAATGATAAAAGGCGGAACGGGGCCTTACCAACATGAAGGTAAGGGGGGGTCAGGTGTCCCGAGAAAAACCGGAAAGGACTCGAGAAAGATGAAACTCAAGAGCATCAAATGCGCTTGGCAAAACCGACCCGGAAAGGGGAAGGAGCTGGAACATACGTGCAGATGCGAGTCATGCCTCGGGAGCGGAAAGCGCAATTGTCAGAAACCAAGTGTATACAGTTAAGGGAAAGGCAGGGGGAGGTTCGTACACTGCCGCACAGGAGCTAGAAGAAGGTTCCGAAACCTCGAAAAAAGGGGAACGGGAAGGAACCTGCGCAGGAAGAGCAAAACCATGGAGGTGCCTTCTCGGAACATTCAGGGCGAAAAAGGAGGAAGGTAGAGCTCGAGCGCGGGTTGAAAAAAAAAAACAGGACCGAAAGTGAAAGAAGAGACTGACCCAAAACGGGGGAGAAAAGAGTGAGAGTGCGTGCGGGCGGTGCGATGAGCATAGGATGCGGGTGACCGACAGCAAAAATACGTACAGGGGAAAAAAAAAAAAAGACAGAAGAAGAGGACGCTTGCCCGGCCGCGACTGAGGAAAAAGCCCTATCTGCCGCCCAGACGCCCGGAAAGCTAGACGACGGTCAAAGGAAGGGGGGAGAAACCTGAGCTGAGGAACCATGGTTCTCACAAGGATACGAAAAGTGTCAGCAAGCAAGAAGGGGAGTGGGGGAGAGCACCCTCAACTGCGTCGAAGTGCCTGGGGGAAACTAACCTACCTCCTCTCAATAGTTAGGGGGTCGAATCACGGCTTATCGACGTAACCGAGATCGTCCTGTCAGAGGGACTCGGTCCGGGAACTAGGAATGCCGACCGGAAGAGAAGAGGATACGTTTCAATAGAATATACACACCTCCGTGGCTTAAGGCCGAATGACACCCCAACTCGGGGGAATCTAGAACGAAACGGAACGGCGGGCCTGTAAAAAACGCAGGAAGATCTATTTTGCCTTGAGGAAGGGTCGGTTAGATTGACTTTGAAATCGGGAGAGAAACTAGAAAATCCCTGGGGGGAAAAACTGGAAAGGTTCAATTCTACAATCTGAAGCTGACCTCACAAAGACATAGACGCGAAAGATGCGAGGGGGTAGAAAGGGCAAGCGCCCAGCATGTCTTGAGTAAGAGAGGAAACCTTAAGACAGGCCGAAGACAAAAAGGGAGGTGAGCATATATTTACGCACGCGAAGTTGACGCAAGAGGCTAAGCAGTTTACGGATTTAGACAAAAATACTCAAGCGAAACGCTTTTAGAAAGCCTGCCTGCTGGGGGGTGCAGGCAAAGAAAAGCGAAAGATCAAAAAGTTGCACGGTCGTCAACAAAATCAGTGGGGGAAAAAAAAGTCATCAAGAAAAAAAGGAAAGAAAAAAAGGTTCCAAAGGGCGACCCCGACTGAGATAAAAGTCTCATCTCGCCAAAAAGCCCCAGGGCAACGGTGGGAGAGGGGCCAAAAGACGGAACAAATTACCCGCGATCGACAGAGACCAAAAAAAAAGAAAAGCTCGAATGTACCTCCGAGGGGGAATTGATTGAAGGAGTAAAACCGTAAGGTTAGAGTAGCAGCTCGGGGATCGGTAAGACAAACCGAAGGAAGTGTGAAACAAGGCTTCAAAAAGGGGGGAAGGGGGTGTTCAACGGGAACTGAGAAGAACGCTGCCAAGATGCCCCGGAGTTTTGAGGATGAAGCGCGACGGGCAAGACTCGCAAATCGCGCCACCGTGAGAGAAAAAAAAAGAGCAGAACGAAAAACATCAGATCACGTTTGCACGCGCATTAGAACGAGCTCCCATCGGATCCCGCCAGAGTCAGCTGAAGGGGCCGAAATAAAAAAGAAAAAAGAAGGGGAGCTAAAAAAAGGCGAAACTCTAAAAAAACGCCCCCACCCTGGAAGGGGAGACCGTGACACCCAGGAAATAAGTCACCAACCCACACCTAAGGGTCGTCAAAAAGGGGGAAAAGCAAGGAAAACGACTCGACTGTTCCCAACTACCTGAGTGGGGGGTGGGCCCGTCAGACAGAGGCCGGGGAAAAAGGCCGGAACCCGACAGCCCCACCTTGCCCAAGCAGCCAACGTCGTAAGAAAGGTTAATGGGGTGGGGAGGCCATGCTCGGAGGCAGATAGGAAAACTCGCCAAGGTCCGTCTCAGACCACCTACGACGGCGGAAAAACGTAAAGGGCGTATAGAAAAAATCTCTCAACACAACCGGAGGAAAAACTAAACCTAGAAAAGGAAGAGGGGACCAAAGCAGGGCAACCGTCCTGGGGCCCGCGCCATGAAAGAGCGACCCTAACGATGGTGCCGGACATAAGAAGAGCGCAAGGAGACCCAAAACGGACTAGGGAAAAGAATGGGGGGAGTGCCAGTTTTTCTTCTTGCAAAACCGGGGAATCGGAAAACACTATTTTCTGACGGGGAAAAACAAAATACAAAAGCATACGGGGCCCGAAAAGTAAGAGGCGACACCCGCTAATGGTAGGGGGAAAAAGGATTCGTACCGATCTCAACCACCGTTGCGCCTCCACCGGCGCGGGATGAAAAGACTGATGGTATAAGCGTGGGAGAGACGGGAAAGACAAAACTCACCCAAAAAACGCTAAGCAGGCAAAGACTAGGGCTGGATCCTGGGGGGGCGTACCGGGAGACCGAAAGTCGACAGGGAATCGAAGGGAAGAAAGCCCGCTCTTAACCTGGGGGGGGAGAAATCTGAGAGAAAGGGTCTGAAAAAGGAACCGAGGAAAAAACTCCAGGGGGATCTCCGACCGCCGCTTGAAATCCTTCGATGTGAACAAATGTCGCCCGGCGTGGGGGCCGGACGCCTTTAAAGGGGGAAGAAGAAACTAGACCCTACGCAACCGCCCTACCCTGGTGCGGGGAGAGGGATCAACATCCAATGCCGGTAGAGGTCATAGCTAAAGAAGATCGGACCCCGTATACTCGAGGTTCTGATCTCAAAGTGTGGAAAACCACATGGAAGACTGAAAAAAAAAAAAACTACTGCTGATTCGTCAGCGGGGGGGAAGCACCGGTGAAAATCGGTTCGAGGGGGGGGTTGAAGAAGGAGGGTCCGCACGGAACTGAACCGCAAAACTGGGGGAAACTGAGGAACTGTCCCTCCACTGCAGGGAAAAAAAGCCCAAACCAGTCTTATACAGAAGGAGGAACGTCCCCCAAACCGCCGCTGAGGGACACGGGAAACCTCGTCGTTTCAGAAGCAAGTCTTCTCACCGCCTGCAGCAGCATAACAGAAGGCAGGGAAAGAAAGCTCTGAAAAGGAGAATCCAGTCAACAGCGATGCGAGGGAAACGAACGTTCTCATCTTGAAAGCTCTATGGCCTCAGGAAGGTCGAGAGGAAAACGAAGAGGGGTAGGTCCGGCGACTGGCACGACCAAGTCGGGGAGAAGAGGGGAAAAACCTTTGGTAAGCGGTATGAAGAAGGGGACATCCTCGCCGATGGCCAAAAGAGAAAATCCGGAAAGGAAGGGAAAGACTTACCGAGGGAACGTCATCCGGCAGGACGCCGGATTGTCTAAAAAACCCCCCAAAAACGGCCCAGAAGGGAGGGGATGGTTATAAAGCAAGGGGGAATCGGATTTGTATCATCGCCGAAAGGAAAGTAAGGTCTGGACCACTCTCGCATAGTAATGGCTCATTCCCGCGAGCGAAGAAAAAGGGGGACAGGGAAAGAGGACGGAAGGAAACGTAGGCGCAGCACAGGGCGCTCAAGCTTTGAACAAACATCGAAGTCATCAGGCGAAGCATCTTGCAGGGGGGAGGTCTCAAAAACAAGGGGAAGAGGACGAGCACGGGTCAAAAAGGGGGGGAAATAATCAAGCTGTCATTTCTTTGAGCGAACAGTCGCGTCTTGCAGACGAAGCATCGACATAAAAAAAAAAAAAAGGACAGGGTGTGAAACCTGCGGCCGATAAAAACGGGGCAGTCTGTAGGCCCTGAGCGAGCTTCGTACGGAAAGGTTAAAGGATAAGAAAAGGTTTGGGAACGAATCAACAAAGCCCTACTTCTCAGAGAGAAAAAAAACAATTATTATGAGGAGAGAGGAGATGAGGACGCTGGCCTTCGTAGATCGAACGCAAGCTGCTCACCTTAAGCTACTCTCTCGACTAGTAAAAGGGAATCCTGCTCTTACGATAACTTCCTTCGCGGGGACTGAACGAGGCTGCCTCTCACTCTAAAAAATGGAAGACACCGCTGGCACAAAGAAGGGGGACTAAACCGAACTCCCTATTGATCGGCGAAAAGGGTCTAGGCCAGGGAGGGACTAAGATTCCCAATCGAGGAGGGGGATAAAAAATTCAAGAAAGAGAAGACTGAAGTCGAAAATTTGGACGGGCGACTCAGCTCCTGCTTCGAGTGGATCATCATCCCCTGCTGATCGCGCGATAAAACTTCGGAAGGAGTCTAGTAAGGGAGGAAATCTGCTCTTTCTTAAGGGAAGAGAAGAAGAAAAAAAAACCGGAAAGAAGTGGCGTCAAAAGAAATGGGAAGACAACCCTCCTGCAGAAGCTCTTGGACGCCCGCACCAATGAGTGGGTCCAGGGGTGACGGGAAGATCAAAAAAAAGAGTCAAGTCCTTCGGCAAAAAAAAGTTCAAGAAAGGAGAGTGAGCTTTGCCAAGCCGGCCAGCCGCCCAAAAGAATACAGGCGGAAAGGTTGAAAAGAACGCCAGTCGCGAAAACGCAGGAAAGGAGAAAGAAGACCTGGCGTCTCTCACAAAAAAGGAAAGGAGAGACAATGGGCACTGCACCTGAAGCGGAACAGCGCCCCCATGCGTTCGAGGATAACGTGATTAAACTGACGGAAGGCCAAAGGGGTCCGGACGAAAAAAAAAAAAAAAAGACTAAGGAAAAAAGGGGGGAAAAAAAAAAAAAAAAATGCGATGTCTCCTATGAGGCGGGGGAAAGGAGAATTAGGGAAAAAGGGAACGATTGGGAGGGTCAAAGACTGCGTGCAGGGCAGGCAAACGCAAAAAAGGGGCCAGAAGGTCGGTAAAAAGGAACTCGACACACCCAGAATCTGCTTAAAAAAACGGAGAGAGAAAACCTTTTTCCGCAGGCAGGGAGGAAGAGAAGGAGCAAGACGCCAGGCCCAGGCCCCTTGTTGGGCCACCCCATGAGGACCGAAGGGGCTAGGGAGATCTGATGAACCCGCAGAAAAAAAGTGAGGACAGGGAGAACGGGGGTTATCTTATCTCGGCGAGAGGCCAAAGAACAGTCACCGCCACGTGCGGCCCAAAGGCAAGGTGGGGAAGGTGGTTGAACAGAAACAAAAGGGGCAGATGCCACGAGTTTTGAGTCTGAAAAGAGACGATCAATCTAAGAGAGCCAATTCACCCCGGAGGAAAAAAGCGGGAGCAGCATCGATCAAGGGTGCGAAGAGCACGGAGAACAGGGAAAAAGGATCCCGCCAAGGGGGGGACGCGAAGGAAGAGGGTTGGCGCGGAAGAAAAACCAAGAGCCAGATTATCCACGCAATCGGATGCTGCAGATCCCCCGGAAGGCGGGTATTCAGAAAAGGGTGGGAACAGAACACAAACCATGCTCGCGTGGCTGAAAAAAAGATGAACGGAAAAAAAAAATATTCGAAGGTCCCCCGGGCCCGTCCAGACTCGTGGGAGGCCGCCGACCACAACGCGGGTAGGATCAAATTCAGGGTGGTCGTACTCTGCGGTCGGTTTTTTAGAGAAAGAGAGGTATTGAAAGGAGCAAAAAAGGCGCTCTCAGGACCAACACCAACAGACGACCGGCTTCAGCCGGGTGCAAGGCCAGCGCCGTCTAGCGGAAAAACTGGAGAAAAGAAAGAGGAGGAACTAAAAACGCAAAAGAGGCGGGGAAAAATCTCAAGGGGAGGGGGTCGAAAAGAAAAAGGTTCCTGTCTCTCCAAACTTGGCCTCAGAGGAAAAGAAGCGCAATTGCTCAGAAAAAACATCCCACCCGACGCCGAGGTACCAATTGGAGTGTTTAAGGCGCCCTGGAAGGGAAAAAACTTGGGACGATTGCAGCACTGAAGGAAACAAACGAAAAATCATTTTCTCAGGAGTCCCGTGCCCACAAGCAGCGGAGTGCGACGACCCGCTCAGGTGGGAACCAGGGGACATCCCGACGAGTCAATTGACTGGCCAAAGGAAAGAAGCTTCATACTATGGCGGGAAGAACTCTGCACTAAGTGAGGCCGAACGGGAAAAGCTGAGAGGTAAGATGGGGTCGTGGGGAAGACTTAAAATATAGGGAGAAATAGAGCAGAAACGCGAAGATTACGAACCGGGTTGCGAACGGAGCATCGCAAAGAGAGGAAGCCTCAACAACAGGAATGCCCAATCAAGGGCATTTGCCGATGTAAACCCTTACCAACCCTGCGCCGATGGTCCGGGGGGAAGACAGGAAGTGTCGGGAAAATCCCCAAAAAAAAAAGAAATACAAAAAAAGGAAAAAATGTTTCTCTTAGCGACAGGACATAAATATCCTAAGAAGGGGATCATAGTCATAGAGAATCGACGGAAACAGGTAGGGACGGGGACGTCGCTCATGAAAGAAATGTTCCGAAGGAAGGGTTCAAAAACAGTCGTCCCTTTCGGCGGGGCGCTTATAGAATTCAGACGCGCGGTTCCGCTAAAAAGGGGCGAGAAAAGATGAAAGATTCCGTGGGGGCCAGCCATAAGGACGACAGGGAAAAATGGGGACTCAGGGAATCGCAAAAAATCACTGTAAGGCGTCAACGGCCCTGACAGCAGCAGCTTTGCACTCGTTTGAAGAACAAATGAAAGGCCCAAAACCCCCGTCCTCCTATAAAGTGGAACGAAGGCGCCGGTAGGGGAAGGAAGCCGCTTCTCAAAAACGCGTCACGCTTCCGACACTGGCAGAAGGCATTTCGAACCGTCCTCTAAAACAGAAAAGCGGTAGAAAGGAAACTAGCCGGGGACTAAAAAGAAGGCGGCTCGGGAGGGGAGACAGCAACGGGGCCCATCGCGGTCCCCGAGGGGACTTCTCGCAAAATACCTCGCAGCGTAAACCGTCTAAGGGGGCGAAAAATGGGTGACTAACCTCTCACGAAATGGGCGAGATTAAAAAAGATTCTCCTAAACAGATAACAGTCGCCCGAAGTTTCTTCCCGCAAAAAACCTTGGGGGGATCTGGAGGACAGCTATTGCCGCAAGGGTTTTGGGAGAAGAGAAGGGACAAAACAGAAAGGCGGGAGAAGGAAAGGTTTCTGCAATCTGACCCACGGGGAAGGGGAACGTCCAGTAAGATCAGCCCAAACCAAACGAAGAAAAAAAAGAAGGGAAATCTCTACACACAGAGGGGAATCCACCTCTAGCAGCTGAGGCGCAGGAGGCGTTTCAAAGGCGTCCCGTAAATGTAGAGGGGAGCGTAAACGCACTTGAGGACGACACGTACCGGACGCGGAAGGGGGGGGAGCGGATTCCTGAAAGAGAAAGACGATCAGCAGCAGGCTTCAAAGGGGGGACTCTGAACAGGAAAGCGCGGAGGAGCAACGACCGAGGGGAGCCGGGCATAAAGAAATGGTAGACGGAGGAAGGAGCAGCCGTCCCGAGCGGAAATGGACTGTTCGGGGAGGCTGAGCGAGGGACCTCCAAGGAGAGCTGGGTGTAAAAGCAATCAAGAAAAAAAAAAACTGTCTTCCGGAAAAAAAAAAAGGAAGAGAAAGAAGAGCGTGAACTTGGAAGGGGAGGTGATCGAGTGAAGATCGATGAAGGGTTACAGAGACGCGGAGACGGAGCCCTCGATTCAGATAGGAAACTTGAAAAACCTGGGCCAGGGGAAGGGAAGTGCCCAGGGCCCAGTCCCTATCGGCTGCGCTCCAGCGCTCGGAAGGCGGGAACGGTCCTGACCGGAGCCAAAACTCAAGGTAGTGGGAAGACGGGGCCGCAGTCAAGCTCGGCGGAGGGGACGTGACATCACCGAAAGCGGCCACGAAAGAAAAAGGCATGACAGGGAAAATATGGCGGAGCGGCGACACATCCGGAGAGGTGGGAAAAATAGGTAATACGTAAATCGGGAAAAACAATGCCTTTTTCTCTCTTGAGGGGACTATAAATGGGACAAAAAAAAAGAAAAAGGAGGGGAGGATGGAAGATCGAGACCAAGCACTACCGCTCCAAATGAAACAAGGACCGGCAAAAGGGGGCTTGTACGGACCGCAATTCCATAAAATCAAAACCGGGCCGAAAAGGTCACGGAGAAAGGGTCGTAAGGGGGAAAAAAGGTGGCCAGGAAAGGCGAGCCCGAAAAAAAACAGAATACCGTAAAGAAGGGGGAGTCGAGAATTTCCCTGGGGGGGCGAAAGCCTGACGATATGGCCTTGCTGACAGCGCGAAAAGCTTACCTAACTTAAGGCGTGAACAGCTCTCCTCCCTCAAGGGAAAGGTTCGTAGATACATCGGGGGAAACGAGGGGGGAAACGATGGGTCACTTATTAATCGAAGAAAAAGATACTAAAAAAGGGTGTTGCCGCAAGGTCAGCCGGGGGGGGTACGTTACGGGACATGCTTGGCGAAGGGAAAAGGGTGAAAGGGGCACTCTGAAATACTTAATGGGGCAGGACGCTCATCTACATCTGAAGATACGGAAAGCCATGGAGGACTTACGATGGGACACCCGATCTTCTGAAACCCCCAAGAAAAGGAGACCAAAACGGTTTTGTCCAAGACGCCCAGGGAAAAATCGGGGGGATAAGCAGAAAACGCCCCGCCCCCAGGGAACGGATGGTGTGTCCCCGGCTGCACCCATTGAGGAAAACACCCCTAAGGCCGCACAGAGAGAGGAAAAAAATATCACGCCTCTATCTGGAAAGATTCAGAACTACGTAGAGGGGATACGGAATCTTGATCTGACCAAAGACATCCCGAAGGGAAAGGGGGAAAAAAAAATGCTAATTTGTTGGTTGGGCAAAGAAAAGGATTCACAAACAGAGGGCGGGAGCCGAAGGCCCCGGAGTTTGGCCTAAGAGGGAAAATCGACGATAACCGATCTCAAAACCCGGTGGGATCGGAGAAGGGGCGGGGCCAGTACGAAGCAAGGGGAGAGCTCCTGTCACCACCCAGCGGATTCCCGCACGGACCAAATCGGTTGAAGGACGCACGTACGAAGTTACACAAAAAAACCTAAGAGAAAGGGAGTCTCAAAACGGGAAAAACCTTTCCGGCGCCAAGCGAGTACCACCCTGTTGTCACGAAAAGTACCCACCCTTCTCGGAGGACCGTACGAAAAGGGGGAAGAGGCCCCGAGCAAAGTACCAATTTTTGGGGAAAAGGTCAGGCCGAAAAAAACGTTCTTCACGCCACGCAAAGAAGCAAAGGGGGAAGAACAAAAAATGTCCTGTAACATCGAGCGGTGGAATGGGAGAAAAGGCGGTATGAACCCCTTTAACCGCGCCAAAGGGCCTCTCCAAAATACACGGAGTAAAAAAAAAAAACAAAATTTGAAAAAGGGAAGCGGGGAAGAACGAGCGGAAAAAAA
>Ga0179593_1294177_pt1 | contig 18313 bp, 23 predicted proteins | sample CZODoug2_1_08_16_FD_185931 | JGI IMG/M metagenome (GOLD analysis project Ga0179593, IMG submission 185931) | Vadose zone soil fungal communities from Angelo Coast Range Reserve, California, USA - CZODoug2_1_08_16fungal (PacBio error correction) | ecosystem: Environmental > Terrestrial > Soil >...
GGTTAACTCATTTTTCAACAACCCGGAGGGTTTGAAAAACAGGAAACTGCTTTCCGGCTACTAGCGTAGTGGGTGGATTGACTAGAACTTCGGGGGTGGCTGGCGGTGGGGAACAATATCGGAACTACTGGAGAACAAAAACGAGGTAGTGGTACCCAAATGTAGGACAAAGGATATCCCAGACCTCGGGGGGAAGGCGATGAGGACAACGGCCGACGGCAAAATTGCAAAAAGTGAGCCCCGTCCAGATGCGGGAGGTGGAAAAAGAAACCGTCGCACGAGATCACGGTGGACTGGCCCACCGTAAGTAATATGGCCAAAAGAGGAGTAAAGAATGTGAGGGAAGAACCCACAAAACGGGGGAGGTTAAAAAATCGACTGAAACCAGACCATTTCTAAGGCCTTTCAAGGATTACCGCACAAGTGGGAAGGAAACCGTTCTAATGAAATAGGGATGCGGGGGTTAATACGGTGACGAACGGGGGAGAAACTAGACCAAATGATGAGCAGGAAAGCGGGGGGCGGGCAAAAGAATTGACGGAAAAAAGGACCGAAAAGAGGAAAGGCACACGAAAGAAGGCCATAGTCCTAGTGCAAGGACGGACCACCAGGAGAAAACGAGAACAAGTGGCGCGAGCATCTGAGAGACACTTATGGGGACTGGTACCACAAAACACACAAAGCCCCCACTCAAGCTTGTCAACGACGCCGTATGTCGGGTATTATAGGGGAGTAGCCATTTGGGTCAATACTCGAGTAGCGAATGAATAGTGAGCCATATCAGTCCATCATGCTTGCTAAGGCGTTTCCGCCAACAAGGGCGGGTTGTGGACTTGCACAGAGTGGAAGTGTACCGTGGAGCCCCGCTCAGTACCTCGGCGAGATGATGAAAACACGCTCGTCGATCAGGTGAGGAGCGGGGTCCCAAGGGGACAGCTCTCAACACATTTCAAAGGAAATCCAGACGGCTGCTACAGACGGTCAGAAAAAAACTATATGAAGGGATAGCTATTAAAATAGCAAATATGTACTGTTGAGTAGTTGCATGATTAGCGTGCGCTCCATTGAAACACAGCCAACGAACAAGATCAACTTTATGAATAATTACAAATAAGTGTCAAAGTTGGGCAAACATATCCATTACTAGTTCGCAAAAAGCGGGGCCTTCGAAGCTACTCTGGAAGATGATCGCACAAGATGCAAGGAAGGAAACAATCAACAAAAACCATCAAGGAGAGAGACTAAGCCACTTTCGAAGAGAGGCGAAAGCTAAAGAACGTGACTTAGGGAGAGAAGACTTCAAAGAAATGTGCGAAATTTAGAAACTGAAAATTCCAAAAGCTGAAATCGATGAGAACACCACAAGGGGGTCGCATAACAGACCAAGGGAGGAACACGGTCGGCTAATGCGCGCGATGCGATAGAGTTCTAACTATAGACTTTGTCGTTAGAGAGACAGAAGCTTAAACCTTGTGGAACAGACCAGAACATAAGACTGGCCGCAATAAATATGAGATAGCCAGCCTAGACCTTTGCAGAGAGGCGATGAGAAAAAAAAAGAGTTGCGAGAAGGACTGCAAGCCAGAGCATAAACAGCAGAAAAAAAACTAGGGAAGACTGTAGGGCCTTTGTACAACTCCGAGAAAAGGAGTCAGAGGTTCGCAAGACTTCCGCCGACCCAAACTCCTAAAAGGGGAAAGACGGACGTGTCGCGAGTGGGGTTCCTTCGAAATCAGTTAATAAACGGTACATAGAGACTACCCCATACAAGGGGACGTTAAAGAATCCGCGATTCGAATGGAAAATCCCATTTCCTTGGGAGGAGTTTTGTGAAGCCTGCCATGACTGCGAAGTTTAGTCGGGACCTTTCAGGGCTAGACGAGCTCGCCGGCTTTCTGAAAGAAGGGATTAGAGTATTGATAAGAGACCAACCTCTGACCCACCGCTCCTCTTCTCACTTGTAAAACTCTATCAGCTAACACAGGCAGCGGGGAGTCGTTGGTCTTTTTCTCTAGAACGCGTGAAAAGCCAGTAAGCAAAAAAAGTATCCTCTTAAGGTCAAAAAGAAAGTAATCCTAATAACGTCTCGGTCTCGCAAAAGTACACGTCCCAGTGATGAACTCTTCAACGAGTTGGGGAAAACGTTGGGAACCTAAAGAAAAAAAAAAGGGTCATTAAGGGAGAGAAAATGAAGAGGAGTCCCACCGGGGGAAAAAAATAGTCCTCAGCTCCGAAAACAACGGTCTCAATACAACGGAGCAGACTGCGGAAAGCCCTGCGAACGTGAATAAATTACCAGAGGGCCAAAAAAGGGCCAGGAGCCCATAACTATTCGTTTTAGAAGGAAAAGGCAATCGGCTGAGAATACACGGCAGTTGAGGGGAACTCCAGAACGATAAGAACAGTCCCTAACGAGGTGATGCAGGCCCTAATAGATCTTCCAACACACAAGGCGTCGGGAGAGATCTATAGTGTGGGGGGGCGGTTTTTTTTGGGTTTTTTTTTTGTTGTTTGGGCATTAGACAATCCAGTCATTAAAGATGTCTCGCGGACAAACACAGGAGACCGTAAAAAAAACTAAGGAAATCAATTAATTGTAGGGGTTCGCCATAAAACAGATGACCCTGACGATCGGTGCAACAGTCCAAAACATTCTTAGAGAATTACAATTTGGCCGTTGGTGGAAAGCGGGGAAGTCAAATAAAGAAGAAAGGAAAGGCAAACAGCTCATTACAAGATAGAATGTTAAAGGCCTAAGGGGGGGTCGGTTGAGGAGAGCTGGGGGACTACCCTACTAGAATTAGTGTCTTTAGGTAAAAGGTGCCCAAGACGGTGGTCCCTAAAACATATAGCGGTAAAGTAAAGCGAGAACGCGAAGAAGGGAAGCGAAAAATTATAGGACTAGAGTGTACCGGATTCTGTAGATTAGCCCTGGCGAAGAAGGGGGGTAAAAAAAAATGCGTAGCACTGAAACGAACCACTCCTACTACCGCCTGTGTTAGAAAGGCTCCACCTTGTCAAGAAAGGGACGGAACCCGCAGCAGCGTCCATCCGTGGGGTTGGAGATTCAAAAGCAATCACAACGCAGGGCTAAAAGAAACAACGGCGCCTCGTACTAGCCCAGCGACACGGGGCCAAAAATCAACGACAAGCAGGCTAGCCGACGGCAAAGATTCAGCTGGAAGATAGAAGCCAAACGCGGGCGCGGCGTGCAAAAACGAACGCGGCTCCCGAGAGTCTGCAAAAAGCAGCAAAAGGAGAAGGCAGGTAAGATCGTCCCATATGACGTAGACGCTTCCTGCCGGAAACCAAAAACACACTACGCGACAAGGCTCTTGACCGTGGAAGTGGGGGAGGAGAAGACGTGACGCCTACCTCTACTAAAGAGTGCAAAGGAGAATGTGCAAAGAAAAAAAAGAGAATCGTTACTCGAGAGGTGGAACGACTCAAAAAACGTAAAAAAATACGGCGGGCGCAAGCGTGTTTGGCGTCCAGCTGCAACATCACATTCTATGGCTGGGAAAGGGGAAGGGGTGATTGGAGGGGGGGCCTGAGGTGCTGAAGTGCAAAACTTTAGTTGCAGCAAAGAACCCGGAGTACACTCAACATCATAAGAAGAACGCAGAAAAGAAAATCGTGGTAGCTATTTGGGTGTGCGGCGAATAAAACAGGCTTGTGGGGGGCATCGCCTACGACGGATGAATTTCGCTTGAGGGGAACATACGGAACGTTCGTCCGTACACGGGCGGGTGTCTGAGAAAACGAGGGTGAAAGGGTATGTAAGGGGAGAAGGGCCAATCTCAGCACGGGCGTCTCGAAAAACGGGGATGCTAGGGGGGAAAGATGAGGGGGGAGTTCTGGGTCATCGTCTCACGCGCGAGAAAAAAACGGGCCCTGCGGGGGGCGGGCCCCGGCATGGTCAAAAAATAGTGTCCAGAGTTTGACAGAGTGGGATTCTTCAGCAAAACGGATCTGGGGGTCGGGAAAATGAGTTACTGGGATAGGACGTACAGGCCCTCACGAAAAAGTAAATACGGGCTGGTGGTTCTTACAGGAGTATAGTGGGGATCCTAAGCGTTGATAAAAAAAGTTGGGAGGCGAGTATAGTGTGGGTGCCATTGAAAAGTGCGAAGTGAGACCAAAGGGGGCTCCAGCAGGCAAGGTGAGAAAGAGTGGGGCGATAACCGCATGCCACATGAGGGGGCAAGACAAGGGGCAATACGTACCTTCGAAGAAAGTGGACCAGTAATCAAGCAAAAAAGCTGTCAGGGCCCCGGCCTATAAGAGCGTTGGGGGGGTGCTTTAAATGTGCGTCCGCCCTATCATACACGGTACAGATGGGGCTTCTAAATGCTCATGAGACCCACCTGGGGGTTCCCCTGTGTCTACTTGCGAAAGTCCACACCGGGTGAGAAGGGTCTTCTCAAGTGCCCTTGTTGGGGCACCTATTTCATGAAGCAAGCCTAAGAAAACTGCGAAAAGGGAGCTATGACTCCTGGGAAGCAGGAAAGGTACGGGTCTCTCACAGATGTGGAAGGAATCGGGTACGGACCGGTACCATGGGAAGTTGAGGACCTTAAAAACCGGAGAGGCCGGGCAGAACAAGGAAATCCATATTTCCAAAAAAACAATGAGGAGAAACATTTGAAGGCCAGTACTTTCCCCCCCTCTGGTTCGTGGCAAGGCAGGAGGTGGCATCGTCGCGGCTCCAAAATTAAATTCGGTGTAAGTGTAGGGAAAAAGTAAGTGTATTGTTCGTATGGACCACAACAGCGTCCGCCGTGTAATCGGGGGGAAAAAGGGTGGGCCAAGTTCCCTTAATGTTAGACCGTTGGGAGTCGACAAGAACTACCGGGGGCTCAAGTGGTGAGGTGGTGTGTGAAGCCACAGAGCGGATTATTGGGATATGTTTCAGAGATGCGGGATGAACAAAACGAAAAAGAGATCAAAAACTGGGGAAGGGACCCGTCGTTTGTACTAATGGTGAATAACGCGGTTTCGAAGGCTGTCATAAACTCCAAAAACACAAGAAGAGGTGTCAGGGGGGAGAAACAGGAAGGAGGAACTGGGCAAGGGGGGTAGCAGTGGATTAACATTACCCCAAAACCGCGGGTGGGGGGAACAATGCGGGGACAAAAAAAAAAAAAAAAAAAAAAACCACGGAGTGATGGGGGAGGGGAAAAAAGATAGGTGAAACGATGTCAAAAACCCTTAGGGGTGTAGTTCCAAAGTCCACCGCTTCAGCAACAGACGATCGAAAAAAAGACTTTTTTAGGGAGGCCGCAGCACATAAAGTCGAAAAAAAACGGGGAGAAAAATGGACAGAGAATCCAATACCCATGGAAGACTGTTACGAGGCAAAAAACGTTAAGCAAGGCAGCTCTAGGAAACCCAAGTGTAGCAAGTCCAATCTAGGAGGTGGTACTGAAGGAAAAAAACGGCGCACAGCGACGTGATGAGGGGGGAAGCTAACCGGGATAGGGGGGGTCAAAAAACACCTCTTTAACCAAACATGTTCCCGCGGCGTGTGGAAAAGGAAGCGAAAAATGTCAAGCCCCTGGGGGGTCCTCCTTCAACCTAGAGCCAGTGAATTCCTGGGCAGTTCGAAGGTCCGCCACAGCTTGTGTAAAAAAATCCAACCAGTCGCCTTGGAAATAGGGGGAATGAGGGGACGGCCCGGTGTCCTACATGTTGGCCGAATAACGATATGAAAAAAACTGGTAACCTGCCGTTAGAAGAATCATAACAGCCTTGCCAAGACTTATCTCCAAACGAAGAAATTACCGTCGAAGGGACTAAATCGCAATTCGCCGTGGGCCGACCGTATGTCAACAAGTGGAAAAGAAAAAAAACGTTCGGAAAATCTCCTGAGGCCAGTACCCGAAATCGATAAGAGGACAGAATGCCATCTGAGTTATAAAGTTGGAGGAGGGCACAAATGGGGGAAAAAACAGAGGCAGATTCAAGGCCAATAATCATCGGCTTGGAAAGAAAAGGGGATAAAGTGAAGGTGACCCAGTAGGAACCAAGAAACGCACGCGATGAGCTAAACGTGCGCCGGAAAACTTGTCATTAAGGAAGGGGCAAGGGGACGAAAAAAATTTACAATTGCCCAAAAAGACATCCCATCGCGGCAACACACTGGGGCGAGAAAAAATCCTGTATCGGAGCTAAGGTACAAACATTACTTCGTGAGGGCAAAAAGGACGAAGCCAGAACGATAGAGACAATACAAAAGACCGGCAGTGAATGAATTCCCCAATGAAACGGAAGGTGAAACTTTCCCTCCCTTCTGCCAAAGCAAGGCCGCCATCGAAGAAAAAAAAGTAGAACCAGGAGAGCAGGTTCCCCCCACGGACGAAGATTCTGATAAAACGACGCACTTAGATGACGGTTATGAATGCCTCCTCACGGAAGGAGCAGTGGACTGCAGAAAAGAACCTTCAAGTAAAATGTGCATAACGTGATGAAAAAAGTCATCAAGGACGGAGGCGGATCACCACCTTGGGGGGACGAAAAACACTCCAAAAGAGGATCCCCGAGAGAAAACGCGCTATATTTCAGACGAGGGCTCAGGTCGCCTTTTTAATGTGGTATGCAAAAGTATCGGGTAAAAAGCAAGCACAGAAGGAACACGTAAAAGAAATTGGCGGCGGGTCGGGCAAACATCTCCGTGTAGTCTTGGGAAAATCCGTCAAAAAAAATGAAGGGGCCACCTACCTTCACAGCAAAAGGAGCATACAGCCGAGCACGCAGTAGAGGGACGTTTCAGGGAAAAGAAACCAAAAACGGGATGTCTTCTCGCAGCTGGCATTAAAAAAGAGCCTACACGGGAGCAAAGTGGTCTGCGTAATTTGTGTGAGAAACGGGAAGCCTTCAAGGCGGGAAAAGAGACGACGACCCGATGCCATTATGAGGTTTTGCGGAGGTCGGGATCCTATGTACCCGATGGCAGAAGAACACTGTGGATTAAACACCAGATGAGGCACAAAGGGGGGATGGAGGAAGATCCTGGATAAAAGCAAATTTTCGGTGGGAACTAACTTCGTAGGGTGCGATGACTATCGAGACAGGGGGGGACGGGTCGTCGGAGGAAATGGAGGAGATGGGGTGCAGGAAAGAAAAAAAAGAAACCAGAGCTAAGCTGCTGGATGATGTGAGAGGCGCGAAGACATTGTAACAATTCTGGTGTGTAGTCAAAGGGGTGGCGGGACGTTGGGGTAGTCAAGATCCCTACCACCAAGGGTTTACTCAGGGACGAATGAAGGGACACTCATCTAGAACAGTCAGAGGGAAGGAGAACGTTATCGCCGGTTGTACCGGAGAGATCTATCAAATATCCTAAGTTACCAAGTACATATTTAGTTCTCGGAAAAAGGGAAAACTTTGGGGGAAAAACCTACTAGGGAATGGCATAGGGAGAAGAAAAAACAACAGTGACCCGCTTAGCTCGAGCAACGGTCCACAAGACTAAAGAAGGATAAGGAGCTGGCGTAAGCAAAGGGAGTGTGGTCAGGGAAATTAGTGTAGTCCAACAAAAGGGACCTGGGGGGGAACAACATTATCAATAAAAGACGGGGGAAGGAAATTCAGACGATAAGAGATTGCAGTGTGCTTTCTAACAAGGCAAGTAATGGGATGGGGGGGGGGGGAGAACCGAAAAGGGGTTAAGTCGACACAAGTGAATAATCGGAATGGAGGAAGAACCAGACACATATAGAGAGCTCTCACAACAACTACAAAACGAGGAAGAGATAAAGTTTTGGGGGCCTTCATAAGAACAGTGGGGACGATTTAGGAAAGAAAAGGAAAAGGGAAAAGCCACGAGGAATAGGACTACGGGACAGCCGGGGAGAATGATATCGTGGGAAAATTCAAACGCAGGAGTTATTGATCTGAAGTTAGGGGCAAAAAGGAATTAAGACGGTCCTGCAAAGATTAAACAGAAATTGACGCGGGGGGAGAAGCCTGTGTCCCGGATGCCGAGAGGAAAAGGGGGGAGGTTGACGTAGGTCTTTCGGGGGATCCCTACTTCAAAATTCTTGTCTTTAGTTAGTGGTTACCTCCCCGTTGAGTAAATAATTGAAGAAGATGTAACGAGGACTTGATAAAAAAAAAGATGCTAAAGCGCTAACGTATAGTAAAATGGACTGGTACCGATTATGTCAGGGGGAGGAGTTCAAAGGCGGAACTTGGGGTTGAGTACGAGGAGAAATAACATCAAAAACCACGACCTAAAGAAGCAAGGGGGGGATAAAAAACTTCAGACCGTGGACAAGAAAGCCCTCACAGGTCTCGGTCGACGGGGGACCGAGGGACGAAAAAAAATATAACTCATTAAAGGTAAACGACAAAGCAAAACGATCAAATGAGAATGTCACCTCAACTGACCAGCCAAAAGAAGTAAGCAAAATCGGCAGATGCGGGGAGCCTCATCTGGATCTACCAACCCTCATGTGCCCCTCGGGCGCATACGCGCGAAAAAAAAACAGCCACACACGGGATGGGAGAGGGAATAAGGGGGGACCGCGATTCGAAACTCTCACCACCATACGCAAAAAGCTACTTTAAAAAAAAGGGTAGGAGTGGGGTCGCAGAAGCTAGCGAGAAAGGAGACGAGAAATGAGAGGGAGAAGATTTTTTTGAAAACACCGAGCACTCTCGTCGCTCGCGGTGTCATGCACGGAAACCGGCTTCTTCTCACTCGTGGTGGTTTATGCAGCGCCCGAGGGACAAGGGGAGGCGAGCCGGGGTTCAATGGTATGTGCTTGTGCCGGAGTGACTGCGGTGGTACCGAGTTTAAATGGTGTATCTGAAACCTACCGGAGTGTGCGACGCGGAAAACGAAAAAAATAAGTCGCGGGGGCTCAAACCGGGAGTGTGCTCGCCAAGCCCACGCTGTGGGGGTTACATGCCGTCCGGAAAAAAGGTAAGGAAATAAATTTCAAAATAGAAAGTTGTTCTGGGGGAAAAGGGATGCAGTCAAGGGGAATTCTAGGATAAATCCTGCGCAAGAAGTGGCGGGGCGTCTAGCGAGCAGCAGTGACTGGAAAAAAGAGGTGCTATCTGGGCAAGAGTTCAGGAGGGAGAATGCGAGAAGACGGCCCGCTTTGCGGTTCGGAAGCCGGCATGTCTCTAGTGGCCATGAATGGGAAGGCGTGGGGAGGAGTACCCCGCGGGGGCGGAGTCTGTTGTGAGAAAGAGGGCGTTTCCTGGGGTGAAAAAAAAGGACTCTGCCAAACGACGGAAAAGGCTGGTGTACGCACGGGACGGAAGAGGGAGATACGTAAAAACGGGGAAAAATTGGCGAATTGAGGGGAATGGTCCCTGGGTACAATGTGGCGATAAATCTTCCCTGAACTCCCCGTCCTGGAGCGACGGACTGCGAGGAAGAAAGAAGAAACTGGACTGTTCCCACACGGGGCTCCACGGGAAAGGCAAACAGCACACGGCAGTCACCAAAAGATGCTGCAGTCACTCAAAGACACTCTGCAGACAGCGGGTCGTTTTTGTTCTGGACTGGGCGGCGAAATATCGAAGGACAGAAGGGGACGGGAAGACTAATCGGGAACGTGACACGTGCCTCCGAGAAACGAACAAGGAAAAATTGTTGAGAGGGTGAGGGTCAGGGACAGTTGGGACCGTTATTCAGGAGCAGCTAAGGTCCGAAAGAAGGAGAGTCAGTGCACCGAAGGAAGCAGGGACCCTTTTACAGGATCGAAAAAATAGACTGTGGAAAGGAAAAACCGTTGTAACGGCCCTGGTACACCGGGGGGAGAGGGTCAATTGTAGCAGTGGAGACGGGTACGTAACGAATCCCTATTCCAGGGAAAAAAGGACTAGGGGATGAGAGTGTGGGGACGAACAAAAGCTGTGGCGGAATGAAACACACTCCTGCCCACTGCACCACGAGTGTTGGAAGTCCCGTAAGGGGGCAGGAGGGAGTCCTAAAAAAACCCGAAGATCTCGATGTGGAATAGTGCCAAGGAAGGGGGTCGGGGTGTGGGGAACAAAACCGGGGCGGAAAACGAACGGAACAGGGGTGAAGTGTTCAGCAAGAAGGGATGGATCGGTTGGAGAACAGGGTGGGACAGATGACGGTGAGACCGTGGAAAAACTAATGGCAACTCGTGGGGGGGGGGACATCTTTGGGAAAAAAGGGAGGAAAACTACTTCGAAAAAAGGAGAGATGGGCACACCCCCTACCAAACGACAAAGATCTGGGCAGACACAGAAAGAGCGATGTGGCATAAGCCCAGTGCTTTCGGAATTAATCCAAAAACGTGGTTGGAAATAGGCAACAAGAAAAGTCAAAAACACAACGGGAGGAGAAGGTAAAAGCAAGGATGGGTTAAACGATGCTTCAACAAACCCTTGGTTGTAATTGTAAACGCAAGAGTTAAAAATCTCGACAAAAAGGAAGTCTGCTATTGGGCGCGGGGGGACGGGGGAAAACAAACGAAACCGCGAGTCGATCAAACTGTCGTAAAAGGGAAAAAAACGTGGAAGGACAGGAAAAAGGATTCAGAAGGCCAAATCTGCACCGTTAGCAAAAAACGGAATACGTATTTAACGAAACCTGCGCAACCCGTGTCGTGGATCAATCCATGAAAAAAGCACCGCCATAATGGGGAATGAGTTCAAAAAAAGAGGACAAAAGGAGTGGGATGACTACCGCCAGAAAAGGGTTTTCCGACTGCAACCTACAAACCAGTCCTTCTGCATTCGAGCCTGCACATCTTTGGGGTGGGAAAACGTCTCATCACCAGTGAGATGGGGAATGGGAGTGTTCCCAGGGGACAAAACTGTAAGACACGACGCAACGGGGTAAAGGGGCGTTACAAAAAAGGGTCTGGCCACCATAGTAATCCATTCCCCCTCAATGCCATTACGGGCAAAAAATGCGCAGGACGGCCGTAGCTTCCGGAAGGAATCCCGTACCACAAGTTAAAAAGAAGAGATAAGAAAGTTGAGGGCCTGTGAAAGTGAAGGGCAAAGTCACGGAACAAATAGATAGCGAACACCTGCGCTAGGGGCCGGGATGGAAGAAACAAGGTAAGCAAAACGCGAGCGCTATGCAGAACGGGTTCCTCATTGGCTTCAAGGGGGGGCACAGGGGCTGCGGAAAGTTTTCAAGAAAAACAGTTTGGAGAAACGACCAGGGCAAAGAGCAGGGAAGATAAAAAACTTAAAAGAAATTGCCGGTGTAGGAGCGGGGAAAAAACGCACATGACGCATAAAATAAATCGGCTGCTGCTCCCCGAGGGGGAGAGCCAAGTGCAGGAGCTCCGATTAACACCAAAACGATTACGAGGGGTATATGACTCAGGAAGAAGAATATCCACGAAAAAGAGAAAGCGGGCTGAAGAAGGACACCAAAGAGAATGGGCCAAGAGGCTGGAACGGGCGCGAAGCAAGAGAAGGCGCGCTCTTGAAAATAAAGCGGGAAATAAAAAAAAAGACCACCCAGAACCCGAACGGAGAGATAGACGACGGCAACTTAAGGCTATTTCTCCAGCACAGACGGTGGACTCGAAAATCGAAACGACGGAAAGAAGTGAGGGAGGTGACATGCTAAAGGACATAAAACCAGCCGAGGAGAGGGATCCAACAAAAAAAAAGTTTGTTCTGAAACATCAAACGACCATCGAGCAAAGCTATCAGGAACGGCAGTGGCTCTCTCTTGGCTGACCACCTCTCCCCTGGCGAGACAAAGAAACCGCAACCAGCAAAAAAAAGGCACCATCCAACCGTCCTCAAACTACCATTGATGCTCGCAAAAACCATAAAAGAAGAAGAAAAAATGAAAAAACGCGAAATTCGGGGATAAAAAAAACGATGAAAGCCGCCGACCTTCACGCAAGGGCAAAAGGTCTGAGCACTCGAGAGCGTGGATATCAGATCGAAGTAGCTCCAGCTCAGGAGAGGCGGCAGGAGAAAGAGGAGGACGGACACACGAAAACGGGAACGAATTTGACGAATGTGTTTTGACGAGCAAAGAGGAAGCCTGGAATCTCGGTCAAGGGGTGACCACCCTTCCAAGGCAAGCGTTTGCGGGCTGGCAATCCCGAAAACGATGGTGCACGTAGACGAGGGCGTAGACCAGATGAAGCGCTTCATTAGGCCGATTAGGGTGAATAAAATTTTCGGGGGTAACAATCAATTGGCGGACTGGGAGCCAGGGAAACGAGAAGGGGACGTGGCGGGAGTTAAAGGAGATTGATTGCGAATAAACAATCGGAGGAAAACCAGGGAAACTAGCTGTGATAATCGTAAGGCTCGGAAGAGACCAACACAGAAGAGTGAGTCACCGGCGGTTCTTGACTTTAAACCCAGAGAAAACAGGGTAAAAATAGTCGACACGAGGGCCACGCGAACAGTAAATAAAAACCACCTTGAACAAGATGGAGCGTTCCGCCGAGAATAAACCAGACATATTATATCGGCCAATGGATTGGGAAAGGGGGCAACTAACTAAAGAACTAAAAAGGGTAGCCAATAATCACGTAAAAAACCCCTCTGAAGAGAAACCAGGGACAAAAAATACTCCCGGGAGAAGGGCGATCCATTTACGCGGGTGGAGTCAGTGAAGTAAAAAGCGCAAAAGAAGAAGGGGGCGTACGAGCCCTAACAAGGATGGAATGTTCAACTGATACATAGGCATCGGAGTCGGAAACCACAGCAGTAATGGGATTGAAAATAGTTGCTATGGCCCGAGGTGTGAGATTAACTCCTACCATAGGACTTGCACGGGAGGCAGGCCCAGAAAAGGAAAGAACCAAAAACAGGGGGAAAAGAGTTATAGGATATCTTTATGGGGACGGCCAAAAAATACATGTAAGAGACAGGGAAGGAGTGACACGGAGAATAAAAATATCAATCAAATGAAAAAAGCCTCCTACCCTGGAGCGGTACAAAGAAAAAAGGTCGTCTGGATCAAGAACCAGGAAGTTGTGGCCGCTTTTTGAAAAGGATGGGAACCGGCAAGTGGTGGCTTACGCAGAATCATGATCTAACTAGAGGCCTTTTGTCCCGAGGCCGGAATAAGAAGTGGGGTGGAGGGGGGGGAAGGGATGTCTTCGGATCCCTAATGAATCAAACGGGGGAATTTTTGGGGGCCCAAATTGGAACCAAGACATTTGGAGACCGACAAGATTGAAGGTCTACGGCTGGAACATCCGTAGACTAACGTTAGAAGGAAAACCGAAATCACATTATGTTCGAAACTTTCTGGCCCAAACGGTGGGGTCGACTGGCGAGAAAGACGAACCAGAACTCACGCCGGGGCTCTTGTTAGCATGGCAGAAATGTTACGAAATCCAGGCAGAAAAAAACGGGGTTCTAAGGGTGTGGGGGAAGGAAGATAAAATTGGCTACGACCCCCTCCCCGGAAGAATCGTTCGATCAAAATGCGAAAAAGGGAAAATCACAATACAAGAAGGCCTCGAGAAAGTCCTTAAATCGGGATCCGCCAGGAAGCGGTACTCGGCCTGCAGCGCGGATGAGCCAGCCGGAAAAAGCAGGGGCGGAGTGAGAAGATACCGCGAGAAAGTCTTAACCGGCCTCGCCACCACATTACGCGGCACTGCTAAGACTTTTCAGGGGAAGGGGGGCTTCGAATGCGCGGCAAGCTCAAGAAGCACTGACTGGCGAGGCAAAAAAGGGTGAAAACAAATAACCTCTTTGCTCGCCGTTTTCTCGGCTCCGGGGTCAGGGAGGATAAAAGTTTTTGGTTGAGGAAGGCCCGGAGAGGCGTAGGCGGAGAAACAGTACTTTAAAGCGGGGAGGCGGTGAGGCGGTGCATAGCGGTGAACTGGGGGCTGGAGGCAACTAAACAGGTGACTCTGCCAAAAGCTGATCGCCATAGCGCGCCGCTAGCACGTTGGAGAAACTCTGTGGGGGGGATGTGGATGCACAGTTGTCCGCACCAGCAAGAAACGGGGGTTGTGAGGCATCGGCACGGGGGGGGTAAGATTGCTGATGAGGAGCAAGAGGGTAGAATCGGAAATTCTTCACGGAGGGGAGGAAGCCGATCCAAAGGGCCGGAGAGGAAAATCCGGACAGATCCACTGCAGACGTCTATCATCCGGAGGCGTGAGAGGGGGAAGCTTAGCGGTGCTATACGGGAGGGTTTCAGATCGAACGCGTCAGAGAGAGAAGGCCGGCGGATTGTGGGAGCACTGGGTTCAGGGGGGGGACAGGGAAGGAAGTGGGGTTGGAAGGTCAGGCAGCCCAGGTTTGGGGGGGTTCTGGGAATGTGGAGGCTGGCGCTGAATAAGCGTGCAAAGCAAGAAGACGAGGGAGTGGGTATCAGGAAAATACGGTGGAAGTGGACGAACGCTGGGAGAAGCATTTTTTTTATGGCATGTAATTGCCTTGAGCGGCCCTGGAAAAGACTCGCAAGGGGGAGGGTGGGGGCGCCAGAGAGCAATCAGGAAGAACTGGGATTGTGGGTACTCCACTGGAAACTGGGATAAGATAAAAGGGTCATTGCCAGCCATTCGGTATTGGGTTCAATGGAACAACTGCTGCGGAGAATAATACGGGGTGGGGGTCAGGGTACATGGCATTCTAACACTAGTGTTGACGACATAGCGCGCTGGAAAGCTAAGAGAGGAGGGTACCGTTAAGAACGGATAGTGGGGAGGAAGTGTTTTTTGGAGGGCGGGAAAGTTTTCCCGGGATTGCCGGACAAGAGGTAAAGAAAAAGGATAAACAAGACCTCGTAGGACAAAAGAGGAAAGCAGGGGGATCAAACTGGCGATCAAAGTCAAGGGGGGGCAAGTACCTACGGGTGTTACGTGAGCCTGGTGACAAAATCCGTTGGTGTTGGCTTAAGAAGGTCGTAGGACTGGGCCCAAAGAAGAAAGTTTGAAACAAGGAGACCTGGTAAATGAAAACCCTGGGCAGAGTAAGATCGCAAGGAACAAGGGTCATCGCGATCAAAAAATCCGGGAAGAGATGGAGTACCTCCACAAAGCGAATCGTATGTTTCATAGTGCCCATATATGAAGCAAGGGAAAAAAGCAAGACCAGAAGAAGGGGGAGGAACGGTTGAGCTTAAAAAAGGAAACATCGTGAAATAAGAGGGGGAGAAAGGTGTTGAAGAAAAATCTGCAGGCAGGTACCTGTGCCCTGAGTAACAATGGGGTTATGACGGTGAAAGACAGTGTGGTGGAAAGTGAACGGCGTTCGGGAGGAGAGGTCAACTCCCGAGATACTCAAACAGAAGACTGTCTTCCAGCAACGGATGGTGTAGGAAGAAGAGGAGGGGAAAAGACAACAATAAAACGTTGGAAACTCGTTTCAACAACAAGATAGCGAGAAACAACACAACGGAGGAGGAGGGAAATAGATGGTTGAAACGGGGGTCAACCCCTGTTGTAATAAACAGGTACGGTGCACATATCTCTTTCCCCGCCATGAGGGGTTTTGTCGGGGCAGGGACCAGATGAGACTAAACGGAGGAGTACGCAGGACAAAGAGGGTGACCACAACAGAGGGAGGGCCAAGGTCTGCAAATGCCGCAGCTCTGCAACCATAACAAAAGGGCCAAAAGAGGAATGTGAAAGCGGACACTAACCGGCACACCGGAGGGGGGATCCATGGGTGACCCGGAAATCGAAATGGCAGAATTGCCAGAACCTTAGATAAACTGGAGGTGTTGAGGGACTGGAAATCAGGGACCAGATTTGGGGTCAGGAAGTGCCGGGGGGGCAAGAAAAAAAATGACTGAAGAAGGATTCGCGAAACTTTTTGGAGGAAGAACCCAGTTTCTCCTGGGTAAGGAGAGGTCGTGCGGCCCAAAAAATTGGGGGAAAATAAAAGAAAGGAGGAGGGGTAATATAAATACTAGGTAGGGGGGATACCGTGTAAGGAGGAACCTTCGGGAAAGAAGCTCCAGGAATTAAGGCGTATCTTGCACGGAGAAAGGACCACAGGGACAAAGACCACCGCGAACAGAAAGGGGGGGGAAAGGCAACTACCCCCTCGGGAAGCTTCCCGAAGAGAGAGGGGGTAAGGGAGAATGATAGGCGGCGAGACCTGAAAAGAAACCGAGCGCTATCAGAACGGATAATAAAGTGATTGCTGCCAGGGGAGAATTTGTCACCAAAAAAAGTTTAACCCACACCCACCACAGAGGGAGGAGCTATTCAAAAAAATTAGAAAAAATTTCCGGACGTCAAAGAAAACGCAAGGGAAAACTGTTGGCCAGAAAATAAATCGGAGGAGGGGAGTTGGTACCACGATATCCGTGACTTGGGGCACGAGTAACAAGCAAGGAGAAAAAGGAGTGAGGGATAGGAGACAAGCCATTGAACAAAGAAAAACGAACAAAAAAAACAAGAATAGAAACACAAATTCAACAGGGGGAAAAAGGAGCCGAAGAGGCTCGGGATTCTTAAGACGCTGGAAATGAAAAACTACGAACTAAGAGAGGAAAGCAAGAGAAACGCTCCCAAGATAGCACTAAAGATATGCAGATCGGCAGCACAGACCGTACTCGTGCTCATAAAAGGACAAGAAAGTTGGAAAGGAACATGGAATGGAAAAGGAGGGAGAGTCAGGCGCGCGGAAGGCGATTACAACCATCGGGGGATGCGCAGCAACGACAAAGATACAAAGCGCTAAGCGCGGAGGGCTCAGTTTCACGAGCTCCGGATGGAGAAATATTAAATGCTGAAACAGAACACGAAGCCGAAACCCGCAGGGGATAAGCCAGGGCTGTATTCGAACAAAACAAAAAAAGAAGAGAAACGGGGATAGAGGTGCAGAGGAAAAAAAAAAAAAGCGCCGCAAAGACAAGCAGAACATTAACAGACTACACTCAAGAATAGCGCCAAAAGAAACAGATAAACGCTCCCAGATCTTCATCTGAAGCGCAAGCTCTACTTAGACGACAACATACAGCCTAAAACGGAAGTTTCAAAAACGTGGTGGTGCGAGAAGGGAAAGCGTCATCTCTGTCAATATGGAACTCCCAGCCAGGGAGGGGGTTGAGATTGGAGAACGATGCGACCCGATGGGCACGCCGACAAGGCGTAGAAGAAGAAGGAGCTGCCGGGGTTAATGCGACTGCTTTCGGAATAGGATGGGGGAACTACTTGGCGCATGGGGAGCAGCCTTGACGTGAGTAAAATTGAGGAATTTGGAGGAGGAAACACCAACCAAAGAAAGAACCAAACTCTTCTGGGTCTTTTGGTGAGCACCGCCGCGAGAAGGCATGAAACAGAGGCGTGGAGTATTTGGGTCACAGGAATGGGGGTTATACCAGAGACACAAAGTGCACAGGGAAAATTCACCTCGGAAACGTCAAAGGGTCAGTAGGGACGCGTCGCCTACCCGCTCGAAGGTTGAAAACCGAGAAGGCAAATTGAAAGACAAGGGGAGATCGTCTGCCAAAGAGGACACATGGTGCGGTCAAATAAAAAAGACACAGAAGCAGATGGTCAAGAAGAAAGCAACAAAAAAACTCCGAGCTCATTCATGAAACCCGGACACAAGTCATAAGCCTTTAAGAGATGAAGCAAGGAAATTTGCAACGGTTACCGTTAAATCGCAAGGCAAACCAAACTTCACTGCGGCGCGGGGGGAACATACACAACGATGCGTGGTTGAAGTTAGAACGAGAGAAAGGGACAACGAGGGCGAAACTAGGGGATTGTACGTAGAGGCAGCCGTTTTAATCAAAATAGAAAACTGACTTTCTTTTTTCAGCGCAAGGTAAAGAAAGGAGAAAGATCACAGACAAGGGGAAAAGGAGATATGTACTGCCTCCAAAAAAAAGACAGACTAGTTATCGCTTCACCCGGAGGGAAGTATCAAGAGGAAGAAAAAGGAAGGAAGGGTTCGCAAAAGGATGCCTGCTAGAGAAAAAGAAGCATTGACTTGGCTGCGTTGGAACACTGTATTGTTACATGTTCAAAATAGGAAAGACAATGGCTTCGCCGCGAAGGAACTGGCAGGAAATCGCCCCGTGGTCCTTGGGGGGATGGCCGAAAAGAGGGTGTCGGTTGATGAGGAGGGGTCGAAAACCATTCTTGGGAGGTTAGGTGACCACGACAAACAACAAACAGTGAGAAATCAATGGGTGAATCTGAAACAGGCGCATCGAACGGAACGAACTACGAGACACGTAATCTCTCAACAGGTACTCTGACTTGACCGCCGTACAACAGAGTAAGTTCGAAAGACGTGCAATGGCTTAAAAGTGTAATGCAGGACACGAAAAGCACAAAGTACTCACGCCACTCCTGGTTCGCAAGCAAATACACGCCTGTCGCATCCCAGACAGACAGAGCATCTGCTTCTC
>Ga0179593_1499710_pt1 | contig 18313 bp, 22 predicted proteins | sample CZODoug2_1_08_16_FD_185931 | JGI IMG/M metagenome (GOLD analysis project Ga0179593, IMG submission 185931) | Vadose zone soil fungal communities from Angelo Coast Range Reserve, California, USA - CZODoug2_1_08_16fungal (PacBio error correction) | ecosystem: Environmental > Terrestrial > Soil >...
GGCAATGGAGACATGTCGTCCATAGTACATATTGCAAGAGAAGCAGTCATTACGCGGGCTCTTGAACCAGCTGATGCTCGTCACCTTGAAGCCGGACATGGAGCGAATCTAGAGTTTATCTCGGGCATGAGACTGAATGGGAGTAGAAACCTCGAGAAGCAAGAACAGCAAATGCGTGTCAGGAAGATTCCGTCCAGAGAGCCGCAGGCGGATTTCGCATTAGCTGGTGAGCGAAAGGTGTGGTTCGGATGCCGGTATAATTCTACCAGATGACCTCATTGCATGTGATCCGAGTTGGATTGGAGGCCCTTCCCCACCTAGCTCTGAGGGAAAAGTCTCGATGCTTCCTTGCATAAACGGGGGGGCTGGTATGTTTACGAGGTACTCCGGCGACCCCGAAAAAAGGGCTCCTGCAAGGACAAACAAACGTTCGGGTCAAAGGGAGGGAAAACGGAAAGGTCGGACCATCGCGAACCGACAGAGGGGGACCGTCCATTGAACTCGGGGCGAACGGGAAAAGCGGTGAAGAAGGACCCAGTTCCGGCGTCAAGCCAGGAGCACGAAAGGAAGAAGGGTTCGGACGGCCTTCAAAGAAGATTCAATCTCTCGGAGTTGGCCGTTGACGACGGGAAGGGAGGGCACACGGGTCTCACTCACGAATCAAAGTGCAGGAGCCTTTGAGAGGTAAGAAAGGAGAACCGAAGTCAACTGAGGGGACAGAAGGAAGAGGTGATTAGCGCATCGACCATAGAGCGGGGGGTGTAGACCTCCTTGAATGACAAGGGGCGTGAGATAAGGAGATTAAAAACTCTGCAAGCGAAGAGAGAAAATTCGGACTCATTTCAAGGGGGAAGGGGGCTAGGGGCGCGTAGGGGAATGGCTCGTACCTGTATATGCGGGGACGCCTCGGGAAAAGAATACTGGAACCGGTAATCTTTTTGGGGTAAGAAACCCCAACCACCAGCTTGGTTTTGGAAGGGGGCGAAAAGGGCAAAGGTCACCGTTCTGGCAGGGGGGGTCGATAATACTTGCAGTATGAGGGGAGGATTCCTGCACATTCGGTACTAGGCGGGCAAAAACTGCTTAATTTCATGAAACAGGGAAAAATTCTAGGCCTCGAGGGGGGCGGCGTCAAACTGCCTGCTTTCGGAGGGGACTTGCGAAGAGAATAGAACCAGTCCTCAAAAGGGGCCCACCCTCTTAAGTCTTCGAGGAGACCAGCCCTGCGGGGAGAAGGAGAGAAGCAAGGGGGAAAAGTAGGCGCCTTGCAAAAATTAAAAAGGAAGAGAAGGGGAATTTCTTGAGGCTGCCAACACCGCTTCCTAAAACTACGTATCGCCGCGGTGGTGAAAACTGCTATAAAGGAAAGAGCCCCGTGATCACAACTTCGAAATCGTAACCGCCGTGCGACGCCAAGCGTAGAGGGATCGCCCTTTCATCGGAAATCAGTGTGACCACCAGTGAGGCGAGAGTGCGATGGCCCCTGTACCCCGCCGGCCTCAAAGGGAAAAGGGATAGGTGGGTTGAGACGGTAAGCCCACCGCAAACCCTCTGCAATTCGAGGTCCGCAGCCGAAGGCCTTCTATCAGAGCCGCGGGAGAGGGCTAGTGGAGGCCGGGCGGAAGGTCCTTTTAATTCGAGGAAAAAAAAAGAGCCAGCGGGGAAACATGAAACGCGTCACTCAGGAAGTTGCAAAAAAGGCACGGCTTTCATTGCGGTGAAAGACAGATCAAGAGGTCGGACCTGACGCAGAGTCTTGTGGGGGAGGGGCAACGACAACCATTTGACAGGGCATGATCGAATTGCTGGGACTGCCTGAATCGGGCGAATTTTATGGTCGTGAAGGCCGTAAAAAATTGAAACATCTGAGGGCGCAAGTCCGGAAAGGAGACTACCGACTCGACGCAAGGCAGACGGTCCATTTTGTCTTGGGTGGGGGGCGGAATACGAGTCAGTGGAGTTGCTGGAAAAGAATTTTATCTTTGGGTTGCGTAAAGCTGGGCGGTCTTGGTCAAAATCTAGATCACTTGTAGCAGGAGGAAATCGGATTTGAGCTGACCGAGGCCTTTCAAAGCCGGCCGTTCGGAAGGGGCATCAGGGGGGTCTGAAGGGGGGGTTCTAAACCACAAGATATGAACCAGGGTGAGGACAAAATATTCCTGCAAAAGCGCGCGGGGGGGTGATCATCTTCACGGGTTGAGGCGTGCGAAGGGGGTCCCAAACAGGGCGTGGAAACAGAGACGAACGTCTGTCGACAAAGAGTCCAGGCACGGAGCAAGATGAATGAAGGGATTTCCACGGAACGAAACGAGACGATCGCCAAGAGAGGCATTGGGAATCCTGTTGCCATGGCTCCGAATGGAAAGGAGATCAGAAAGTGCATATTGCCTTAAGGGAAAGGCGTTATTAAAACAGTGTGGGGGGCGTCAGGGGAACGATGTCCGGTCGGAAGTAACGCGGTGACGCCGGAAGGAATAACCTCAAAACAGGAGCCCGGATGGAAAGTCTACAATGAGGAAAGGGCAAGGGGGGGGAAGGTGCACCTGAAGAGTCAGAAAAAAGGGAAAGGGCTAGCGAAGTGAACTGGTAATCTCAGAGAAGGGAAGAACACTAAAAAGAGGGGGGAAAACCGGAGCTGGAAAAAAAAAGAATGAGGCCAGCATTTTCCAAGGCAAACGCACGAGAGAAATACAGCAAACCAGAAGCAAGCAGAAAGGAGGGAAGCCGTCTGCCAGTTACGACGCGAAAGACTTAGGGCCAACGAGATAAAGACCAAGCCCATCAAAGAAACTAGTGGGAACAGAAAAATAAGCACCATAAAGGGGAAGCTGCCGGTTAGTGTTGATGACAAGGAACCACTTCCTAGTAGGGGAGAGACTCCAAGGGGAAGAAAAAGGGACTTTAAAAGGTGAACGGTCTTCTGAAAAAGAAAAAAAGGGGGTAATAGAAAAAAACAGCCAGGTCTTTTTTGGGGAGAGGAGGGAAAAGTTGGGTTCATCCGTGGAAATCAAACAGGCTAAAATAAGCTGGCAAGGGATACAAGGAACTAGCAAGGAACCTAGACAAAAGGGGAGGACAAGAAGAACCATGCTTCCACAGCATCTTCGGAAATGGTCCAAAAATTGCTCGGTAGGGGTGACACTGCTGAAATGGAGGATGGAAAGAAATGCAGGGGGTCGAGTGAATCATACTGGGGAAGTAAGTTAGTTTTTTAAGGGACTGGGGGGAGAAAAGCCCGTGTAGGAAGCGAGCTTTGACGGGAAGAAAAGGGACTCAGATTTGCCTCTGAAGGACAGAAAATTATAGCAAGTGGGAAGAATCGAAACGAGCAGACATGGAGTACTTGTTGAAGTGGGAAGGATACTGGTGGAACTCTATTCCCGCGCCACGCGGGAGAATAGGTAACAGTAGTCTCCGGAGTAAAATGACGATAAGGGGGATGAACGAGGTCGCCTGGTCACGTGGAGAGTGGGTGGGGAGGGAGAAGAAAAAAGTCGTTAAAGTGGAAGCGGGAAACCTAACGCCTGGAGAGGAGTCGTCTCAAATGGGAAAAGGGGAAAACAAGAAAGTGTTGATAAAATAGCACAATCTCAAGGGGAAGAAGAACCCAGTCGGACTAAGACTGGCTGTAACCGAAAAAGTAAAGACACCGTAACTACCAGTACTTTTGTTGCGCAGGCCGCTTAATCAGGGAGACGCAAAGGATAGCAAGTTCGGAATTATTGCAAAAGAGTGGCAAATGCGGAGGAGTCGGCATGCTAACTTCAAAAAAAGAACCTCCAAAAATTTTATGGATTTAAACTGTTGTAGGGGGGGGGGGGGATGAGACCCCCGACTAAATAGCTGGAAGTGGGGCGAGTTATTTCAGGGCAGTCAAGCGGAGATCTATGATATTCCACTAGAACGGGGGAGTGGGAGGGGGACAACGAGCAAAGAAACCCGTCGGCTGTGGTCCTCTATACAAAAAACGTATATGCGAAAGACACCAGGTTTGGGTTGGTTTCCGAAAGGGAAAAAAAGTGGACAAAGACAATGTTAAGTGAGGGGAAGGGAGATTATCCCTTCCAGGACGAGGAAACGGCGTATGCAAAAATTGCGGGGGCTTGGAATCAAGGGGAAATTACGCTTGGGAAGATGGTTGGCTCCTTGCAAAAGGGCGGTGAGGACGAGAAGAGAAAAGGGGTGCCCTTTGGGGGGGGGGCAGAGATTGGGAGAGTCCTCGCGCGAATGGGCTGTCAAGACGGGAGAAGAAAAAGAAAAGAGGACCGCAGTCTTAATTAGGATACGCGAGAGACGAGGCTTTGTCCAGGAAGAGAAAGAAGAGCAGAAACCGGTGAGATCCAGGGGGGCAGTTTGGGTGGTAACTGTGTGGTGGGAGGGTAGCCCGTAAAAAAAGGGGAGTAAGGAGCGGAGCCGGGGAACGCGATGAGCTTGGGCCAACTACGCTCAAGTTCCACAAGAAAACTCTCCGGGGGCGACGGTGCTCTTACATCCTCATAGGAGAGAGGCGTGACGCGGCAAAACTAAAGTTAAACGGTCTCGAGGATTTCACGTTGAGAGGGGGAAGCGACAAGCATCACGTAAACCAAGAAGGGGTCCAACTTATTCGTATGTCGTCCCATGATCGCAACAGAAAGGCCCCATATAAATGAGGAGGAAACGGCAACGAAGCGGGGGGGTGGGGAAACGCGGGAAAAGTTAGTAAAAAGCATGATAGAAAAAACGGGCTACAAGACATAAAAATAGAATGGAAAGTGCCAGTAGGCAGACGCCCCTTGCCAGCAAGGAGGTGAGAGATCACTAATGGCACAGCACCTCCCTGCGAAGGCGTGAAACATCCACAAAGAATAAAACTACGAAGGGAAAGTCAGTCACACTGGGGATAAAAACCGGGGGGGGGGGGGGAAGGGGGGGGTAGTAAAGTGGAACACAAAGCCGTGTATCTTTCTACTGTCGAGTCCAAGGGGGGGGGGGATGCCGTAGCAAACAGGGGGGACGGAACGCGGAGAAACCGCCGGGAAATGGCTCGATGATGAAAATACGGGGTGTCTATGAAAAGACGACTTCTTCAAGAAGGCGATCACAAGCTGAAAAACCAGCGGAAGCGGGTGGAAAGTGCACCTCAACACCGAAAGCCAGTCGCCAGTAGGAGGGTCAATGGGAAAAAAAAAATCGACAATTAATGCTGCGGTGAGAGGAGGTAAACAAGAGGGGGAAGGGAAACTCTTTAAAGGAAGATCCCTAGAGGCGGGTTTAGTTGGCATCAAAGGAAACCAATTTTCAGAGGGACGACTTGGATGCAGGGGGATGGAAGACTGGAAGTGGTTATGTTCAGTCCTGGGGACTTTCCTGAGGGCTCCTAGGAGGAGACCGAATTGATTCTGCGGATCAGCCAGGGACAGGAAGTAAATCAACTCACTTGTGAAGGAATGGATGCAAGTTCCGCTCGAAAGGCCATCCTGGTTATAGAAGTAACCAGCGTTATATAGGGAGGAAGGCAGGGCAAGTCACACTAATTTGAAAATCGCCTGGTCCATTCATATAAGATTGATAGCGAGGGAGGAGAAGAGAAAGACTTACGCGCCTTGGCGTCGTCAGCGGTGAGGTTCAAGAACCTAGATAGGCAATCGGGGTAGGAAGAAGCTGAGTCAACTCCGAAAACGGGTGACGGCCAACGCCGCCGAATCGGGAAAAGAATCTAAACGCAGAAAACATTATAAGCCTGGGATAATAGCGGATAGAAGCGGAAAGCCAAAGACGACGGACGGGCAGACGATCAAATCGAAAAAAAAAAAAAAAAAAAAAAAAAAAAAAAAAAAAAAAAAAAAAAAAAAAAAAAAAAAAAAAAAAAAAAAAAAAAAGAAAGAAAAAAAAAAAAAAAAAACTAAATGGAACAGTTAGGGCTGTCTGAATTAAAGGAGGAAAAGGCAAAAGAAAACTCCAAGCATGAAAGTTCCGGAGCGCTAATACCCAAAAAGGAAACGTGGGCAGAGATATGATCTGAGAAGACAAGTACTTCGAAGTCATTGTAATGTTGGACTCCGACAATCAAAATACTCAAATCAGGGAGGAAAAAAGTGCTAATGAACCCGGAAAAGGATGTGCTTTTAAACAAAGGGTGAGGCAGTTTCATACTTCATCTTCGAGAGGGAAAAAAAGAAAATCACTGTGTGAAGGGGGAACGGAAAAATCGGACTCGGGACTGGAGAGTTGGGTGAGATTCTAGCATCGACCGACATGCTCGGGGCCGGAGGGAGCATGATCGCGGTGAGGAGGGAGTCCTATGGTCGAAGGAGGAAAGGGGGGGTTATACTAAGGACCCACCCCACGGAATCAAAGAAATTGGGAGAAGGGGCGGGGCAAGCGACGCAAGACGAAGATTACATTGTGGGGGGATGAGTGAGCCAAGGTTCGAGCGAACTTTTCTTCGCCGCAGTACAATGGGGCCGCAGAGGGTAGCAAGGTGCCGAGGCCAGATAGAGAAAGGTTACACGGAGAGGAAGAAAGGAGGTGGAGACGAGTTGTTGGCATCTCGAAAAAACGGATAGAAAAGCAATGCAAGGGTTAACAGCGAGACCCGGCCGTCAGAGAACGCGAGTGGCGGAAAACAAGTGCTCGATAGGGAGGACACCGGGGTAGGGAAAAATGCAAAAAGAAAAAAAAAACAAAAAAAACGCAAACATGGATCTAAAGAGCGAAACCTAAGAAGGGGGGATAAAAAGACAGTTGCCATAATAAGGAACGGAAGGAACCCTCTCCATGCGGAATCAACAAGCAAGTGATTAGTTTCTAAGAAATAAAAGGAGGAAAGTGAGGGTGTGGACGGGTATGCCTCCTAAAAAAAAACAAATCTGAAAAGGTAAAAGTAGGGAGGATTCGAAGCTAGGGGGGAGGGAGATATGGTGTCTAAAGGGACACAGGGAAAAATTTAAAACCCTAGAAAAAAGCCGATCGAAACGTCAAGTCAACAGAAGGTCGTTGAGCGACCATGATCTAATATACGAAAGGAAAAGTGGGGGGGCAACCATCACGAGAAAGACCACTCGCGATGGGAATTCGAATTCAAAGAGAGAGAAGGGGCGCGGCGGAGCGCTTACTTCAGACGACTCAACTGGGAGGGGGGAGGGGGGGCATTAAAGAGTTCAAGCGGCGTGCGCGAAACTTCGTAAGAGGATTCTTTTGATGGGATGAACGGGGTAGAAAGATGGGAGAAATACTTCAACAGCAGCAGAAAGCTAACGGGCCTAGGGGAGAAAAAAGGAAAGGTCGAGGGCGACCAGGCCGGAACAGTTGGGCTTCACAAAGAGAGTATTCGACGAAAGCGGAGGACTCCTAAGACGGGGCCATCAGAGGGCCCCGAATGGGGAGGCTTATTCTGAAATGGTTAAGGCAGCCCTAGGGGGGGTGTCCAAGTGCAGACTGCAGGGGGAGCTGTTGTCATTAAGGGGAAAAGAGAAAAGGAGGTTGAAAGGGAAAAGAACCGGATACAACCCAAAAGGGACTTGGGGAGGAGCAACAAGGGCCTCATCGAGACGTTTCAAGGGGGTAACGCGTTCAATGAGAAGAAAAGGAACCGGAATCCCAATCTAGGGATCAACATTCCTTATGGATAGAATGGGAGAAAACCCTCGCATCTACCAAATCTGAAGAGCGAGGGTCTACAATCTAGGAGAAGGTCTACGCAAAGATATCCTGAAGCATGACAGGTACGATCGGGTTACTTAAATGAAAGTTTTAGCATAGGTAAGTCAAGGAAAATGCACTAGATAACCTTATGATGAAGGAGGAATCCCGGTGAAGGGAAGCAGCAGCCTCAAAGCCCTAAAAGGCCGTTACATGACGGACGGGGGGAGAGTCTGCAGGAGTCTGTACCCTGGACGGCAGGGAAAACCCGGAAAAAAATCCCCGAAAGATCAAGAGCAGAGAAACCAACAAGAGTAGGGGAGGGGGGGGGGGGGAGGAAAAAAGAAAAAAGAGAAAAAAAGGAAAATAGCTGCAAAAGAATCGCTTGTAAGGGTTAGGAAGAGATTACAATCAAGCGACGAAATGTCACGGGACCCATCAATCGCTTCATGGTACGTCAAGGGGAAAGGGAATTACGCTAATTAGAAATTCAATTGAAAAAAAAGGGAGCTTAACTACGGAGTAAAAAGATCGTGGGAAGAAGAAAGAAAAAGAGGATTTATGCTTCGAACGACTGCAAATGGAACAGAGAAAAAGGAAGAGGCAGGGGTAGGAGGCCATGTAACCGAATCTGGGACTACCGAAAATTGGGAAGTTGGGGCTCGGGTTTGGGGGGAGGAAACTTATTGGGACCATCCGTCCATCAATCAGAAAAAGGTAACATGAGATTGGGATGCGGCCAAATAATGCCAGATTACAAGGAGGAGAGAGTGGAGTCGTCTGGAGGGTGAAGTCAGCATTGAAAAAGAAAAAAATCGCGTTATGAACAAGAAGTTAAAGGGGAGCAAACCGGCGAAAAGAAGACAAGGCAGAACTTGGAGGGACCAATGGACCACCTTGAAATAAAAAATGCTTCGGAAAAAGTTCATGAACAGAGACGAAGTGACGGGCAGAAGAATCGTACCTGAAGAGGAAGAATGAAAAAGAGAAAGAAAAGGAAAAAAAGACAAGAGTGCGCAACGCGGTTTATAGGGGGAAAAGTTCCGTCAGGTACACAAACATCAGAAAGATCCGAACGGTCCAGCAGGACGGGGATAGGGGACCAAAGCCATCTCCCTCCTGTTCATCGTCAGTCGGAAATCACGACCTGCTGGTTAAGGGGGGATCTCACGAAAAAGCGCCACGCAAGTCTTCATGGTAGCCTTTAGGGGGAGGAGTCTACAACACGGTTGGAAAACGAAGAAGTATCCCTCTTAGCGAAAAGAAGGGTGGAGGAAGGGCGCATCTGCACATAAAGCGATTGGGAGAGGAGCCGGAGATTACCTGGGACGGGCGAACCAGGTGGCGTGCAAGGCAAGACTAGGGATCTTTAAATTCAAAGTTGAGTGATTAGAAAAATCAGAAAAGAAGGACACGGAACCGAAAAAAGATAGGGTAGTACCGTGGGCAATCGTACGAAGGAGAGCAGGGGTACCGGAAAGCGTGGGTTTGTAATTACCGTAATAAACAGAATCCACAGGCGGGAAACGTTAGTGGGGGGAAGGTTTGCGTGGGAGAAAAGGGGGGTAAGGAGCAACAAACTAGTGAAAAGTAGTTTGCAGGAAGGAAGAATTAATGCGTTCGGCTTCGGACACAATTCTAACTATTAAGAGATGTGAGCCTTTCCGAACCGAGCCCTCAAAAAGGGAAACGAAAAAGCCTTCGGACGGAGGAGGGCTTTGGGAAAAAAAACTGAAAGGGTCGACACGGTTTTTTCAGAACCTAGAGGAGGAGATGCACAACCGGCCGTGCGAAATCCGCAAAGGGGGGATTGGCAGGTGCGGACCATATAATGACTAAGGGAGGTAAAATTATCTAAACCAAAAGGGAGGACGTGACCTCCACGAGTTCTGAAAGCGCGAGGGGAAAACTTCTGGGAAAAAAAGAACTCTGCCCATGATAATCACCTTCTACAAGAAGCAGGGACCGGAAATGGGCTCGCAAGACCAAAAAAAGCGTTGGAGGGAAAAGGCTAACGACATGTTTTCACCAATGGGCATCTAAGTGACGGGTTTAAAGCCCCTTAAAACGAGTAAAACAGACGGTTGATGAGGAAGAGGTGGAGTGGGGAGAATCGCGCTGTCGAAAAAAGCTCCCGGAAAGTAGCGCGTAGAGGGTCGGTAAGGGAAGGAACGGAAAACAGATCCTACGTCTAAGACTTGCGCCGGGCGGGGGAAAGAGGCGAATTGGAAAGTACGGAAAAAAATCTCTCACATCTTTAAAAACGTGCGGTCAGAGCAGGAAATAGACCACGGGAAGCTAGGGGGAGGTGAGATATTGGAAAGAAGGTAGGGTTGGGAAATTGGGGGGGTTGTGTAAGGGGCTTAAGAAAAGGCCTAGGAAAGAGTCGTCACCAGGAAAAAAAGATCGGCGGAAAATTTGTGGGCGTTCAAGAACAAAGCCAATGGTGGTGCAGAGCGAGGAGAAGGGAAACGGATGCCGCCTAGAGACACCACGAGAGAAAGTTGAATGGAGTAAGAGAAGGAAATTCAACAAACAAGACTAGGTCCAACGAAAAGGGGTCCAAAATAAGTCGCCAATACCGAATCGTCCTACTGACAGAAGGGGCAGGTTTTAGGAGTAAGCGGAGGAATCATTGGGTGGGGAAAAGAATAAACATGAAAAATATCGGGAGGGGGGCTCTTCAAAACTGTTCCTTCTCGATTCAGGGACTCCACTTGTCGATATCATGTGGAGCAATAAAAAAAAGGCGATTTATGCAAACGGAGTGCCAGGGGAAGGATAAGCATCGGAATCCGTCTAGAAAGAAAAAAGGAAAGCTTTTCAAAAGGAATGCAAAATATATCCTCAAAATCGGCGGGGGAAAAGAGGGAAAAGACGATTTACTGCTGAGTGCGCGCATGATAAGAAAAAACAAAGGACCCAGGAGGAACGACGAAAATCAGGGAGTGGCAGAGGAGGACAGCATCACAAATTCTGCTTACCAGAAGACTGGACAGAATAGGGGAGTGAGTTAGCGAAAGAACGAAAAAAAAAAACGTCACCTATGACTAAGAAAACTCGGGGGGGAATAGGGTCGGGGTGACCTTGATCTGCGAGATAGAGGGGAAGAGATCATCCAGGCAAAGTTGACGTAAACAGGGAACAACGTAAGAGGGAGTGAAGAGGAGGGGGAAGGTGTCAGTAAAAAAAGATCAAATAAGGGGGCCGAAAAAAGGGTAAAAAGGGGATCTGTGGAGACTGAGGGGGCACTTCGAATCAGAACAGGAAGAACAAAGTGGCCTTGATAGGGAAAAAGAACGAAAACGTGCTTGGTGGCGATCAAAGAAGGTTCCTGCAGGGCAAACAGGTTAGAACAGGCCTGAGGGGGGAGGACGGAAAGAAGAAGATTACAAATCGGGTGTAGGAAGTATTGACACAATGATAAATGTGACCCGGCGGCAACAAAAAAACTGTTGGAATGTCCAGAAGGAAAAGACGAGAGAACTTACAGAATTCAGCCGGGAAGAGACATCAGAGATGGGGGAAAATATCAATCCCTGCCAGAAGGACAGGAAAACTAATTTTTCAGTCGCAAAAGAAAGTAGGTCGGAAACTACTGGGGCGAGGAAAAAGGAGAAAAAGTAAGGAAAAAAACTTTTGGTCTGAAAACTTAGACTGCTCGGGAACTACCAGCCGTATCCTGAGGACGGAGAAAAAGGGGGCCCGAAAAAGAAAAAGGAAAGTTGTAACGAAGGATTAAATAGAGAAGAGGAATCTAATGTGCGAAGAAAAAGGAGGGGTGGGAAAAAAGGGTAAACAGTCCCAGGGAAGTAAGGGACCTAAGAAAAATGAGAGAACAAAGGACAGAAGGGAGGGAAAGGAGAGCATGTGCGGCGGGTCGGCACTAAAAAGGGGAAAATCGGGTCGAGGGGATAACCCCTGGGAAGCAAGATTTCGGGGAAGTTGGGCGGGGAGAATCTTAGATATATGAGGGGGGAGTTACCAGAAGATTAAAAAAAAAAGAATTTAGGAAAGATGCCAAAAATGACCTAGAAAAAAGCGAACGCAAGCTCCGGAGGGGTCTAGGGAGAAAATTGACTACCCCACTGGGGAAAAATAAGGTGGGAGCGGGAGGCAAGGTCAATAGCAAATAGGGTCCCTTTTGTGAGGGTGGAGAGGGTGGAAAAGAAATAGAAGAGTTCTTAGATTCAGGTGAGAGATAAAATCTGTCGGGGAAAAACTCTGTAAAGTTAGTGATGGAAACTTGTCACGGAGAAAGGGGGGGGGCAAAGCCTTGCCGCAGGCTGAGAAAGATGAGTGAAAAAAAATGTGAGTGGGAAGGAAAAAATCAGGACAGGGTCAATGTCCGCTTTGAACTACATTCTAAATTTGTTAACTGAAAGTACACAATTTAGGAGAGGTTTCTCGTGAAGAGGCCTGTGACTGAAGATTTAGGGAAGAAACGAGAGTCTGTGACGTCGAGACATACATGAAGCAAGAGAGGGGGGGGCAGGCAAGGGTTTGACCTCAATAACAGAGGAAGTCGCAGGCAATCTGAAACACATGGTTGAACATGAGGAGAAAGGGGGAGAGAGCTGGTGATGCAAGGACCTAATCAGTGAAAGAGAGGAAAAAGGGCCACGAGGGAAAATCCGCGAGGGATATACAAGACTACAATTCTCCATTTCGGAAACGAGGAAAAAAAAAGATAAGAATTACGAAGTAGACGAGGGAGAGCGTCAAGTTGGAAGAGGTTTTAAATGGGAGGAGAAAAAGGAAGGGGAGTCAGGAAAAGTAGTAGGAAAGGGGGTGGAGGGTTCACCTTAAGAAGTTCTGAGGAACGAGAGCGGGTGGACGGAGGAAACAGAAAAATTTTATGGAAAAAACGACATGGAGAAGAAAAAGGGAGGACTCCCTAGATCGGGGACCGGCGAAAGGTCTGAAAAAACAATGGGGTCAGCGCAAAAACCGCGAGAGGGACAAAAGTAGGGAGGAGCGGCAGCAGGGACGAATGGAAAAAAAGACGGGCCAGAGGGGAAGGAGAAAGCTGGAAATGAAAAAAGTTTACTATCAACCAAAAGGAAAGTGGCCACAGGGAGGGAAAAAGACCCTTCATCCTACGCCATTCAATAAATCGAAGAAAAAAACTCTAGGTTTCCTAGGGCGGGGGAGACCCCTCAGGGTTGAGGGGGGGAAGGGGGGTCTCAAAAATCGCAAGTGGCGCCTGTTAGGTAACATGAAGGCACGGGTCGAAAAAAAATCGGAAGACGAGAAGAAGTAGAGCCACGAAAGACTGGGGGCTGTATGGGACGACAAACAGGAAAACCACACAAGAAGATCAATCTTTGGGGAGAAAAACCTCATAGAAAACACAAGAACTATGAGGGATGGATATATATCAGAGAAGCCAAAAGGTTGGGGGAGAAGGCATCTCTATGTGGACCCCGCCACTCCACCGATTTGGAGGTTTCCTACTCTGGGAGGCAGACAGGGGATCCGGAGTTCAACTGAACGAGCTGAAAGGAGACCTGGACATCAGGAGGGGAGGGAGGGAGGAGCATAAAGTAAAGGATAATATCGTTATTGGGGATTTCAGATTTTACGCAGAGACCAAGCAAAAAAAAAAGGTTGGGTACAAGGCTGTTGAACTGAAGCGGGGGAACGCTGTAAGAAAAGGGGAATGGGAAGAGCTGGGAATGCGTTAAGATCCGAAAGGAGCGCAGGAGGAGCTCCGCCGACCAAACATCTTGCCTGCATTCTTAGACGGGGGGAGCGGTGGCGTGCGAATTCTGGGGGGCAAGTAAAGTCGAAAGACGATTAGCAGGGGAAGTCCGAAACAAACTTGAGGTCAGTGCAGAGTGTTTAGAAATAAAAAAATTTAGTGGAGGTTGAGGGGTTAGACAGCCCGGATGTACTTGACGAGAGGTCCGCCTGGGAAAGAGGAAGAAACTTGGTCTAAACTCAGGGCGAAGGAAAGACCAAAACCTCTGGAAAGAGGGGCAAAGAGAAAAGAGATGGACAAGAGAGGAATATATCTCGTGCGGGGAACAGGAATGGTAGAGATAACGTATTCGGAGGATGGAAAGGGTTGAGAGGGAGACTAGCGTTCACGCCCACAAGGCCACTACCTGGAACGAGGGACGAAAAGGGTCTCCGGAGAAAACTGGGAACTCGAGAAAGAAAAAGGGAAAGGGGACCTTGGAAAGAAATTAGATGCTGTCCAAAGAAGAGGAGAGAACAAAAGGCCCAGAATAGCGAAAGAAAATACGGAACTGGGGAAAAAAAGAAATAAATTCTTACTTCGACCAAAAGGGGAGGGTCAAATAAGGGAAAAAAAAGGGGAAGGCAAATATAAAGTAAACAACGGGCTGAAAGAAAGGAGATCCGGGAAAAATTTGGAATGTTATTTCCGGAAATGGGGGCAAACCAGAAATGAGCCTTGAGAGAAGTAAAGAATTTAGAGACGGGAAAGCCAGGGGGGTAGGGAGGGCACCAGGCACAAAAAAAAAACCTGCAGAGAGAGAAAAGGGGCAGGCGTGAAAAAAGAGGGGAAACAAAAACGTGGAAGAACAAAAAGACAAAAAGCTGTGACGAATTGGGGGGGAACGAAAAGGTAAATGACTCTAGAGCTTTTTGGACAGTTAAGAAAGGGTAGGGGGAAAACACTACGAAATATTGGAGCTGTGAAAGGGCGAGGAGGAGAAAAAAGCCAAAGGGGGCACGAAAAAGTGTGCGGGGGCAACAGCTGGAAAGGAGGAGAAACAGGACACCTACCTGGCACGTTTAAGGCGAAAGGTCTGAAAGGATAAATTTTAGGTCTAGAGAGAAACATAGGAGAAGGAGAAAGCCAAAGCCTCGGGGTCGCCAAAAGAGAAGAGAAGGCTGAAGCCGAGAAAAGAGATGGGGGGGGGGGCCAACAAAAAATAAAACAACACTAATGAAAAGGACATCGCGACAGAGAAAACGGCTAGATGGAAATGTTAGAAAGGTTTAATCGGTGTAAGTAAACCTTCGAAAGTTAGGAAAACGGGAAAAAAAAGGATGAGGAAACTGCGAAAACTTTGCGAGCGAAAAGCGCTGGGGCCCCCTGTTATTCGAGAACGAAAAATGAGGGCTCAGGTAGCAGAATAAGGATGTGGCAGGACGGGGAAATCCTCTAAAATTTAGCGCTTATGCATCGAAGATGGATGAGGAGAGGGGGAGGGCTGGCAAAGAGTATTTGGTCAGGATTGTTCCATCCATGTTTAAGCGAAGGGGAATGTCTCAGGCGAATGTGCAATGAGACGAAGGGAATCGAGAGTCGAGCTGAGCAGCCGGGGCATAAGAGATGTAACTCTGCTTAACAGGGAGGGGCACAATTTTAAGGGGAGGGTTGGGAAGGCCAAAGCACGGAGGGGAACATCGAATGAACCTCCGGAGAAAGGTGGGTGATGATAGAGTGGCGGAAACTTGAAGGGGGACCAAAGGTTTAATAGTCAAGTGGAGATTGCAAAAATAGGGACCAGAAAGGGGGGAGGTTCAGAATAAAAGAGGTTAGACGCAAATGTTCCATTTATCATAGGGGGAAAGGAGCAAACGAAGTAAGGGGGCGGGGCAAGAGGCACCTCAAAGGAAGGAAATTCCATGCAGTAATGCGGAGGAAGGAGCGGTGGGGGGGGGAAGCCACGACCAATCTTGCGGGGGGTTGTGTCATTAAGCTGGGGGAAAACCGAGAGGGGGAAAAAAAAAAAACAAAGCGAAAGCCGTACAGCGGCTCTTGTTATGGCGGAACGACATCCATAACCGGGAAAGCGGGGAAGAATACATCTCGGAAAAGCGGAAAATGAAAGGATATAAAATTGGACCTACGCAGATGGTGATCGTCAACTTCACTTCCCATAAAGAATAAAAAGGAAGCAGAGGAAAGAGCAAAACCTGAAACCGGGATCTGACAAGTGGGAGTACAAAAATTGATGGGGAGAGAGCAAAAAAATTAAGAGAAATCAGATATCTGGACTAATCCGAAAGCGTCAGACATATGATGTACGGCAAAATCTCGCAAAGGAAAAGGCGTAAAAAGAAGAACCAACCAAGAAGGTAAGGTATGCCTTTCAGTTCATACAAGAAGGGGCAAGCCTCAATGGGGGAGAGGGAGTGAAACGAGAAAAAGAAAAAAAGGAAGTAAGTCGTCTGAAGAATCGACTAAAGCAGGGAGGGTAAAGGCAAGAAAAAGCACGGGAAGAAGAGACAAGACAGAGAGCCAAATTCGTGGGATTTGAAAGAGCCTAAAAAAAACAAAACCTAGTACGAGGGAAGGAAATACCGCCTAAAGAGGGGAAGAGGCGGTCACTCAGGAAAAAGGGACACAGGAGGACCTGACGAGGGGGAGAGACGTTAAACTCTATCTCAGGTGGGAAGCTAAGGTCATCAAAGACCCATCTAGCAGAGAACCGCGCACGCGGCTACTTATAGTAAGGGAGTGCGGAGAAGGGTCGGGAGACGGTTGCGTGAAAACGGGGTACTATTGCTACAAAAACCTGAACAAAGACCGGGGGATTGCTAAGCGGGCGTGAAAAAAAGGAAAAGAAAGCGCCCGCTATGGGTTAGAAAGGAGCATTAGAAGGGAAACCTAGGAGGGAGGGCTGGCATTTTCGTAAACCCAGACGGAGGAAAAAAAGGGGGAAAAAGAAACGACAGGGGAGTCAAAATGATGTGAGCAAGGGACAAGGGTGTAAGAGGGGATACACACGAGAGAAGCGCCTACGGCTATTAGGAACGTTTGTGAGATTAATCGACTAAAAGAAAAAGAAAGGGATCTAAGGTGGGAAAAAAAGCAAGGCCCTACTTTTGGAAAGGAGATAAAGGGAAAGGCCGGCGGCGGTCCGGCGAATGAAGGGGATAGAGGTGGCGTTGAAAACGAGCAGATATTAGGGGGTCAGTAACAGCAAGGGGACGCGAAACAACGCCGCACTCCATATGGGGGAGAGAAGAAAGAGGAAAAATTAGAGAGGGGAGACAGGAAAAGATACTTTTAAGGGAGGGGAATCGCAAGGGAGAATACCGGCATCCTAGATTAGCGAAGGGACACAGAGGACGGGTAATGACCGTTGACGACACATTAAAAACCCGGCAGGTTGGCTTTTATGCCGATCAAGTGAGGGGAAAAAACAAACGCGTGTTTCCCGGGGGGGGGGTAAAGTCTACGAGCAAGAAGGTAAATCGCCGGCGCAGATGCCCCATCAAGGGGGGGGAAAATATACCCAAAGGATCTACGAAAGGGAGCTAGAGGGAAGGAGGGGGGAAGATCGCGATTCAGGGGAACACGTGAGGGGGGATCAAAGGTAAAGGAGAAGCAACTCGACTGGGAGGGTGGGTAGGTGAGACTTCATAAAGAGAGGGGACTGAAAGGCTAAGGGGGGAGGACAGGACGTCAAAGGATGCCGGACTAAAGCGCTAGGAGAAGCTGCAGGCGCTTCAGGGATGAAAGGGGATAGGCGTGGATGTGGAGGGAAGCCTAAGGTAAACTGAATTTATATTTTAATCCGGAAGAAAGAAAAGAATCATATTCCTGGAGGTATAGAGGTATACTAGCTGGCCTTTCCTAAGTAAAGGGGAAGTCGTCACCGCGTATAGGCGACTACTAGGAAAAATCGAGAGAGCACATGTTCGCCTATCGGGAAGGAAAAAAACGTTAAATTTCCCCGATTTGTGAGGACTGGAAGGAGTGAGGTCAAACAAATAAAGGGGGTCCAAGGTCAGAAGGATTCTGAAAGGGAGGGGAGGTTGGGAGGGGAAGCCGAGGGGGCAGCGGAACTAAAGAAAAGAACTCTGACGTGGGAAAGAAGCAGTTGAAAAAGAAAGAGAGGAACGTTCACTACCCTGGATAGGGTAGCGGGGGGAAGGAGAGAAAAATAAAAGCAGTAGAACGATAAGCCTGATTATGCCTGCTAAAAAAAGAACATCGCAGTAACAGCGACAACCATCTCTGTAAAATCAAAAGAATGGGTCGAAGGGGAAGGCTGTCAGAAGAAAGGGGGGAAATCATGGACTCATTCGCTCGATAACGAAGGGAAGGAATCATTTCAAAAGACACAGTCAGAATAGTTCAGATAGACCGAGCAAGGAAGGGGCTCAAATGACGAGAACGGACCAAGGAGAACCACGCGCGTATTGAAAGAGGAGGAAAGGGGAAGTTTTCAGAGAAAGGGGGGAGGTTTACGTGGACGCTCATGTGTATCCCCTGAAAGAAAAGGAAAAAGGGAAAAATAAAAAAAGTAGAAGCAGTTCATCTCTCTAAGAAAGAGGAAGGGATACGAGGGGAGAAGGGAGCGTCGGAATGGGTAAGTGGAAATGGCTGAAGAGGAAAAAGAAATCGAAAGAGAGAGGAAAGCATGTACGACATACCCTCTACAAGGAGAAAGTTAGGCAATGGGGGAAGGGGCAGGAACAAAGGGAAGAGGATCTTAATCAACGTCTATGAACGGTGGATCGTGAGCGAGGGGAACGGAGGGGATACTGAAAAAGAAATTAACAGCCTCAGGGGAGCGCATGCGTGGTCAGGGCTAGGTCCGACGGGAATCGGGAGATAGGGTGGGAAGAAACAGATCTTGGGGAGGGAAAGCAAGTGTGGAGGCGATGGTAAAGAGAATTGAAGAGCCATCAATCAGAATGTACCGGAGAGGGTCTTCAAGAGAGGTAAAAGAAAACTCACGAGGTAAGGAACGTCTCT
>Ga0179593_1520244_pt1 | contig 18313 bp, 23 predicted proteins | sample CZODoug2_1_08_16_FD_185931 | JGI IMG/M metagenome (GOLD analysis project Ga0179593, IMG submission 185931) | Vadose zone soil fungal communities from Angelo Coast Range Reserve, California, USA - CZODoug2_1_08_16fungal (PacBio error correction) | ecosystem: Environmental > Terrestrial > Soil >...
TTCGCAAAAAAAAGAGAAGCGATTGATTGCTTAACCGCATGGGATCATGTATTGGGGCAGGGATAGCAAGTGCCGACATGAGGGGGGGTCAGCAGAAAAGCGTAGTGGGAAAAAAGAGGAACGGCTGTTATCGGGGGCATCCCCTTGATTCAGGGGAGGTTTGGGATGGTCTGGCTACGCGGGGGGAACTCCGAGACGCAGGGGGGCTCGCGAGGGGGAAGTAGCCTTACACGGACGAACCTAAACCATAGGAAAGGGGGGTGCCTGAAGAGTGGAAGTGAAAGAACATTAAGTGGGGGGGCTAGGGTCTCGGAAGACATGGCGTCGGAGGGGTAAGTGGCCCGGTTTAATTCGACTTCGGTCGAATGCAAGGAACCAGCGAGAGGAAGCGTGTAAAGGCTTTATCTTAATGGCCGAGGGGGCGGGGGGGGAATTAAAAGGGGGTCATGGGGGAGGATGGGAAAGAACGATCTCCGCTGATCGGCGGTTCCTAAACGGTGCTATGGAATGAAAGGGGGGTGAAATGTGAAGTTAGAAAAGAAGGGAGGGTAAAACAATTACTCAAAACCACATGGGAATCACTGGAGGGGAGCCTGGTGGTGGTCATTAAACACCAAGGGGATTAATAGGGGGAGTTTGAAGAGACTTCCAAGGAGAGAAGTATTTGGATATTGGTTAATCATAAGGAAGTGATGCCTTCCGGAAATTAACAAGGCCCTAGAGGGAACAAGAACCAAAGAGAAAGAGGGGCCCTAAGCTCCCCTATATCTTCATTAGTCGGAGGCATTGAAGGGAATAATAAAACCAGCCTGCTGGGGGGGTCTTAGGCATGAAGCTCGCCTTATTTGTGGCAACTCTGACGCTGCTTGTGAAAAAGTGGCAGACTTGGAGGGCCCCGGGGCTCGACGTCCTCGCGGAAGGGGTCAAGACACAGTAGAGGGGGAGAAAAACGGTAAGGGGAGCGCTTGAAGGGGGGGGGCCTGTTTCATGACTCTGTAGTCTGGGGTATCCGAAAATCTGAAGGGGTGCAAGAGAAAAAAGGCTCAGAAAAAATGAGGTAAACAGTAACCTACGTCAATGAAGGGGTTAGAAAGTCCGCTGGGGAGGGCGCAGGAGCACTGAAGGCTGCAGGAAGGGGAGGGGGGTTTCGGTCGCAGACAGCAGGCTCGATATGGTCAAGAACGCCAAAAAGGGGACAACGGAGCAGAATGGGTCCACAGCTGACTTGCCTAATTCGGAGGGGGCCGGAGAAGAAAAAGTCTTGATGAAAGAGGCGGGAAAGGAAAAGGGGCCCTCAGGGCTGACCTTCATGGTTCAAGTTGTCAGCTGGGGAATTCAGAGGGGGGGGGGAAGTGGAAGGAAAAGCCTGAGAGGGAAGGGGGGGTGGGATGACTTGGGCGGGGCGGAGGAAGCTTTAATTATAGGGATTGGCGGGAACGACAGAAGGGAAACGTCATGACTACGGGGGGGGGGGGAGGTTACGCCTTCAATTATGCAATGGTCTGCCAGGGGCGGTTACGAAGGCGAAAGAAAAGACATCGAGAAGGGTTTAGTAGGATCTTAAGTCTGGGGGTCTCTGGCCATAACAACTGTAAGTTGGGGGGGGACTAGAGGGGGGGTATCGGAAAGTGGCTGGGAGAGTCGACAGTCCCTGGTCTGTCATGCCCGGGTCAGTTAAGGTTCGTGACGAAGGGAAGCGGAGAGGACTGGAGAGGAGGTCTTTCTGGAGTATACACCGGGAAATTGCGGAAGATCCAGTTTGAAGGCGTGAAAGAAGGGGGAGGGGGAACTGATTGTGGTAGGGAGTCTCAAGGATTCACGAAGAAGGGATAAGAAGGATCTAAAAAAGTTCACGCTAGAGGAGACATTGGAACGTATCAGTTGTGCCGCGGGGGAGGGGGGAAGAAGTTGGTGGGGGGGTCAAAAGTGGGCGGCTTGGAAGGAAAGGAAGCTCAGACACAAAAAACACTTATTATGATTGAAAAGAAAGAGGTCCAAACGAAAAATAATGTTGAAACCGCCAGAAAAAACAAAATCGAGACGAAAGTGACGTTAAAAAGGGGAAAAAAAGGCGGATTTCATCGAAATTCAGACTCGTGGGCTCCCCAGAGCTGGCGTGCAGAGAAAACGACCAGAAAAAAAGAACGATACAAAGAAATTGACGGAAAAGGACGACGGAGCTGGACGAGGAGGAACTAACCGGTTTCTGACCAAAACAATAAGCAAAATCACGAATGGGGAGCAAAAGGCTTAACAAAAGAAAGGGAGTCTCGGGAGGGGAAAGGAGGGTTTGGAGGAACATTCAAATCAGCCAGCGGAAAACCAGAAAGAAAGAAAGGGTCGAAATTGAGAGTTTGCCGGCAGGGGGGGAAAGCGCGGAGCAAAAGAATCCCGAAAAGGGAGAGGAAGGGAGAACGGTATCTTCCCGCGGCTCAAACTTTTGCAGGGAAGGGGCATCGGGGGAAAGAAGGAAGGACAAAACTTGAGAGCCCCACGAGTCGGAAAAATTGAACATCACTATAAGACCAGAAAGGAAAAGGAATCGGCCCTCTCATATAGATCTGGAGGGGAGAGGGCCGCCAGGTAATTTTTAACCGGGGGAAAAACCGAGAATCCTTGAATGGAAAATGGATAAATGTATCCAGTGGAAGTCTATAGCTCTGCCAAGGAAAGGGAACCGGGGGGACGGCATAAAATAAGAAAGGAACATAAAAGATTCATGAAAAAGCAAAAACGTCCCACCTTTCAGACTGAGCAAGGGTTTCCGCGCAGAGAACATATGGGAAGAATCGTGCGAGGGGAGAGAAATCGCCAAACCCAGAGGCAAACCTAAGTGTGGATAATGAACCGGTGCAGGTACAGAACCAAGAAAGCCTTCGGAAGACCGGTTTCGTGAGGCTTCATCTCTCAGGATCCGGAGGTGACGACCGAAAAAAAGCCGAAGGAGTCGGAGGAAGGGGAAAAAAGTACCGGGTCAATCACATGAGGATACAGCGGAAAATTCAGAACTTTAGAGAGCTATGGACAAAACCATCGTAAGGGAGGGCAGGATAAAAGTGAGAATTAACAACGGACCGTTCAAAGCCATAGTGGCAAAGGATCGGAATGTCCGAAAAGCGCAGGAGGAGGAGAGATAGGTAGGCACGGCAAGTCCTTAGTACCAGTAGAAAAGGTCTATGAGCTTGAAGTCAAGGAAAAGGGTCTCTGTGAAAAAAGGGGAGGTAAAAATGAGATGAGCGGGGGTATTGGGTAACAAGAGCCTTCAGCGGAATTTTCCTGGGGAGGAAGGAAATTCCACCAAAGAAAGAAACCAGAATGGAGCTTTTGCCGGCGGAACTCTCAAAGAAATTCCCTATATACGCTAATCTGTGGGGGGGTTAGAGAAAACTCCACCAATCAAAAGTGGGGCAATCCGCCGGGAGTGTTGGGGTTCTTCTAAAAAATTGATGGGAAACTTACATCACAAATCCTTCAAAAAAGGCCGGTTGCTCGTGGTGGCCTCCGTCTGGTGTCTGAATCCGAAGGACCTACTCCAAGGATTGCAGAAGAAGAAAGGTCCCAGGCGAGGAGTATGAATATAATACTGCTGAGGTCCTGATCAGGACTGGGGGGGGAGCGCTCGGGAAAAACAATCCCAGTAGGGCAAAGGATCCGAAAAAAGAAAACTGGCAAACACAGAGGGGACTCGCCAGAAGAATTTGCAAATGAAAACCTGCTTCACCCCTATGGCCTTAGAATGAAAATCATTGAAAGGGGGGAAAAAATGACTACTGGGCACCGGGAGGGGAGGGTACTGATAGTAGCCATCACCAGGTTCAGGAACTTATATCTGGAGACGCCCGACTAAGAGGGGGAGGGCACTGAACCGAACCCCAACCCTAGTGGCACATAATAGGGGCGGGGAAGCAAGTTATTTCACGATCCTATAGAGCCACAGGGCCTTAGTCTGCAAAGGGAAAAAAAATTTTCACTGTCAAATCTTACCTCACAAAAAAGGGCTCAACCTCATAAATACCGAAGGGGAGATAGAAGGGGATCAGTGTGAAAATCATAAAAAAACGAGGAGGGGAAAAGGGGATCCAAAAAGAACTGAAGGAATCACAAGACGCAATGAGGGGGAGTCTGTATTTGGGGGGGGAGAAGATTGAAGGAAAAGGTCGAACAAATCCAGGTCGAGAAAAGGGAAAAATGCTCTCTGAGTTCCAAGGGAGGTAGTTGTTAATGTCCATCAGAGGGGGGGGGGGGGGGGGGGGGGGGTTTGGAATCTGGTCATGAGGGGAATTCAGCAGAGGAAAAGATGGCATTCACAATGGAGGAGATGCGAGAGTCAGAAAGCTTTCCAAAAATCCCTACAGCGAGGGGGGGAATTTAAAAAGTAAACCAGGTAAGTACCTCTTAGGAGCCCAGAACGGTGAAGAGGGGGTGGAATGAAGCATTGGCGGTCGCAAGGAGCGAAGAGACAGGCGGAAGCTCAAATGGAGTCTTACGTCGGGGGCCGGACGACTAGGAATAGATGCTCAGAGGGCGTTGTACAAAGCGGTCTTCGCCAAAGGCACGCTGCTGAGGGGAAACGAGAGAGGATTTTATGCGAAGACAAAAAAGGACAGTGGAGGTACCTCCGGCTGTATCTCCTCAAACCCACATGAAAAGGAATGCTGTCGGGCGGGTTGTTCTATCGAAGAAACACACTATGGGGGGAAGCTTATAGATGGGCTTTGAAAGAGAACTCACACCTTCCAAGGGTACCAGGGGAGACCATTCTTCTAAAGGGGAGAAAGCCGTCTAAGAAAAGGGAGGGGAGGTGAATGTCGGAGGAGGACAAACCAAAAGAAGGCTTGGTGGGGGGACCGACCAAATCGGGGGGATCAATCCAAAGAGGAGGTCTTGCGGAGGAAAAGGCAGATAAGATCTTGAAATAAAGAAGAGATAAAGCCCGCGAGGGTTTTTTAGTCTACTGAGGAAAATCTCGAAAAATGGGTCTGTCAGGATGCGAGAGCCTTTAGGGGTTTCAAAGGAATCATTGCCCGTAAGAAATAGTAACTGGAGTTTGTACCAAGCTTAGAAAGTCATCTTACACAGTTTAAAGGGGGAGGAAGGGGACCGGCCGGTAAGGGGGGAAAAAACAATCGAGAGACGCCTTTGGCAGGTCCTTATTTTAGGCTTTCAATATGAGCCAAAAAAAAAACGTCGCCGTGAAGGGGGTCGTCCGCCAAAACCCAGTGGAACGAAACGGGGGAATGTAAAAGAGGACTCATTGACCTCGTTTCAGATACACGGCTGGAGAAAAAATTTGATCTGGGGGGGGAAGAAAAGAACTTGCGATAGGGGAACTAAGCAAAATATGGTAATACGCACTTTGAATAACTGAACCTTGCTGGACAAAGGGGAAACGCTGCGAATCTCCTAGGAAAAGGGGATATGGTCCGAGGTCTTTCGGTTGGGGGGGGAGGGCCGTTAAAAAGAAGGCTCAGCGATCTCCCGACCTGGAAAGGTATCCTTATGCAGGGGGTGGGGGGGGAAAAGGGGCAATCAAGAAAGTTTTTTGGATGCTTGGGAACCCTGGCCGATCCTGAGCCGTTCTCTTTTTGCTATAGGGAGTGGAGGCAAAACGCACGTCATTGGAAAGATAAAGGGGGGTGGAGGAACCTGACCTTATGCCGAGATAAGCCTGGCCTTACTTCTGCGTGGGGGGGAGACAACCAGGGGAATCCGAGGGTAAAAAACTTTCGCGAAAGGGGGGGGGGAGGGATGAGTCTCGCGCGAGTTGAAGTATCTGCAAAAATGGGGAAAGACCTGGCTTCAGTATCGCTAAGAGGAAAAGGCTTTTTCATGGGGGCATCCCTTTGGGGCTTTAACCTTTTTGGAAAGGCGCACAACTCGCATGTCTTACTTTTAAGCGTCAAAAAATCTTCTGGGAGGAAAAAAAAAACTTTCTCATGGGGACTTTCAGAAGGGGGAAAGTTAGGGGGGGGAATGGATCACCTCAGGAGTGGGGTTGGGTTGGGGGGGGGGTGGGGGGGGGGGGGGGGGGGGTGGGGGGGGGGGGGGGGGGGGGGGGGGGGGGGGGGTGGGGGGTGGGGGGGGGGGTGGGGGGGGGGTTGGGGGGGGGGGGGTTTGGGGGGGGGGGGGGGGGGGGGGTTGTGGGGGGGGGTGGGGGGGGGGTGGTGGGGGGGGGGGGGGTGGGTTGGGGTTGGGGGGGGGGGGGGTGGGGGTGGTTAAGGGGGTTCGGTCGACACAATTTTATCTCTGTTTCAGCACCATCGGGGGGGGGGAACGGTTCTCAAAGGACTATGAAAAAAGCGGGATGCAGGTGCGACGGGGAAATCCGGGGGCCGGGTAAGATGGGAGAGGGCTCGGGGGTTTATTTCTTGAACTCGCGAACAAGCTTGGGTTGGACAGGTAAAGAGAAAAAACAAAGGAAGGGGGGAAAGAAGATTTACCGGGAAAGGAAAGGCCGAACCAAAACTCCGCGAGTGAAACCGCAACCACAAAAAAAGCTTACCTCAAAAGGAAACCGTCCGCCCTGGTTCCAACGGGGAAAAGGGCCCTGCGAGCTTTATAGGAAACACTAGAGGGAATACTAACCATAAGAAAAGAAATTTTGACGGACTAAAGGAATTCCGAGCGAAAAATCCATAGGAAAAAGAAGGGACCGGTGTATTATCGAACAGCGAACGGGAAGAGAAAACTGCGTTAACTAATACAGAAAGGACATTACTGAAGAATCCCTCAAGGGATGAGGGGAAAAAAAAGAGAAGCAGACCGATACCCACACTCACCGAATATTCTGACCTTTTGGGCCGAAATAGAACAAAAGAGAAAAAAAATTTCGAGGGGGGGGGGGGACTACCGGGATTCCGGCGTCCGGTGGGGTGGAAAACCCCCCTGAATTACTGCGAGGAACATAATGAGAAACCACAACGGGGGAAAAACGTTCTAAAGAGTTCGGGGAGGAAGGAAGGCCAAGAAATCACTATATCAAAACATCGGGAAGATTGAAGAGAAAGGATCAAAAAAAAGAAGGGAGGAGAGCGGCTTGGAATTCCTCCCAAAACAACCGAGAATCCAAAAGGAAACAATGGATGAGTATCCATTAAGGGGAGAAAAGATTCCGCAGGAGGGGGGGAATTCAAGGACCACTCAAAGCAAGAAAAGCATGACGAAGGAAAATAGAAAGGGCACTTATTCTGTAGGAACTCCAGCAGATAAAAGTTCTGAAATAAAAAGGGGGAGGCCTTAACCAGAACCGAACAGAAAAAAAGGAGGCTTAGTGAATAGCAAAGAGCCCCTACCCCAAACTTCCATCATCAAAATACATAGGAGAAAAACAAGAGCAGGTAAAAATCACAAAAAAATAAGTCGAAAAGGACACCGGGGCGTGTCAGAGTAAAGCTTGCCTTATAGTCGAAAAGAGGGGGGCCGAGCCGAAAGACAAAACCTTCCTGAAAAGAAGAAGCGGATGGAGGTGGGGAAGGGGGGACGGCAAGGGAGAACAGCCGGCAAAGGGGGCAGAAGTCACAGTGACCCAGCTTTCGGCAAAGGGCCTAAACCAGACCCAGTTTCCTTATGAAGGGGGAACGGTTTGAAAAGAAAAAAGCGCAGAAACAGAGCAAACCAACAAAAAGATCTCAGATGCAATCCGAAAACCACAACAAAAAGGTCCAGGGAGGGAGGGGAGTCTTCTGCAAATTCGTCCGGGAGAGGCGTAAGCCAGATCTGCCGGATGGGGGGCCGTATCTAAAAAGGTCTCATGGAGCCATTGTGGGTTGGGGGGGGGGGGGGGGGGGGGGGGGGTTCAGGAAAACCTCCTGCACTAGGGTCTTCAACATAGGAAATAAAGGTCCTAGGGATGACTTTCCCTGAGATGAGAACTCGAAACAAAGAAATCTATACGCCAGTGTGTTTAAAAAAACTGCCGCCAAAAGAAACGGCAGGAGGGAACGATCAGGGGTACAAGCCATGCCTTCACATCCTCACCACCCTCGGGCACGAAAGGTGTCTGAAAAGCAAAAGATATAGAGCAGCAAAAAAAAAAGCACAGCGAAACCCAAAGTGGCGAAGAATTGGGGTCCAATCGGCAGAGCATGATTCCGAAGAAAAGGAAAAGAAAAGAAATGAGAAAGGCGAAGAATCATGGAAGGGCTTCGAAGAGTAGCGGAAGGGAAACAGTCCGATGATGCCCCGGACGACAAACAATGGAAATACTAGCCAATCGGTAAAAGGGGGAAAAAGGGTTCCTGGTCCCTGTCCAAAAAAAACACGAAAAAGGGGAGGGAGATGATGTGGGAAAATAAAAGGAACGAAGGCATCGGGGGCACGAATCAGGTCATGAAATATCACTGAAGAAATTCGCAAATTCAGTATAAAAAAATACCAAAAGAGAAAAAACCAAACACCAGGGAAGGGTCAAAAAGGGAAAGACCGTCTTGATTGGAAGACCTTCCAACAAGGGACATTAGAGGAATCGGGGGAAGGGAATGGAGCGGCACAGGGGCCTACCAACTCCAGGGGGAATATCTGCACAAAAATACATGCTAGGTCATGGGAAGGGTGCCCAGGGAACTTTGGGGAGGTCAAAAAAAGGGGGATCAACACAGGAAAGCGGAGGTACAAAGAAAAGAACAAGACTCTGTGAGGGGAAAAAATGAGTGGGGAGAAATTTAAATGGGGGGGGGAGTTCAATATTGCAAAAGAACCCGAACTGTGCATACCTCCCTTTCTTGAAAGGAAAAAAAAAAAAAAAAAAAAAAAAAAAAAAAAAAAAAAAAAAATATGTACGGAGGGAGGCTTACGAAGACGGGGGTGGGCAACCCTTCATGGAGGCCCATCTCTTTTTGGTTGGGGTGGGAAAAGAGTTTCGTGCAAAGAAAAGACTTCTTGCGAAACTCCTGAAGAAGATGTCCAGGTTATGAGAAGGGCTCTCTAGGATTTCTCCCCACGGGGGGGAAGCATCTTACAACGAGTCCTGGCGGAGTTTTGAAAGGGAAAAAAGTACCAGGGGAAAAAAAGTGCAAATCTAAAGCTACGGACATTTCGCAATGGCTCGTGTCAGGACGTTTTAAGTGCATTGGGGGGGAGAATTCAACGCTCCTAGGAGAAAAAAAATCATAGGCAAAAAAAAACGTCTACAGAAACCGCGTTCGGAAGGGGCGTGTCTTCATTTCTCTGCGGCTCAGAGACCCAGGAATCAAAGCCAAGGAAATTTGCAAAAAATCTGGGGAGGGAGCGGGGTTCCTACACCCCGGCGGCGCGGGCAAACGTCGCGGGGGGGGTTTTACGTCGTTGGGAAAGGAAGGAGACCTTTCTGTGGGAACCCCACATCGTTAGAAAAGTCCAAGGGGGGCTGTTCGGGAATCTCCGAAGAGTTGCACTCAAATCGGTAGGGGTGCCGCGGAAGAAAAGCCTGCAAAAGAAAAATACAGGAAGGGATTTTGAAGAGAAAAGAAGAATTGAGAATCTTCTGGGAGGAAGCAAAAGACTACTACTGGATATACCAAATGGCGCTGAGAAACTAGGAGAAGGGAACGCATAGAAAACGGGTCTAAAGGGAGACTCCGACCCGTGGGGTTTCGGGATACGGAGAAATGCGTGGGGGCTTGGCGGGGAGGAAAGGCTAGCGGAGAAGGTTCAAGGTTTTTACTGAGTTCATCATGGCCCTGGGCCTCGCGCGACGTGTATGTTTTGGTACAAGAAAGAACGGCGAATGGTAGAGTTCGCAAGGGAAAGGGAGATGTACGCCAGAATAATCGCTTTCATGTATTGTGGGGAAAAGTTTTCAAAAAGGTCACGGACTGATGAGAGAAGAGGCCGGAAGCGGAGGAATGCAGACGAGCAATAACGCAAGGGGAGTCAGACGATAGTAACCCTACGGCGAAAGGGGTAAGGAGAAAAAACTCTTTCCAGAAGGGGAAAAAAAGTCATGAGACGGAAGAGGGAGTCTGGCGCCGGGAGTTTGCGAGGACTGCACTAATCCTCAGATTCGACTCTAACGCAAACCAACCTGGACGGCAAAGGACATTACGGGAGAGGCCGGGGGAAAAAAAGATTATAATTAAGGGGGGAAGAAAGGCAAGCTCATCGTCAGAGGGTTGACTAATCACGTTGAATCCAAGCCTAAATCACCTAGGAAATTCCTTTTAATCCCGGGAAGGGAAAAGGGGGGACGTTATCCATGGAATTTCATGCAGGGGGAGAGGTGAGTCAAAAGGGGGAAAAAGAAGGCTAAAAAAAGCATTTGTTTTGGGGGAGGGCAAAAACCTTTCCGAGATCTGCCAAATTGATCTCTCTGGGATGTTCGGGAGGAGGGAAGGACTTGAAGAAAAAAGTCATTGCGAATCAAATTTTGTGGGAGGGGAAAAAAACGTATGAGAGGAGGACTCCCCTGCTGACAAAGGTTTCAAAAGAACTTGCTGACGCCCGCCAGTGAGCTAAAAAAGGAACCATTGGGAGAGTCTAGAGGGGGACATTGGAAAGCACCCGTCAAAAACTTTGGACCGGCGTGGCGCGAGGGGTCTCGAACAAGACCTGGGTGGGGGAACGACCAGAAAAAGGGGAAGGTGAAAGAAGCTCCGAAAGGAAAGGTCTGTGAAGAGGCAGGATCACGCCAGTCGGGGGGAAGGGTCGCGTTTGGGTCTTTCGAGGAATGCGGGGGGTCATCTCCGTCGAGGGGGGTGTTCCTGAAGGAGCGGTAGCAAGGGAAACTGAGGGCGGAAATTGGCTCACCTGACTAAAAAGCATTCAAAAACAATTCCTATACATGGGTGAGCAAGAAAGGAAGGGCCCGGGAGGAGGAAAGTGGAACCAGCGGGGAGGAATCCAGAGGGAGTCCTGGAGAAGAGGGTTTGTATGGGGGGTTGGAAAAAACATTATTTGGACGGAACCCTGGAAAAAGTGCCAGTAAAGCTCTCTCAAAAACAAAAAAAGATTTACCTGGAAAGAACCCCCGTCAAAAGGGGGAAACCGCAGTTGAAAAAAAACCACAAGACGCTCAAAGGAACCGCCGGAAAACAAGCATGGTGCTGTCGCCTTTAAAATCGTCAAGGACAGATCGTGCAGGGGGGAGAAGAAAAAATCTAGGAGGGGATCTGGAGGGAAAAAAGGTGCGAGAGTTTTAAACGGGGAAAAAGTCCATCGCATAACTCACGACGGGCGCTGAGGAAAGAGTTCACCAAAAGAAAAAAATCGAAGAAACAAAAAAAAAAAGAGTAGAAAACAGAAAGGGGGGGGGTGAAGGAAAAAGCGTACAGGAAAAAGGTCTGCGGAAGCCTCACCCACAAGAAATTTAGGAATAGCAACCGCTTCCTAAAAAAAAAAAATCGAGAGGGGAACTAACAGGTCGAATGCTTAAGTTTTGCCGATACTGGCCAAGAAAGTCGCGAACAGGGGGAAACGGGAAAGAAAAAAGGGTGTGAGTCAGAAAAGACTTGAGAACGTTTGGCGGGCAAGTCACAGGCTAGACGAAGAAAGGCCCAAAAAAATCGGCGGGGAAGGTCTTGAAGGGAGGAGAGCAACACCAAAAAAGATAGAAACGCTCATAGGAATCAGGAGGGAAGTCGCCGAATGAGTCCGCCAGAGGAAAGAGAAAACCAAAGGTTACCAGGAAGGCAAGCTGCAAACTATACTGAAGACGACAACGGGCGGCGCTGCGACTGAGACAAAAAAAAAAACAAAGCAAGAAGAAGAGAAAAACATATAACGAGAAAGGAATTCGGGGGGAGGTGCAGCAAGGCCACGTGAACCGGTCGTTACGTCGTTTCCGTCCCAGGGAAGGAGTCGAAAAAATCCGGGATGGAAGTCAAGGAAAGCACCAGATCAAAAGCCGTCCAGCAACATACATGTGAAGATAATGCGGAAGAAAAAAAGATGTGGAACGTCAAAAAAGGAAACCGGAGAAAAGGAGTCGGACAAACTGGCGGGACTTGTTTCGGAGAGATTCCTCAGTGCGAAAAAACTAGAAACGGGGGCCTACGCAAAAACCACTCAAAACGTCATGCAACCGGGGATAGACCAAAAATGACAGGACGGGGGGAAAACGTACCAAAAAACACAGGAGAGACACGTCTTCCAACGGGGGAGACAGGAAGATGACCAGGGAGAGAAGCAGAGTACCAAACCCCTCAGCGGGATGAAGGCCAGCTTTACAAGGATCTCAGTAAACTTGAAAAAATTGCAAAAAAAAGGGAAGCGAAAGAAAAAACAGTCTCGCGGAAAATTGATCCGAAAAAGAGACCACCCTAATTGGCGAGCTGCGGGGGATTCGGAAAGATTGAGGAACCAAAAAGGCATTAGACGGGAAAAGGAAGATACGAGAATAGAGAGGGACGAAGAAGGCTGGGAGAAAAAAAGGATCCATAGGCGCGTGGGGGGGGGGGGGTTCCAGAAAACCTCCGGGGATCGACGGAATGAGCTTCCAACAAAAGAGTTCTCGTCAAGAGGAGACCTCACTGGGGGGGGAAAAAATCCTCTCTTGAGTTTGTTGCCCAGCGGGAAGAAACGACCCCTCCCAACCCTAAGGAAATAAGCCAAACTTTTGGGGGAAAAAAAAAAGATGTAGGAGGGGAGGAAAATAGGGAAACGGGGCCGGGCAGTCTTCACCAACGCGCCGAGAGAGCCAATAGCAGATAAAAGCCACCAGAAGGGGGTCCAACAAGAAAAAAAAGCTCAGGCCTTTAAAAAAAAAAAAAAGAAAAACTCAGAACGAAGGAACTTCGAGGAGGCATGGGGGGACAATGAAAAAACTGTTCAAATTCCTATCGGAGGGGTGCGAAATAAATTCAAAGAAAGAGAAAAAGAAGAAAGGAACGCGGCTATCCAAAAGGGAGGTTGAACAGATACTTTTGTCACTGGAAAAAGGGGAATTCCCAGCAAAGAGTTCCGAGACGAACTTAATTTGTGCCTCTCCACTTGGGAAGGAAACGCGAGTCCGCAGCATATCTCAGTCAGGAAGGGGGAGGGAGGAATGGGGGAAGGGGGCCGCCAGGCAAATACCACCACAAACCAAAACCCCGATGATGGCAAATAAGGGTCTATAACTACAAGGAAGCTGCACTGGAAGAGGAGAAAGGGGGGGGGCGTCTTCCACAAAGCCTTTGTAGCTACCGGTGCACATACCTGAACAAAAAATACATTCTCTATTCATGAAGCTCATCAGAACCTCTTCTGGGGGAGGGCATCAGGAGGGGGGGGCAAAACGGAAAAGAGAGTAGAATCAAAAACTGAGTGACCCAAGTCAACACGACGCTGTGAAGGGGCACTAGAGGCCGCCATAGGACAGGTCAGATTAAAAAAAACGTAGCCAAAAAGGGGGGGGAAGTTGAAAAGAGGTTCGCAGGAGGAAAAGAGACGGTCGTGATCAGGAGCGGCCTTCATGACTTCCGGGGGGTGTTTGGTGGTGTGGGGAAAAACTTGCAAAGGCGCAGATAGGAAAAAAAAGACTGATAGAGGGAACAGGGGAGAGGATCGCTAGCGGGGAAAAGACACGGGAGCTTAGAAATCAAACCGACCACGGAAATCGGAGGTTACCGAGATGGTTGAAGAAAAAAGAATTTAACAGAAGCTGGGAGAGGCAGAATTCGCAAGGGGTGTCGGAGTGTATGGGACGGGGCTCTCCTGTGAAGTAAAGGGGATGCGAAAAAGGGAAGGACAGATCGAAAAGAGAGCGCGGGGGGAGAGAGGAAAACATTTGGGATCTCGGAAAAAGACGGCCAAAACAAGCCTTGAGTCTCCACTAAAAGGTGAAACTAAAGCCTCGGTGGGGAAGAAGGTCGTCAAAGGGGGAGGGAAGGAACCGACGTAGGGGGGGGGGAGAAGGCACGGCAGGAGGGTACTGGGGGAAAGGTCAAGGGGAATAGTCCTTGCGGTATAGAAAAAAAAGTGCCTCAAAAAAAAATGCAGAAAGGGGGGGAATCAAAGAGGGAAAGGAAAGGTGGCGGGTGGGAGGGAGAGACAACAAAGCCTGCAAAACGATGTTTGCAAAGAGCTATAGATGGCGCTATGAAAAAAGCCAAGGAGAAAAATTATTGAAGAGGGGAGAAACCTCAAAAGCAGGCGAGGGGGGAGTAACATCCAACCAAACCCTATCCAAATCAGGGAAGACAAAAAAACCAGAGGTCGGAGCGCGAATATCTCGGGAAGACTTACGCATGCCGGCTGACGGGTCGAAGGGCTTGAAAAACCGACAGAAGGTTCCGGGGACGTAGAAGAGCCTGATGGGGGGGAGTTATAAAAGGGGAAAGTGGACCTTTTAATGGTGGTGGAAACCTGAGACTCACTGAAACCTTCGGAGAAAGGCTGACGAGGGGGTTGGGTATAGCGGAAAAACAGCCTGGGGACATCTTTGACTGGGCTGCGCAGGAGCCGGCAGGGCTATCGCTTGAGGGGATACTACTGGGGAAAAAGTTCTTATGGGGAGGGGAAAGCAGAAACGTAGACTGGCCTAAACGTATGAAGGAAGCGCGGGAACGGAGCTCTAAAGGGAGGGGAAGGAGGGCGGGGGGGGGAAGGTAGAAAACTTCCACTATTTCCGAGTTCACCGCGCTCTAGAAGGTGTAAAGGCTTGAAGAGGGTCTGGTGGAAGGGCTAGGAGAAAAGAAGCACTCCAGGAATCTAAGGTTTACGCAACAAACCTGGCGCATCACTTGGGGCACTCTGCCCGGTGCTGCTCAAAAAAAAAAATTCTAAGAGGGTTCCGAAAGGGGAATTCTGGAATACGCGCGGGGGACGGAAAAAAAAGGGTCCGGACCTCAGAGGCGCCCGTCATGGGAGGGTCTGTCAAGATGGAATTGTTGCAAGGTTTTCAGCAAGAAAGGTTTGGGGGAGACGCCTAGAAAAGAGGGGGGAGTGCTTGAAAAGACCTCTGCGCAGGAGGTGATATAGTGTGTTGGCTCGAGGGACCGAGGTCCAGGTCATGGAAGGACGGGGAGGGGAGCCCTTCCAGGAGAGCCGGACGGAAGCGTGCAAGAAAAGGAGGAGAGCACGGCGAAGAATCCACGGTAAGTGCATCAGGGACGCATTTTAGGGGCTCTGCAAGCTTTGGGAAAGGGAAAAACACGGGAAAGCGTTGGTAAGGAATGGGTCTCACTGCTGCGGAGATTGCGGACATCATCCCTTTGGGAAGAAAAAGCTTGAAAAAGGCAGTCATGTATTAAGAGGTCTGAGGAATCCAGTCAGGGGGGGATGAGGAAATCGGCGTGACGGGGGAAGGGAGATGTAAGACAACGAAAAGAACAGGTAAAGCTCCTCTCGGAGTATGGGGGGGAAAAACTTGGGTTCATGTAAAAAAGGGATTGAGAAAAAAGAGCCAAAAAAGGGAGGAAAAAACATAATTTAAAAGGAAAAGGGCTTCATATAGAGAGAAGGAGATGAAAGGCGAAAGAGAGGGTTTAACGTCGGCGGCCGTTGATTTTGGGAAAGGGTTGCTGCGAGGTTTTGTGGAGGGAAAAAGGGGGTGGACGTGGGTTGAAAATTTAAGTCTACTCATTATTAGGAGAAAAGAAGGTTCATTCCATGAAAAAAAAAGGAAAAGAAGGTTGATAAAAAACCGCCATAAAAGAAGGCTCCATAAGAAAACCGGGAAAAAAAAGAGGAAACTTGTTCCAACCATCTCCCCGGCTCTATCGGGAATTTCGTGCAAAATAGGGCATAACAATTTCGACCCGAAGAAAAGAAGGCTCACCTAAAAAAGGAGAGTAAACAGAGAGAAGGGGGGGGGAAGAGTACAAGGAGAAAAGCCTTGCAAGGGTTAACTCCGAAATACCGACAATAGAGAAAAACCAGCACGAGGGACCCCAGGAAAAAAAAACTTATGAACCAGTCCATCCCCACGAAAGGGGAAAAATGATGTGAATATAGAACATCCATCACTAAAAAGCAAACCATAAAGGTCCGAAAGTTTACTAAGAGGAATGCCCTTACTGAAAGCAAAGAAAAAACATCATCCCTCAATGGTGAAAGAGTCGGCCTTTTTTCTGTAAGGAAAAACTTCCGGTGACTGGAAGCCGGAAGGCATGCTAGGGAAGATTAATGAAGGGAAAAGAAAACGTTGAGGAGGAAGTTTACTCTTTGATTAGAAAAACCAACATCCTGGACCAGGGAAAGGAATTATAACGAGCGAAAAAAGGATCTAAAGGGGAAAATAAAAAAAAAAAAGGGACGGGGGTCTGAATGGGAAAGAGAACCCCCGGATTTAACCCTTGAGGAATCTTCCACAATGGATCAAAAAGAGACTGTATAACAGTACGGAAGCTTCTAGAAATGAATGAATACCGCCGCAAAAAGACAGAGATTCTAAATTAACAGAAATGGAGTAAGTTATAATGGGAGGATATTGGTAAAGAAAAAAGGACCCCTGGAGCCATTTTGAGAAGAAAATTTGGGGGGGATGATTAGTACCATGGAGATTCCGAAAGGACTAAAGGGAAGTCAAGAAATAACGAGAAGAAATCGTGGTCTTAGAAAAAAAAAAAGGGGAATAAGGTTGGTTCCAACTTCCAAAACACCGAGGAGCTTACTAGAGCGGTGACGAGGGGGATTAGAGACGCGGTGTTATCGGCCGCTTGACCAGTTGGCAGAGGTATTCTCCTATACTAAAGGAATAACATCCAAAAATTCGTGAATTTAGAGAAAGAAAAAAGGAGATAAAGATGAATCCACAGATGACCCAGGGAGAGAGTACAGTCCGACTTCTGAGAAAACTGAAAAGATTTTATAACAATTATCTGAATGAACCAACGGGGGGAGAAGAAAAGTCCGCCAGGTGGAAGAAAATCAAAAGAGCGTCATGTCAAAAAAAGAAGAGAAAAGACACACCCCTAAGGACATGGAGGCGGGAAAAGTCGTAACTTCAAGTAAAACGTCAAAGAAAACGGTCAGAAAAGAGGAGAGATATAGGGGGGGAGAAGAGCCCCAAAAATTCTCCTGGGGACTGAGAAGTAGTTAGGGGGGGGGTTGTGGATGGGGGGAAAACCTACCATCCTTAAAAGAGGACTGCAAGAAGATTCAACAGGGTCATAAAGAATGTAGGTGACTACGGGAAGTAATCGAAAAGCCAAGGAAAAAAGGACTCTGGCAACAGCGGGGGGGTTCAGATCATGATCTAGTAATGAAAACAGTGAAGGGAAGGTCCGCCGGGAAAAAATGGGGAGGGGAAAAACAGGATGGATTAAAATTCAACCATTCCGGGCAAAATCCTGAGTGGTTGGACAATAGAAACGAAATTCCTTGGGGAAACCAACTAGATAATAAGGAGAGTATCAGCGTGCCAGCGCAAACAGCTGGGGAATACTCAGCACTGTCCACACGACTAAGAGAAGTCCGGCCGAAAAGATTCAAAAAAGAGGAGATCAGGGGGGCCTATAGAATAGGACATCCCTATTCAAGAAAAAACTGACACCGAAAAGAAGGGAGAAATATGCCGAACAGTAGAAAGAGGACATATACGGTGTCTTCACAAGTCCCCAACTGTGACATCGCACAGGCAGGGAAAAGTTGGAAAAAAATGCATAGGAAGACACAAAGGAATCGAACATGGAAAGGGGAACATATCTAAGGAGCCTTAGTGAAAAGGAGTACAAAAAAGTATCTCAAGGGCAAAGTATAACCCACAAACAACACCCAAGAATGCTATGAAGAAAAAAAGGGACTAAGGAAAAATCTAGAGAAAAAAGGGTCTGAAAAACCGGGAAAGAGAATTAAAACCAGTTCGTCTTTGGATTTCAATGGAAATCCCTGCGAGAGGGTTACTGCTAAAAATCTCGTAAAAAACTCTCTTTAATTGGAGGATATTGGAATCCTTGGCTTGGGGCTCTCAAAAACGGAGGATGAAAATCACAAAAGGATCAAATTCAAAAAAAGGTGCACGAGATGAGGCCTGAAAGATGCTTATTGTTGGGGAGGGAATTGCCAACAAGGTAACTTTTACCAGGGAAAAAAGGGTGGGGAAAACAGAAGAAAAAAACTCGAAGCAGTGATCACGACGGTCGGGACGGAGGTTTGACCGTGTTTGGGGGGGGGGCTAGACGGCCTTAGGGCTTGCGGGTAGGCACTCCGGAAGGAAAAGAAGGTAAGAACCTTATGCGGCAGGACAGAGCTCGCGTGCGCCTTCAAGGAATCATCTCAAAGAAAAGGAAAAAAAAAATGGTCGATTTAAGGAAGGGTTTGGTAAGAGAAACCGACCACGTCCTAGGACAAGACTAACTTCTTGCCTGCATAGAGAGGGGTCGTGCGGTGGGGGTGCTAAAAGGAATGGTAGGAGAAAAAAATCGCGAAGCCAGCAAGAAATACTCGCTCGGGCTGACCTGGGCGTTCTTGAGGTCAC
>Ga0179593_1705077_pt1 | contig 18311 bp, 24 predicted proteins | sample CZODoug2_1_08_16_FD_185931 | JGI IMG/M metagenome (GOLD analysis project Ga0179593, IMG submission 185931) | Vadose zone soil fungal communities from Angelo Coast Range Reserve, California, USA - CZODoug2_1_08_16fungal (PacBio error correction) | ecosystem: Environmental > Terrestrial > Soil >...
TTCCTCTTTGAGCTCAGGAAAGAAAGAGAAAAACGCGCGAGGGCAAACCCGTCGCCTGTCTCCGCTTCTCCTGACCCGTAAAGAGAGCACCGGTTTTGGTCGCGCAAAGGGAAAAAGGGCTTCGAGGAGATGGGGCTCGACACCACCTACTCCTGAGCGGCAAAGGGGGGGGAATCCGGTGACTCCTTTTCGCGAGGAAAGAAAAAAGAAAAGGGAGTCGAACCTCTACCCTTGCAGAAAAAGTGAACCCATCAAGTCGGCCGGACTCAAAAAAAAAAAAAAGGCGGGGAACCCACGCCTGAGGCATCCATCCGCACGGGGGGAGGGATCGTCGCCTACGAGAAAAGTGCTCCTAATTCGACCTCAACACCGAGGGAAGCCTCGTGAGCGCCCCTAAGAGGGGATGGCCTCGACCGCTCGCTTTCGTAGGAGAAAACAGCTGGATCCCACCTACCTCTGGAAGGGGGGAGGGGGGAAGGGGAGAGGGCCGGGCTCGTCGCAGTGAAGACGACTGCCCTAGTTTCTTGTCCAGCCTCGGTGGGGCGCACAGCCGCTGCTCTGCTCGAAGGGGGGAGGAGTCGGCCCCGCACGCAGGGGGAGGTCATCCGTCGCGGGGGCATGCTGACGATGGCAGGAGGAGAGAGTCGGCCTTCCAGTACTCGCCAGCTCAAGGGGGGGAAAAAAACTAAAATCGACTGGTTAGTCCCGCACGCAGTCCAAAAAAAAAGGAAAAAGCGTTTCAGCCGGCTCAAAAGGACACGGAATGAACCTCGACTCTCTACGGCAACAAGGGGGAACGATCGAGCTCTCGGAGGCGGGGAGGAAGAAAGGAATTGCGACGTAATCCTCTTGCGGGGTCGGCGCGGGCCAGGAAGGGAGGGCCTGCTTTTTTGGCCGTAAGGAAAAGAAAAAAAGTAGCGCTCGTCCGGGCCGCCTTCCCGCGGCATCCGGCGCGGGAAAAAGGAAAAAAGGGGCATCCGGTCCACCCGTTCTCCTGGAGGAAGAAACCGCGGAAGAGGCGGCCTACACGTCCGAGAGGACAAAGGCCCTCTCTGTCCGAAAAAAGAAAAGAGGGGAGGCGATCCAAAAAGTCTGTTCTTCGAGATCTATGCCGCCGTCGGGGAAAAAAAGAGGCCACACGCCGGCATCACCCCGACGGGGAGGGGGGAGAGGAAGGGGGAGATCAGTCCTCTCAACAAACCTCACGTTCGCTTTTAAGAAAAACCAACGGGATTATTAATTCCCGCAGGGGGGACTTCAACGGGTCGTCGGTCGCGGTCCGGCGGGGTCCGGCCGGAAAGGGGAAAGGCCGGGAGGTTTTGGCTGTCGCGGTCGGAAAAGAAGGAAAAGGGAGAACAACCTTCAACGTCGTGGAGGCCGGACCTATCGTGACCTCGATGACCGAAGGAGGAGAAGGCCGATTCTTCTTTTCCGCTCTGGAGGGGAAGAAGGAAAGGGAGAACCGTATCGCCTTCCGATGCACCGATGCCTCCGCATACTCACGGGAGGGAAATAGGAATGGTACTACTTCCCCCGCATTTCGTCGTAAAGAAAAACATGAAGTGACATGGAACCACCTAAGCGCTCTCTCACTATAACCGATGGGGGGGGGGACAGAACAAGGTCAAGCTAGAACCGCCCGCTTCCAAGGAAAAAAAAAGAGGAGAAGGGGGAAGGGGGATGGGGGTCTCGGGAGGAAGTTCTACAATCTTCGTGCCCGAAGAACAAAGAAAAAGGACGGTCAGCCTCTACCTCGTGCTCGAAGAAGGGAAGTATCCCAACGCCGTAACAGGAAGGACCACGCTCCCAATCTGCGAAATAAAAAGAAGGGGAGAAAGGGAGGCCGTCACCCCTGCGGGTGTTACCTCGACGCGTTTTCGGAAAAAGCACGCGAACGACCCAGCTGGTTCGAAAAAGAGGGAGGGGGAGAGGTTTGAGGGCCCGACTCTTCCCCTGTGCAGACCAGAAAGGGAAGAGCTTTCTGCTCGACCGAGGAGGGGAGGGCTCAGACCGCCGACAAGTTCGAGGACGCCTTCTACAAAAAAAGACACGACTGTGGCGGTGGTGACGGCAAAAAAAAAGAAAAAAACCGAGTCATGGAGAAGGGCGGCTGCTGGTCAGCCCGGTCTACGTGGCCTAGGGAGGGGAAGGCCAATCAGCATGCTCTTCGGTTTCACCGGCAGCAAAAGGAAAGAAAGTAAAAGAGGGGAAGAGGGGAGGAAAGGGGAGGCGGCTCATCCGCGACGAGACCTCCGATGTCCCGTTATGGCCGTGGCTGCAGAGGAGGGGAGAAGGCGTGAGAACAGCATTGGCGCGGAAAGAAAAAAGGATCGAAGACCTCCCGCCCGGTCGACATCGACGCGACGGCTTCGTCATCTTTGAGGGCCGCGGCGGGGGAGGGGAGGGAACTAGACCGTTGTCGTCTCACATCTTACGGCGAGTTCGGAAGGGAAGAAAAGAGAAAAAAGAAACACACAACGGAGGAAAAGGAAAAGAGAGAGATGTGTGTGGTGGGCGTCGGCGTTGCGGGGGGAAGGAGTTTGAAGGGGAATAAGGATGGGGAAGACAGAACGCGCAGCCCAAACCGATGACGAATCCGTCGCGTGTCTATGTCGAACGGAGAGGGACTCCGGTTGCTCATCGCGCCAGAGGGAGGAAAGACGGGTCATGCCACCCTCGCAGCCACCGGCCATCACGACATCGGAGGGGCGTCTCTTATTATCCGCAGCCAGGAAAAAAAAAAGAGGGACCGGGTTATTTTTGCGTTGGGGCCGTGAAACCGAGCGCATTCTGATGTTGCCTGCAGCCAAGAGAGGAAACGTAGAAACTTTGGCTGAACCAAAAAGAAAGGAAGGGAGGGGGGAGGAGGCCTCATTTGGTACCACCGGGGGGACCCGGCCGTCACCACCGCACAGCGGGAGGGGGGGGGGGGTCGCGCCGATTTCTCCGCTTCCTCGAACGCAGGGGGGGAGGAGATATTTGCGCGGAAGCGGTCGGCCGCCGCGCTTCCTCGGGCCGAGGGGAAAAAAAGAGGAAAGAAAACCGAACTTCAAAAAAAAGGAGGAAAAAGGGGTCCAGGGTCGCGGTGCTCTTCCCCTATACTATCGTCGACACCCCTCATTGGTCTTGACGGAAAAAACGCCGTGATCAAGGGACACGGTCCGCCTCTTTCCGTCCGAAGCAGGGGGGTCATCGGGTCGCTTCCTGGTAAAAAGAAGGGGAGAGAGATTAGGCTAGAAAGAAAGGCGACTGCCTGACCTACTTGTGGAGGGAGTCGGCGGGCAACTACTATTCTAACTTCTCAAAAAAGGGAAAAAAAGAAGAAACCAGACCAAGGTCGAGTCTGTCTGCCTCTATGGTCCGTTCCTGAAGAACTGGGTCGTGTCTCCAAAAGACTCGATGAGGGAGTGGATGAGCTTTCTTTGAGGGGGAAAGTCAATCCGTGTGTGCGGGACGACGAACTGCGGTGACGTTAAGGAAAAGGGGAAGGGGAAAGGAGAGCCCCCTTTACTATTTCTTTCTTCATCGTGGGGGAAGGGAAGGAGGAAGGCTCCCTCGTAGGGGAGGTGCCGAACCTCCCTATCTTAACTCGCAGCAGAAAGAAAGAGTCGGAAGTCCTTCGTTATCAAGAAAAAGAGAAAAATTAAAAGGTGAGGGGGTCCGCGATCCGAGCTCAGAAAGGAAGGACAGACCCAACATCCCTCTTTGCGAGGGAAAGGGGGGGGGGGGGGAGAAGGAAAAGAAGGCACCGCCGACCTACTACACTTTGAAGATAAGGGGAGAAATAGGCGTAGTTCCTTAAACGCGCAAGGAGAGAAAAGAGCGACTTCCGGATCCGACAATCCGCATCATGAGCAAGGGGGGCCGGCGTTTGTTGAACGGAGGGATAAAAGAAAAAAAAGAGAAAGCCGAAAAGACGAGGGAGCGACTCGGGTCGGATACTTCGGAGCGGACCGAGGGGGGGACCCGGCGGACTCTCATTTCTTCGACTTGTGGGGAAAGCCGTCGTGTCGGCCGAATAGCGAAGGCGACCGAACCCGGAGAGGGGCGTGTGCGGAAGGGGGGGAAAGAGGAAGAAGTGAAATCGAGGTCCTCGGTGTCTCGCCCGCGCTCCAGGGAAGGGGGAAAAGAACAGATTCTTCCCCAGTTAGATAAAAAAGGGGAAGCCGGTCAAGAGGATGACTTCTCCCCCCCCCCTTGGTGTTGAGGGGTTCCCTGAAGAAGGGGGGAAGGGGGATCGGGGCGACTCCGTCCTACGTTGTTGCCGGGGACAAGACAGCGGCTCCCTCGGAATGTGGAAGAGAAAGGAGAATGAAGGTTGTTGGGGGACTGGTGCGGGACTAACCAGTCGAGGGGGGAGGAGGAAACGCTCCAGAAAAAAAAGGGAAGGCAAGGACAGCGGGGCTTCCTACAGAAAAAGGAAAAGCGTCATCCATGCGCCCCTATGGATTACCTAGGGGGAAACCTTCTTCCAAAAAAAGAAAAAAAGAGAAAAAAAAAAGAAAAAAAACCACCATTCGTTTCCTTCAAAAAGAAGAAAAAAACTCCTCTTTTTTGAGGCTCTCGAGGAAAAAAAGGGAAAAAAAAAAAAGAAAGGCAACGAATAGGATACCGGGCCGCGTTCGGTGGGATCCAGCGGAGAAGCAGAAGACCATCTCGCGGGGACCCTCCAGAAAATAGCGAGTGGGCGATCACGAGTGGAAAAGAACGCTTTGTTGGAGGGAGGGGGGGGAAGGATGCGGGCGGCGAAACGATCTCCCCGGAGAGGGAGGCTCATGATGGGAAAAAAAAAAAGAACATCCGATGGGTCTTTTTTTCCTGAAGGAGGGGGAGGTTCGTCAAAGCTCGCTCTTCTTCGGGGGTCCTTTCTCCCTAGGAGGGGAAAGAGGAAAAAAAGGTCTGCCCTGATGAAAAGGTGCGCCTCCGCTATAGGAGTTTGTTTTCGAGAAAGGGAAAGAGGAAACTAGGGTGGAACGATTTGTCGTGAGCGGGAAAAAAAACGGGGTGGAGGGCCGGCCCTACTTTTCAGGAACGAAAGGCGACTTTTGGGGAAAAAGAAGCTCAGTCTTGGGGGCCCTCCCCTCAAAGAGAGAAATCTCTAATCAACACCAACACTTCTTCTTATGAAAAGAGGAAAGGGGAGCTCATTTTAATGTTTTCACAAGAAAAAAAGGAAAGATTAAACCCGTCGCGGGGAGACAGGGAGTCTCCTGACCCTTTCTTTCCGCGGAAAGAAAAAAGGAGAAAAACACCATCTTTAAAAGGGGGAGGGGGAGGAAAAGAGGGGGTCTCGAACAACCACTACGCCTGGAGGCAACTTCAATCCTTGAAGAAGGGAGGAAAAAAGGAGAAACTACCCTTTGAAAAATCTGTCTATTCCGAAGAATAAAAAACCCCTACTCCATCTCGTGGTGAAGAGAAAAGAAGAGAAAAAGTCCCGCACACCTTTGTCTATCGTAGGGAAGTCTCTCTTCAAGAAGGAAAGAGGAAGAAAAACAACAAAGCGTTCCGCCGTCTTCGTCTACGGCCAAGGAGAGAAACACAAGAACTGGAAGTGGATAGAAAGCGCTCTGGTCGGAAAAAAGGAGGGAAAGCACGCTTGTCTCCCTCTCCAAACAGGGAGAGAAAGGGGGGGAAAAAGTCATCCTCTTTGACGAGCGGTCTCGGAAGAGGGGGGGAGAACTGGCCCAGAGGGATTGTTCATCCTCTTATGTTAAATCTCGTTGGGGGAAGGGAGAGGGGAAAAAAAATCCGCGGTTTCTTCCTCCTTTTGGGGAAAGACTCACTCCTTCCTTTCCTAACTCGCCTTTAGCAAGTAGGTTTGGGGGTGGGTTGGGAAAGGGGGGGAGAATTCTTCGAGTACTTCCCTTCTTCCTTCTTTCTTTGAAAGAGGGCCGTCCATACTCGCCAATAGAAAAAGGAGGAACCAGCGAAAAAAGCGACTGTTCTCTCAAAAGAATAGGAAAGGAACTCGTTCATCCTTCTCCAAAAGAAGGGGGAAAAAAAGAAGAAAAGGGGGCGGGGCACCACGGAGGGGAGGCGTCGATCCCGATCTCGCTCGGACAGAAGGACTTATTCACGTAACTGCAAAAAAAGGGGAAAAAGAGGGGGAGGCGCGGGTCATGACCTGTGGCAGAGGGGGGGGCGTCCATTATCTCTTTCGGGGAAAAAGGGGGGGAGGGAACGGTCGTCCTAAGAAATCGTCCTGTCCACTTCCGTCGCCCGAAGGAAGAAGTCTGATTTCTGCCTACACTACTTCTCGGCAAAAAAAGGAAAGAATGGGACCCCTTCCAGAGAGTCCTCTCGAAGAAGAAAAAAAGGGACGATAAAGCTTCCTTTTCGGGAGAAAGAGGGGGGGGGGGGGGGAAATCAGAAATCCAGGCAACAACGCCGGCATCACCCTCGACGTGGCTCATGAGGGAGGGGAAGACCGTCCTCTACACAACCGAGGGGGAAGAGGGGAAAAAAGAAAAGGAGAACAAGGGTAGAAGGCCCTTCTTTTTCCTTATCTTCAAAGGGAAAGGGAGGAGTCCATTCACTTCTCCGCCTCCAAGAAGGGGAAAAAAGGGGTCGTCGGGGATAGGATCGCGGAACATCACCTTCAACGTCGTTGCGCCGGGACAGGAAAGGCAAAAGGAAGGAAGTGATAATTCCTATGCTGAGGGGGGGAAAGAAGGAGAAAGCTACGATGTAGAGACGCGATCGCTTCTCTTTCCCTCTATTCCGCCGCCTACTTCACGGTGGGGAGAAAAAAAAGGGAAAAGGGCATGGGTCCTCACGTCACCTCCTTCTTCGTGTCAAGAAAAAAAGAAAAGGACAGAGGACAAGCGCTAAGAAAAGAGCACCGATGTCGCCGCGAGGTGGCTCCTTTGGAGCCCGACCAGGGGGAAGAAAGAAAGGGAAAAAAGCGTTCCTACATCCCCTCTACCTTTTCGGTGGAGGAAAAAAGGGAAAAGCGAGGGGTTGCCCGAAGAAGGGAAAAGAAGGGGGACAGGTGTGGCCACCGTCTGTCAGGCCGTCGAAAAAAAAAAGATCGAAAGAAATTCCTTATTAAAAAAAGAAGGGGCAGGAACACAGATCCCAATCTTCCTACGACCGAGGTCCGGTCCCCTGAGGGGGAAAAGAGGGGGGGGAAACGGAGGCGCGTTTCTGGCTACGATCGTATAGGGGGAAGAAGGGAGAAATCGTTGACAAAGAAAACTCCCGGTGGCAGTTCTTGTTTGAGGTCAGAGAAAAAAAGGGAAATAGGCAAAGGTGACTCTCTGGCGAGAAAAAAAAGGGGGGAGGGGGAAGGGGGCGCAGGAAGAAGCGTTCGAGGACGCCTTTTCTACATCGGCGCGAAAAAGAACGGGGAAAGGTGTCGGTGGTATCCCACTCTCTGATTATCAAGAAGGAAGGAGAAGGAAAGGTGGCAGCCCTGTGAGAAGTCCCGATGAATGATGGCCAACTTCTGTCTTCAGGCCACATAAAGAGGAAAAAAAGGAAAAATAAAAATGCTTTCTCTTCCTTATCCAACGCGATAGGAGGGAGAAAGAAAAAGAAAAATATGACGTGATGGAAGGGGAGGGGGGGCGGGCAATGAACCGGATTACCGTCGCCGCGTTAAAAAAGAAGAAAAGGGGCGACTGCCCCCTAAGCTCTCCCAAAGGAAAAAAAGGGGAAAAAAAAAAAAAGGGAGGGGGCGTGAGTTTCTTAGGAAGAGGAATCGCCGAGCTGAAGAAGTGGAAAGGTAGAGGGAAGCAACGCCTACTCCACCACCTCACACTCTCTCAAAACAAAAAAAGGGGGAGTCGAACGTTGCGGAAGGAGGAAAGAAACGCGCCGTGATGTGAGCGCCCCTTTCTGAGTGCCCGCTCGAGAAAAAGGAGCAACTAACGGAAGAAGCCGTCTCTGTCCTATTTCGAAACGGGGAGAAGGGAGGGGGAAAGTAGAAAGCGCGCAAAAGGGAAAAGGGGCGAAACGCGGCGACGGTCCATATCGCGTCATGAGGGGAGAAACCGCATCACTACATCGTAGGTCTCGGGGGGGGGAAAAAAAAAACTCTCCAGAGAGACGTTGGATCCGGCCTCCGCACGCAGTGGTGATGGGGAGGAAAACGAAAAGAAAATGCTTATTTGGCCTTCATCACAAAGAGAAAGTGAACGGGGAGGAAAAGCGCGCCCTTCTCCATGAAGATCGCTGGAGAAAGAGGGGGGGGGATACCACCTGTACACCCGGGAAAAAGAAGAAAGCACAGCGGGAGGGGGGGAAGGCCGATGTCGCCGTCGTCCTCTAACGCGTGACGACACTATTTTGCAGAGAAAAAGGTATTCAGTCGGTGCCGATTTAGTCGACGGGGAGGGGGGAAGAAAACCCCAACTTCACCCGGGGGGAGAGAAAGAAAAATTAGCAAGACCCCGAGACGATCTCGACCAGAACGCGTTCGAGGTCACACCAAAAAAAAGGAAAAAAGAAAGGGGGGCCTTCCTCGGTCCTTCTAGCATGCTTGGGGGGGAAAGGAGATCAATGGTACTAGGGGGGAAATCAGGCCTTGCTTTCTAGCCTTGGCGAGAAAAAGGGGGAAACACTCTTCTATTTGTCTTCCCAGGGGAAGGGGGATTCTCAAGGGATCTCCCATCACGAACTCGTCAGGTCGAGGGAAAGATGGAATGGAAGTCGGTCTTTCTCGGTGGAAGGAAAAAGGAAAAAAAGAGAAGGCGACATCGGTGATCTTTTCGATCGCTTCGTGGAGAAGGGGGTGACTTGACTACTAACTTCTTTGAGGGGAAAAAAGGGGAGAGCTTCGGTAGGAAGAAAAAGGAAACGTGTACGTAGGCTGCGGCAGAAAGAAAAAATAATTCCTATGATCAGAGAGGGGCAATCGTCGGCTTTTCCGAACCAAAAGGAAGAGAGGCCTTCGTCCCGAAAAAGAGTAGGGAAGAGAGGTCCACGATATTTCCCGGCGCCAAGAAGGGGGGGGGGCGCTATCCGATCTCCCAGAAAAGGGGCCAGACAAGAAAAAAAAAGGCCCGCAGGGGGAAAAAATGGGGACTTTCCGTCCAAAAAAAGGAAGGGAAATTACGATCCGGCCCCACTTTCCTTCATCATCCAGGAAAGAGGGGGGGGTTCCTAAACTCACTCGAAAGGGGGGGGTGTGTAGGGACGCTCTGACCCGTTTCTCGTTACCGAAAAAAGTCCTCATCATGATCAAAGGGGGGAGTGCAGGTTTGAAAGGGGGGAAGGTGACCGGCCCTAATTCTCCCCTCTATCTCGCAGGGAAAAAGGGAGGAGAAGTAGGAGAGTACCTGTCTAGTTCCCTGTCCCCTGGCGGAGAGGGGAGAAAGGGAAGGGACGGTGTCGGCCGAATATCAATGCGACCCGGGGGAGGAGAAGTGGCCCTTCCTATGCCGAAGAAGGGGTGAGCTCGGGAAGAGGGGTCTCGCCCTCCTCTCATGTACGGAAAAAGGGAAAAAGGGGCAATTCCCTCGGGGGAACCAAGGAAGAGAATGACGTCGCCGTCCTTGAATACTTCCTCGTCAGACCGGAAAGGGAAGGACAGTTTTGCCTTATCTTCTAGTTTCAAGAAGGGGAAGAAGGGGGGGAAGAGGACACGCGACGCGATAAGTGAGGGTGTTGGCCTGTTGTCTTTACTAACCCATTCGATGTGGGAAGGAAGGAACTCTCCATCGCGGGAAAGGGGGGGGGGAATTAAACGGATGGAGAAAAAAAAATCCTGGACTGCCATCGTAGCCTTTCCGGCACCGGACTGGAAGAGAAAAGGATGGAATTCCACCAGAGGAGAGGAAAAAGGAAAACCCGAGAATCCCATCCTGATTATTCCCACAAGAAAAGATAGGGAAGTCGTCTTCAACTTTGCTCTCTATGAAGAAGAGAAGAAGAAGAGACCTTGAAGGGGGTCTGGTGGTGTGATCCAGCTTGCGGCTCCAGAGAGGTCTATTCCGGGGAAAGGAGTTTGAGGGAAAAAATAGGCCTTATTTACAAGCCCTTCGAAGGGGTGAGTTCTAAGGAGGAGAAGGGGGGGGAAAAAGTCTACGATTCGAAAAGGGGTGCTGGATCTTCTTCTCATCGTGGGGGGGGGAGGGAAACACGCCTATTTCTCTTTGGTGGAGGGAGAAGGGAAAGAGCCGTTAGGAGGAAAAGGGCGCGGTCGCTCGTCGTTCATCTCTACCAAAAAGAAAGGGAAGGGGGGCTCCGCTATCCATTCGTCTTTGTGGAGGGAAAAAAGGAAAGGGTGTGCGGGGAGGAGGGAGAGCCCCCAACCGGTTATCTCTTCCCTCACGGGTCAGAGACGCTGAGAAAGGGAAAGGAAAAGGAGGGACGTTCGCCTGGATTTTGCCAACATTAAAAAAGGAAAAAGAAAAAAGAAAAAAAAAAACAACGAGGAGGAAAAAAATAGGGATTTCCGCTGGTGAGTCATGTTAATTTTGGTCCCATCCGGCGAAAAGGAAAAAAAGGGGGAGCCGCGTCTACCTGACCCTTTCTTTCTCTATCACAGGGGGGGAAGAAAAAGAAAAAAAGTCTAGAGGGGGGGAGCGAAATCCACCTCCGCCTGACGCGGAGCGCAAAGGGGAGAGAGGAAAGACCGAGTCTACCTCTACCTTGCAGAAGGAAAAAAGAGCGGCCGGACGAAAAAAACGACGCCATCTTCTTGTTCGCAAAAAACCAAAAAGTCATCCCTATCCCTCCACACCGGGGGGGGGGAGAAGAAAAGAAGCACCAGGGGGGGCGCCTCCTTCGACCAGAGGAAGGCTTCTTCTACGGAAAGAGAAGGATGGGATCGAACATCGACCGCGCTCTTTTCGCTGCTCAGAGAAAAGAAAAAAGAAAACGGGGAGGCATCGTTCTCCTCTTCGGGGGGGAGAAAAGAAAAGAAGGAAGGAGAAGACGACGGCCCCGAAGGGTCTTTTGCATCCTCGGATTGGATCTAGGGGGAGGGAGAAAAAAAAAAGGGAAAGCGTTCCCCTCAACCGTAGGTCAGCCAGTCGTCTGGGCGCAATGGCTTAAAAAGAAGGGAAAAAAAAGAGAGGCCCGGGCCTTCCAGGACTCGGCCAAAGAGGAAGGAAAGTAAAAGGCGCCACATCGCCTGGTCGGGAAAGAAGAGGGGAACGCGTGCAGCCGTCTCCACATTCCGATGGAGAGCAAGAGGGGAAGAAGAAGCGAGGACTTCGAGCAAGAGGAGCTCGAGGAAGAGAAAGGAATCCTCTTGACGGTTTCGGCGCGGAGAAAAGGGGGAGGTGACGTCCCGGGGGAAAGGCGAGACCGATGGTAACTCGCTCGTAAGGAAAAAGGAGGGCACTTCCTTCTCAAGAAAAGAGACTCCTGATGAGTATTCTTCCTACATCCTACTGCGAAAAAGAGAGGTCCGCCGTGCCAATTCCCTCTCTTTCTCTCCGAAGTAGAAAAAGAGGGCGGTTCAGGAAAGATCGAGGCCGCCTTCTTCCTGTCACTATCCTCTTAAAAAAAGGGGGGGAGAGATTCGGATTTCCTTACATAACTGGGGAGAGAAAGGAAAAGAGAGCGGTCAGAAAAGAAGCCGTGCGACCCCCGGGTGAAAGGGGGGGAATTATCGTCAACGTGGAGGGGAGGGGGAAAAAGGACCGCAGGAAATTACGCCGCCTCCAATGCCTGGCGGTGGGGAAAGGGTCGGTCGCTCTTTAGCGGAGGAAGGAAAACCGACAACGTAGGCGCCGGGACCTATCTTTACCGCGATGAAAAAAGGGGGGGGAGGGGAAAGAATATTCTTCGGTAAGGGGAGAAAAGAAAACGAGGGACTAGGGGAAGCGAATCGCCTTCCTCTGCACCGGGAAGGAGGAAAAAAGGGGGGTCTCTCCTCCCGGGAAAAAGGGTTGTTCACTAACTTCACCGGGAAGAAACTTATTAGGAAGAGAAAAAAAGGGCAAATCAAAGATGTCGCTTCGAGGGAGGGAACGAACATTTCACCTTATACCTCCCCAGGAAAGGAAGGGGGTGCCTAGAAGGTCGAGTTCTTTATTGTGGTCTCGGAGAGAGGGGGGGAAAGAAGAACGACCTCTACTTTTTCGCCAAAGGGAGGAAAAAGGAATCTAGACAAGAGAGAAAAAAAAAGCAAGGCCTGAATTCCCCCCGCGGAAAAGAGGAAACCTATCCCAATCTGAGAGGAGAAAAAACCCGTTCCGTGAAAAAAAGGTATCGGCTTCAATACCACCCAAGAGGGGGGGAAGCGTTTCTTTTCTACTATATGGAGAGGGGGAAATAAGCCGGGGGAAGAAAAGCGGTTCGACCCCTCGAGCCCCGGGAGGGAAAAGAGGAGGAAAAGGGAGCCTACTCTTCCCTAAAGGAAAATAGGGGGAGAAAGGATCAAACTCGGGGGGGGGGAAGGGCCGCGGCCGCCGACGCTTTCTAGGACGCCGGCGAAAAAAGGAAAGGGGGAGGGGTGGTGACGTTCACCTTTTTCTGTGGTATCAAGAGAGAGGAAAAAAAAGGAACGCGCTGAGGGGGGAAGACGTTCTACGTGCCGATTATATGTCCAACGCGGGAGGGGAAAAGAAAAGGGGAAAAAAGTAAAAAAGCACCACTTCGTGCGCGGCCTTATAAAAAAAAAGAGGGGGGAGGGAGAACGAAGATGTCTATGGCCTTTTTGCTGCGAGGAGGAAGAAAAAGTCGCCGCGTTCGCCCGCAGGGGGGAAGAAAAAAACTCGCCCGCCCGTTAGAAAGAGAAAAAGAGACGGCTCGTCATCTGTTCTTTCGCTTGGCGTTAGGAGGGAAGAGAAGGGGAAACGCCCGTGCTCTCACATCTAAGGAAAGGGGAGAAGAAAAAAAGGAAAATCTACACACAAAGGGGGGGGGGGGGAAGAAAAGAGAGATGTGATGTGGTGGGCGTCTTCTTTGCTGCGTAGCCGGCCAGAAAAAAAGGGGAAGAAGGGAAAGACTCGAGCGATTCGTGAAGAAGAAGGGGGGAAAAGAAAGAAAAGGGCGTATGTAGAAAAAAGAGGGAGCGAGCTCGTTTCGTCGTTACGGGTGCTCAAAGAAGGGGAGAAACGCTGCGACTGTCCTCTCTGTCATTCCAGAAGAGAAAGGGGTCGATTAGAAAAGAAAAAAAGAGCAGATCGCGTTGGTCCAGTCCGCGGGGAAAAAGAAGGGGAACCGAAGCTCATGCTGATGTGGCCTGGGAAGAGGGGGGGAGAAAGCTGACACAAAAGAAAGGGAGCAATTCTCCATGAATATCTTCTTCTGCTCCTCTATCGGGGGGAAAAGAAAAACCTCACATCTTTCTTTTTCGGAGGGAAGGAGGGGAGGAAAAATAAGTCTGCCGGGGACGAAACCATTGCGCAATCTGTCGAGCCGCCGCCCGAAAGGGAAGAGGGTAGGCTACCTGTTCTAATTCGAGGGAAATAAAAAAACTCGAAGTTTGTGAGGGGGGAAAAAAAAGGGGCCGCTTCTCTGTGCTCTTTCCCAGAGAGGGACAAAGGGGAAAAAATCAGGGTTTCTTTACGCCGATAAAAGGGGGGAAAAGGAAAACAGCAGAGGGGGGTCGGTGGTCATCGTATCGGGAAGGAGAAGGGGCTGGCCGAGCTTGGCTGAGCACGAGGGGTAAAAGGAAGGGGAAAGAAAAAGTTCGAGGAGGGAAGGACAGGGCACGACGATTTCGAACTTCAAAAAAAAAGAAGAAAGAACTCGAACCAGGGGGGGAGGCTCGGCAAGAGGGGAGCCTTGACCTCGTCGGTCTCGGTGAAAGAAAAAAAGGGGAGAATCTCGAACTGCGACATCGGGGGAGAGGGAAGGGATGTAAAGGGGAAGGTCCTCCTTGGGGGGCGGGGGGGAAGGGGGACCAGGGAGGCCGCCGTCCGACCGGTATCTATCCCCCGTTCTGTAGGGGGAAAGGAGAGGCGGCTTTCTACCAGAGAAGAATAGGGGGAACCGGAAAGAAAGACTTCTCCCTCCAATTCGTCTGGCATGGGGAAAGAGAAGGCACTATCTTGAAAAAACACGTTGCAGTTATTTTCCGCGATCCTAGCTCAAAAAAAAAGAGGAAGCCCCAACACCCTCCTTTTCGTTCTGCGTAATGGGGGGAAAAGAACAGACCTGACGACAAGTGAAAAAGGCCCCAGCCGGGCCTTCATCATCCCCCGGGGGTCGCACGGGGGGGAAGGGGAAAAGGAGGGGTGGTTTCTATTACGCCTCGCAAGGGAAGAAAGGAATTGAAAGTCGCGGGTTATGCCGGCGTTGGGGGGGAGTCACGAAAAAAAAAACTATTTATCTAATCCCGGGGAGGACGTCGTTCTCTTTCCCCTCTATTTCATGGGGGAAAAGAGGAAAACGGTGTCTTCCTCTCAGGGAGGGGGATAAAAAAGGGACCGGAGAAGAGAGGTCGACTTTCCGTTTCCGCAGAGGAAGAGGGGATTCTCCCTTGAAAAAAGAAGAGTTGGGACTAGGGCCCGCTTCTCATTGCGGGAAAAAAGGGGGATGGACCCCATTTCCTTCCCGCGAAAAGGACCCCCTTCAAGAAAAAAAGAAAAAAAAATGGATTGAAAAAGGGAAGGAATCCGGAGGAGAAAGCCTCCGAGAGCTCTGATCGGCGGGAGCCGCGTGACTTTTTTCCGGGGGGAAGGGGGGGGGAGTTAAAGCTAAGAGAAGGTGGACGGCTGCACTCTTCCTCGATGATGCGGGGGGGCCTTTTTCGTGGACGAAAAAGGTGTTAAGGCCTTCACGTCTCCGAAGAGCTTGTCCTCTTCCGGGGGGGGAAGGAGTCTCTTCAGAGATCCGTTCTGAAAAGAGGGGGGAAAGAAAGCAAAAAAAGGGAATGACCGAAGTCTTTATTTTCAAAAGGAGAACTCCACACGCTTACCTCTATCATATCATAGTGGAAGTAAAACCCTATATCCATAAGAGGAAAAAAAAGAAAAAGAGGATTCAAACTTCTCTCAGAAATAAGGAAAAAAGATTATACTGGAAAAGGGTACTTGAGGGGCTCATGGTCTCGGAGAAGAAAACACTTCGGGGGGAAGGAAAAAGCTCCTCTCCCTCATCTAGGGGGAAAAAGGACTTCTCCTACTCCGTAACATGTTTATTTTCTCTTCTTCTCACTGGGAAGGAGCTGGGGGAGAGGGACCGTTTTCGGGATCTTCTTCTCCTGTCCTTTTTTTAAAAAAAAAGACGAACACTCCTCTTTCTTCTTTGGGGGGGTGTCCTGCAAGAAGGGGGTAAGGGCACTCGCCTCTTCTTCTGAGGGGAGAAGGTACTTTCCTCTCTACCCTGAGAGAAAGGAGAAAGGCGCTTAGAAGGTTTCGGGGAGAAAGTCCCCCATCGAAGAGGGGGGGGGGTGTTAAAGATTGTTTCTTGAGAGCAAAAGCACAAAAAAAGGTGATAGCGGCCCTCACTGTTCAGGGGAAAAGGAAAGGGAGGACGGTTTTTCCCCGGACTTGAGCCTCCTTGAGGGGGGGGGAAAAAAGAAAGGAAAAAATCTTTAATCTCTCTCAACAAACAAAAAGGGGGGAGGGGGGGGTTCTTTTAAGGGTTGGCCCATCCCTTCTAACTACTACTGAGAAGAAGGGGGAGACCTCTTCTCCTGAAAAGGGAAGCAAGTTGGGGGGGCTCTCTCGAAAGATAGTTCCCACCTCTGATCGAGAGTGTTTCTCTACAAGGAGGCCTTTATAGGAGAAAGAAAGGGTCTCCTGGAAAGCTGCCTCCTATTGGAAGAAAAGAGAAAAGAGTCTATTTACTCCATCAAGGGAACCCGACGAAGAGGGCTTGTTCTCGAGAAAATGAGCAGTCCTATCCCTCACACCGGGAGAGAGAAGCTGCAAGAAAAAGGGCGCCTCCTTCTACTAAAAGGAGGAGGAGGTCTACTTCTCGTGAGAGGAAAAAGAGGAGCCCATCGAAAGGAGGAGCTGTTCTTCTTCTCCGAGAAAGAACAGGAGGAAAGGGCAAGGGGGGGTCAGCCTCTTCTTTTCCTGAAAGGAGGTCGTCCTCTCTCGCAGTGGGAAGGAAGAGCGTGGGGGGGGAAGCCCTCGGATGTATCTCGGGAGAAAGAAGGATTTCTCTTCTAGAGAGAAAGAAAGAGGTTGAAATCACGCCGAGTTCATCCAGGAAGGGAAATGTCATTCAAGGGAGAGAAATGGGAAAAGGACAGTCCAGGACTCGTTCCCAAGCTCGAGGGGAGGGAAACCAGCTACCACATCTACTGGGGGGAGAAAAAAAAACATGAATCTAGGAAGGAGTGCAGCCGGCTCCCCATTCTATTTAGAAAGGGGGGAAAGAGAACGATATTCACATTAGGGGGAGGGGGGGGAAAAAAAGCTCGAGGGAGGCGGTCGACGACGGACGTATCAAGTACTTCGAAAAAAAGGGGGGAGGGGGGGTTCTCTTCGTGTAGAAAAGGGGGGGAGAGGGGGACTTAAGGAGCGCGGCTAGCCCCTCTTACGAGAAAAAAAAAGAGGGGCATCTTCCGGGAAAAGGAGGAGAAACGTCCCAAAGGGGGAGGAAGGAGAGAATTAGGCCTACACCTACTTCTCTTCCTACACCGAGGGGGGGGGGAAGGGAAAGGAAAGAGCTTTTCCTCTCCTACGATAAAAAAGGAATGTCTGCGAGGGTAGAGGGCCGCCTTCTTTCCTTTCACTATCCTAGTAAAAAGGGAAGAACGGTCTCATGCTAGGAGGGAGGGGGGAAAGGAAAAAAGAAAATGGGCGTAGATACACCAACCTCACTTTCTCTTTGAGGAAAGAAAAAAAGAAAAAAGAGAGGCCCTCTTTTTCCTTATCTTCAAAAGGGGGGGGGAGAAATGTCGGAAGGAAAGAAAATTATACGCCTCCTCCAAGTCCGGTCTGTTGGGGGGGGGGGGGGGGGGGGGGGGAAAAAGAGAGCGGAACATCACCCTTCAAGTCTTTGCTAAGGGAAGAAGAGAAAAAAGAAAACCGATGGGGGGAAGGGGAAGGGGGGGAGGGCGGTTCCGCTCCGTTCTTTTCGGCACCGGAAGGGGAAGGGAGGAAGCGCCTTCCTCTTCACCGATTCTCCGCCGACGGAAAGGGAAAAAAAAGAATGGGCACTAACGTCAAAGCATGCTCGTCCCTCACAACACCGAGAAAGGAGAATCTCCCAGAGGAAAAGTGTCGAGGGGGGGAGAAATGTTGGAGCCCTCCCCATTTCACCGAGAAAAAAAAGAGGGGGCCCTACCTCCTCTACCTTTTCGAGGGGAGGGGGGGCTAGGAGAGTTCGACATCCGTTCTTTCCCGAAGACGACAAAGGGGGGGGGGAAAACGTCTTTTCATTCCTTCGAAGAGGGAGAGGGAAAAAAGAGTCGCCCGCTAAAAGGAGCGCCCTATTACGCACCGAAAAAAGGAGGGGGGGGGAAAAGAAAAGGGGCCGTTATCCTTTTATCGAGTAAAGGAAAAGAGGAGAGTTCTGGGAGAACGAATCGTATCGGGAAGAGCACCTCTATCTTACCCCTCGTGGAAAAAGGGAGGAGGGGGGGGGGGATTTCCTCTACTTCTACAAGGGAGAAGAAGGGAAGGAGTCTTCGAAGAAAAGTGGAGGCAGCGGCCGCCGACTCTTTCGGGCGAAAAGCAAAGAAAAGGGGGGCGTTTTTTACTTTCCACTTGTCGGTGGGGAGCCAAAAAATATGTCTAAGGGAGAAAGGAGGGGCAGCCCGTTCTCCTTTCCTCATTTATTGCCCACGAGGGGAAGGAAAGAAAGGGGAAAAAAGGGGGAAAAAAAGTCAACATCACACTGCTTGCGCGGGCCGATCAAAAAAGAGAAGCGGGAGAGGAAAAAGATCTAGGAAAAAAAAAGGGAACGGTGGCTGCGATTCTTTGCCTTACCACCAGAGGGGGAGGACCTCATGTTCTCGAGGAAAAAAAAAATAAGCCTAAAGAAAGGAAGGAGAAAGAGGACGCTTCGTCTCTTTTATGTCTCAGGGAGGGAGGGGAAGCGAATCGCTCTTCTTTCACCCTCGCCAAGGAAGAAAAGATAAAGACGCAACTCCCACCAAAGAAAAAGAAGAAAAAAAACAACGGAGGAGTCTTCACCTATATATATGTGAGGGGGGGGAGAGGGGGAAAAGAGAGGAGACCTCTCCGGATATGGGAGAGAAAAGGAGAAGGGGAGAAAGGTAGAAAGAATAACGAAGGGGCGCCCTCAGATTACTAATCCTTCTCTTTTCTATTTAGAGGAGAGGGGAGGGAAAGGCCGTGTTCTTCAGCTCGCAAAAGAAAGATAGTTAAAGGAAACCAGCAGCCACCGCCATCACGACATCTGAGGTCTCTGAGAAAAGAAAAGAAGGGGCTCCTTCCGCAAAGAAGGGTGACTTTGGAAAGAAGAAGAAGGACTTGTGGCACTTC
>Ga0179593_1459119_pt1 | contig 18309 bp, 14 predicted proteins | sample CZODoug2_1_08_16_FD_185931 | JGI IMG/M metagenome (GOLD analysis project Ga0179593, IMG submission 185931) | Vadose zone soil fungal communities from Angelo Coast Range Reserve, California, USA - CZODoug2_1_08_16fungal (PacBio error correction) | ecosystem: Environmental > Terrestrial > Soil >...
TCCCGTTCTGGGAAAACGAAACTCGTCGACCGGGGGGGGGGGGGTTGTCTGCGGTCATTTAGCCGGGCAGGAAGGCGGGTCATCGGGGTAGCGGAAAGGCCGAGGACTACGAAATCTACAAGTTCCGCATTGCTTAGTAGTCAAGAAAGGGTACCAGGGGCACCTCGTCGGGACTGGGCGTAGAGACTGGAAGGTCATAATCAACGATGCACACATTATTCCAGAGGGCTGGATGCGAGAGAGTGGGGAAGCCTTGAAACAGATAGGGGGTCTCAGAAACCGGCCAACAATGAAGAAAAGAAAGGGACGTAGCAACGAGGGGGGTCTTAAGCGGGCTTATGTCAAGCAAACGGCAGTGCGACTGTAATCTGCCCGTGAATGGGAAAGGGGAAGAGTACCCGGGGGTGCTCATGGCCGGTCGGCCTGGGTCGATCCTGGCAACGGCTTCCGTAGGAGTCGGTTTCGACAGCAAAGTAAAAGAGCGGGGAGGACTAATCAAGAGCAAGCCGTAAGAGGTATCTGAAAAAAAGTTACTTCAGAGGGGTCAAAGAAGAAGGGGCCGGCGAGTGAGTCGCAACAATCCCTATCAAGCATACGCTCACCGACAAAAGGTGGACTGGGGAATGGAACTCAGCCTTGTTTGGATGAACGGGCGAATCACATTGTCTAGACGTTTCTAAAGGCAAAATTGTGTGAGGACGTGAAGTCGTCAAAAAAAAAAATGGAAAACTCAAGGCAGCTGGGCGAAGCTGAGAGACAGGTACTCATATGATCTGAGGAAAGTGGTACTCGCGAACGACGGGTAATCCGAAGCCTCTCACCAACATATCATAGGAAATGGTGAAGACCAGTAACAAAAAGAGGTAGCATCGTGATCATCCCTGGTCGAAGGGGTTTGGCTAGAATCAACAGGAGGCTAAGGAGCGCCGGTATTTTGAAACTGGTTGTCATTTTCGGGGCCAGAATCCGATCGGACTGGAGAAAAGGACCTACAATATCTTGTCGATCGGTGACGTCCGTAGCCATATATTAGAGGCAATCGTCTGAGGTGAACGTTCTGAAGTCAGTAACCTTTTTTTGAATTGAAGGAGAGTGCGTAAGATCCCGAATGTTTCTCTTGTCTAGACCGGGAGTCTCGGAACATAGAGCAAGTGATTAAAAGCGTACTGCGTCAGTCTTAGAGGACGAGAGTGGCAAGAGGGTCTAGAGGAGGGGGGGTGGAAAGGTGCTAGAAACATTTTCTAAGAGTACAGTTCGGAGATGGGCATGGGATGGTTGGAAAGACCCCGCGAGGAAACAACGCGTGAGGAAAGAGTGGAAGCATTCGGAAACGAACAGATGCTAAAAAAAGAAAAGCGGGCACTGGAGGGAAGGGGACCCGTCTCCAGAAAATTCATGTAGAAATAGAAAATTCTTAGTGAGTTGGGGAATCATCGATGCCTTCGCTCATCGGCGGCCTCCTTACAATTCGGAGAGCAGCCCGTCGATGACTACGAAGTTATGGGGGCGACACGAGGGAGTAATCAACAAGAAGAACTAATACACAATGGGGCTTCAGCAATCTCACTCCATCACCCCTCAGGACGTCCAAAGACCACCGGGGAAAAGCCTAAGCGTCATGAGAGACCGTAGACCCGGAAAAAACATATCACAGAAAGTTCCTACCAGACGAAAAGTCCCAAAGCCGTTGAAGAAGACTCCCAGGAGCGAAAGTGAAAGGCTCATAATAAAAAAAGAGGCAGTCCACGAACACGCAGGCCGCTGGCCAATTAGCGGACCAGGAGTTCCGGGAAAGGTCTGCGACGCCTCGTGGTTGGGGGAGTAGACAGCTGTCAGGGGGACAGCGTTACAGCAGCGACGTACCAGCACGGGCCTTCCAGCGGGCCGCGAGGGAAAGGGGAAAAAAAAGCAAAACTTGCAGAAAAAAGGTCGTCCAATGGGGGGATCAGGGGTTTAGCTGAAGCAAAAAACGCAGGGGGACAGAGGCCGCCAGCAGCGACGCGGGGGGACCGATCCCGGGTTGAAACAGGGGAACAAGCGGAAGCTGGTCAGTACTAAAGACACAAAACCGAGAGATACGCACACGGATTGTTCAACCAGCTCCCGGTGGCGGGCAGAACCGATCCGGGCGACAGACCGTAAGGCGTAGTAATTCATAGAGCAACTAGGGTCGGCGGTAGAGGACAACAAACTGGAATCCATAGTCAAGCAAGCTCATAATCTATCAAGGCAAGCAACATGAATCAGGGGGACTCACCTGGGCGGGCAGAACAATGGGACCTGCGGCCCACTAGACCATTCGAAAGGGTAGGCTGCCAGCGGAACAAGGGCGACGGGGGGGGGTGAGCAGGTATTTGTACCCGAGGCCTTAAGAACATCAGTCGACAAAATCAGGAAGGGGTACGCAACAATGGAAAAAGGGGTTGATACTATAGACTACTTAATAACAGAAAATAACACACCAATTCCAAACTAATTAGTTTCAGTGTTGACAATTCCCACGGAGGACATCGAGGGGTCAAAGGCAAATGAGTTTCAGACTGAGGGACCGCAAGGGGCGGGGGGATAACGGGATGTTTCATGAGGAAAAAAGCTCACTCAAAAACTGAGGAGGAGAAAGATATGATCGAGCCAACAACCCGGGAGAACCCTCCAGAAAAGGTCCTCGTCTGAAAAAAATAGTAAAAGGAAGGAACTACGTCGAGCTTCGAAAGGTGTGACAAAGGGAAAACGTCATTGAAACCGCCTGGAATTGAGGATGAAACATTTGGGATTGGGGCTGCTGATGGCGTGGAAGTGATTCCCGACCGATCAGCTCTCCAACGCAAAACTAGGAGCCCCCCTGATGTAGGGTACCACGTAAACCTTGCCTTGGGCGCTGGCCAGAAGACTGGAGGGTCTGGGGCAAAGGTCCAATTGCTGCGCAGTGAGTGATCCCGGGGAAGGTGGAATGAATCGAGAGAGGGGGATCGTGGTGGGGTCAAGCACTGTGGTGACAAGAACGCCGAAGTTTAGTGCCGCGCGGCAGGGAAGACGGCGATGGCGGGTAACGGCATCGGGTCTGCCGACAAACCAAGCGTGCTGCGAAAGAAGGGGAGAACTTGTGGTCTATATTGCGGGCTGAACGAAAGAGGGGGTACCTTACGGCGAAAAAAGATCGAAGTCGGGGGGAACCCGTGCGCCTTGCGCGTTCACCCCCCAACACCCAAACAATAACTTGAACGAATCCGGCTGGGAGCAGAGACAAAACCGGAGACTTCAGGTCACAGGAGCCCGGCCAGGATGGTTTGGGGGGGGGGGGGGCGTTCCCCGCCGTTAAAGCAACCGACCTTGAAGGGCGACGGCTGGTACGAAACGCGCTGAGGGAAAGGAACTGAACAGACTTCTGTTCGAACACTCCGAGGTACGTACGAACTCAAGGGTAACGAGCTGGGACCTGGCCACCTTTCTATTGGTTGGGGGGATCCATAACTTTGTTTGGACTGATGAGAGTACAGGTAATACCGTAATCTGTCCTAGGAAAAAGTCGGGTATGGGGGGGAGGGCGTAGGTATTTCTTTGCTTTGAAGCGGGATCGGATGGGGCGTTATGGAGGCGGCCTTCTTGAAAGGGGGACGCCAAAACAATGTCTTCGTCTGGGAAAGGCTCGGGGGGCAAACGTCCGGCACTTTGTGGTTCTTTGGGGTTATACTGATTCGACAGTAAGAACGGTCTTCAGTACGGCGGAGCGAAGACGAACGAAAGGGGCGCGGAGAGCGGCCGAGCATCGAGAAGCGAAACAAGACTTCAGGAACAAAGATCGCCAGGGGAAAATGGCCTCAGACCGGGAGGGGCACCCGGATCTTTTCGAAGGCGACGGGAAAGAAATCAAGACGATTGCCACTCCAACGGGGTCGAAAAAGAGAGGGGCTGCCAACCGAGCCGGAGAGACGAGCGATAACTGTGCAAGTCCCCGTGGGCACACAAAAGCGCAATGTCATGGCCTCAGTTATATGAATAAGGCAATAGAGAGGTAGAAGGGTTTCTCGCACCGGAGGATAAGGGCCGAGAGAAACATTGAGAGAACTCGGCGGGTAACCAACGCCCCTAGGGATCAGCTGTACGCCCCGGGCTGCATCTCGAGACTGCGTACGGACAGGGGGATGCACGCGACGGCGATGCGCCCGCGACACGGCTGTGCAGGGTGCATGCGACACCGCCCTGGCACTGCGCAAGCGGGAAACTGCAAACTAAAGAGGCGGTTTACGCAGGGGACAACCGAAGGAAAGGACCGGCTAAAACTGAGGGGAGAAAGGCTGATAGACGGGGGAGAATGTGTTGGTTACGAGATTCACAATCATGCCAGGATCATGGAAGAGAGAGCGTCGTGAGCAAAACGGTACAGCGTTCTCAGAGACGCCCCGGCCGCAAAAGGAATATGAGTCACGGGAGAACGAGGGAAACAACGCGGTTCTGCTTTTCCTACGGCGCGCGAGGACGGAAGCGCCAGCCCCAACCTCTTAGCAGCAGCCCGCTACCAGGAACTGGGCGCCCCGTCGGCAGGGCTGAGTTGCCCTGGGTCGCCAGAAAAACGGAGACGGAGCGGCGGATGTGAGAGGGGCCCAGGGAGAAAAAAGCCCGCGGGAGAACACGCTAGCAAGAGCGGGCAAAGCTACCGGCGCGCCGGGGCTGAGCTGAAGATGTTGCGTCAAGGCGCCGGGCGCACTGCTGGAAAAGACCGCTAGGCTCCTCACGGGCACCTGATCGGCCGGATAAAAGCGACCACCCTGCGGTGCACGAAACGGCAGGACCATTGGTGCCCCTAAGAAGCATAGGACCAGAAGAACCTGCGGCGGGGATTGACTCACCCGATCCATTCACAAGAGAATGAAGGAAGATGGTGCTGGAGTATGGCCCGGGGAGGAAAACACGAGCAGCGGCTCGCCAGAATCGCCAACAGAACGCCGAAAACCAGCGTGTGAGGGAAAACGCAGTTGCCCGTTGAGATGGCCGCCCCAGGACACCCGCCTAGAAAACAAAGGGTCATGGTATCACTCCACGTGCACACTTGGCACAGGCGACAACGCAAAGGTTCCAAAACCGGGCACGCGCCGGGCTTGTCTTGCCTGGACCGGAAAACTTCCGGCCCGGCCGAAAAACCGGAGAACCCACAGTGCCGCAGGTAGTCCTCCAGGGATAAAAAACAAAAAAAACGGAAAGGAGAAGAGAATAGAGTCCCGTGGAGGCGCGACCTGTTCTGTAAAAAGGGGGGGGATGGAAGGAAGGACAGGGAAGGGTCCTTCTTTGGAAACAAAAGACGTCCCGGCCGCGGCGGTGGCCTTCTAAACTCTGCCAGGCGTACGGAAGCCGGCGGAGTGAGGACACACCGAGGGTAGACCGAGTCGTTGTCCTTTCGGCCAGGAAGACAAGGAAGGTAAAGCCGATGTCCCCAGGGTGCGAGAGGGCTTCTAGGTAATCGGAGGAGGCAAGGGGAGGCCGTCAGGCGGTCGCCTGTCAATTGCCAAAATCCGACAGGCCATCAAAGAAAAATCATGCGAAAGTCGAAGAGGGGATGAGGTCACCCTACAGGTTAGAGGCTGTGAAGGGGGTGGGCACTTGTCCTCTTGGCGTGCGCAGTTTTGTTAGGCTAGGCCGATCAACGTTCCCGGGGGAGTACTAGAGTAGAAGGGAGAAGGAAAGTTGTAGACGACGGCCGAGTGTCGAAAAATCAGCGAACCGGCGGCGGTTAAATCTGGGAAGAGGAAGCGGGTCGAAGCGGGGAAGGCTCGTGGGCGCTTGCTCCGTGAAAAATACGAAACATCTAAGGTTCTTGCTGGAAGAAGCCGGTTATGCCGACGGGGCCATACAGAAGGGCTGCTGCTCATTGTGGCTGGAGAGTTCCTGCTGCAGCTAAAGGGACGACCTGGGGTGTATCAATCTAGCGAAACGCCCTGACTAATATGAAGGAAGGAGGGTGGCTGACATAGGCTAAAGAAAGGTATTGTCGTCCCTCGCTGGCACCTGGATGAAAGGCCGTTTTAAGATCCAGTCAAGCATACTCCAGGCTATCAACTGGTAGAAGGTGGTTCAGAAAAAAGATAAAATGGAAGGTGGAAACCGAGAAGGCGTGAAGATTGAAGGTGGGCAGGCTGTTGTGCGACTATGAAAAAGGAAGAAACCAGATCGCAGATCGCTCTCGTGGTGCTTTGCACGTCCAAACAGGCGTAAAAAAAAAAAATCCCGGGCGGCGGGAAAACCCGCTGGGCTACCTAGGGGGAGGTCGTCAAGCGTCTCAATTTTCTGAGTGGGCAGGCCGTTAGAGGACGGAAAGAACGCAGTATTACGCTCAAAGAGGGGGCCGGCGTCTTCGATAACATGTGAAAGTAGGAAATGTGTCACACCGTGAATCAACATGTTCAGAGGGAGAAAGGGCGAGTGAGGGAGACACAAAAGAGAAAAACAGGGGGCGCAAGCGTATTGGAAAAATCATGAGAACGGGAGAACAGAATAGAGCATGCCCTGGGGAGGAGGCCACGGGTCTCAAGAGAAGCTGTACTCGACTGAGTAGGCTTCACCCGAGAAGAAGCTAGAAGTCATAGCAGACAGCTCACCACGTGAATCATGGCGTCAGGAGGGAGATAAGCCTTCATGAAGCAAAGTCTTAGGAAGGGGGCGCCGAGAAGAACAAAACACCATGACCACGTCGGATTCAGCGGAGAATCCCGACTAACCAAGGAGGGAGGTCCACTGGAACGGCCTCCAGACCGACATGCGTCTAGACGCTGCAAAAGAAAAAGGAAAGAACTAGAACGGATACAGGTAGCCAGCCATTTTGCCTAAGCAAAAGAAAAAGTCCGGAATAAGGTACGGCCTTGTAAGGGCCGAGAACATACCACAAGGGCTAGGTATCCACGACCCGGCCGAGCACGCAGGAAGGTAGAAAGGGATACGGGTTCCTGATTGTCAAGGATACTCAAGAGGTTTGGCGGGGGTTAGCACATACAGGGTCGGTCGGACGGTTCACGCAAGCCCAAAAAAGGAAAACACGAAGCATGGGCCAGCTGAGCGAGAGGCTGGAAGATAACCTGTCGGACTCAGGGAACCGTATGTCAGGGGGGCCGGAGACGCCAAAGCCGGCGGCGTTCCAGTACCATCAAAAGGACGCGGGGGGACACGATAGGCGAAGGGTCTAAGCAGGAACCTCTTAGTAAAGGGACTGTAAAGGTAGAAAACCACCTGCGCGTACGACGGAGGAACCTGTAAACGGTTTGGCGGAAAGAACCGATAAGGCAGGACCGGGGCCGGAACGAATCGGATTCGAAAGCGCGCAATCAAGCTGCCGGCTGAGCAGGGAACACAGGGGATTGACTCAAAACACATATCCCCGGAAAAAAAAAGAGGCAAAGTCCAGGCAGAAGAGAGTGAAAAAGCCACTTTTGGACAATGGACCGGCACACAGACCGTCGCCATTAGGGGACCAAAGACCAATGGGAATTGGGCTCCGGGGGAAGTCTGGCACCAGGGAAGTCCCCGAAGCCCTTCTTAGGGTTCGGCTAAATCTTTTGGCTAGTCTTTTGTAGATTGTGGAAAAACGTCATCCGAATCAATCAAGGGCGGGAGACCGGACACACCAGGAGGTTCAAGAAGTGGAACCCGGTCACAGGCTCCGGCGGGTAGAAGGCAGGGGGGTCAGACGAGGACCGCAGCGGCGGTCGCCCGGGCTGGCAGACCTATCAAAAACAAAGGCAGAGAAGGTATATCGCCCACCACGAAAAAAGGCGAAACCAGCCTAGCGGTCGATTCTGGCAAACCATACAACAGAGCACCCCTAGCGTCAGTACTTGGCACGGTCAACATGGAGAATTGAAAAATCAGCTTTTGAGGGGTCACCCCGTTTGAGTGAATCAGTATGAGGTCTTGTATAGCCCGGGCACCCCGTACCCAAAGCGTGGATCCCCCTCTAGGTTGGCTGGGAATTACATCACGGAGACAGTCGCACGTTTCGTGTGGAGATAGAGGGCTTTCTAATTGGAATGGGGGAAAAGGTCCAATTGCGGCCGACAAGGGGGTCCAATCGAAGTGAATGTGACGTACTGGCGAGATTGAAGGGAGATGGAGTTAAAGGTGAAACTCTCCGCCGCCGCTTGATGGAGGAGCATAGAGAGTCCCTTCTTGCAGACCAGGATCGGTGCTGAAAGCCGCGGGTGCTGACGAAACCAAAACAAAAAAAACAACAAGACCCCCACCACGACCAAAAAAAACACACCAAAAAACAAAAAAAAAAACACCAAAAAAAAAACCCCAAACACAAGCGGGCGTATCAGCGTGGGGGGTAGATAGGGAGCCATAGACGACGAGGGGTAAATACTGGAGGGAAAAGCGGATCGGGTAGACCAGTCTGCCTTATGGGAAGGACTGAACAATCCGCTTGAGGAGCGAAGGCCCCCCGGAGCAGGAACAAAGGAGTCACAGGGCCAAAAGATTTCCACCTCCTCGAAAAGGGATAAAGATGAAAAGTGCAGAGCGCGAGTAACGTGACTGAAGGGGACGGCTGGACTACTACCAAACCTCAGCTTCTGACGAGCTAAAGGGAAGCCGAAAACGAGCCGGGCCTCGCGTGCACGGAGTTGGGAGTGGGGCAACGATCACGGGGTTGTCCTTAGGGGGACGCGTCCCATCGCGGGAACTTACTCTTAGCTCTTCGAAACCGCAAAGCGTGTCGCGGGGCGTTACAAGGCGGCGCTGGCATGCGGGATACGGTCGAGCAGGACCTGCTGTCTGATTTCCCCTAGGGGAGAAGGCATGGTGACGGGCGAGGGCTATGCACAAACAAACGTGGATGGGGGGTGGGCTGAAAAAGGCAGAGCACTCGTATCCGACTCTCGTAATTACGGCGAGAGCCTCGGACGCATGATCACGGGGGAGCGCGAAGAAGGAGACTGAATGGGAAACTACTACTTCGGGGGGAAGACGCGCGAAGGGAGCCGGTGGCCTCAAAAAAGGGCTGGCCCCTCGGGGAGCGTGGAAAAGTACGAAAGACGCTGGAGTCGCTAGGTGAGACTCGCGTTTTCTGAACCAAATCTCACCTTATCTACGGAGGGAGATACTTGTGAATAATACACCTTTGTTGAACAACACGAAATGCGACCAGATTGAAATGGCATATAGAAGACGAAGCTCTCGACGGCATCCTTCTTTAGATGCAAACCTAGCGAACAAGAACATCTCGACTCTCAGGAAACCCGAAAATACCATCAGCGGACCGACTAAGGGCTGCGCTCCTCTACTGGGATAAACGAACGTCCCCTAATGAAACGGAGCGATGTCGAGAAGTAGTCCGGAGTTTACTGAACCGCCACTGAACAAGCACTCGAAAGAGAAGGAAAAAGTCAGACCTTCGAGGTTCGCACATTGACGATGGAGAAAAGGGGAACATCTCGGAGAGGGGCGGTCATGTTGACGGATCTTCACCAGGCCTGATAGGGTCGGTTATTCTGCTGAAAAGAGGAGTGCAAGACGCCCCACTTAACGGGAAGCCGCAAAACGTCCTTGTTTCCCTCGAAAAACACTGGGAGGCGTTGTAGGCTCGCTGCCTCCGTTAAAAAGAGCAAACACTTCTGGGAAGAACCAGACTTCTTTTCGAAACCCTCTCATAACCCATGGAAAAAGGTGCTCAGCCAAGAACCGCAGACTGATTTATGAGTGAGGTATGGGGGCAGGCGCACTAAGACCACTCAAAAGGGGAACAGGGACGAACAGCTGTGACCTTCGGGGTTGAAAGAGAACCGAAAGCCGCGGATGGCTCATGAGCGATTTTGGGAGGCAGCCGAAGGGATCAAGGTAGGATATCCTACGAAATAGTTCACTTATGCCGGGCACAGTGAACGAATCTCCCACCATTTTGCAAAAAAATCTGCTCCACCTCCCAGTAGCCTCTTCACAAGGGGGAAACAGAAAAAAAAAAAAACCAGGAGGGACGGGCTGACGAAGAACGATCGCTTTGCTCGGAGATGAAGTAAAGCATGGCTGTCGGCATGTTAATTCCCTTTAGGAGACGCGGCAGCAGTCTCTGGGGGCTCTCCGAAAGCTCTCCTGAAAGAACCCCGAAAAATGGGGATCATGGTTACCTGCTTAACGCTTCCCGAGAGGAAGGCCCAGGAAAAAACAAATAGGACCCTTGGAGTTAAGCATCGCCTTGTGTACTGTAATCACACTTATGCATCGGGGGGGGCGGACGCAAAGAAAAAAGCCGGATGAAGGCCGTCTGGCTGCAGGGATGACAGTCATCCCGCAGCCAAGAAACACAGACCAGGAGGGGCCTGAGGTCCTCCCAGGGGTCCCTCAACAAAAACAAAACGGGGGAGAATATCCGGGAAGGGGTTGTTGAAAAACGAACGGAGAAGCAAAATGTAGGCGGAAAAGGGGGAAGACCTGACAGTACGCGGTCCTATTAAATCAGACGCCTTCAGCCGTAGGGGTCTCGACCGCTTGCATCCGCAAGTGGAAGGAGCGCACGTGGGAGTGATACACGAAAAAAGGTGCTCGCGGTCCTTTGCTGCCACGCGGCAATGTAGTAAAAAGTTCACCGGAGATCACCACCGAGGGTACGGGAGGGGTCCTAGCTAGGCGGCGAAAAGCGGGGGAAAAAGGAGAAGGCCGAAAAAAAAACAGGTGCAGACAGAAACATCCGAGAAGTAAAGAGCATAAGTCTTGTTGTCCGTATTTCTTGGGGTGAAGATGGAAACCATGTATCGGGAGGCAGCTAGGGCTGCGGTCCGATTGGCGTGCAAAAAACGAGGTGGAGGATTGGGCGGGGAATTGCCGGCGATAGAAAAGTTCAAAGGCGGGTCTTCGTCTGGGAGCGGTCAAAACAGGGGGAGCCCGCTCTTGCTCAAACATCGAGAACTCAGCTGGAGTGCGGTAGCGGTTACGATCAAGAACACTTGGCGCAAAGGCGGAAAGGGCTCGTTGTACTAGGCAAGGAGATCACGGGAACAGAGAGCGATCTGCGGACAAGGTCCCGAGCCGGGGTATTCCGAAGGGGGTAAATCCAGAATTGATGAAAGGACGATGGTGGTACTGGGGCTCGTTTCCGTACCTCTAGGGAAAAAAGAGGGTCTCAGAGCCGAACCCCAGGAATAGATACGGAGAAAAAGCACGTGGGACGTACATGGCTAAGGAACCTAGGGCCTCATCGCAGAAACGACGAAAAGACCGGAATGTGTGAAGGACCCGTCAACAAGAGAAAAGACTCGGAGCAGCCTTTTCGCGTGCATGCGCACGAAAGCGAATTTCTCAACCGAGTAAGAGTCTCCTGGAGTTAAAGGGGAAGGGGTTCAGTTTCGGTCAGCTAATGAAAGTTGGAAGAAGACCGAGCGGGCGGGGCCCCCTTCTCTTTCTCAGCGGCCTTCCGACAGGAGAGAAAAATTATCCCATGCTTTACAGCGGGGGGGGAGGACCCTATGGCGGTCAGTGTGCGTGTCCGTGGAGAATTCTTTGGGGAGCGCCGTAGTAGAGGGGCGCTCATCGAACGAAGATGGGGGGACTGCGGCTCTTCTAAGAGGCCATGTACTAGGGAAAAGGGTGTCAAAACTTGAGTAGAAAGGAGTCGAGTAGGAAATCAGCGGGGTGGGGATAACCACCGCTCTATAAACTCAAGCACGGGCGACGGGGCGCAAGTCTTCCCGACTAGGGGAAATACAAATATCCAAGGACCAAGGAAAATGGTGAACACCGATCCGGACCGGAAGAGCGGTAACACTCTATCAGACCCAGAGCAGCATCCTACTCGCCACCAAACTGACATTGGGAGGGGAACGAGTCGATCCGAAGGAGGAAAGACGGGTACGTTTGCGACTACAAACCAAGGCAAGTCAGGCGGGCCGAGATCCTCGACGACAGCATGCGAAGGGAAGAACCCTCACATTTGTTACCAGCCGCCAGCCCTAATTCGTAAAAGGGGGGAACCCTCTGCAGGAGATCACATAGTTCATCTACCGGAAGACCTACTCACCAGGACCCTTGAAAGAATAAAGGCGAGTATGTTCAGCGCTTTGAAGACGAGCACGGAAAAACAACAGGGTGACGGGAGCAAATAAACTCGCCTCAACTGTCCATGGGCCTGAAGATGAGTAGGAGACTACAGGCGGAATTTTTTTGGATGGGGGTTAGATAAGCAGCCGTCGGACATTCATAAAACTGCTCTCTAGGGATCTAGCCTGGACATCTGAGGAGATGGAAAAGTCGTGAAACATCCTGCAGTTTACTCGGTTCTAAAGAGGGGGGCGACCAAGGGGTTTCGAATCACATCCGAGAGGTCCAAGGAGTACAACAAGGAGAAATGATTGTTCCAATCAAGCGTGGGCCCCGTCAAAAGGGGTGCCGGTCTTCAGTGCGTACTAAATCGCAACAAACGCGCGATAAAAAGATTTCTTCATAAATCCCTGGGGAAGGCAAGCAGAGAGAAGGGGAGAAAGAAGGGATACTCTCTATGTCTAGCGCCCTCAACGGGAAGGGGAATGCAGGGACACCATGCATGAAAAGCAATCAAAAAAGAATCCAAAGCTACATATCTAGAACTAGGAAAGAACAGACGGAATTGGAATAACTGTTCGTTCGGGGGGAACCGGCAAAACTAAAGTCGAACATTTAGGCCGCGCCAAGGGGAAGAAGTGCTACAGGTACCGGCCGGAAACTCGGGGGCACTGTGGGGGAGAAATCTGGGGAAGAATAGGAACGTCCAGGGACGAGCATCACCGGGGCATAACTGAGCCGAGGGAGAATGGAATTTAAACTCAAAGCCTTTTCCTGGAAATCAAGGTGAACATTAGGGGCGAAAATTGGGGAGGGAAGAGACCGTCGGGGGATACTCTGGTCGGGTTGGGCTACTATCGAGGAAGACAACGACCCGAAGAAAAAGAGATATGAACGGGACCCCCTCAGGTTATGAGCCTCCGGACTCGTCCTGACGAGACTGACCGGAGACCACAGACGAGCAAAGCGGGCAAGGCCACTTCATTGAAAGCCTGGTTAAGGGCCGTGCGGCCACGTGGGATGCTAAAAACTATGACGTCGTTAGAGGACGCCCGTAACCACCAAGATAGACCCCCTGGAGCAACCCCGTAGGCTCTTGGCGGCGGCCAAAAAAAGGCGCACACCGTCGCCTCCTCTGAAAAAAAAGGGCGAGTGGGCCAGTCCAATGGATCCTCCAAAGTGAGGCAAAAGAGACGTCAAAACTGACGTGGACTGGGGCATAAAAGAATTTTATCTGGAATGAAACGGGGTTCCCGCTCAAATGCAAAGGAGGGAAAAAGGAAATGGATTCGTTCCGCCGGATGGCGGATACGTTGAGTAAGAAAAACGTCTGCTGCCAACGGCTTCTTATCGCGGCGGGGTGGTGGCCGAGTTGTTTAAGCATCAAGGCAGGACGAAAAAAAATGGGCCTTACGGGGGGAAAAAAAGCTTTATCGTCCCAAGGTCGTCCTGGGGTAGGGGAAAGAATGGGAAACGACGGTTCGGTGAGGCCTAATCACCAAAGGATACAAGGAAGGGAAAGACCGAAAGGCACTTTTGGCCAATCCTTCCTGGCAGGTAGGGAGGGGCGTAATGGGTTCCGAACAATGTCCGTATAGGACCGAAGGCTGGGAAAAAAGCTCCAAAACAAAGCGTGATCAAAACTAAAAACTTCTCCGTCTACCTGAAAAGGGACTCGAAGGGTCGGTGGCTATCAAGTGGGGGGGGGGGGGGGGGGGGGGGGGGGTATCTGCTCAGGCGTCCCCTGACAGGGCGACTAGTTATCTGCCTGCGCGAGGGAAAAAAGGAGGTAGGGTAGCGGTAGGGATACGGGAGGCGCGGGGGAAAGTAGGTTCGAATCAGGAAGGGGCTTGCGTAAACAAAACTTTCTTTGGTGACTGCCGGGCCGGTAGCGGAGGGACGCTGCAGAATGACGTGGGGCAGGGTTAGGGGAAGTCAAGTGCTCACGGACCGAACATGTTCTTCGTCATAAGGCGGAGCGAAATGCCGGGAAAAGGGGACAAATTGGCGTAGCGAAACGGGCCTGCGATGATAGTGGACGACTACTACTGCAGGGAGACGGCTCGGAACGTCGTTTATCATGGTAAGAACTCCTACGGCGGACGGGAAAAGAGCGGTCTGCACATGCAGTCAGGGGAAGTCAATACGCCTTGCGCACCGATGGGGGGGATCTCGCGTGTTGTCAGACATCCCAGATAGGGGACGACGTCAGGACATGTTTCGGCACCGGTTGTTACACCACCGCCGGAGAGACCATATGGCATGCCACGCGTTTATACGAAAGACGGCTCACGAGGTAATAGTGACGAGGGCGAATAAGATACGGCGCCAAGGAAAAAAATTGACTAACTCTCTCACGGAACGAACGATAGTAATCAGAGGTACCTCCTAAGCTGTACATCTCCACTCGCCTTGGAAGGAAGGACTCAACCATGCAACGCGACCGTATTGGCCCGAGCGCCGGATCAATAGGAGGAGCACAAAGGAAACAACTCCCGAGACAGCGGATAACTTCGTCTCCTTCTCATGTTTCGCCCTCAGATGGAGTCAAGGGAGAGAACGCAGAAAAACTGCAGAAGCGATAGGTGAACGGATCTTCCCAGGCAAAGGTCATTATCATGGCGGGCAAGGCGTAAAGACTCAGGGCAAATAGTCAAAGAAGGGACGCCCAAAACGGCACAGACCGCAAGTCACGGGCCGGTCGCGGGGGTCAGAGAACAACCGTGGTCTGAGTTCCGCCGCGGCTCTGGAGGCAAGAAGGAAACGAAAAGTCCAAACAATTTTCGCAGCAGAAGCGACCGCTGGCGAAAAAGTAGAAACAACGGCGGGCCATGGTAAAAGCAACATAACGCGCGACGGAGATGGCCCAGAAAAACCCCCCGAACAGAGAGATGCCGGCGCCAACAAGTCAAGGGCCAGATCTCAAAAATTCTGAAGGGAGCTGGGTGAAAAAAAATAAACCAGCCGCCCAAAACCAGATCCATGGAGGCTGAAAATTGTGGCCAAAAAAGCGCCTACGACCCTCGTCTACCGGGGGAGAAAGCTCTCCGACTAAATAAATCCTTGAAAAAACGGATCAGCAAAAAAAGCAAACGCCAACGAACTTTCACTCCAAGCGTACGGGCCGCGGCCTCTCACTCCCCAAGCGAAGACCGGATAAAAAAGGGCGGGAAAGGTTGACCTCAGACCACACGTCCCCAGAAATTGATGAAACGAAAAGAATGGTTCGTGAAACTTTCTTTTTGAACAGGGGAAGAGGACGGCAAAAGCGTCTAAAGCGCAATAAAACAGCGAGAAGAGAAAATACCGGTGGGGGGTTCAAGCTCGGGAAACTGGGAAGGGGAAGAAATCCCCGCGCTTGGAGGACCCCCGCCTAGGGGCGACCCTGGTGGGAGAAAAGAGAAGGTACGCCCGAGGCGCAGCGGGTGCACCGACAAAAAGCAGCGGCCGTGGGAGGGAAAAGATTACACACACATGCATTCATCCGTTTCCACACGAAAAGGCGGAAGTTAGTCCATCACAAAGGAATCAGAGGGTCTCAACACAAAACAGATTATGATTGGGAAAAGGGCAAAGAGATTCCGGGCGGAGAAAAACTGCCTCCCGTAGCTGGAACAAAAGGGGAGGAGGGGAAGGCGAGGAATTTTCGTTGGAAAAAGCAAAAAAATACGTCCGGCAGGAAGAGACGTGTCCGGCTAATATGCCGTCCTCGGATGGGGAAGTAGGGCCAAAACGGGCGGGGGGAGAAGACATGTGATCATAGAGGGGGATGGGAACAGCGGCTAGGCGGGGGTGACGTAAGGCAGGTAAAATCAACCGGATGCACCACCGGCAGGGGGTCGCGGCGGGAGGAGCGAGCCGCGGGCGGCGGGGAAGCCGCTGCTGCGGTCGCACCTCACCTTGCCAGAAAAGTGGAGAAAGCGGACGTCATCAAGGGACGTCGAAATCAGTGCGGGAGGGGAAAGAATCCATTTCCGAGGGGAAAGGCTCCGAGGGGAACCGGGGGCAGGAGGTGTGCGTGCACAAGGCAGGTGGCTTCTTGTCACAACAGGGCCGGGCGGGACAGGAAGGTCGGGAAAAGCGGGGAAATAAGGGGGGGGGAAAGCTCACCAAGTAGATCAGCAGAATGGCGGGGTAGCTGGAAAAGCATTCAAAAAAGGAGGTGTCAGTCAATAACTCAGGGTGTGCGTGGCCGATTGCCAGTCATAACATCATACCGAGCGCGGTATTGTGAAAGGCAAGCATGGGTGTGGACAACCTACTTTTTAGACAATCGTAACTGCGCTTCGTCATGGAGTGGGTGCTTGGGGAGGGAGGTTTCAGAGGGGCCCGGAAAAAGACGATGGTAACATCATCCTAAGGTCAGGGTGGCCATCAAAGAAAAGGAACAAAAAGTTGACTACAGAGGCCCGTGCAGGGGAAGGGGGATCCACAAATCCAACCGTTTCTACTCCTCATCAACGACGTCAGAAAAATTTAAAGGGTGAAAGGAGACCGGTCACAGCTCTCCTAGGCTAGCAGAAACTGGTCGCCGTTTTCAAGTCGGACTCACTTCGTATGGGAAAAGAGAAGGGGGAGGCGAAGTGTGGTTCCTTGGAGGTGACCAAGATAATGCTCCTAAAAGGGAGAAAGGGGGGAAAAGGGAAAGCGCCTGAGGGGGCGTGAGATCTTGCCGTACGGAAAGCCATTCGGAGTTGCAGCAAGCGGTAAAGCGGCGTAAATTCAGGTTGCGTTCACGAGCAGCGCGAGGGGGAAAGATGGGCTGCCGAGAGTCGGCGCATCGGAAGAAAATATAAAAGATTTAGGGGCTGGCGTAGATAAAAGAGGCCTGGCCATATGGGTCGCGTCGGGGTGTGGGAACAGCAGCACCTTTGGAAATAGCAACATTTTCGGGAGAAGGAGTCGAGAAGGAGAGGATGGACGACAATCTACGAGAAAGCAACAGGTAAAGGGCTTCTTGAGACTTCTTACAGACTATGCGACCGATCCGGTAAAGGCCGCTGGGAGGGAGACGCCAACTCTCCCGGAAGAAGTTAACTCGAGGGTCTTATTCCAGTACAAGGAGACCGCTCCCAAGGCGCTAGGAGGGGCCTCGCCGACACCACGAATTTAAGCATCTCTGCCTGATACTACTGAAGATGACGAACCCTGGGAGAATGATTGTGGCGCACTTCGTGGAGCAAAGGGGAATAACCCTTTCGGGGTCGGGGGTTAGGCCTGAGATCCGAGACTACCAGGAAGGCGGCGGCCACAAATTGGGTACCAGAAATCCAGACCGGATGCTCAACAGTATACATCTTCAGCGCAAGCCAAAAGGAAGAAACTGACCGAGACAAGACTCACCGCCCGTTGGCCGGTAACTTTCTGAACCTGGACCCAAAAAGTACTGTCACCATCAGGTGACGAGAGCGGACAGCTCAAAAGTCATACCAAACGTCTACTTTCTCCCCTAGACCACATTACGGGAAAGAAGCTCAAGTAGGGTCAGGTATACGTCTAGGATGAACAATGGGAAAACCAAGGGGCTGTTGGCGTAGGCCAGACGAATGTCAAAAAAAAATTCATTTCACAAGGCGACACAGAGAAGGCCTGAACCATCTTTCAGGGGGGCAGAGGGGGAAGGCGGTAAATCCTGGAATGGGGGTAAAGGACGGACCGTAAGGGGAGCTCTTTTGCTGGATTCAGAAAGCGGCGAGGTCTAGGGAGGAACAAGAGCGGGTTCCCGGAGAATATGTTCTCTGCAGGGAAAAGCTTAAGATAAATCGGAACGATCAGACAAACACAACCGAGGAGATACGCCGAAGTGGAAAACACCAGATCCCGGTGCGGAAAACCGATCAGGGCCCGCCACCGCCGGAAACTAGGGTCTGCTAACAGCAGCTGACGAAAGACAGATGCGGCGAGGACCCAGGGCTGGGAACCTCCATCTAGGATCCCCAGAGAAGAATCGAAGGGTAAACTTCCAATTACAATCGATTGGGACAACTTGGGGGAGGCAGAAGGGGAAAGGGAAAAAGAAAGAAAACGAGCAGGTAGGAGGAAACACCAAGGCTACTGGTTTTTCTCCGGGGATGTAACTCCGAAAAGGGTCGCTCGGGGCTAGAAAGGGGAGGGGGTGAAGGGGGCGGGGAAGGAAAACGAACTTCTCTCGAAAAAGACAGAAACGGAAAAATCAAATCCAAGGAAAATCACAAAAATGGAGGTATTTCCAAGGGCAAGGTCCTGACGAGAGGGGTCAATGCAGGTTCCTGTGGGGCAGACAGAGGCGCAGCTTCTTTTCGAAAGGGGGCGTGGGGA